>Ga0210379_10000953_pt1 | contig 9933 bp, 11 predicted proteins | sample PLMedo_2_FD_155468 | JGI IMG/M metagenome (GOLD analysis project Ga0210379, IMG submission 155468) | Groundwater sediment microbial communities from an aquifer in East River, Colorado, USA - PLM4_32_coex redo | ecosystem: Environmental > Terrestrial > Soil > Riparian zone | place: USA: East... | reverse complement strand
GGGATCGACGGCCCCGCGCAACTGACCCTCGTGCGACGGGCGCGGCCGTTCAGCACGGTCGAGTTCGAGGCGCCTCCCGATGCGGGGAGCGCCGCCGGCGCGCTCGACGCGCTCGCCGAGGCCGTGAGATCCACGCGCCCGGGAGGCGCCGCGCGCGCCCGCCTCGACGTCGTGCTCGCTCGCGCCCGCGCGGAGGCCGCGATCGCGCGCGACCAGATCCACTACTTCGCGCTCCTGCGCGGCGACAGGATCCTCGGAGCCCCCCCGGGCGCGTCGGCGGGGGAAGCGGACTTGCTCCGCTCTCTGGGGTCGCCCGACTGGGATGCCGCGTCCGAGCGGCTGGAGCGGGGACTGGCGCGGCTGCGTGCCCACGTCGCCTCCGAGGGCCTCGCGGCGGCGCGGACGGCCTGGCGGCCCCCAGCCGCGACACCGGTCGCGCCTGACGCCGCACCCGTCCTCACGGGGACGCTCGACAACGGGCTGCGCTACCTGGCGCGGCGGAGCGCCGACTCCGAGGTCGTCGCGCTTCACGTCGCGTTCGCTCCACGGGGCGCTGCGGAGCCTGCGGGGCTCGACGGCGTCACGGACCTTCTCCACCGCGCGATGCTGCGAGCGACCCTCGTCCACCCGGCCCCGTCGCTCGAAAGGCGCCTCGACGCGCTCGGGGCGCGCCTCAAGGCCGTGGACGATCCGAGCGTCCCGTTCGACGACTACTACACGACCCCCGAGTTCTCGTGGATCCGCCTGGAGGTGGGGAGCGATACCTGGCGCGAGGCCGTGGCGCTCGTCGGGGAGATGGTCACGTTCCCCGATCTGGGCGACGACGCGCTCGAGCGGGCGCGCGCGGAGATGATCCCGCTCGCCGAGCGCCGCGCGGCCTCCCCACGAGAGACCGCGGTCGCGCGGCTCGATGCGCTCCTCGCACCGGGCAGCCCCTGGGTTCGTCCGCCCGGAGGAACGCCCGACTCACTCCGCAGGATCACGCGGCAGGCGCTCGAGGAGCGGCATCGCACGCTCGCCAGCGGCCGCCGGACGATCGTCACGCTCGTCGGTCCGGTCGCTGCCGAAGCCGCGGTGAGCGCGATCCACGAGGCGTTCTCGCGCCTGCCGGCAGGCGAGGCCGCGGTTCCGGCCAAGGTCAAGGCCACGACCGCGCCGCCGGGCGCCGACGAGGCCGCGCTGGGGGCGGCGCAGGGGTACCTCGCGATGGGCGCCGTGCTCGAGGTCCCCGAAGCCGAGCGAGCCGCGCTGACGATCGCCGTCGCCGCGCTGTCCGACCGTCTCAGTGCGGAGCTCCGCGAGAAGCGGGGGCTCGCGTACTCGGTCGGCGCGTCCCTGCGCCCCTGGGGCGAAGCGTTCCGGCTCGACATCGGGATGGGCACGCGCGCCGACAACCTCGCCGCGGCCGAGGCGGGCGTCCGCGAGGTGCTCCGCACGCTCCGCGCCTTGCCGCCGGACGCCGAGGAGGTGGCGCGCGTGGTGCGCGCGGTGCGCGGACGAGCCCTCATGCGTCGCATGACGCGCATCAGCCTGGCGTACGAGTCGGGGATGGAGCTGCTGCGCGGTCGCGAGCCGGGGGACGAGCGCCGTGCGGTCGAAGCGCTGGATGGCGTGGAGTCCGGCGCCGTCGGCGACGTGATCGAGCGGCGGATCGATCCCGAGCGCCTCGCCCGGGTCGTGGTACGTTGAACGGCCTCGGTGATCCCATGGCGATGCGCGAGCGAGAGCAACCGGACGACGACGTGCCCGTGGCCTCCCGGGAGACGCTCGCCCTGACGACGTGGAGCGACGGCGAGGCGGCGCTCGTCCACAATCTTCTGGGGGAGTACGGCATCCCGAGCCGGGTCGTCTCCGACTTTCCCCACGCGCTCCTCCCGGTCAGCGTCGACGGCCTCGGCGAGATCCGCATCTACGTCCCCACGGACCGCTACGAGGAGGCGGTCGAGCTCCTGGCCGAGCACCGGCGCGAGGGGCTCGGCATCGCAGGGCCCGGCGACACGGACGAATGAAGATCAGCCCTTGCCGCGCGACCGCCCCGACGCGCATCGATCTCGCGGGCGGAACGCTCGACATCTGGCCGATCTGCCACCTGGTGGAGCGCGCCGTCACCGTCAACCTCGGGATCGGCCTCCACGCGACGGCGGAAGTCACGCCGCGGCGCGACCGCAAGCTCGTCGTGCGGTCGGTCGATCGCAAGCGCCGCGTGACGCTCGCGCTGCCGCGTAGATCCCGGCCGGCGGGCGCGCTCTCCTGGCTCGTGCGGCTCGTCGACGATTTGGCGCCCGACGTTCCGCTGACCCTCGACGTCCGGGCGAAAGCTCCGGCCGGCGCGGGACTGGGCGGCTCGTCCGCGCTCGGGATCGCGGTGGGAGCGGCCCTCGCGCGCGCGACCGGCCAGAGCCTTTCGCGCGACGCGCTCCTGCGGCGCGTGCAGAACCTCGAGACGGAGGAGATCCGCGTACCGACCGGGAACCAGGATTACCTCGCGGCGCTCCACGGCGGGTTGTCCGCGTTCTGGCACCGGGTCGACGGCGTGGCGCGCGAGTCCCTTCCGAACGCCGCGTCGCTGGCCGACCGGCTCGTGCTCGCGTACACGGGCGAGCCGCGTCAGTCGGGGTTCTCGAACTGGGACATGTTCCGGCGCTTCGTCGAGCGCGAGCCCACGACCGTCGCGCGCATGGGGGAGATCGCGCGCCTCGCACGGGAGATGCGCGACGCGCTCGCGCACGGCGAGCTCGATGATGCCGGCCGCCTCCTCGGCGAGGAGGGGAAGCTGCGCTTCCGCCTCGCTCCGTCGGTGGCGACACCCGCGCTCCGTGCCGCGGCCGCGGCCGCGCGCCGCGCGGGCGCCCTCGGCTCGAAAGTGTGCGGCGCCGGGGGCGGCGGCTGCATGGTCGCCTTCGCCGCGCGTGGGAAGAAGGAGGCGGTCGCCGGGGCGATCGCGTCCACCGGGGCGACGATCCTCCGCGTCGAGGCTGCTTCGCGCGGCGTGACGGTCAGCGAACGGTGAGCGGGATCGAGACGTCGACCTTCGCCGGCGCGCAGTAGCCGGAGGCGGCGACGCAGTAGAAGTAGCTCAGGCGTCCCGGGACCTCGTGCTGGCCGGAGGTCGCCGCGGGATCGACGGCGAGGTGGACCACGAGCGGATCGACGCCCCCCTTGTAGTAGTTCGACTCCAGTTGGTCGGCGGCGGGGGGACGGCTGGCCCCGATCGAGCCCTCGGCCGCGGCGACGACCCCGGGAGCGGCGGCGACCTGGAGCTTGATCTTCGGGTACTTGTTGAGCTTGATCCCCGGCCCCGGCTGCAACGTCACCGTGACGGCCGCGTCCTGGCCGGGGACCGCGGGCGTCGGGGCGACTGCGATCGCCACTTTCACCGGCGGCTCCGTCGTCGAGGCGGCCGCCCGGGCGAGCAGGGCTGCGAGCAGCAAAAGGGCGATCATCGCAGGGATTCTAGGGGAAGGCGGACCGTGCCGCCACCGCGCGCGCTGCGGACGGTCCGTCGGCGCAACATGCCGGTTCGGTTGTCGCCCCCCCGCCTTCGAAGTACACTTCGGCGGACTCGATCGAGCCGAATCGCGGGAGGACTCCATGCGCCGAATCTGCGGAACGTTGATCATCGCGGCGGTGGCCGCATGGTCTCCGTTCGCCCTCGCCGAGGACGTCGTGCACTTCAGCAACGGCGCCGAGATGACCGTTCGATCCCACGCGATCGAGAAGGACATGGTCAAGCTCGACCTGGGTGGGAACAGCTTCATCACGTTCCCGCTGTCGATGGTGGACAAGATCGTCAGCGCGGGGAAAGACGTTTTCCTCAACCCTGTGTACCACCCCTCGAATCAAGCACTCCCCGTCGCGCCGGGCAACCTTCCCTCGCCGCTCCCGGACCGGACGATTCGGGGTGGCGGCGTCCCCGTCGGCTATCGCCTCGGTCAGAGCCAGACGGGCACCGGCCTGCGGCTGGGCGAAGCGGCCAACGACGCCGTCGATGGGGGCAACTACGGCTCGGGCCGGCTCTCGACGATCTCGGACGGCCGGGGCAAGAATTTCTCCACCCCGCAGCCGCGGCGCTTCAACTCGCTGGCTCCCCAGCCGATCGGAACGAAGCAGACGATCGAGCCCCCGGGGGGATCACCCGCGCGCACGCGGGAACAGATTCAGATCGTGATTCCGTCCGAGCCGGCCGCTCCTCCTCCGGAGTCCGACTCGCAGCCCGAGCAGGCACCGGCGGACCCGGAGTCGGCCCCCGCGCAGGATCCGCCCGAGTCCGACTGAGTTCATGAGCCTGGTCCTCGGCATCACCGGCCCCAACGCGGCGGGCAAGGGCGAAGTGTCCGGGATCCTCGCCGCCAAGGGCTTCTCGACGCACTCCCTCTCGGACGTCGTCCGCGAGGAGGCGGCGGCCCGAGGCCTGCCGCCGGAGCGGGCGCACCTCATCCGCATCGGAACGCTGCTTCGGCGCGAAGGAGGCGCAGGCGTTCTCGCGGAGCGGCTGCTTCCGCGGATCGGTGAGCGGGACGTCGTCGACTCCATTCGCAATCCCGCCGAGGTCGCGGTGCTGCGCGGCTTGCCCCGCTTCGTGCTCGTCGGCGTCGAGGCTCCGGGGCGCCTGCGCTTCGAGCGCTCCCGCCGCCGCGCGCGGTCGGGCGATCCGGAGACGTTCGAGGCCTTCGAAGCGCGCGAGCGCGAAGAGAACAGCTCGGATCCCGCGGGGCAGCAGCTCGCGGCAACCTTCCGCCTCGCGGATCGCCTCATTGCGAACGACGGCGACCTCGACGCGCTCAAGGCCCGGGTCGACGAGCTCCTGTCGTCCCTCGGGTCGGCCTGAGCGGAGGAGCGGCATGGACGACGTCGTTCGCGACGGCATCGGCGGGATCGCTCCGGAGGCGGGCCCCGCGTCTCAGGCGCGATCTGTGCTCCCGCGGATCGGCGCGCCCGAAGATCTCAAGCGCCTGAGCCCGGAGGAGCTTTCGACCCTCTGCGGCGAGGTGAGGGAGTTCATCGACGTCGTGTCCCAGAAGGGTGGGCACTTGGGCGCGAGCCTGGGCGTCGTCGAGCTGACGATCGCCCTCCACCGCACGCTGCAGCTTCCGCACGATCGGATCGTCTGGGACACCGGCCATCAGGCCTACGTCCACAAGGTCCTCTCGGGCCGGCGCGACGCGCTTTGGGGGATCCGGCAGGCGGGTGGGATCTCCGGGTTCCTCAAACGGGAGGAGAGCCCGTACGACACCTTCGGCGCCGGGCACGCCTCCACCGCGATCTCGGCGGCGCTCGGCATGGCCGCCGCGCGCGACCTGGCGGGGGAGCGGCGACGGGTCGTCGCCGTCCTCGGCGACGGCGCGCTGACCGGGGGCCTCGCGTACGAGGCGCTCAACAACGCGGGGCACTCGGCGCGCGATCTCCTCGTGATCCTCAACGACAACGGGATGTCGATCTCGCCGAACGTCGGTGCGCTCGCCCACTACCTGACGAGCATCCAGACCAACCCGAGGCTCGCGCGCTGGCGCCGGGACGGCCTCGAGGCGGTCTCGCGCCTGCCCCGCGTCGGCGAGACCGCGAGGTCCTTGGCGACGCGGCTCCAGTCCGCGATCAAGACGGCGATCGTGCCCGGCGGGCTCTTCGAGGCGCTCGGGTTCAACTACATCGGGCCGGTGGACGGACACGATCTGCCGCTGCTCCTCGACCTCCTCCCGAAGGTCTTCGAGCGGTCGGGCCCCGTGCTCCTCCACGTCCTGACCAAGAAGGGGAAGGGGCTCCCAGCCGCCGAGGCGGACCACGAGGGGTTCCACGGCGTGACGCCGTTCGACAAGGTGACGGGGAAGACGATCTCCCAGGTGGCGAGCCCCCGGCCGAGCTATACGGCCGTGTTCGGGCAGGCGATGTTGAAGGCGGCGGAGGCGTTCCCGAAGATGGTGGCGATCACCGCCGCGATGCCGAGCGGCACGGGGCTCACGGCGTTCCAGAAGCGCCACCCGCACCGCTTCCACGACGTCGGGATCGCCGAGGCTCACGGCGTCTGCTTCGCGGCCGGTCTCGCTTGCGAAGGCGTTCGCCCGGTGGCCGCGATCTATTCGACGTTCCTCCAGCGGGCCTTCGACCAGATCGTGCACGACGTGGCGCTGCAGCACGTGCCGGTGGTCTTCGCGATCGACCGCGCGGGGCTCGTGGGCGCGGACGGCCCGACGCACCACGGCGTCCTCGACCTGAGCTACCTGCGCTGCGTTCCGGGGCTGATCGTCTCGGCGCCGCGCGATGGCAACGAGCTCCTCGATCTGCTCTGGACGGCACTGACGCAGGACGCGTCCCCGTTCGCGATCCGCTACCCGCGCGACACCGTCCCCGAGGGGTTCGACCCCGAACGGCCCCCGCGCGTGCTGCCGATCGGCTCCTGGGAGATCCTCGAGCAGGGGACGGACGTCGCCCTCGTGGCGACGGGCTCGATGGTCGAGGTCGCGCGGCAGGCGCGCGCTCTCCTCGCCGCGAGCGGGATCGACGCGGGTGTGGTCAACGCACGGTTCGTGAAGCCGCTGGATCGGGCGGTTTTGAGGAGCCTCGCCGGCGCGCGGAGGATCGTCACCCTCGAGGAGAACAACCTCCCCGGCGGATTCGGGAGCGGCGTCGCCGACGCGCTCACCGCGGAGGGGCTGCCGGGGACCGGCCTGGTCACGCTGGGGCTCCCCGACGGGTTCGTGACCCACGGGGGGCGTGCGGAACTGCTTGCGGAGGTCGGGCTCGACCCCGAGGGCGTGGTACGGCGCGTCCGGGCGGAGCTGTCGCGGGGATGAGCGCGGGTTCGCCCTCCACCGAGGAGCATCGCGCCCACGCCGGAGGGGCGGTGGGATTCGCCCTCCTCACCGTGAGCGACACGCGCCGTGAGGACACCGACACGTCGGGGACGGCGATGCGCGAGCTCGTCGAAGCCGCGGGGCACCGGGTGCACGCGACCGCGATTGTGCCCGACGAGCCGGCGCGCGTCCGCGCGTGCGTCCTGGCCTGGGCGGCCGAGGACGGGTGCGATGCGATCGTCACCAGCGGCGGAACCGGGCTCTCCGCGCGGGACCGGACGGTGGAGGCGATCGCGGGGGCGTTTGAGGCGCGGATCGAGGGATTCGGCGAGCTGTTCCGGATGCTGTCCTTCCGCGAGATCGGAAGCGCGGCGATCCTCACGCGTGCGACCGCCGGGGTGATCTCCGGCCGTCCCGTCTTCCTGCTGCCGGGATCGCCCCACGCGGTGCGGCTGGCGCTCGGCTCCCTCGTGATCCCGGAGATCGGGCACGTCCTGTTCGAGCTGCGCCGCCAGGGGAGCCGCTGACGTCAGTTCTGGAACTTCGGGTCGGGCGGCGCCTCGGAGGCCGCGACCGCGCCGAACCGCTGCTCGTAGCGTGAGAGGTTCTCCGAGAGCGCGGCGATCATGCGCTTGAGGTGCCCGGGGCTCACGACGACGCGGGCGTTCACGACGCCTTCGGGCGGGCACACGTTGATGAAGTCGAGGACGAACTCCTCGCGGCTGTGCCGGACGACCATCTGGTTGGCGTAGGCGCCGCGCAGCACCTCGTCGGGAATCTTGATCTGGATCTCGCGTTCGCCCGCCATGGTCGGCCTCCGTGTTCGTGGGAAGGCGACTACTCTAGCGCACCCCGGTTTCCGGCCCGTCTTGCGCTCGCAGCACCCCGCGGCCCAAGATAGGCGCCCCCCACGCCAAGAAAGGACGCGAAGGATGGCCCTCGTCACCTGCTCCCGCTGCAAGCGCGAAGCGGAAGGCCTCGCGCGAGCCCCGATGGCCGGCCCCCCAGGGCAGGCGTTCCTCGAGAACGTCTGCGCGGCGTGCTGGCGGGAGTGGCTCGCGATGCAGGTCAAGTACATCAACGAGTACCGGTTGAACCCTCTCGACCCGAAGCACTTCGACTTCCTCATGGAGCAGGCCCGCGCCTTCCTCGGTCTGGCCCCCGGCGGGTCCTCCGCCGCACCTACGGGAACGCCGTCGTGAGCCGAGCCAGCGGGCTCGATACACGCCTAGGGGCGGAGCTTGCGGCTTTCCGGCGGGACGGCGTCTACAAGCGGCTCAACCACCTCGAGAGCCCGCAGTCCGCTTGGGTGCACATGGAGGGCCGCGGGAAGGTCCTCATTCTCTCCTCGAACAACTACCTCGGGCTGTGCGACGACCCCGAGGTCGTCGCCGCCGGTCGTGACGCGCTCGAGCGCTTCGGCGCCGGCACCGGCTCGGTCCGCTTCATCTGCGGAACCTTCACCGTGCACCGCGACCTCGAGCGCGCCCTGGCCGCGTTCGTCGGCACGGAGGCCGCGCTGACCTACGTGTCGTGCTGGACGGCGAACGAGGGCTTGATGCCCGCGATCCTCGACGAGTCCGACGTCGTCATCTCCGACGCTCTGAACCACGCGAGCCTCATCGACGCGATGCGGCTGACGAAGGCGACCCGCCGCGTCTACAAGCACTCCGATCTCACCGAGCTCGCGTCGATCCTGAAGGAGACCGCCTCCGCACGGACCCGCCTCGTCGTCACCGACGGCGTGTTCAGCATGGAGGGGGACATCGCGCGCCTCCCCGACATCGTCGATCTCGCGCGGCGGCACGACGCGACCGTCGTCGTCGACGATTCCCACGGCACGGGGGTCCTCGGGGCGACGGGGCGCGGCACCGCGGAGCACTTCTCCTTGCTCGGTGAGATCGACGTGATCACCTCGACGCTCGGCAAGGCGCTCGGCGGGGCGGCCGGCGGCTTCGTCGCGGGGTCGGCGTCGCTCGTGGACTACCTGGTCCAACGCTCGCGGACCCAGCTCTTCTCGAACGCCCTGCCGTGCACGGTGGCGGCGTCGGCGCACGCGGCCGTGCGGCGTCTCACCGCGCATCCGGAGCTCGTCGAAAGGCTCCGCGAAAACGCGACGTACTTCCGCGGGGCCGTCGGCGAGATGGGATTCTCCCCGCTGCCGGGGGAGACGCCGATCGTCCCCATCATCCTCGGCGAGACCGCGAAGGCGATCCGGGCGAGCGAGATGCTCCTCGACGAAGGGGTGTTCGTGACCGGATTCGGGTATCCGGTCGTGCCGCAGGGGCACGCACGCGTGCGGTGCCAGATCTCGGCAGCCCACACCCGCGAGGATCTGGACTTTGCCCTCGCCGCTTTCAAGAAGGTCGGGACGAGCCTGGGACTGCTTCGGTAGGGGGCGGCTCGAGCGTCACGACGACCTCCTGATCGGTTAGCCGCTGGTACTGCGCGATGCGGAAGCCGCGATCGAGGAAGCTGCGGACGCGCTCGTCGTCCCGCGGCTCGCGATGGTACGGGATCGGCAGCTGGAGCTGGATGCGCTGGGGATTCATCGCGCGGAGGATACCAAATCAGGACCCAATCGGTCCGACATTGACGGCCCCGGCGGCGTGCGGTACCTTTTCGACGTGTCAGCGATCGGAGGGAATTCGATGATCCAGATGACCGAGAAGGCCGTCGGCAAGGTGAAGGAGCTGCTGAACGCCGAGGACAAGCGCGGCTTCGGGCTTCGCGTCGCGATCCACGGCGGTGGGTGCTCGGGCTTCCAGTACGGGCTGACGTTCGAGAACGCCGAGAAGCCGAACGACCAGATCCTCGAGTTCGACGGTCTCAAGGTGTTCGTCGATGGGATGTCGGGGATGTACCTCGACGGCGTGAAGATCGATTACGTCGACAGCTTGGACGGCTCCGGGTTCAAGATCGACAACCCCAACGCCAGCGGTACCTGCGGCTGCGGACACAGCTTCCAAGCCTGAGCCGCTCCTCCCGGCGCCGGCCATGACTAGGGTCTCTTCGCTCGGCCGGATCGAGGGCACGCTCTCCCCCTGGGCGCAGACCAGCGCGCGATCACGCGGCCGCCGCCACCCCGAGGCGGAGCACGCCTACCGGTCCGTCTACCAGCGCGACCGAGACCGGATCGTCCACT
>Ga0210379_10000952_pt1 | contig 9952 bp, 6 predicted proteins | sample PLMedo_2_FD_155468 | JGI IMG/M metagenome (GOLD analysis project Ga0210379, IMG submission 155468) | Groundwater sediment microbial communities from an aquifer in East River, Colorado, USA - PLM4_32_coex redo | ecosystem: Environmental > Terrestrial > Soil > Riparian zone | place: USA: East... | reverse complement strand
TGGTGGACGCGCTCGGCTGGGAGATCGCGGAGCACTACGGCTTCGGGGCCGGCACGTTCGCGCGGCGCTCGTCGCTGGGCACCGTGCTCGGCTACAGCTCCACCGCCATCCCGAGTCTCCTTACCGGGGCGCAGCCGCACGAGCACGGCGTGTTCTCGATGTTTCGCGCCGCGGCCCCGGGCGGAACCTTCGCGCTCCTGCGCGGGGTGCCGCGCCTGCCGCACGCCGTCGATTGGCGGGCCCGCCGGTGGGTGCGCCGCTGGGTCGACTGGCGCGGAGGCGTGCGGTCGTACTACGATCTCTATGACATTCCCGTGCATCTGCTGCATCGCTTCGACGTCGCGCAGCGCACCGACCCCTTCCAGCCCGGAGGCCTCGGGTGCGAATCCGTGTTCGACTGGATGGGTGCACGTGGCATGCGCTATCGCGCGTGGTACTACCGGACGCCGGAAGAAGACAATTTCCGCGACGCGATCGCGGCGCTCGGCGGCGACGACGAGGTTCTGTTCGTCTACACGGCGGAGCTGGACGCGCTCATGCATCGCGTCGGCGTCGTCCACGAGGCAGTCCGGGCCAAGCTCGCGCGCTACGAGGCCTTTCTGGCGGATGCGCAGCGGCAGGCGAGAGCGAGCGACGTGTCCCTTTCCGTCGTGCTCTTGAGTGACCACGGCATGACGGCGGTCACGCGCTCGGTCGACGTCTGGGGTGCCCTCGACCGCCGCGGTCTGAGGCTGGGGCGCGACTATCTGGCCTTTTTCGACTCGACGATGGCGCGGGTGTGGGGAAACCCCGGCGTGGACGCGGCCGTGGCCGATGCCTTCGGCGGGTTCGGACGGCGCCTGGACGACGCCGAGCTTGCGTCGCTCGGCTGCCTGTTTCCCGGCGGCGAGTACGGCCGCAGCATCTTCCTCGCCGACCCCGGCGTGCTCATCGTGCCCAGCTTCATGGGAGCGCGACCCATCGCGGCGATGCACGGTTACAACCCCGAGGACCGGTATTCACGCGGGTGCTTCATGGCGACCGCGACGGCGGCGGTGCCGGCGTCGATTCTTGGCTTCAAGTCCTATTTCGAACGGATGCTGGATGAGTCACGCTGAGGCAGGAGCCACCACGCAACGCATCGGCCGCGCGATGGCGTGGACGGTCGCGTCGCGGGTGGGGCGCTTCGTGCTGGGGTTTGCGAGCAGCGTGATCGTCGTGCGCGGACTCGGCGAACACGACTACGGTGTGCTGAGTGTCGTGCGGTCGATCCTCATGTTTGCCGTCCTCTTCGCCGGGTTGGGCACGGGTCAGGCGCTGCTCAAGTTCCTCCCGGTGCTGCGGGTGTCGGGTTCGGCCGACGCCGCCAGGCGGCTCGTGCGGCGGGTCGTCGCCATCCACACCCTCACGTGGTTCGGACTGCTCGCCGGCGCGTTCGTGTTCCGAGATGCGACCGGGCGTCTGTTCCACGGAGACGGCATCGGCGTGTACGTCGTGGCCGCGGTGGCGCTCGCCCTGTTCGAAATACTTTTCACCGTTGCCACCTACGTGCTCAACGCGAGCTACGACACCGCGCGCCTGAGCGCCGCCGCGCTGGCCAGTCACGTCGTCTACACGGCCGCCCTGGGGGTCGCGATTCCAATGGGGTGGGGAGTGTTGGGGGTCCTCGCCGCCGGTGCGCTCGGCAACGCCGTGGCCTGTGCCATGATCGTGGGGCGGCTCGGCGGCGCGACGGATTTTCCGGCCCGCGACGCGGAGGCGGAAGTCACGCGCGCGCGCCTGTGGAAGTACTCGCTCCCATTCGCCGCCATCGGCGTGTTGAACCTGGTCGTGTGGCGCCAATCGGAGACGCTGTTGCTGGGTCACTTTCGAACCGCTGCGGAGGCGGGGTTCTTCGACCTCGCGTACCGGCTGCCGCAAACCGTCCTCGAGTTCGTTCCCGGCACGGTGTGGCCGCTGGTCATGGCCGGGATGTCGGAAGCGTACTCGCGTGATCCCGCCCGTCTGCGCAGCGTCGTCGAGCGCTACTATCGCCTGTTGTTCCTGCTGTGCGCGCCGCTGTGCGCGGGCGGCATCGTGCTGGGCGGGCGGGTGGTGGGAGAGATATTCGGCGAGGGCATGCGCGCAGCCGCGATCCCGACCCAACTCTTCTTCGCCATATTCACCATTTCGTTCGTGTCCACCCCGCTGTCGATGGCGCTCTACGTTCTGGAAAAACCCCACGTCAATCTGCTAATCTACGTGTTCCTCGCGATTATCAATATAGGTCTGGATCTGGTGTTGATACCAAAGTACGGCGTGCCGGGGGCGATGATTCCGGTGGCGATCGCGATCGCCGCGCAGCCCGTCGCCTATTTTATCGCCGTCCGGCGCTTCATGCCGGAGATCTCGATTCCGTTTCGCTTCATCGGCCGCTGTTTTCTCGCCTCGTCGGCGGTTCTCGTGGCCGTGCCCGTGCTCTGGCGCGTGGGTGGAAGCGTGGGGCTGGCCGCCGCGACTGCGGCGGCGACGGTGGCGCTGGCGGCGGCCTACCGCGCGGCGCGCCTGTTCGGCCCCGAAGAGCTCGACGTCGTCGCCTCCATTCCGGTTCCCATGGCGGGACGCCTCGCGCGCCTGCTGGGGGCTTCCCGGTAGACTCGACAGGAGAGGTCCATGCACCGTGGTTTGAAGATCAGCGTCGTGATCCCGTGCTACAACGAAGAGCAGGGCATTCGCCATACCATCGGCCAGCTCCCCGCGTGCGTCGACGAAGTCGTGGTGGTGGACAACAACAGCACCGATCGCACCGCCGAAACCGCGCGCGCGCTGGGCGCGCGCGTGGTGTTCGAGCGCCGCAAGGGCTACGGAGCCGCGTACCAAGCGGGGCTTCCCGCCGTGACCGGCGACGTGACTATCACGCTGGATGGGGACGGCACGTATCCGGCCGAGCAGATCCCGGAGCTCGTCGACCACCTCGTGGACCGCGAGCTGGACTTCGTCAGCGCGTCGCGTTTTCCGCTCAAGAACCGGCATGCGATGAACTTCTCCAACCAGGTGGGCAATCTCGTGCTCACCGTCGGGATGGCGGTCCTGTACGGCCGCGCGGTGCGCGATTCACAGTCGGGCATGTGGGTGTTTCGCTCGCCGGTTTATCCGAAACTCACCGTCAAGAGCGACGGGATGGCGTTCTCGGAGGAGATCAAGATTGAGGCGATCCGCCACCCGCAGGTCCGCTTCGGCGAATACCCCATCGACTATCACCCGCGCGTGGGTGAGGTGAAACTCCAGAAGTGGCGGGACGGCTTTCGGAATCTGCTCTTTCTGGTCACGAAGCGGTTCGCTTGAGACGCACCTCATTCACCACCGCGGCGGCCGGAATCGGATTTGCCACCACGGGGCTGGCGGCGGCCGGCTGGCTCGGCGGCGCCCCGGAAGCGGTGCGGGTGATGACGGTGTGCGTCGGCGTCATCCTGGCGCCCGCCGCGGTCACGCTGGCAATCGTCTCCGCCCGCGTCCCGGGTCTTTCGTTTCTCCTCGCGTATCCACTCTCGATTCTGGCAACGCTCTCCGTCCACGCGCTGGCGTCGGAGGTGGCGTGGCGCGCAGGGTGCCGTCTCTCGAGCTACACGGATGCGACGGTATGGGCGTTGCTCGCCGCGTACCTCGTGGTGATCGTGGTCAACCTGCGCGGGCGGCCCGCGGGCGGCGTCGCTTCGCGGTGGCGAATGCTGGCCGGCGCCCTCGCCGTCGTCGCGCTGGCATCGATCGCCGTCGTCGCGCGTCCGGCGCTGGCACCGAACGAGGACGCGCTGGATCACATCGGGTACCTCCGGCGCGCCGTCGTCTACGACTCCATGCGTCCGGACGGGGTGCTCGCGTGGCCAAAGGAAGCGCACACTGCGCTCCCGCACGACCCGCGTAAGGGCAGCCTGCATGCCCTGCTCGCCTCGATCACCGTGCTGGCGGGGAGCGACCCGACCGCCACCTGGGTCTGGTTTCCGACCGTCATGTTCCCGACCGCGGTGTTCGCGTTTGCCGCGTTTGCCATGACCTTCGTCGGCGGTGGAGCGATGCTCGCCGCGTGCATGGTGCTATTCGCGCTTTCCTACGGCGGCACGGTGTGGCAGTTCGCCCCGGCGTCCGCGTACGGGCAGAATCTGGCCGCGACCTGGTACTGGGCGATCGCCGCGCTGGCTGTGCGCGGGGCGGTGGGCGGGCTCACGCCGGCGCGGGGGGCCGTGCTCGCGGTGCTGTGCGCGGGCGGAGCCCTGGTACACTTCGGCGTGGTCGTGCACGGATTCGTGCTCGCGTGCACGCTCGCGTTCTTCGGTGGCGTGGCGTCGCTGCCGCGGGCGGCGCGGATCCGGGTGGCGTTGCTTGTCGCGGCGGCGAGCGGGGCGGCCGCCGTCGCGCGCCTGGCCGGGGCCGCGGGGACGGCGAATGAAATCCACGCCCACGTGCAGGGGATGATGATGGTCGGCAAGGGCTGGCTGGTCGCCAGCCCGATGGAGGTATTGCGCGAACACGGTATCGTGTTCCTCGGCGGAATCCTGCTCGTGGGCCTGCTCGTCCCGGCCCGCCGCACGCAACGACGCGCTCTGCTGACGCTGGCGTTTTGTGTCCTTCCGCTGGCGCTCGCGTGCGTGCCCTGGCTCGCGACGCCATTTTTCGCGCGCGCGAGTTACATGGTGCTGCGCGTGCTTCTGAATGCGCCGATCATTCCCGCGGTCGTGCTGGTGATGGCATGGGGCATCACGTCGGCGCGACGGGGCAATACCCCGCGCCGGCTGGCCACCGCGCTCGCCATCGGGTGCTGGACATTCTTCTTTCTCGAGCCCGCCGTGCACGCGTTCGCAGGAGATGCCCGCCGGGCACGACGTTCGCCCGCACCCGCCGAACTGTGTTCGACGCCTGTGGTCGAATGGGCGCGCACCCTTCCGAGCGGCAGCACCATTCTATCCGACCCCGCCACCAGCTACGTGCTGAGCGCTTGCACCTCGCACCGCTTCGTGGCGCTGTACGAACAGCACGCGAATCCGTACGACCCGTACGCACTCGATCGCCTGCGCGCGGTGCGAGATGTGTTTTCGCCCTACGCGATCGGAAACGTGGCGCCGGCGGCGTGCCGCCGCTACGGGGTGGACTACGTGGTGGTCAACCGCGGGGCCGGCGGTGACGCGGCCGGGCTCTTGTCGTACTGGTCTCCCGCTCTTTTCGCCCAGACGGTTGCGCGCATCGAATCCATGCCCGCGACTTTCCAGCGCGCATTCTCCAGCGCAGGAATGGTGGCGTTCCGCTTTCAACCGGGTGGGATCGCCCAGCAGCCGGCCGCGGGGCCGGCGCCGCCGGTCACGTTTGGGGCGGTGGAAGGTCCGTCGTGCGACGTGCCGGTTCCCGGAAACGCGTTCAGCCTGACCGGGGTATCGGTGTCGCCGGCGCGGGTGCTTCCCGGCGATTCGGTGGTGGTGACGATCGGGTACCGCCGCGACGAGCCGTGCGCGTTCGGGTTTCCGTTTGTCATTCACCTTCGGTTCGACCATGCCAGCGTGCCGTCGCGGCCGGTGTTCCCCGGGGAGAAGTACGTGCGGCGCGCCCGCGAACGGTGGTCCGGTTCATTCGTTCGTTTCCGCGCCGACGTGCGCCCGGGCCACGGGGTGTTCGAGCCGGACGCGTGGCCGATGGGAACGCAGCTGTGCGAGCGCTTCGTCGTGGCGGTTCCCGTCGCGGCGCGACTGGGGAACTACCGCGTCGAGGTGAAGGTCGAGCGGGAATCGCTTCTGCCCAACTTTCACATCGACGACCTCCTGTTCAATCGTGACCACTACTCGGGCACGCCGTGCGCCACCCTGGTCGTCGCCGGTGCGGTCGTCGGGTCGGGGGGGCGTCCGTGATCCGGCTTTGCTTCACCGTCGATGCCCCGTTCCTCGGCGGGGCGGAATACTACGTGTCGCGCCTCGCCACCGCGCTGGATCGAAATCGTTTTTCAGTGTCGTTGCTGATGCGCGCCGGGGCGGCGGGCGCGCTCGACGAGTGGGCGGAGGGGCTCGCCGCGGAGGGAATCCGGGTCGTGCGTGCCCCGATGCGCCTGCCGTGGCGGATCGACGACGCGCCGCGTTTGTGGCGGGAGCTCGACCGGCTCGCTCCTCACGTCGTGCACGTCAACATGCCGGGCCCGTACAGCGGCCAGAACGCGCTGGTGGCGCCGATCGCCCGGGCCGCCGGTGCGCGTGTGGTTACCACCGAGCATCTCCCGATGGTGGCGCCGCTGTGGAAGCGCCGCGCGCTCAAACAGCTCGCCCTGCGCTCCGTGGACATCGCCGTCACCATGACGCGGGCGAACGCGTCCTGTCTGGTCGAGCGGCAGCGCGTGCCGGTTGATCGGGTCCGGGTCGTCCCGAACGGGGTTCCTCTCCAATTCGGGGCGCATCGCCCCGCGCGGCCCGGCGACGACGAGGTCACGCTGGTCTTCGTAGGAAACATAATTGCACACAAAGGGTTGCACACCACACTTGAGGCGCTCTCGATGGTCACGCTCGGGTGGCGCCTGCAGGTCGTCGGCACCGGCCCGGACGAGGCACGGTGCCGCGAGCTCGCGTTTCGTCTCGGGCTCGCCTCGCGGGTGACGTTTCACGGACGGCAGCCCCCCGCAGAGGTGGAGCGCCACCTGTCGACGGCCGACGCGCTCGTGCTCCCGTCCGCCATGGAGGGCTTGCCGTACGTCATTCTGGAGGCGATGGCGAGCTCGCTTCCCGTCGTCGCCGGCGACGTGTACGGAATCCCCGAGGTGGTCGTCGACGGGGAAACTGGACTCCTGGTGCCGCCTGAAAACGCTCCCGCGCTGGCGGCCGCGCTCACGCGTGTGGTTGAAAGCGCGCCGCTGCGCGCCCGCATGGGTGCAAACGCGCGCCGGCGTTTCGAGCAACGGTTCACACTCGAGCAACAGGTCGAGACCATGAGTGCGCTCTACGAACGCCTCGCGCGCGGGCTTCCCGGGACTCGACCATGACCGGGCGCAAAAAGATCCTCCTGGTGAAGCCGGTGCTGCCGTACCCGCCCGACCAGGGAACGAAGGTCGTGTCCTTCGCGATCGTGGAAGCGCTGGCGGACGCGTTCGACGTGACCGTGCTGGCGCGCGTGCTCGACCGGCGCGAGGAAGCACTGGCGCGCGAGTTGGCCGCGCGCGGCGTTCGGGTCGTCACGGTGCTCCCGCTCAATCGCACCCATGCGGCCGCCCGGGTCGCGTTCCGCGCCGGCTACCTGCTGCGATCGCTGCTCACGGGCCGCTCGCTCAAGAGTCAGTACGACTGCCCGGGGGCGCTCGTGCGCGCCGCGCGTACGCTGGCGCCCGAGGCGTTCGACCTGGTCATACTCGAGTACTGGCAGTTGTACCCGCTCTTCGACGTGTTTGCGCCCGAACGCACCGTGCTGCTAACCCACGACATCGATCTCCTCGTCAACCGCGACCGCGCCGCGCTCGAGCGAAGGGCGTGGACGCGCATGAAGGCGCGCGCGCGCTGGTGGATGGAGCGTCGCGAGGAACTCGGCGCGTACCGGCGCGCGCGGCGCATGCTGGCGCTCACGGCGCGGGACGCGGACGCCGCCCGCGCGCTCTCGGGAGGGCGCGCGCGCGTGGAGGTGCTTCCGTTTGGCCTGCCCGCCGGCAGTTTTGCGCCCGCGGGAACCGCGCGCGCCTCGCGCGAGGTGCTGTTCCTGGGCGCGCTGGGTGCTGCCTTCAATCGCGATGCGTTGATTCACTTCGCACACGACATCCACCCGGCGCTCGCGACCATCGCGGGCATTCGCTTCACCGTCGTCGGCGGGCAACTGCCGCCCGGGCTGGAATCGTTCGGCGAGGCACCGGACGTCGAGGTGGCGGGTTACGCCCCCGACGTGCGTCCGTTCCTGGACCGCGCCGCCTGCCTGGTCGTCCCGCTTCGATACGGAGGGGGGCTGCGCATCCGGATCATCGAGGCCATGGCAGCGGGGCTGCCGGTGGTGGCGTCGCCCGCCGCCATCCAGGGGATGGCGGTGGAGGCCGGGGAGCACGTGCTCGTGGCGAAGACACCGGCGGACTACCGGTCGCACGTGGCCCGCGTCATCGAGGATCTGGAGTTCGCCGGAGCGCTGGCCGCGCGGGCTCGCGACCACGCCTGGAGGGCCTACGGGCCTGAGGCGCGCGGGCCGGGCCTGCGCTCGTGCGTGGAACACCTTGCCAGGTAAGCGCCTGGCAGGGCCGGGGAAAGCCGTCGGTACGCGAAAAAACGGCTGGATGGGGCCTTGTAAGTGTGCTAGAATCAACCGACTCGCGCTAAGGGGAAGGACCATCCGACAGGGGTATCCGGGTGTCACCGATGGGGCAGAAGCGAACGGTCCCCTTCCTGGACCTGACGCTGCAACACCGAGAGCTTCGCGACGAAATCACCGCGGCCGTATCACGCACGATCGACCGTGGCGACTTCATTCTCGGAGCGTCGCTCGACGATTTCGAGCGGGAGTTCGCTCGCTACTGCGAATGTGAGTTCGCGGTGGGTCTCAATTCCGGCACCGCCGCGCTGCACCTGGCGCTGGCGGCCCTCGGAATCGGGCCCGGCGACGAAGTGATCACCGTTCCGAACTCGTTCATCGCGACCGTCGAAGCGATCGTGTACACCGGCGCGACGCCGGTGCTGGTCGACGTTTCGCCGGAGACCTTTTGCATGGATCCTTCCCGCCTGGAGCGGGCGATCACGCCTCGAACCAAAGCGATCGTTCCGGTTCATCTGTATGGACAGCCCTGCGACATGGAGTCGATTTCGAGCATCGCGGCCCGCCACGGAGTCGCGATCGTCGAGGACGCCTGCCAGGCTCACGGGGCCACGTTCGCAGGGCGCAGAATCGGTTCGTTCGGCCACGCGGCCGCGTTCTCGTTCTACCCGACCAAGAACCTGGGGACGATCGGCGATGGAGGGGCGCTCACGACCAACGATCCCGGGCTCGCCGCGAAGGTGAAGGCGCTTCGGCACCACGGCCAATTCGAGCCCAACGTGTTTCCGACCGTCGGTTACAACTACCGGCTCGATACCCTCAAGGCCGCGGTGCTCAGTGTCAAACTCCCGCATCTCGACCGCTGGAATCAACGCCGGCGCGAGATCGCGGAGCGCTACCAGTCGCACTTGCAGGGATCGGAGTTCGTGTTTCAGGCTCGAGTGCCCGGGTCCGTGCCGGTCTACCACATTCTCGCGGCACGGCACCCGCGCCAGCGCGCCGTCCAGGAAGCTCTCACCGCGGCCGGAATCGGATGGGGCAAGCATATCGTTCCGCCCGCGCATCGGCACACCGCGTATCGACACCTCGTTCGCACGGGCGAGTCGTTTGCGGTGAGCGAGTCGCTGTCGACCAGCTTGGTGTCGCTGCCCGTTTTCCCGGAGCTGACGAACGACCAGGTCGACTACGCGGCCGATGTGCTCTTGAAGAGGGTCGAAGTATCAGTCTGAATTGCACCACCAGATTCGGAAGGTCAGCAGCCGTGAAGAAGAACCTCGCAGCGTTCAGATACTCCGACCAGAAAGTGATCCCGCTCTACGCGACGGACGCGGTCCAGGGTTCGTACCCGCTGGCGACCTCGCTGCCCGACCGGCGGCTGGGTGCGTTCGCGGTGAAACGGTCCATCGACATGCTGTTCGCGCTGGCGGTGGTCGTTCTGGGTCTGCCGTTTTACGCCCTCATCGCCGCACTCATCAAGCTCACCTCGGAAGGGCCGGTGCTGTTCGTCCAGGACCGCGTCGGCAGGGACGGGGAGCCGTTCAAGTTCTACAAGTTCCGGACCATGGTCGCCGACAACAGCGACAGTTTGCACCGGGACTTCGCGCAGGAGTTCATCACCGGTCGTCTCATGCACGAGTCCGCCGCGGAGAGCAAGCGCGTGTTCAAGATTCAGCACGATCCGCGCGTGACGTCGATCGGGCGCTTCCTGCGCAAGAGCAGCCTCGATGAGCTGCCGCAGTTCATCAATGTT
>Ga0210379_10000950_pt1 | contig 9958 bp, 6 predicted proteins | sample PLMedo_2_FD_155468 | JGI IMG/M metagenome (GOLD analysis project Ga0210379, IMG submission 155468) | Groundwater sediment microbial communities from an aquifer in East River, Colorado, USA - PLM4_32_coex redo | ecosystem: Environmental > Terrestrial > Soil > Riparian zone | place: USA: East... | reverse complement strand
GGGTATCCAGCGACGAACCTGGACAAAGGACGGCCGCAAGGCCGGGATCGTGGCAAGAAATCCCCGAAATCAGCGTCCCAGCGCCTCCGCGGCGGGACGCTGACCGCGGCGGAACAGTCCCATCAAGCGCTCCATGCTGACGTAGAAGGTGGGCGTCACGTAAAGCGTCAGAAACTGGGAAAACAGCAGGCCCCCTACCACCGCGACCCCCAGCGGCCTTCGCGTCTCGGCGCCTGCCCCGTATCCCAGCGCTATCGGCAACGTAGCAAAGATCGCCGCCATGGTCGTCATCATGATCGGGCGGAAGCGAATGAGACAGGCTTCCACGATCGCCTCCTGTGCCGGCAGCCCCTTATCGCGCTGAAGCTGCAGAGCGAAGTCCACCATCATGATGCCATTCTTCTTCACCAGACCGACGAGCAGGATAATTCCGACAAAGCTGAAAATATTGAGCTCCATGTTGAAGATGAGCAACATCAGCAGCGCGCCGAATCCTGCGAACGGCAGCGCCGTCAGTATTGTGATCGGATGTATGTAGTGCTCGTAGAGTACTGCAAGGATCATGTAGATCACGACGATCGTGATCATCAGCAGTACCGGCAGAGCGCGAAAAGCTTCCTCGAACGCCTTTGCGCTGCCGACGAAAAGCGAGCTCACGCCGCTCGGCAGCACACCCCGCGTGATTTCCTGCACGCGCTGCACAGCCTGGCCGAGCGATACGCCCGGCGCCAGATTGAACGACAGGATGACCGCCGGCAATTGCCCGTAGTGGGCGACGGAAACCGGTCCTACTCCCTCCGTGATATCGGCGACCGCGTTGACCGGGACCATTTGCCCTGTGTTGCTCTGCACGTACAGCGAGCGCAGCGCATTGATGTTGCGCTGGAAACGCGGGTCGAGCTCCAGGATCACATTGTATTGGTCGGTGGCGCCGTAGAGTGTGCTGATCTGGCGTCCGCCATAGGCGTTATACAACGCGCTTTCGATCTGCTGTGGATTCACGCCCAGCGCGGCTGCCCGGTCACGCAGAATATTCACCCGAATCTCGGGATTACGCAGCTCAAGGTTGGACGAAACGTCCGTCACCAATCCAGCCTGCCTAAAGAGCGCTTCCAGTTCCTCCGCCGGACGGTACAAAGCCTCCAGTTCCGTCGCCTGGATGACCACCTGATAATCCGCGGAGCTGGCAAACCCTCCGATATTGATCGCGGTCGGGTTGTTCATGAAGACCCGCAGGCCCTGCGGACTGCCAGAGAACTGGCGTCGCAAGTCCTGGATTATTTCGTCTGCATTGAGCTTGCGCTCGCTGCGCGGTTTGAGCCGGACCACCACGCGGCCGACGTTATCGCCGACAATGCCACCCACACCCTGGCCCGCAGTCGACAGCACCGCCTCCACATTGGGGTTCTGCTGGATCACGGCGGAGACCGCCCGCTGGCGCTTCACGAGCTCGTTGAACGTGATGCCTTCGGGTCCGCGCGTGTTGCCCGCGAATACCCCCGTGTCCTGGCGGGGAATGAATCCCTGCGGCACCGCCTTGTACACCACGACGATCAACGCAATCACGACCGTCGATCCCAGCAACATCACCCCGGGGTGACGCATCGTCCAGCGCAAGCTCGATCCGTAGCCGTCGCGCCAGACATCGAAGAAGCGCTCCAGAAAACGGTAGAACGCGCCATGCTCGCGCTCGTGCGCGCGCCGCAGCAGCAGGCTGCAAAGCATCGGCGTCAGGGAGAGCGAAATCGCGCCCGATATGAGCACAGCGGCGCCTACCGTCACGGCGAACTCCCGGAACAACCGCCCCAGCATGCCGCTCATGAACAGGATCGGGAGAAATACCGCCGCGAGCGAAACCGTCATGGAAAGCACCGTGAATGCGATTTCCATTGATCCCTCGAGCGCAGCCTGCATGCGGTGCTTGCCCATTTCCATGTGGCGCGTGATGTTCTCCAGCACGACGATCGCGTCGTCCACCACGAATCCAACCGCGAGAATGATTGCCATCAGCGACAGATTGTTCACGCTGTAGCCGAGCAAATACATCGCGGCAAAAGTGCCCATCACTGAAGTTGGAAGGACGAGCGCCGTGATGAGGGTTGCCGTTGCGTTTCGGAGGAACAGCAGGATGACCATCACGACCAGAAACATTGACAGCACGAGAGTGAAATTGACCTCGTGTATCGAGGCCTTGATGAACTCCGAGCGGTCATTGATCACGTGCATCTTCACTCCGGGAGGCGCCTCGCGCTCGATCTCCGGGAACAGGGCGCGGATGTTACGGACGACCTCGACGGTATTCGAGCCCGGCTGCCGGAATACCGCGAAATAAATTGCGCGCTCCTCATTCACCCAGCTCGTATTCTTGAGATTCTCGATGCTGTCCTCGGCCCGGCCGATGTCGGTAAGCCGCACCGGCATCCCGTTCGAATAAGCGACGATGAGATCGTTGAAACTGTCGGCACGCTCGAGCTTGCCGGACGACTTGACCGTGTAGTTGCGCGCAGCGCCCTGCAGCGTGCCCGACGGTAGATTGCTGTTGGCGTTCTGAATGGCGCCAACGACCTTGTCGAGCCCCAACCCGCGTTTCGCCAGCGCCTCCGGATCGACCGTAACGCGGACGGCGTACTTCTGGGAGCCAAAGACGGATACTTGCGCCACACCGTTCACCATCGAAAGCCGCTGGGCGATGTGGTTATCGGCAAATTCGTCGAGCTTGGGGAGCGGCAGCGTCTGGGCGGTCAGCGCGAGGAACAATATCGGCGAGTCGGCCGGGTTCACCTTGCGCAAGTACGGCGGATCGATGTCGGTGGGAAGAAACCGCATCGCCTGCGAGATGGCTGTTTGCACGTCCTGCGCCGCGGAATCTATGTTCCGCTCCAAGCTGAATTGCAGCGTGATGCGCGTGGTGCCGCTCGTGTTGTTCGAGTTCATCGTGTCGAGGCCGGCGATCTGGCTGAATTGCCGTTCCAGCGGCGTCGCGACCGTGGATGCCATCACCTCGGGATTCGCCCCCCTGAGGTTGGCCGTCACCTGGATGGTCGGGAAATCCACATTGGGCAAGTCGTTGATCGGTAGCGAACGGAATGCGATCATTCCGAAGAAAACAACCGCCAGCACCAATATCGAGGTGGCGACCGGTCGCTCAATGAAAATGCGGGAGAGGTTCATGCCGTCTATGCCTTGAAAAATCGCCCCTTACTTCGCACCTTTTGCGTCATTCTTCTCGGACTTCCTGCCTTTGCCCTTGCCTTTGCCCTTGCCTTCGTCCTTCCCGTCGGCGTCAGCGATTTGCACCGCCACTCCCGGCGCGATAGCCTGCGGTATCTCGGTCAACACGATATCGTCGGCTTTGATTCCATCTGCGATGACCACCTCGCCGCCAATCTGGCGCGAAACCTTCACGGGCTGGATCCTCGCCTTTCCGTCATTCACCATATAGACGAAGCTGCCTTGCTGCCCGGGCTGGACCGCCACCTCCGGCACCACGACCGCCTCGGGCTCGATTTTGAGCACGATGCGCACGTTTACGAACTGGCCCGGCCACAGCGCCTCTTCCTTGTTGGTAACGCGCGTCTTGAGCACCACCGTGCCGGTTTGAGGCGTGACGGTATTGTCGATGAAGACAAGCTTGCCTTCGGCAACGGCCGGCCCGCTCCGGTCAGGGAGTATCTCGATCTTCATCGCTTTCTCGTTCTGGTAGCGCCGGATCTCCTCGAGTTGCCGCTCCGGAATGCTGAATGAAACGAGAATCGGGTCGGTGGAGTTGATCGTAACAAGCGGCGCTCCGCCGCCCCCGGCGCCAGCCGCGACCAGGTTGCCGGGCTTGACTGCAAGCGCACCGGTTCGTCCGGAAATTGGCGCATGGATGCGACTGAACTCGAGCTGGATGCGCGCCTGCTCCAGCAGCGCGCGGTCCGCGTCCACCGTCGCCTCGAGCGATTTGGTCGAAGTCACCGCGACGTCAAATTCCTGGCGTGTGATGAATTCCCGCTTGAGCAACGGCTCGAGACGATCCCGCTGGACCTTGGCGTTTTCGAGTTGCGCCTCGTCGCGCGCGAGTTGGGCCTGCGCCTGCCGGTACAACGCTTGGAACGTCCTCGGATCGATTTGAAAGAGCTGCTGCCCGGCCTTGACCTTGTCCCCTTCCTTGAACAGCACCGACTGCAGCACGCCCAACACCTGCGCCCTCACTTGCACGCTGTGCTCCGGCTCAACGCTGCCCACCGCCTCGATCAGCACCGGCATTGGTTTCGCCACCGCCTTGGCGGTCTTGACGAAAAGTGGAGCGCCCTTTCCCTTGCCCTTGGCCGTTCCACCTTTGCCCTCCGCCGTGACTGCGCCAATCTGCTGCCACCACCACCAAGCGCCATAACCGCCTGCAGCGATGGCGAGGAAGACCGCTGTCATGACGAGTCGCTTCATCGTGTCAGGTCCGTATATGGCGTGCTGTCACTCGCGCCGATCGCGAAATTGAGTCGTGCGACGGCAGTGAACCAGTCCAAGAACGACTGAATGCGCTGTACCCGCGCGTTCGATTCATCGACCTGCGCGGTAATGAGATCGAGCAGCGACCCGAATCCGCCTTGATATCGCGCAAGGGTCGCCTCCGCCGTCTGCTGCGCCGCCCGCAACTGCACCGCCGTCGTGCTCACTCCGTCGGCCGCCGTCTGCACGTCATAATACGACTGCCATACCTCGAGCTCGGTCTGGCGGGATAACGCGTCACGGGACGCCTCCGCCTGGGCGGCCCTTGCCTCGGCCTGGCGCACGGTGTAGGTCTGATTGAATCCGGTGAACAATGGGATCTTGAGATTCAGCAGCACACTGTTGGTATCGGTGAACGGTCGGTCGTCCCCATAAAAAGTCCGCCCGGTGGTCGCGGAAACGCTCAGGCTCGGCAGTCCGTTCCTGGATGCCGCATCGGCCTGCGCGCGCGCCGACCGCGCCTGAGCCTCGGCCGCTATCAAGTCCGGACGATTGGCCTTGGCGCGATCCAGGATGTCATTCAAAGTCTCGGAAATCTCGCGTATGCGCGGCTCGCCCTGGAACGACTGGATCCGTACCCTGGAGTTCACCGGCAGTCCCACGGCCGAGGCGAGCGCGCCGCGCGCCTTTTCCAATTCACCCTTGCTGCGCGTGATATTCAGCTGGGCCTGCGCCACCTGAGTCTCCGCCCGGTAGACGTCCGCCGCGGTCGCGAGACCGCCTTCCCGGCGGCGCTGGGTGGCATCCAGTGAGGTGGTCATGCTTTTCAGGAACAACTCGTTCGATCTCACCAGCGCCTCGAACCCGAGATAGCGGTAATAGGCCTGCTCGACCTGCACCACGACATCCTGCAATACCCTGTTCTGTGAGAGTGCTGCGGCCAGCGCCAAGTATTCCGCCGCCCTGATCCGGCTGTCCCGGGCGCCAAAGTCATACAACAGGTAATTCAAGGTCAGCGCCGGGCCGTAGCGCGTCAGCCAAGGGTTCTGGTTTCCCGTCTGGCTCCCCGTCTCGCCGCGCTGCCCGACGAGGTCGGCCGTGATCTGCGGGAGCAGATCTGCTTTCTCAATGCCCACTCCCGCCGCTTGGGCGCGGGTTGCATACCACGCCTGCCGCGTCTGTGGATTGTACTGCAGCGCCAGTTCCGTCAGTTCCGGTAGGGACAGGGGGCGATCCTCGGCGGGCAACGAGGCACTGGGCGGAGCGGGCACCAATGGCAGTGCATCCGGCGACTGCCAGCGGACGCCGGGCGCGGCCGGCACGTAGCGTTCAGTGCCGAAGGGGTCGCGCGAGACCGCATCGGGCGCTGCCTGGGCGGCATACGAGATTCCCAGTAGAAGCGCCAGGGTAGTCCCCAGGCATGCCGTTTCAAGAACCAGAATACAACCTCCAAGAGCCCGCACATGACCGCCACTGCCGGGTCCTCCGAATGGTTCTTTTTCCGGCGCCTCCTGAGCGGAAGATCGTGAGTCGGGAAATCATAGCACAATGACCTATTTTTCCATGCTAGCCCCGCGAGTTAGACCATTTCGAAGACCTCTCGATCAGCTCGAATCGAAGTTACTTATTCGATAATAAAATTAAACCATCGAGCGCTGGCCTGATGCATGCTAACCTCTTGGCACCCAAGCAAATCTCGCGGTCTACCGCTCGTTTCGCCGATGTCCCAGCTTGTTCATCCCCACGGTGGCGGAAAGCTCAGACCTCTGATGCTGGAGGACGCCGCGCTTGTCGAGGAGAAGAAGCGCGCCCAGTCCCTCCGCCGCGTCGCCATCTCTTCGCGCGAGAAGGGCGACCTCATCATGCTCGGCATCGGCGGGTTCACTCCTCTCGACGGATTCATGACCCTCGCCGATTGGGAAGGCGTCTGCGACGGGATGAGGATGGCGAATGGCCTCTTCTGGCCGATTCCGGTCACACTGTCGACCGCTGACGCCACGGCCGCCACTTTCCATACCGGCAACGAAATCGCTCTTGTCGATTCCGACAGCGCCGAGATCCTTGCCACCATGAAGGTAACGGAGAAATACAAGATCAACAAGGCGCACGAGTGCGCGACCATATTCCGCACTACCGACATCGAGCACCCCGGCGTGAAGATGGTGATGGAGCAAGGCGACGTCAATCTGGCCGGGCCCGTGAAAGTACTGTCGCAGGGCGGCTTTCCCGAGCGCTACGGCGCCCTCTACATGACTCCGGCGCAGACGCGCGCCGCGTTTGAGACGAACGGCTGGTCGACGGTCGCCGCATTCCAGACTCGTAATCCGATGCACCGCTCGCACGAATACCTCGCCAAGATTGCGATCGAGGTTTGCGACGGCGTATTGATTCACTCCCTGCTCGGCAACCTCAAGCCCGGCGATATTCCGGCCCATGTCCGCACCAGGGCGATTGCAGTACTGATCGACAAGTACTTCGTGAAGAACACCGTGGTCCAGTCCGGCTACCCGCTCGACATGCGTTACGCCGGGCCGCGCGAGGCCCTGTTGCACGCCCTTTTCCGCCAGAACTACGGCTGCTCGCACCTGATCGTGGGACGCGACCATGCCGGGGTCGGCAGCTATTACGGGCCGTTTGATGCCCATCACATCTTCGACGAGATTCCCCGGGACGCCCTTGAAACCCGGCCGCTAAAAATCGACTGGACGTTCTGGTGCTACCGCTGCGGGGGAATGGCTTCCGCCCGCACCTGCCCGCACGACGAGAAGGACCGGCTGCTGGTCTCCGGCACCAAGCTGAGGAAATGGCTATCCGAGGGTGACCCCGTCCCGGCCGAGTTCTCGCGCCCGGAAGTGCTAGAAATCCTGCGCGATTACTATGGCAGCCTAAAACAGGAAGAGCGGGTCGAGGTCAAGCTGGCCGGCCATTCCGCGCGCTGACGGCACTGCCGTTTCGGAGCACCTGCCCCATAAAGAAAGCCGCCAGTGAAGGCGGCTTTTTTGTGAGATCCCAGTCTACGATGTCAGTCGATGATGTGGTGGACGGGCGCCTTCTCCATTGCCCACTCGCCGGTCTTCCGGTCGTAGCGGGACAAGGTGAAGCAATGCCAGTTCTCATCATCCAGCTTCATATGATCGCCCCGGTAGTAATACCCCGGCCAGCGCGTTTCCTGGCGGAACAGCGTGTGACGGGTCACGGACTCCGAGGCGAGGAGCCGATGTTGCAGCTCCCACGTGCGCTGGAGCTGGTGAAGGTCTTCGGCACCCATGCTGCTCATGTCTTCCTTCAGCATGGTCAGCAACTCGAGGCCGCGGTTGAGCATCACGGCGTTCGTCATGTAGTTGGTGCTGATGCCGCCCACGTATTCGTCCATTAGCTGCTCGAGGCGCTGAAGACCCTGGATCGGCAGGAGATAGCTCGGCGATACGGTCCCGGCAACGATTTCGTTGCGGCCGACCCGGTAGTTCTCCAACGGCTGGTAGATCACCTTTTCGAGGTCGCGATATTCCTGTTCGCTGACCTGGAGTTGGGTTTTCCCCAGGTCGTTCACGTACCTGACCGCCGCTTTGGCGGCAATCCGGCCTTCCGCGAAGGATCCTGACGAGAACTTGTGGGCGGTGCCGCCGATGGTGTCGCCGGCGCCAAACAGCCCGTCGACCGTCATCATGCGGTTGTAGCCCCACTGATAGTCCGCGGGCGCACAGTCTTCCGGGCCGCTCGCCCACGCGCCGGAGCAGGTGGCGTGAGAGCCCATGACATAAGGCTCGGACGTGGTCAGCTCGGGGTTGATGTGCTTGGGGTCGATGTTCTGCGACGCCCAGACGACCGCTTGCCCGATCGTCATGCCGAGGAAGTTCTCCCAGCCGACGGTCTCCTTGTGGGGGTCCTGGAAGGCCTCCTTGGTCACCATGCGGATGGGCCCGCGGCCGGCCGCGACCTCTTTGAGGAGGGCGTGGTTGCGCAGGCAGGTGGGCACCGGGTGGTGGTCGACGTACTCTCCCACCAGAGCCTTGGTGTCCTCGTACCACCTCTTCTCGTACTCCTCGCCATAGCCGTTCTGCGTGTACGTCTTCAGATGGAGGAAGTAGGCGCCGACGGGGCCATAGCCGTCCTTGAAACGCGTCAGGACGATGCGGTTCTCCATCTGCGTCATCTTGGCGCCGACCTGGATCGGAAGCGCGTAGCACGACCCGCTGCTCCAGGGCGCATACCAGGTCCGCCCCATTCCCTCGCCCACCGCGCGCGGCTTGAAGATGTGCGACGCACCGCCGGCGCAAACGATGACGGCCTTCGCGCGGAACACATGGTAGTCGCCCGTCCGGACATTGAACCCGACGGCACCGGCGATGCGGTTGGCCTTGCTCTGGTCCATCAAGAGGTGCGTCACCATGATCCGGTTGTAGACCCCGGTCGCGGCCTTGCGGGCCGCTTCGGCGACGATCGGCTTGTAGCTCTCTCCGTGGATCATGATCTGCCACTTGCCTTCGCGCTGGTACTGTCCGGTCTTGGGGTCCCGCATCATCGGCAGGCCCCATTCCTCGAACTTGTGCACCGAGGCGTCCACATGCCGGGCGATGTCGTAGCCCAGGTCCTCGCGCACGAGACCCATCAAGTCGTTGCGGGCGTAGCGCACATGGTCCTCGGGCTGGTTCTCGCCCCACTGCATGCCCATGTAGCAGTTGATGGCGTACAGACCCTGGGCGACAGCGCCGCTGCGCTCGATGTTCGCTTTCTCGACGCAGACGATCTTCAGGTCGCGTCCCCAGTACCGGGACTCGTAGGTTGCCCCGCAGCCCGCCATGCCGCCGCCGATGACGAGGATGTCCGCATCGACGAATACCGTCTTCCTGCCTCCGAAGAGTCCCATCAGACGACTCCCTGCTTGCGTTGACCCGGGCGCAACGTGGGCAATCCGCCCTTGATGTTGAGCCCTTCCGGTTCGTGTGCGAGTTCCTGCTTGGTGAAATCCTCGGGGCGGGGCGCGTCGTACTCGGCCGGCCCCTTGATCGATCCCCACGGCGTCGTGCGGATCGGGGACACGAAGTTCTTCTCGCGGCCGTCGCGGAACTTGAGCCGCCACGAAACGGTCGCCTTGGCCTCTTCCCGAAGCACCCGGACACTGTGGCCCAGAGGGGCGAAGTCGGCATAACCGCGGACATCGATGGCGTGCTGCGGACAGGCCTTCACGCAGGAGTAGCACTCCCAGCACATGTTCGGCTCGATGTTGTAGGCACGCCGATAGGTCTTGTCGATGTGCATGATGTCGGACGGGCAGATATCGACACATTGCCCGCAACCGTCGCACCGGGTCATGTAAACGAAGGTCGGCATGGGTTTCGTCTTCTCCGATCAGTAGTGCCGGGGCTGCCTGCGGGCGATGCCGAACTGCTCGGGCTTGTCGGCGGGCGCGGGCAGGTTGCTCCTGAAGCCGATCGCGTGGGAAACCCTATTCTCGAAGGCCGCCGCGGGCTTGAAGAACATGTGCGCGAACTTGGACCACGGCACCGATGGGAACAGCACCGTCGTGGCG
>Ga0210379_10000949_pt1 | contig 9960 bp, 10 predicted proteins | sample PLMedo_2_FD_155468 | JGI IMG/M metagenome (GOLD analysis project Ga0210379, IMG submission 155468) | Groundwater sediment microbial communities from an aquifer in East River, Colorado, USA - PLM4_32_coex redo | ecosystem: Environmental > Terrestrial > Soil > Riparian zone | place: USA: East... | reverse complement strand
CGCATGAGACGTCCGGAGGCGGGACCTCCCGACTCTAGCCGATTCCCTGTCGCGTCGACAACGCCGCGCGCGGTAGGTCGAGCGCGTCGCGCAGGCGGTCGAGGATCCCTCGCGCCAAGGCGCGCTCGTGCTCCACCGCGTCCATGCGCGCCTTGAACGGCTCGAGGCCGCGCCGGGCCTCCTCCGTCGCGGCGCGGATCAGCGCGTCGGGGGCAAGAAGCGGTAGCTCGCGATCGAGCGCGTCGTCGAGCTCCCGCGCGGGAGCGCCCGCGGCCGCCTCGCGCAGCAGGCGCTCGAGGAGATCTCGGAGACCCGCGGGCGGCGCGGCGTCGAGGGCGCGCCGCCAGCTGGCCACCGCGCGCGGTGCTTCGGGGGCCGAGGAGTCGCGCGGCCGGGGGGTCGCCGCGCGGCCGGACGCGACGGTCTGCGCGGCCTCGCGCACCGCGGGCGCCACCGCGCGCAAGGAGCGCGGTCTCCCGCCGCGCCGGCGCGCCTCGTGGTCGAGAACCTCGAGCACGACGCGCAACGGGTACCCCTCCCGCCGCCACCCGGCGACGAGCTCGAAGTCGCGGGGAGAGAGCACGACCGGCCGGCCGAGGAGGCGCGCCCACGCCGACTCCACGGCGCGGGCATACGCGCTCTCGCTCGGCCCCGCCGCGCTCATGACGTGTGCCGGAGCCAGAGGACGAGGTGGTCGACGCAGGTGCGCGCGATCGCGAAGGCGTCCTGGAACTCCTCGAGGGGTCCCGTGACCGGGTCGTCCAGCTCGGGGGCGCCGCCCGTGGGCTCCGGTCCCGCCTCGAACGCCCTGAGGAGGTACCGGGGCTGGCGGGCGTCGGGGAACCGGCGTGCGAGCTGATCGAGGTGCGCCAGCGTCATGCCGAGGACGACGTCCGCGGCGCGCACGTCGGCCGCGGTGATCCCGCGGGAGCGGTGCCTCGTCAGGTCGAACCCCGCCCCGCGTCCGACGGTGATCGCGTGGGGCGCCGCGGGCGCGCCCTCGATGCCGAGGAGTCCCGCGGAGTCGATGACGACGTGTGCGAGCCCGGCGTGCGCGGCGCGCGCCCGGAAGTAGGCGGCCACCATCGGCGACCGGCAGATGTTGCCGTCGCAGACGATCAAGACCCTCACCGGCGGTTCTTCTCCCAGATCAGGCGCAGCCCCTCGAGCGTCAGGTGGGGATCGACCGCGGTGAGGAAGGGCAGCTCGTCGCGGAAAACCGGGGCGAGGCCGCCTGTCGCTACGACGGGGGCGTCCTCGCCGATCTCCTGGCGCAGCCGCCTCACGACCCCCTCGACGAGCCCCACGTAGCCATAGAAGAGTCCGGCCTGGACGCTCTCCTGGGTGTTCCTCCCCACGAGGTGGGCGGGCTTGCGCACGTCGACGCGGGAGAGCCTTGCCGCGCGGCGGAAGAGCGCCTCGGCCGAGATGGCGAGCCCGGGTGCGATGACCCCGCCCAAGTACTCCCCCTTGGCGCTGACGACGTCGAAGGTCGTCGCGGTGCCGAAGTCCAGGACGAGCACCGGCGCGCCGAAGCGCTCGACCGCGGCGACCGCGTTGACGATGCGGTCGGCGCCGACCTCGTGGGGGTTCTCGTACCGGATCGGGAGGCCCGTCTTGATCCCCGGTTCAACGAAGAGCGCGGTCTTGCCGAAGGCCTTGCGGGCGGCGTCGGCCAGGACGCCGTTCCAGTCGGGGACGACGGAGGAGACGATGACGCCGTCGACCGAGCCGGCGGCGAGCCCACGCCCCTCGAACAGCGAGCGCCACAGCGCCGCCACCTCGTCGTCGGTCGCGTCGTTGCGGGTGGCGATCCGCCAGTCGGCGAGCAGGCGCTCCCCGTCGAACAGGCCGATGACGGTGTGGGTGTTCCCCGTGTCCACGGCGACCAGCATCGTCAGCTCCCCCACGCGGCGACCGACTCGCCGCCGTGCACGAGGTGCACGCCGTCACCGGTGTCGACCCTGAGCGCGCCGGAGACGTCGAGCCCACACGTCACGCCCCGTCGCCCCCCGTGGAGCGTCACGGCGCTCCCCGTCACACCGGGAGCGTAGCTCACGAAAGCGCTCCGCACCTCGTCCCATGCCCCGGCGCGCAACCGGCCGACCCACAGGTCGATGGCGCGCACGAGCGCGACGGCGGTGCCCGCGCGCCCGACGTCGGCCCCCGAGACGGCCGCGAGCGACGTCGCCCGCGTCGCGATCTCCTCCGGGAATCCGCCGTCCGGGGTACGGAGGTTGACGCCGAAGCCGAGGACCAGCTCGGCGGCCGGCCCTCCGGACCGGAGCTCCGCGAGGATCCCCGCGAGCTTTCCCTCGGCGACGAGAATGTCGTTGGGCCACTTGATGCGCGCGCCCATGGCTCCCGCCGCGCGGCAGGTCTCGACGGCCGCGACGGCGGCGACGAGAGCGTAGCGTCCCACCCGGTCGAGCGGCTCCTCCGGCCGCAGCAGGATGGAAAGGTACAGGCCGGTCCCGCCGGGGGAATGCCAGAAGCGTCCGAGCCGGCCGCGGCCGGCTCGTTGCGAGCGCGCGAGGACGACCGTGCCGTCCGGCGCACCCTCCTGCGCGAGGCGCCGGGCGTCGTCGTTCGTGGAGCCGGTCTCGTCGAGCAGGACGACGCGGTGGACGAGGGGGATCGCGGCGATCGCCCCCGCGAGGTCGTCCGTCACGGCAGCGCCTCGAGGTCCATGGCGAGGTCCGCGGCGCGCGCGGAGTGGGTCAGGTAGCCGAGGCTCAGCGCATCGACCCCGGTCTCCGCCACCGCGCGGAGCCCGCCGGGCCGGAGCCCACCCGATGCTTCGAGGACGATCCGCCCCTTCCCCCGCCTCACGCACTCGGACAACACCGCCACCGGCATGTTGTCGAGGAGGGCCCGTCCCGCCCCCGCCGCAATCGCCTCATCGAGCTCGTCGGGGGTCCGGACCTCCGCCGTGATCCGCTCCTTCGGGTGCCCCGCCTCCAGGCAGCGACGGATCGCCCCCGCGAGGGAGCCGGCCGCCCCGAGGTGGGTGTCCTTGATCATGACCGCGTCGAAGAGCCCCATGCGGTGGTTGACGCCGCCCCCGGCCGCCACGGCGTACTTGTCGAGATCCCGCAGCCCCGGCGCCGTCTTGCGCGTGTCGAGGACGATCGCGCCGGTGCCCGCGATCTCCTCGACGGCAAGGCGCGTCGCCGTCGCGATGCCCGACAGCCGCTGGAGGAAGTTCAGCGCGGTGCGCTCGGCCTCGAGGAGGCCGCGCGCGGGGCCCGTGGCCTCGAGGACGACGCTGCTTCCTGCGACCGCGTTCCCGTCCGAGGCGAGAAGGCGCGGGACAATTGCGGGGTCCACCTGGCGGAGCACCTCGACCGCGACCGGGAGGCCGGCGAGGACGAGCGCCTCACGAGCGACGAAGGTCGCGCGGGCCTTCCGGTCGGCGGGGACCGTGGCGCGGGTCGTGACGTCGCCCGAGGGCCCGAGGTCCTCTGCGAGCGCCGCCGTCACCGCGCGCCGCGTCACCGCGGGGTCCGGCGGGGCGAGGCTCACGCGCCGGCTCCGCCCCCCGTGAGCGAGGCGAGCGTTGCCTCGATGCGGCGCTTCTTGTCCAGCAGCTCCTGCTGGATCGCGCGCTCCTTAGCGACGACCTCGGCGGGGGCGCGCTCCAAGAACGACTCGTTGGCGAGCTTGCGGTTCCGCGCGTCAACGTCGCGGAGCACGCGGTCGAGCTCCTTGGTGAGACGGGACGTCTCCGCCTGCACGTCGAGAAGCCCCGCGAGCGGGATCGCGGCCTCGAGCCCGCGCGCGACCCCGCGCGCGGCGACGAGATCGGGAGGGAAGGCGTCGACGACCGTCACGGACGACGCGCGCGTGAGGGCAGCGAGCAGCGCCGACTCCGCGGCGACGAGCTTCCCGTTGCGCGGTGTCTCGGCGTGGACCAAGACCTCGATCCGGCGCGACGGGTCGATCCCCGCCTCGGCGCGGAGGTTCCGCACCTTCACGACGAGCTCCTGGAGGAGCTCCATGTCCCGCTCCGCCTTGGCGTCCTGCGCGCGCTCGACCGCCTTCGGCCACGCCGCGGTCGCGAGGTACTCGCCCTCGTGCGGGAACTTCTGCCACAGCTCTTCGGTGATGAACGGCATGATCGGGTGGAGAAGCCTCAGCGTCGTGTCCACGACGTGGCTCAGCACCGCGCGCGCGGCGGCGGCGCGGCCAGCGTCGGACCCGAGCAGCTCGGGCTTCACGCACTCGATGTACCAATCGCAGAACTCGTGCCACACGAAGTGGTACAGGATGTCGGCCGCTCGGTCGAAGCGGTACTGCTCGAGCGCGCGATCGACTTCCTGGATCGTGCGATGCGCGCGCGAGAGGATCCACCGGTCGGTCAGCGAGAGCTCCTCCGGTGGAGGGACCTCCGTGGCTCCGGGGGAGTCCTCGAGCTTGAGCAGGACGAACCGGCAGGCGTTCCACAGCTTGTTCGCGAACGCCCGGTACCCCTCCATCCGCTCCGGGGCCAAGGGGATGTCGTTCCCCGGGGCGGCGAGCATCGCCATCGTGAGGCGCACCGCGTCCGTGCCGTAGCGGGCCTGGACCTCCTCGGGATCAGTCGTGTTCCCGCGCGACTTGGACATCTTCTGCCCTTCGGCGTCGCGCACGAGCCCGTGGATGTACACGTCGCGGAACGGGACCTCGTCCATGAACTTCAGGCCGAACATCATCATCCGCGCCACCCAGAAGAAGATGATGTCGAACCCGGTGATGAGGAGCGTCGTCGGATAGTAGCGCGCGAGGTCCGGCGTGCGCTCGGGCCAGCCGAGGGTCGAGAACGGCCAGAGGCCCGACGAGAACCACGTGTCGAGGACGTCCTCGTCCTGACGCAGCGCGCCGCGACAGCGCGTGCACGCGCGCGGCTCGTCGGCGGCGACGACCATCGTCGCGCACGCGTCGCAGTACCACGCCGGGATCCGGTGCCCCCACCAGAGCTGCCGCGAGATGCACCAGTCGTGGATGTTCTTCATCCACTCCTGGTAGACCTTCGTCCACGACGCCGGGACGAACGTCGTCCGGCCATCCTTGACCGCCTCGCTTGCCCGCTCGGCCAAGGGGCCCACCTTGACGAACCACTGCATCGAGACGAGCGGCTCCACCACCGTGTCGCACCGCTGGCAGTGCCCGACGGCGTGCTCGTGGTCTTTGACTTCGACGAGGAGGCCCTGGGCCTCGAGCTCCTGGACGATCTTCTTGCGCGCCTGGAAGCGGTCCATCCCGGCGTAGGCACCCGCCGCGGCCGTCATCTTCGCGTGCGGGTCGATGACCACGATCTCGGGGAGCCCGAGGCGCCTCCCCGCGGCGAAGTCGTTGGGGTCATGGGCCGGAGTGATCTTGACCGCGCCCGTCCCGAAGGACGGATCCACGAAGGGGTCGGCGACGACCGGGACCGTCCGTCCGGTCAGGGGCACGGTCACGCTCCGGCCGACGGCCGAGGCGTACCGCTCGTCGTCGGGGTGGACGGCCACGCCGGAGTCGCCGAGCATCGTCTCGGGGCGCGTCGTCGCGACCGCGATCCCCTTTCCCTTCCCGTCGGCGAACGGGTACCGGATCGTCCAGAGCTTCCCCACGACCGGCCTGTGGATCGTCTCGAGGTCCGAAAGCGCCGTCTGGCAGCGTGGGCACCAGTTGACGATGTAGCGGTCGCGGTAGATCAGCCCCTCGTCGTACAGCCGGACGAAGACCAGGCGCACGGCGCGGGAGAGCCCCTCGTCCATCGTGAAGCGCTCGCGGGACCAGTCGCACGAGGAGCCGAGGCGCTTGAGCTGCTGCGTGATGCGGGCGCCGTAGAGGTTCTTCCACTCCCACACGCGCGCGACGAACGCCTCCCGGCCGATCGCGTGCCGATCCGTCCCCTCGCGGGCCAGCTCACGCTCGACGACCATCTGGGTGGCGATGCCCGCGTGGTCGGTCCCCGGGAGCCACAGGACGTCCCGGCCCTGCATGCGCCGCCACCGGGCGATCACGTCGTGGAGCGTGTAGACGAGGACGTGCCCCATGTGGAGGTTGCCGGTGACGTTGGGCGGCGGGATGACCATGCAGAAGGGCTCGCGATCGGCCTCGCCCCGGGCGCGGAACACCCCCCGCTCGATCCACTCGGCGGCCCAGCGCGCTTCGATCGCCTCGGGCCGGTATTCCCTCTCGATGGTCATCCTTCAGTCGGTCTCGCGCTCGCGCTCGCGCTCGAGCTCGCGGAGCCTCTCGCGGACGACCGTCTCGGCGACGTCGGGGACGACGTCCCACGCGATCTCGCGCACGACCTGGTCCGTCAGCCGCGCCACGACGGCCCGCGCGATCGCGTCGACGTCGGCCGCGGACAGCACGAGAGCGACGGGCGGCGCGGGCGTGAGCTCGGGCGGCGGCGAGGGCGCCACGGCCGTCACCGCAAGGGACGGCGCGAGCGCCGGAGCCACGGGAGCGGGTCGCGCGGCGGGAGGCGGCACGGGGTCGGCCGGCGCGGGACGTGCGGCGAGCTCCCGGAACATCGCCTCGACCTCCGGATCGGGCTCGGTGACCCGAGGCGGCGCCGGCGGAGGTGGGGGCGTCTTCGGCGCAACCCGCGCGGGCGGCGCGGGCGCTTTCACGGCCCCGCGGTTGGAGAGGATCGCCTCGATGCGCTCGACGAGCGTGCGCGAATCGAAAGGTTTCGTGACGTACCCGTCCGCGCCGCAGTCCCGCGCCTCGTCGGCGTCGAAGGGCTCGAAGGTTCCCGCGAGGAGGAGCACGGGCACGGGCTTGGGCGAGGCCTTGACGCTGCGGCAGACCTCGTACCCGGACGGCCCAGGCATGACGACGTCCGCGAGCACGATGTCGGCGCCGGCCGTGGGGAGGCGCTCGAGCGCCTCGCGCCCCGAGCTCACCGCCACGACCCGCACGTCCGTGTCGTGGAAGGCGAGCTCGACGACCTTCCGGATCGTGACCGAGTCGTCGGCGAGGAACAGGGTGCGCGGCATGGGAGGGCGGAGCCGCTCTATCCGAGCGCGCGGAGGGGGATGTTCGAGCGCACCCACTCGACGACGGCCTCGGTCGACACGCCCGGGGTGAACACGGCCTTGACCCCCGCGGCGACGAGCCCGGGGATGTCCTCGTCCGGGACGATTCCGCCGCCGAAGACCGCGATGTCCCCGCCGCCGCGCTCGCGCAGGAGCTCGATGACGCGCGGGAAGAGGTAGTTGTGCGCCCCCGACAGGATCGACAGGGACACGGCGTCGACATCCTCCTGGATCGCCGTCGCGACGACCTGCTCGGGGGTCTGGTGGAGCCCCGTGTAGATCACCTCGAATCCCGCGTCGCGGAACGCGCGGGCGATGATCTTCGCCCCGCGGTCGTGTCCATCGAGACCGACCTTCCCGACGAGAAGCCTGAGCTTGCGCGCGTCGCCCACTGATTTCGCCCGTCTCAGAGGACGGACACCTCCTGATACGTCCCGAACGCCGGCACGAGCGCCTGGCTGATCTCCTGGACCGAGCCGTAGCCGCGCACGCAGTCGAGGATCGCGGGGATCAGGTTCGCTCCGGACACCGCGGCGGCGCGCAGCGCCTCGAGGTCGCGGTCGAGGCGCGCCGCGTCCCGCTTCGCCCGCACCGCCGCCAGGCGGCGGAGCTGGGCCCGCTCGACCTCGTCCCCGACCTTGAGGATCTCGGGCTTGACATCGTCCTCCGCCGCGTAGCGGTTGACGCCGACGATCGTCTTCTCCCCGCGGTCGACCTGACGCTGGTAGTGGTAGGAAGCGTCCGCGATCTCCTTCTGCGGGAAGCCGCGCTCGATCGCGGCGATCATGCCGCCCATCTCGTCGATGCGCTCGATGTACGCGAGCGCGTCGCGCTCGACGCGGTCGGTCAGCGCCTCGACGAAGTAGGAGCCCCCGAGCGGATCGACCGTGTTCACCACGCCGGACTCCTCGGCCAGGATCTGCTGGGTGCGGAGCGCGACCGTGACCGCCCGCTCGCTCGGCAGCGCCAGCGCCTCGTCGTACGAATCGGTGTGGAGCGATTGCGTGCCGCCGAGCACGGCCGCCAAGGCCTGGACCGTGACGCGTGCGATGTTGTTGAGTGGCTGCTGAGCGGTGAGCGAGCACCCGGCGGTCTGCGTATGGAAGCGGAGCATGAGGGACCGCTCGCTCTTCGCGTGGAACCGGTCGCGCATGACGTGGGCCCAGATGCGCCGCGCCGCCCGCAGCTTGGCGATCTCCTCGAAGAAGTCGTTGTGCGAGTTGAAGAAGAACGACAGCCGCGGCGCGAAGTCGTCGACGCTCAGACCGGCATCGATCCCGGCCTGCACGTAGGCGATCCCGTCGGCGAGCGTGAACGCGAGCTCCTGCACCGCGGTCGAGCCCGCCTCGCGGATGTGGTAGCCCGAGATCGAGATCGTGTTCCACTTCGGAACGTGCTCGCAGCAGTACGCCATCATGTCCGTGATGATCCTCATCGACGGGCGCGGCGGGTAGATCCACTCCTTCTGGGCGATGTACTCCTTGAGGATGTCGTTCTGAAGCGTTCCGTTCAGGGCCGAGAACGAGACCCCCTGCTTCTCGGCGACCGCGAGGTACATGCAGAACAGGACGGCGGCGGGCGCGTTGATCGTCATCGACGTCGACACGCGGTCGAGCGGGATGCCGCCGAAGAGGAGCTCCATGTCCGCGAGCGTGTCGATCGCGACCCCCTCGCGTCCGACCTCCCCGCGCGCGAGCGCGTCGTCGCTGTCCCGTCCCATGAGGGTCGGCAGATCGAACGCCGTGGAGAGCCCGGTCTGGCCGTGCTCGAGGAGGTAGCGGAAGCGGGCGTTGGTGTCCTCGGCCGAGCCGAAGCCGGCGAACTGCCGCATCGTCCAGAGGCGGCCGCGGTACATCGTCGGGTGGATCCCGCGCGTGTACGGGAACTCCCCCGGACGGCCGAGCTTCGCGTCCGGCGCGAAGGACGGTCCGAGCTCGGCCTCGGTGTACAGCCGCTCGATGGGGAGATCCGAGACGGTCGTGAAGGCGACCGGGCGCTCGCCGCGAGCGCCCTTCGGCCGGCCGTCGCTCATGTCGCGCTCCAAGTGTTACAGCGCAAGGAACTTACCAGGCCGAAGGGGGCCGGTCAAGGCGCGACGGGGCTCAGAACTCCGGATCGACGTGCCCGAAGTTCCCGTCGCGGCGCCGGTAGACGACGTTGACCCGGTAGGTCCGCGCGTCGCGGTAGACGAGCAGCTCCCCTCCCGAGTCCTCGAGCTCCATCGCGGCGTCCTCGGCGGAGAGCGGCTTCAGCCGGTAGCGCTCGCTGCGCAGGAGAGGCGTCGGGGCTCCGGCCGCGGGCTGCAGCTTGGTGCGGCGCCTCGGGGTGGGCTCCTCCGTCTCCGCCGCGATCTTCCGTCCCCCGCGCTTCTTCCGGCCCGTGAGCTTCTCCTTGTGCTTGCGGGCCTGCCCCTCCAACCGCTCGACCACCTGGTTGATCGAGGCGTGGAGGTCCTCCGTCTCCTTCGCTCCCGCCAGGAGCGCGGTGCGGGACTTCACCTGGATCTCCGCCAGGTGGCGGTGCTTCTCGATCGCGAGCACGACGTGGGCCTTCGACGGCCCGTCGAGGAGCGGCTCCAGCTTGCGGAGCTTCTCCTCCACGAAGGAGCGCAGCGCGCGCGTGATCTCGACGTGACGTCCCGCGATGTCGATGTTCATCATGGATGGCCCGCCCTCCGGCTGCTCGACGAGGGGATCTTCAGCTCCTCCCGGTACTTCGCGACCGTCCGCCGCGCGATCTGCAGGCCCTCGCCGAGGAGCACCTTGACGATCGCGGCGTCGGACAGGGGCTGCTTCTCGTCCTCGCCCTGGATGATCTTCCGGATCCGGTCCTTGACGGTCAGCGACGAGACGTTGTCGCCGCCGTGGATCGACGCGATGCCGCTGTGGAAGAAGAAGCGCATCTCGTAGAGACCGCGGTGCGTGTGCATGTACTTGTTGTTGAC
>Ga0210379_10000948_pt1 | contig 9963 bp, 8 predicted proteins | sample PLMedo_2_FD_155468 | JGI IMG/M metagenome (GOLD analysis project Ga0210379, IMG submission 155468) | Groundwater sediment microbial communities from an aquifer in East River, Colorado, USA - PLM4_32_coex redo | ecosystem: Environmental > Terrestrial > Soil > Riparian zone | place: USA: East... | reverse complement strand
ATCGACGATGTGACGCAGCCCGCGATCGTGCGGGCGACGGCGCTGTCACTCTTGTCGGCGTCGGCAGATCCGTCGCAGGCCGCGCGCATCACGCAAGCCGCGCGCGACGCCGATCCCCTCGTGCGCCGGGCTGCGGCCACTGCTTCGCAGGCGATTCCGCCACAGGCCGGCGCGTCGATCCTCACCGCGCTTCTTGCCGATCCGGTGCGCACCGTTCGCCTCGAAGCCGTTGGCCAACTCGTGATGATCGCGGGCCAACCGCCCGAGCAGCAGGCCCGCGCCGCATTCGATCGGGTTGTCGAAGAGTTCCGGCGGTCGCAGGCCGCCAACGCTGAGCGCCCGGAGGCACAGGTCACTCTTGGGGCGTTCGAGGCCCGTCTGGGCCGCGTGGCCGCCGCCGAGTCTGCCTATCGGACGGCGATTGCGCTGCAGCCGCAGTTTGCGCCGGCGTATGCGAACCTTGCCGACCTGCTTCGCACACTTGGTCGCGAGTCAGAGGGGGAGCAGGTGTTGCGCGGCGGTCTCGTGGTGGTGCCGCCGATCGGTCGACCGGCCCTGCAACACGCGCTCGGCCTGCAGATGGTGCGGGCGAAGCGGTACGACGACGCAATGGTGTGGCTGCGACTGGCGGCGGAGGGAGACGCCGAGAGCGCGCGCTACGCGTTCGTCTACGGCGTCGCCTTGCACGACACCGGCCAGGCGGTCGAAGGACGGCGGGTCCTCGAACGTGCTGCGCGACGTCATCCGGGTGACGTCGACATTCTCAGCGCGTTGGTGGCCTTCAGCCAGGAGGCCGGCGACACGGCCGCCGAGCGGCGATGGGCGACTGCCCTCGAGGCCGCGCGGCGCTAGTTGTGTGTATTCCTCGTCGGGGAGTAGTGAGCGACCGCCGGGTCAAAAGGCTCGAGCTGGCTGTCCGAACTCTGTATACATCTTTCGGACACGGCCTCGGCCGGAATGTCTTCGCCCGGACTCACGTGACTGTCGTGGAGCGGCTTTTGGGATTCGAAACGACGTCACGCCGCCTCGCGGATGAGCCAGTTGCGGAAATCGTCCAGTGCGGCGAGCCACTCACCTCGACTTCGTCTTCGTTCGTGGTCCTCGGTCTAGCCTCGGGTTCATCGTCGCTCGGCCTTCGGCCCTCGCGACTTAGTGCGAGTCCAGCCCGAGGAGCCACTCACTTCGAGGTCCATTCCGGGCACATAGGTAACAAACTATTCCGGAGACATGGGTAACAGTTTGGAACCGAAGGGATTATCGATCGGTTCGAGTCTGCAGGTCTCATCATCGAAATAACCTAAGTCGTAGTGCATAAAGCTGACGAGCCAGATGTGGTCGTCGACCTGTTTAACGCCGACTTTCTGGCCGCCAAACACCTGGCTGACATTGATCTTGCGCCCCTGATAGCAGATCCGGCCGCAGGCGGTGATGACCGCGGTCCAGTCGTGCCCCGGATACTCCAGCTCCTCGGGGCCGCCATCGGCGCGCGTCGACGGCGTGTAGAGGGTCGCGGGTGTTTGCATGTTCAGCGCTTGATGCGGGCGTTCGTCGTTATAGCGGTGCAGGAAGGTGTCGAATCGCGCTTGTTGCTGCAGCACGTTCGCGGCCGCCGGGTGCGTGGCTTCGATCTGGAGCGTGAGATGCATGCGCTCGTGTCGCCCGTTTTGTTCGGGATGGCCGGGGGCGATCCGCTCGAGCCCAATACCAAGCCGCAGCCACCAGACCGCGAGCTTACGCAGGCCGTAGAGCGCATGCGCCGAGGCAAACGGCACCCCGTTGTCGGTGCGAATGGCCTCGGGCAGACCGAAGTCCTGGAAGGCGCGCTCAAAGACCGCGAAGGCATAGCGTTCGCGGGGGCTCGACTGGGCTTCACACGCGATGAGGTAGCGGCTCGAGAAATCCGTGATGGTCAGCGGATAACGTAGCGATGATTCCCGAGCAGGAATTCGCCCTTGTAGTCGGCGCACCACAACCGATTCGGCGCGACCGGCCGCGTGAGCGGTGTGCCAGTTAGACGCGGCCGCCGCGTTCGGCGGCGGCGCCGCACGAGGCCGTGACGGTCCAGGACAGCGTGCACCGTACTGATCGCGGGACAGGCCACGTCGGGCCAGCGTTGCCGCAGGCGCTCCCGCAGATCTTGTAGCCGGTCTTGCGCGAGATCCCGAATTCCTCGCACACCACCGCCATCTTGTCGCCCTCCATCAGGCGGGCAATGAACCGAAGACGCTCATCCACGACGTGACACTCCTTCCACGGCATGCCCCCTCCTGCGAAAGGGGCAAAGTGTCACCCATGTCTCCGGAATACGGTGTTACCTATGTTTCAGGAAGGACATCAGCGTTCTCGCGGATCTCCTTCTTCAGATCGTCCCACTGTGACGTGAACTGTGACATAAGCCTGTCGCATGTTTCGTGCAGCGTCGGCTTCTTCGGTTTATGTCGTGGGAATTTGAGCTTGAACGACGGCTCGAGTGCGGCCTTGGGGCGTGCGCGAGCGCGGCGGCGATCAGCAAGACTTCAGTGAGGATGGCCATTCGTAATGGCAACCCATCCGCCGGGCGTCTTATGACTGAGAAGGCACCTCCCCTCTCGCCGATCCCTCAAGAGATGCGGCTCGTCACGAAAGTCAGCCCTGTGCGCAGCCACGAGCTGCATTGTCCGACGATCCGATATACCGGACAGGAAGATCCGGACGCAGCGACGCCTCCGAATCAGCCTGTAGATGATCCCGAGTAGGATGAACAGGCGCCCGGTCTGTACAACAGCGTTCGCCTCGCCACCTGAAACGCGTCTGCGAGCGACTCGGTGACAGACGAGGTCAACGGGTGTGTCGGTTGCGCCAATCGCGGAGCCACCTGCTCGAGTACCGGCGTCGTCACTGGGAGCTTCCGGTTCACCCTTTCGCCCTGGGTTCGGCTCGTTCCGCTCACGGGATACTGGTGAAGGGGAGAGTTGCACATGAAGGCGATCGAAGTGGCGGGCACCATCGAAGAGGGACGCCGTGTCCGGCTCGATGAGCCGTTACCTCCGGATGTGTCGGTGCGCGTACGTCTCATCATTCTCATCCTCATCGGAGAAGATGAACCGAGCGAGCCTCGAACGTCGAAGATCATCGCCGCTGTGTCGCTGACCATGTGGATCTCGGTTCTCGTGCCGGGGCGCCTGTTGACGTTCTACCGTCCTGGCCCGTGCGAGCCGGCCGCGCCTGGCTTTCTGGCCGCCTGCATTCCCGGCTCTTACGAGGTAATCGGGACTCGGCCTGCCCGCCGTCGCTCTCCCGCGATTAGCCGAGCGAAGGCGGGGGCTCGGGGGGCAGGGCTCGGAACAGAGACTAAGATGGACCGCCGGAGGAACATGAAGGTTGGTCGCGTCGCCGCTCGCCTTGCGATTCTTGCCGCGTGCGCGGGCGCCGCCGCCTGCGCGCATCCCATCGTCAGGCCCTCCCTGTCGCCTTCGAAGCCACGAACGGAGGCGCTGCTCGTGCTCCCCGGATTCGGTTACGGCCGCGCCGGAGAGAAAGCCCTGCGGACTCTCGTGGCGTCGATGGCCGCCGAAGGCTTCGATCTGTACGTGCCCACCTATGTCTCGCGCTCCGGCCTCAGCGAGAGCCGGGCGAGGCTCGAGCGATTCATTCGCGATCACCGCCTGGACCTGTACGATCGCCTGCACGTGTTTGCCTTCATCGCGGGAGCCTGGACCTTCAATCCTCTGGTCGAGACACAGGGACTGCGGAACCTGGCGACAGTCGTGTACGATCGCAGTCCCTTTCAGGAGCGAGCACCCAGAATCGCGGCGGAGCACTTGCACTTTCTCACGTGGGTGAGGTACGGCTCGCCGGTGTTCGACGTCGCCAGAACGCCGTACTCGCCGCTCCCGGCGCCGGATGTGAAAGTGGCGCTCATGGTGGAGACGACGCCCACGTCGTTCATCAAGCGTCACGAGAAAGCGGCGCGCGGCTATGGACCGTTCCGCTTCGAGTGCGACGCCTTCACGCAGCGCTACGACGATTGCCTGTACCTCTCGATGAATCACGACGAGCTCTACGTCCGGTTCGCGGATGTCTGGCCGGAGCTTCTCGCGTTCATCCGAACTGGCCGCTTCACCACCGCCGCCAACAGAACGCTGCCGACCGGCGATCCGCTCGCCGGCGACCGGAAGCGCTGAACGGAATTGTCGATGACGGCTCATCCACCCGGACCGGCGGCCGCCCCTCGCCGAGTCTTGGCCACGAGGAACGCACAGTGGGCCAAGGGTGTCGCCCGCTGGCTGGGACGCGGCGGCGTTCGGCCCAATGCCGTGTCGATCGCGAGCGTGGTCCTCGCACTCGGCGCGGGCGCGGCGTTCTCTCTCGTCCCCGAGCTCGCGGGCGGGGGCCGCGCGGCCCTGCTGCTCGCGGCCGCGGCGAGCATCCAGTTGCGGCTGCTGTGCAATCTCCTCGATGGCATGCTCGCAGTGGAGGAAGGGTTCAAGAGCAAGACCGGCGAGATCTACAACGAGCTTCCGGATCGGGTGGCCGACGTATTCATCCTGGTCGGCGCCGGATACTCGGTGCGGGATCTCGCGTTTGGCGCGACCCTCGGTTGGGCCGCGGCCGTCCTCGCGCTCTTTACCGCCTACGTGCGCGTGCTGGGCGGCTCGCTCGGCGTGACACAACACTTCATCGGACCCATGGCCAAGCAGCATCGGATGTTTACCCTGACCGTCGCCACGCTGCTCGCGGCCGCGGAAGCGCTGCTCGGCATGCCACCGCGCGCGATCCGTATCGGCCTCGCGGTGATCGTTGCGGGATCGATCGTGACCACCTTCCGGCGCGCCCGGCGCGTCGCCGCAGAGGTGGGCGCGCGATGATCGCGACGGCACTCGCGGCCGCCTGCCGCCTGATCAGCGGGGCCACGATCGAGTGGCAGTGCGATCCGAACGCCGATGCCCAGCGGATCTACTTCGGCAACCACTCCAGCCATCTGGACTTCATCATCATCTGGTCGGCCCTGCCGGCGAGGCTGCGCCGCCTCGCGCGACCTGTCGCGGGACGCGATTACTGGGCACACGGCACCGTCCGCCGTTATCTCGCCAGCCGGGTCTTTCACGCCGTCCTGATCGAGCGTGGGCACGCATGCGCCGCCGCCGCCGATCACCTGGCCGCCGCGCGCGCTTCGATTCAGCACATGGCGGATGCAATGGGCGATCGACATTCGCTGATCGTGTTTCCGGAGGGGACGCGCAGCCTGACAGGCGAGGTGGGACAGTTCAAGAGTGGCCTGTACCATCTCTCCCGTGCACGGATGGACGCCGAGCTGATTCCGGTCCATCTCGAGAACCTGAATCGGATCCTCCCGAAGGGCGAAGTACTCCCAGTTCCGATGCTGAGCCGTGTGGTGTTCGGCCCGCGTCTGCACACGAGCGTCGGCGAAGACAAGCACGAGTTCCTGACGAAGGCGCGGGCCGCCGTGGTCCAGCTGAGGACGATGTCATGACGGTTGGCGACGATACCGCCTTGCTCGGCCTGGTGGCCGGCGTCCTGACGCTGCTGGTCCTTGCCTCGGTGATCGGGTGGATCCTGAGCCGGCGAATCACCACCGGAGCCGGCCGGGCCACGGTGGAGAACATCAACGCGCGCATCCGCGCGTGGTGGGTGATGGCGTCGCTCTTCGTGGTGGCCCTCGCGGCAGGCACCGGCACGTCGATCCTGCTCTTCAGCCTCATCTCCTTCCTCGCGCTCCGGGAGTTCGTCACGCTCGCGCCCACGCGGCCCGGCGATCATCGGGCGCTCTTCTGGTCCTTTTTCATCGTGACGCCCCTTCAGTACTATCTCATCTGGATCGAATGGTACGGACTGTTCAGCATCCTCATCCCGGTCTACGTCTCGATCTTCCTCGCCATCCGCACCGTGCTGGCCGGCGACACCGAACGCTTTCTCGAGCGCACGGCGACCAACCAATGGGGGCTCATGATCTGCGTCTATTTCGTGAGCTACGTGCCAGCGCTGCACATGCTTCGCATCCCGGGGTACGAGCACCAGAACGCAAAGCTGATGTTCTTTCTCGTCCTCGTCGTGGAGCTGAGCGACGTTCTTCAATATGTGTGGGGCAAGTCCATCGGGAAGCGGCGGGTCGCGCCATCGATCAGCCCGAGAAAGACGTTGGAAGGGCTGGTAGGCGGTATCGTGTGCGCCACCGCCGTTGGGGCTGGGGTCTGGTGGGCGACGCCCTTCGCCCCCGGCGCGGCGGCGCTCATGGCTCTCGTCGTGAGCGCCATGGGCTTCGCGGGCGGCCTGATCATGTCGGCGATCAAGCGGGACCGCGGCGTCAAGGACTTCGGGGCAATGATCGAGGGGCACGGTGGGATCCTGGACCGGATCGATTCGCTGTGCTTTGCGGCGCCGGTGTTCTTCCACCTGACGCGTTACTTCTACGTGCCCTGAAGAAACGAAGACAACTGCTTCTTCTGGACTCGCCGAATGTGTCCGCCCTCGCGCCTCTTCTTTACGCCCGATCTGCGGCCTGCCATCCGCCTGACGGCGATGCGCCATTCAGTCTGCTTTCCGTGCGTCACAGGCCACATCCGCGCTGTGCCTGGCTGTGCCCTGCTAGGTCCCGTGCAGAATCGAGCCATGATCAGGTCGTATAACGAGGACCTCGATGCCCATCCCGCTCGCGGTGGGCCGATACGTGGCGGTGGGGACGACAAAGTCCAGCGCCAGATGCGTTCGCGAATGGTGATAGTACGCCACGTATCGCGTCAAGATGCAGCGCAATCCGGCTTCGCCCGATGTGATTCGTGAGGAAGGTGCGCCAGGTCTGCGATGGCCGGCGCCGCAGCGGGTATATCCAGGCCTTGAATGGTACTGGCACGTAGAATCGGGGGAGCTGGTGATCCGGCAAACGTCCCGCACACAGCAGCAAAGCGCGGCTAACGCTTCTTGTTCCGCCTGTTAACCGGAGGGTTGCTGGTTCGAGTCCAGCCCGAGGAGCCACATAACCAGAGGTTGAGAGTGCCGAGTTTTGACGACGTTTTCGGTCGCGCCGTAGCTCCCGGATGATCACGGAGCGAAGGCGGACCCGAGGAGCCAGCCTCTCCCTCACCTAGCCCAAGGCGAACTCTGGATCGGCGAAGGCTGGCTCGCGCCGAAGCAGCGAAGCTGCAAAGGCGGACCACCCTCGGCTGTCGCTAGTTCACGCGGCGGCTGAGGAGCCAGTCGGATCCCAGTCATCACCCTGAGTCCAGCTTTCAGTGGATCTGTTTTGCGCGCTGTTCATGAACAGCGGTGACGAGGGCCTGACCATAGATCCGAGCACGCTGACGGCCTTAGGATCGCGTGGCATCCCGCTAGCGCTCTACTGTGTCGCGCCGTTCTTCACGTAAAGGCTCTCGACGGCTTCGAAGATCTCCCGATCCTCCAGGTCGCTGAGCCCATCCGACGGAGCGACCAGCGCTTCGCCCCGTCGGAGATCGCAACGAATCGCGCGAACAGGCGATCGTCAAGAAACGTCCGGCCGTTAATCGATCTTGTAGACCACTGCCTGCAGATGGTGGCTTCGAGCGTAGCCAGGCGTGAGATACCGCATGTAGCGATGGTCGCCTTCCAGGAAAGTCTTCCAGAAAGCAACGGTATGCAACTCGATCTGGGGAACCAGAATCTCTTCCGGGATCACCGGACTTAACGTGAATGCATCGGTCGGCAGGAACGGCGGGGAATCGGTGAAACCGTCCTGTGGACTCGCGTCGAGTGAACGAATGGAATTCACGCCGACTCGGTTGCAAAAGTTGCGGCCGCTGCCGGCGCCGGGGCCGAGAAGCCCGAAGAGGATCTGCCCCATATTCCACAAGTCGTACGCTCGCGCCGCCGATGGATTGGTCGCGACTCGAGTGCTCAACGGTTCGGGGAGCGCCGGATCGGCCACGAGCGCGGCTTCCCGCGTTTGGTCGATTTCCTCGCACATCCCGGTCACATAGCTAAGGTGCGTCGCGCTCGGATTCAGGACGTAGATTCGAGGCAGCGCCTGGACGGTTGCGTCGAACAGTGCTGGAACTGCCAGACCATAGTGCGACTGTGATCCGCCCATAACCAGATACGGGATCGCGATCCTGCTGGCGTCGTCGAGCGAATACTCCAGGCCCGGCTCATACACGACCATCGCCTTGATTCGTGGGTCCGCGGGAACGCCGGCGGCCTCAATCCCTCCGGCGGCTCCAATCGCGGCGGCGGCACCAGCCGAGATACCAGAAATGCCGATGCGACCGGGATCGATGCTACCGGCAAGCGGATCGCCGCTGGCGGCGTTGCGGGCAAGCAGCGTGTCGATGACGAGCGTCAAATCGCGGACGCGCACGACTGGATTCGCCGAGTGCACTGCCACGGCGGTCACGAACCCATGGCTGGCCATGATTTCGTGCAAGGGAATCTGCGCGACTCGTTGGAAGTCGGCTCCGGGCCCGGGGCCGCCATGATCGTGAACCACCAATGGAAACAATCCCGGAAAAGCCAGGGCATTCGTGCGTGCGCACAGGGGTGATTGAACTTCATAGAACCCGGCGAGGTAATTGATTCGATAACGCATCGCGCAATCGACGGGTTCCGCAGTCGGATAGAACACCTGAACCAGCGTCGCCCTTCCGTCGCTCATGGTCGCGGAAAACACCGTGACGCCGACATTGAATGGGCCCGGTTGATCAGGTGCGGCGATGTTCGGGTTCGCCGCCGCTGTAACCTGGGTCGCGTGCGAGCGATCGATGCCGGCGGCGGTCAGGTTCGTGATAACCAGCAAAAACGCGAACGCCGGCGCGCGAGCAATTCTGGAGGCGATGGTAAGCATAGGTTCACTCCGTTCGGAAGCCGGGGGTGTAATCGGCTCTGGATCACGACGCGAGAAAGCCGGAAAACCTACGTCATTGCTGCAGATTGGCGGGACTTTCTGATCGGGCCGGGACTAATTGAACGTCACTGTGTGTGCGTGCGGCTCGGCCCCGTTCGAGTGGGGGTTCGTGGACGAAACGACGGACACGCGCCCCTGGTCAGCGATCTCCATGATCTGGGCGCCCGTGAGGGTCACCGTATGCGAATGGCTTCCGTTGGAAATATCCAGGATGATCCCGGCGCCTGCACTGAGCTGGATCGCCGAGATAAAGGCGACGTGAGGCATCGGGTGATTCCCCGTCACCACTCCCATGTTCCCACCCTGGGGCGTGGTTGCGGTCGCGGTCGGACTGGTGGGGTTGTTCGAGCCGCCTCCGCACCCAATTGCGATGGTGGCGCCACCCAGAAGAGCGAGCGCGGCGATGCTGAACTGACGCCGACCAATGAGTTCGGGCCGCATTTGACCTGTTTGCTTTGTCCGCATGAGATTTCCCCCTTCGATATCCAAGAAGATCGCCTCCGCCCCCGCCGCGCGAAGGCGGGGTGTCATCGGCTCTGGATCACGACGCGAGAAACCCGGGAAAACTACCTCATTGCTGCAGACTGGCGGGATTTTCTGATCGGGCCGGGGCAAGGTCAGGGCGTCGGGCGCAGTTCCTTGAGCAGCCAGGCGCGCGCGGTCTGCCAGTCGCGGTCGGCGGTTGCCGTCGAGATGCCGAGCGCCTCGGCGGCTTCTTCGAGCGACAGACCGCCAAAGAACCTCAGCTCTGCGAGTTGACACTTCCGCGGGTCGAAGGCCGCCAGGCGCGTCAACGCCGCGTCGAGATCGAGCACGTCCACGTTGATCGGCGAGGCCGCGCGCACGCCTTCGTCCAGCGTGACCCTGGCCCATCGACCCGATCGCTTGGCCATGCGCCGTGCCCGGGCACGATCGACGAGGATGCGGCGCATCATCTGCGACGCGACGCCGAAGAACTGGCCGCGGTTCTGCCACGTCGCGCGGCGCTGGTCGACGAGTTTCAGGTACGCCTCGTGCACGAGCGCCGTCGGCTCCAGCGTGTGATTCGGCCGTTCCCTGCGCATGTAGGCACCGGCGCGCCGCCGTAGATC
>Ga0210379_10000946_pt1 | contig 9979 bp, 13 predicted proteins | sample PLMedo_2_FD_155468 | JGI IMG/M metagenome (GOLD analysis project Ga0210379, IMG submission 155468) | Groundwater sediment microbial communities from an aquifer in East River, Colorado, USA - PLM4_32_coex redo | ecosystem: Environmental > Terrestrial > Soil > Riparian zone | place: USA: East... | reverse complement strand
CTTGTCGGGGATTCCATGGCGGCGGCGGACGACACTCGTATCGTCCACGTTAATCGGCTTCACCCGGAAGCCGTTGGCGCGCAGATGATCCATCCACGCGCTGCAGCATCCTCAGTCGGGGTCGAGATAGACATCGACGTTGGGTGATTCGGCGGCGAGCACCGGTCCTGTTGCGGCTGCAGCGGCGAGCGCCGCGATGAAATGGCGTCTGTTTATCATGTGATTACCTCGCGTTGACGTTGATCCTGCCTATCATCCCGGCTTCAAAATGCCCGGGAATAAGGCAGCCGTAGTAGTACTCGCCGAGCCTGGTGAACTGCCATACGACCCGCTCCGTCTTTCCTGGGGCGACGTGTGCCATGTACGGCTCGTCGTGCTCCATGCCGGGATGCTTCTTCATGAGCTCGGCGTGCTCCTTCAGCTCCTGCATCGTGCCCAGCACCATCTCGTGCATGACCTTGCCCGAGTTCTTCACCACGAAGCGCACGGTCTCGTCCTGCCTGACGGTGAGCGAAGCCGGTGAATAACGCATCTTGTCGCTCATGTCCACGGTCACGGTGCGCGAGACCTTTTTCGGGTCGCCTTCCCGGCCGAAGGCCTTCTCTTCCGTGGAAATGGCTTTCCTTGCGGACTTCGCGTCTTGCGGCGCATCGGTGTGCGCGAAGACGGCGCCGTTTGCCGCCAGTACGGTTGCGATCATCAGTGTGCGGATGGTTTTCATGTATCCGGTTGACAGCATCGAAAATTTCTAGTGCGCTCCGTGTGTGCCGGGCTTGCGTGCGCGAACTTCACGCTCGGCGGGAGCGGTTTGCACCACGCGCTCTTGTTCCGGTGCCACGCGCGACGCCACGGGTGCCGTCTCGGTCCACTCGCGGGCCACCGTTCCCGGCGGGTGCTGGTACCAACCCGGATCCTTGTAATCGTTCTTCGCGAGTCCCTCGCGCACCTTGACCACGGTGAACATGCCGCCCATCTCGAGCGGGCCGAAAGGGCCGGCGCCGGTCATCATCGGCAGCGTATTGTCAGGCAGCGGCATTTCCATCTCGCCCATGTCGGCCATACCGCGCTCGCCCATGACCATGTAGTCGGGCACGAGGTTGATGATTTTCTGCGCGATGCCGCGATGATCCACGCCGATCATCGTCGGCACGTTGTGGCCCATCGCGTTCATGGTGTGATGCGACTTGTGGCAGTGGAAGGCCCAGTCGCCGGACTCTCCTGCGAGGAACTCGATCGCGCGCATCTGGCCCACCGCGACGTCCGTGGTTACCTCGGGCCAGCGTGCCGATTTCGGCACCCAGCCGCCGTCGGTGCCGGTCACTTCGAAGTCGTAGCCGTGCAGGTGCATGGGGTGGTTGGTCATGGTGAGGTTTCCAATGCGGATCCGCACCCGGTCGCCCTTGCGAACGACGAGGGGAGCAATGCCCGGGAAGACGCGGCTGTTCCAGGACCACAGGTTGAATTCGGTCATGGTGGCGGTTTTCGGCGTGTAGGCGCCGGGCTCGATGTCGTAGGCGTTGATGAGGAACACGAAGTCGCGATCCACGCGCATGAAGGCCGGGTTCTTTGGGTGCACCACGATGAAACCCATCATCCCCATCGCCATCTGCACCATCTCGTCGGCGTGCGGGTGGTACATGAAGGTGCCTGATTTCTTCATCTCGAACTGGTAGACGAAGGTCTTGCCGACCGGGATCTGCGGCTGCGTGAGCCCTCCCACGCCGTCCATGCCGTTGGGCAGCAGGATGCCGTGCCAGTGTATGGTGGTGTGCTCGGGCAGCTTGTTGGTGACGAAGATGCGCACCTTGTCGCCTTCCACGCATTCGATGGTCGGCCCCGGAGACTGGCCGTTGTAACCCCACAGGTGCGCGGTCATCCCCGGCGCCATCTGCCGGCGCACCGGTTCCGCGACGAGGTGGAACTCTTTCCAGCCGTTGTTCATGCGCCAGGGCAGTGTCCATCCGTTCAAAGTCACGACCGGTTGGTAAGGGCGCCCGCTTTGCGGCGCCAGCGGCGGCTGCGTGTCCGGCTTACCCTGGGTCGGCGCTTCCGGCACTGCACCTTGCGACGCCTTGCTGACTGCGGCGGTAGCAAGCAGCGTGCCGCCCGCTGCGCGCAGAAAATTGCGTCTGGTGGTCATGTCTCGCTCCCGTCCATCAATGTCCGGCTTCCTTGCCGCCAGAGGCGGCTGCGGCCATGCTTCCGTTCACGGCATTCATTGTCCCGGGCGACTTGCCGGTCATGGCCAGCTGCAGCGTTGCCTCGGCAGCCCAGAAATCGCGCAGCGCTTCCAGGTAGGCGGAGACCGCTGCAATCTGCTGGCGCGCGTCGGCGAGCAGCTCGAACACGCTGATCAGCATGCCGTTGTAGCGCAGCAGGTTCTCTTCCGAGATGCGTTTCCGCAGCGGCACGATCTCCTCCCGGTAGTGTTTCGCGAGTTCGAACGACGTGCGGTAGGCGGCGTAGGCTTCGCGCACCTCGGAGCGCGCCTTCACCGCAAGGTCGGCCGCGCGGTTCACCGACTGCATGTACACATGCTCGGCGCGCGCGACGCGGGCACCGCCCCAGTCGAAGATCGGCAGCCGCAGCTCGATCTCGTAGCCGGTTTCGCGCGGCTGCCCGGTTTCGCTGTTGCGCCGGTAGCCCACCTCGAGCACGCTGATGAAGCCGGTCGCCCGGGTGAGGCCGAGCGAGGCGGCCACGTTTTCCGCTTCCTTCATGGCGCTCTGCACGTCGAGGCGCTGGCGCAACGCCTGTATCTCGAGATCGGCGATCTCGCGCGCTGACTTCGGCAGGTCGGGCAGTCGCCCGGGCAGGGTGTAGCGAATGTCCTCGCCCCACAAGCCCATCAGGCGCGTCAGCCGCTCCCGTCCCGCGAGTGCGACTTGTTGCGTGCGCGCCAACTGGGCGGTCATCTCGGCGTAGAACACCTGCTCGCGGGCCTGGTCGAGCTTGCTGAAGTTGCCGGCGGCGGCCATACGGCGGGCGAGCTCCGCGCTGGCTTCCGCCGCCGCCTTGACCTGGTCCATGTACCGCACCACTTCCTGTGCGGCCACGGCATTGACCCAGGCGCGTCGCGTGTCGGAGGCCACCTGCATCACCTCAGCGGCAACGCGGCCCTGGGTCAGCTCGAAGCGCCGCTGTTCGAGATCGGTGCGAATCGGCATGGTGAGCAGGCCGAGGATATTGAAGAGAAACGTCCGGTCGATGGATACGTCATCGCCGCGATGCAGGCGCTCGAATTTGAAGCCGGGGTTAGTGAGCCGTCCGGCCTGTACCAGGTCCGACTCGGCGATCCCCAACTCGGCATAGGTCGCCTGCAGCCTGCGGTTATTGAGCAACGCGACCTGGACGGCGTCATCCGCCGACAGCGGCGTGGCAAGGAGCTTCCTTACTTCCGCGCGTGCCTGGTCGGCGTCCCCGTCGTTCTTGATCCACGCGATGTCCTGCTGGATACCGCGCTCCCTGGCGGCGGTTTTCACCGTGCCGAACCCGCCATCGGCGGAGAAAGTGGCGCAGCCGCCAAGAAGAGCCATGGCCAGAGCCATTGCCCCGATGCGGGGTAAATCATCATGGTTTTGCATGTCGCGCCTCCTTACTTGTGAACTGTGCCGTGTGTTGAGGCGGGCGCTGAGTCAGATGGAGGGGCAGGCGGCTTTGCGGCTGGACTACCAGTTCCAGGGCCGATGCGCCCGGCTCCGCCGACGATGCCGATATGGCCGCCGGCTCGGGCGACCTCGTCGTTCACGTCGCGCCACGGCGCAAGCGGCTCATCGCGAAAGCCGCGGTAACCGGTGAAAGCGGACTCGTGCTTCGTCGCCGGAACCGAAGCGGCCGGGTCGGCGGGATGCGGTTTCGCCGCCTGCTGCTGGGCAGAGGCGTGCGGCGCGAGCGCCGCGAGTATTGCGAATGCAATGTACGGTTTCATGCCTGTCCGCGTCGTTGAGGTTGTCGCATCGCGCGTACGCAATGCGGACGAAAGCGCGCAGGGAAACGAAAACGAGGCGCGCTCGAGCGGCGGTTAGCCGCGTGCGACGGAGATCAGGCGAGAGGAGGCCGCTGGGGCCGGTCGGGGACGAACAGGTCGTGCAATGGGTCCGGGACGAACGCCCGGACCGGGAAATCGGGCAGCGATACCGGCAACGTCACGGCTGCCGGCGCGGAAACGGTGTAATGGCAGCACAAGTGATAGACGGAACTGCCCGCCGCGCCATCGTCGCCGGAATGCTTGTCGTGGTGGCCGTCCTGGTGCGAGTCGTGATCGTGGCCGCCGCCCGCATGCGCTGCGTGCGTCTGCGCTTCACCATGGCAGAGCAGGGCCGACAAGGCCGCAGCGACGCCTTGCAGCGGCATCACGGCGAGCGCCGCGGCCAGTACCAGTTTTTTCAGCCAAAGTGACGGCATCTCAATAGTCTAGCGCAACAACGGTATAACCTGCCTGGAAGACAGCCGTTCCCGACTGGAGTTCATCTGGTTGTATCAGGGCCGAGTATATATGCCGTACCCCGGTACGGGGTCAATATCGCCGGAAATCACGACTTGCCTGCCTGAAACACCAGGAAGTACTGGTTTGGCAGGAAGGCGTGTTCCTGCGCCATCACGTAGCCGGCACGCGCCATTTCGGCCTTCACCAGGCCCGGTTCGATGCGCGCGCGCTGTGGCGGACCCACCGGAGAATCCATGCGGAAATCGATGATCGCGATCCGGCCGCCGGGCTTCAGTGAATTCTGCAACTGGCGGAAGTAGCGTTCCCGGTCTTCGACGTGGTGGTAGACGTCGACCAGGATGACCAGGTCCGCTTTCCCGGGGAGGCGGGGGTCTCCCGGCTTTCCCGCCACTGCCGTAACGTTGTTCAGGCCCTCGCGCTTGGCGCGATCGGCGAGGTGCTTCACCATGCCGGGCTCGGTGTCCACGCCGTACACGCGCCCTTGCGGCAGCATGTGCGCGAGGCGCACCGAGAAATACCCGGTGCCCGCGCCGATGTCCGCCACGACCGCGTCAGGCTTCAGCGCCAGCGCCCGGATCACTTCGTGCGGCTTCTGCCACGCGTCGCGTTCCGGGTCGTCGAACACCTTCGCCCACTTGTCCGCGTCTTCGAACGTGTGTTGGTGCGTGTGCGGCGTCTGTGCTGCCGCGGGTCCCGATGGCAATCCTGCGAAAGCAGAAATAACCAGGGCCACCGTGAGCGATGAGATTCGCGCCATTCTTCTGACTCCTGTGAGCATGGTTACAGTGTACAAGGGAACGGGTGGGGCGGAGTATCCGCCCGGGGCGGCTAGTGGGAATTCTCGTTGCCGGCTGGCGTCCGAGATTCCGACGCGGCGCCTGGCCTCATGCCCGCCTGCGGGCCGCGCGATCCCGCGGCCATGCGCGCCATCATGCCGCGCCTCATCGCCACCATTCCTTCCTGCGCGAATTCAGTCACTTCCGCCGCATGACCCTGAAGTGCAGCCACGACCTTGGCGTCCGTGGAGGTTCGAGTCACGATGGACCCTTTCTCGGTGACTTCGACGACGGATTTGATCTTGTCCCGGTTCTCGAATAACACCGGCAGCGTGGTGCTGAAGATGTTGAACTCGCGCCCGTCTTTCAACCGTTGCGACATGCTGGCGACGTGAGCCTTGATCGTTTGTGCCACCTGCGGGTCGTCGGACTCCGTGACCGTCTTGATGCCGTCGGGCAGATTGGTCACGGTGCGCTTGATCTTGTTGTGATTCATCACCAGATCGTGGACCAGGCCCATGTCAGCCGACGATCCGGCGTCCTGTTTCGTGAGCATGGCGGTCGCGCCTGCCATCGGGCCGTGGCCGCCCGCCGCCGCGCCGTGATCCATGCCGTGCATCATTCCAGGCCCCATTCCGAATGGTTGGGCAAAGACGGCAGCGACCGCCATGGCAACTCCCAGCGATGCGGCCACTGCAAATGCGATCTTCCTCGAGCGTTTCATGTTTTCCTCCGGTTGCGTAGATGAACTGAAGTCGGGGCGGGTTTCCCCGCCCCGGTCTTGGTCAGCGAGATTGCTACTTCGTGGCCGGTGCCTGAGGCGTGCCGCCAAAGTGCGGACCGCGGTGCTCCGGCAGCGTGATACCTTTTTCCTTGGCGCGCTTCTCCATCTCGGTGCGAGTCGCCGTGGCGATCTGCTGGCGCTCCTCGGGCGTCTTGGCGTTGCGCATTTTCTCCTGCAGCGCCGTCCGCTCTTCGGGCGTCATCAACTCCTGAGCGGCCGCCGGTCCGGCAGGACCGCCTTTCATCGCGCCGGGGCCCATACCGCCCTTCATGTGCATCTGCGGTCCCATGCCGCCACCCATTTGTCCGGGGTTGGCATTGGCGGTGGCCACGGCAATGCCGAGACCCAGTGAAGCGACAACACCTGCTGCGAATTTGTAAGACTGTTTCATGGTCGTGTCCTTTTCAATGGTTGAATGTCGTTACCTCGATCGCCCGTTGAAATCCCCGAATCCCGGATGCAACGACGATCGCTGCGGGATCCATTCAACCACCAAGTTGTAAGCGGGGCATGTCAGGAAGGCGGAGTTTTGTATCACAGCCTTGCGGCGCGCCGTCTTGTTACACTGCGATACAGTATTTCGTCCCGGCGCGCGAAGGCTGGGGAATATACCCGCCATGCCCACGCAAGATCGCATCCTGGTTGTCGGCGACTACGCGGAGATCGGCGGGCTGCTGCGCGATTCCTATCGATTCGCCGGCTGGACGCTGGATGTCGCCACCCGCAACCATACCGCGCCGGATGGCGTCGTCGTGGCATTGAGCGGCACCGAGTGCAGGCTGCTGCGGGTGTTCCTGGGTCACCCGAATCGCGTCCTGACGCAGGACCAGCCGATCGTCGTCCAGGTTGGCCGCCTGCGCCATCGCCGGAGGAGGGTCCCGAGGAAGTCGTCGCGCCGCGCGCGTTTAACACGATGCAGGCGCGGCTCGCTGCCTATATCTGCGACCGCACCAGGGTGCTGGCCGCGCTGTCGCACGACCTGAAGACGCCGATCACGCGGCTGCGGCTGCGCTCGGAGCTGCTCGAGGACCCGCAGGCTCGCGCGAAACTCACGAAGGACCTCGACGAGATGGAGTCCAAGGTCGGCGCGACGCTGGACTTCCTCCGCTGCCAGGAGAGCGGCGAGCCGTTGAGGCCGGTGGTCGTCATGGCGCTGCTCGATCGCATCGAGGGCGGACTCGAGGCCAGGCTGACGCTGCCTCGATACTAGCCCGTGATGTCCGCATTCGGGTGCGAGACCCCTTTCGGCCTCGCGGTTGATTTGGATCAATGAGTTGCGTGCCCTGTGTCCTACCGTTGGCAGGCGTACTGTAAATCTTGTGAAAGGTCCTTTGTGAGTTGTGGTTTTTTCATCCTGCGTCCGCAGTTGTGGCGGGTAGGGACGATTTGTCGGGTGCTCACCGCAGCCATCACTGCCCTCGTCATGGGTTGCCCGTCGGTCCGCTACGACGTTCCGCGCCCGTCCTCTTACGCCTTCGACCGCCCCGCGGAGACTTTCCTCGGGCGCTCCTATGCAACGCAGCTTGCGGACACGCCCGGCCAGTCCGGTTTCCGCTTGCTGGTGTCGGGTCAGGAAGCCTTTCTGGCGCGGGCGGCCCTGGCGGAGTCGGCGGAGCGCACGCTCGACCTTCAGTATTACATCGTCGGCGAGGACGCGACGGCGACGCTGCTGCTCTATCGGGCGCTCCGGGCGGCGCAGCGCGGCGTGCGTGTGCGCCTGCTGATCGACGACCTCTATGCCGTCGGCCGCGATTTCGACCTCGCGGCCTTCGCGGCGCATCCGAATGTCCAGGTGAGAGTGTTCAACCCCTTCTTGCGCCGCGGCCCGCTGGGCATTTCACGGTTGCTCGAATACCTCGGCGACAGCGCCCGCCTCGACCGGCGCATGCACAACAAGCTGTGGATCGCCGACAACGCGGCCGCCATAGTCGGCGGGCGCAATCTCGGCGACGCCTATTTCAACGTGGGCGGCGAGAGCGACTTTGCGGACCTCGACGTGCTTGCCGCTGGTCCGGTCGTGGCCGAGGTATCGCGCAGCTTCGACGCGTACTGGAACAGCGAATGGGCGGTGCCGGTCGCGGCCTTCGTGGGCGATCCACCGGGAAGCGCGCAAATGGATTTTGTCCTGTCGCGGCTGGCGGCGGGGGCCGAGCGCTTCCGTGAATCGGAATATGCCCGGACGCTGCGCGCGACGGAGCTCGGGCGCCTGGTTCGCGATGGCCGGTTCCCCCTCGTTGCGGCGCACGCGAGGGCCGTCTACGAGCCGCCGGCCAGGACGGGAGCGGCGTCGCCGGAAACGCCGGCGCAGATCATGTCGGTCCTGCGCGAAGCCGTCGAGGCGGCGCAGCGGGAGGTGATTCTGATCTCGCCCTATTTCATTCCGAGCGAGCGCGGCCTCGGCGTGCTCGGCACCCTTGTGAAACGTGGCGTGCGCGTGAGGGTGCTCACCAATTCGCTCGCGTCCACGGACGTTCCCATCGTGCACGCGGGCTACGCGCGGTACCGGGGCGCGCTCCTCGCGCGCGGCGTGGAATTGCACGAACTCCGTCCCGGCGCGACCCGGTCCGGCAGCGCCCGCCCCGGGCTGTCGTCGGGAGCGAGCCTGCACGCGAAGGCGGTCGTGGTGGACCGTAAGGTCGTGCTCGTCGGCTCAATGAATCTCGATCCACGTTCACGGCTGGCGAATACCGAGGTCGCCGTGCTCATCGAGAGTGCGGTGCTGGGAGGGCAGCTCGGCGCGTTATTCGACGAAGCCGCGTCGCCCGATGAAGCGTTTCGCGTCGAGCTGACCGAGCGCGGCAACGAGAGCGCGCCGCTCGCCTGGACCGGCACGGAGGACGGCAAGCCGGTGCACTACGGCAGTGAGCCCTTGGCGAGCTGGTGGCGCCGTTTTATCTCGAGCGTGCTCGGCGCGCTGGCGCCGGAAGAGCTGCTTTGACCGGCGCGGAAGGTGCGAAGGATCAGCAAGGAACTTGTGACAACGAGAATTCGCTCAGCCAATCCATTCGACGAACCTGCCTTTGCGGGTCGCTACGAGGATTGGTACTCTGGCAAGGGCCGGCGTGCCGATCTCCTGGAGAAGGATCTCCTGGGAAAATTGCTCCGCTTGTTTCCGCGGGCGCGCTCCGCCCTTGAAGTGGGTTGCGGCACGGGCCACTTCACGCGCTGGATGGCGGAAAAAGGCCTCGACACCGTCGGCCTGGACGTTTCCGAGCCGATGCTGAACGAAGCCCGCCGTCTCGGCGGGCCAAGCTACTTTCCCGGCGATGCACTTTTGTTGCCGTTTTTGGACCGGTCGTACGACGTGACGGCCTTGATTACGACGCTCGAGTTTCTCCCGGATCCCGCGCGCGCTCTTGCCGAAGCCGTTCGCGTCGCCCGTCAAGGCGTACTGCTGGGGGTATTGAACCGGTGGAGCCTGTTGGCGCTGCAATACCGACTTTCGGGAAAAGCCATGTGGCGTTCCGCCCGATTCTTTGGTCCCGGGGAGTTGGCCGGGCTGGCTCGGCAGGCGGCAGGCCCAAGGGCCGGGACGGTGGTGTGGCGGACTACCCTGTGGCCGATTTCCGGCGTGCGAGATCTGCCCCTGCCCTGGGGTGGTTTCATCGGCATGGCAGTTCAATTGCATGCGGAGGAGAAGACATGAAGCACAACCCAATTTCGGCTCAGGTGAGCCTGTACCCCCTTCGGCAAACCCCACGTGGGACCGGCGATCAACCGGGCGCTCGAGGTCTTCCGCGCGCACGGGCTCAATGTCAGGCCCGGCACCATGAGCACGGTCATCGTCGTCGAAGTCAATGCAGTCTTCGATGGCCTGAAAGCATCGTTCAGACCGCAGCCGCCCTCGGCGACGTGGTGATGGTGGCGTCCATCTCCAATTGCTGTCAGGCCCCGGCCGCCGATCGGCACAATGCATAGTGGATCGGAACCAGCGTCATGTGCGAACTGCTCGCGATGTCAAGCCGGAGGCCG
>Ga0210379_10000943_pt1 | contig 10001 bp, 16 predicted proteins | sample PLMedo_2_FD_155468 | JGI IMG/M metagenome (GOLD analysis project Ga0210379, IMG submission 155468) | Groundwater sediment microbial communities from an aquifer in East River, Colorado, USA - PLM4_32_coex redo | ecosystem: Environmental > Terrestrial > Soil > Riparian zone | place: USA: East... | reverse complement strand
TGCGAGGAGCGTGGCCTGGTCGGGCCCAACCGATACAACAACGGCACCAAGTTCGTGATCGCGTCGCAGTTCGGCAAGGTGATCAACGCCATGGAGGCGGAGTTCAAGAAGCTGAAGGTGCCGGTGCTCAAGATCACGGGCGAGGTCACGCCGAAGCAACGCCTGGCAGCGCAAGCGTCGTTCCAGTCCGAGGGCGGGCCACGCGTCATGCTGCTGAACACGATCGCTGGTGGCGTCGCGATCGACCTCGACCAGCACTGCGACGAGTTGTTCTTCATGGACGAGACGTTCGTGCCGGACGACCAAGAGCAGGTCGAGGATCGCATTCACCGCGTGTCTCGTATTCACCGCGTCACCATCCACTACTTGTATGCGAAGGGCAGCATTGACGAGAAGATTGCCGGCATGAACATCTCCAAGGATCAGATCCAGAAGCGTATCCTTGACGGCCGAAGGGGCGTCGAGTTCGCACTCAGGATGTTGAAGGAGTAGGCGTGCACATTCGGGATGTCCTGTTCATTCTCGTGCTCACCATCGTGCCGGCAGGGATGGCGTGGCGAGCATACCGCGTCGGTTACCAGCAAGGATGCAAGGAAGAGCGAAGGCGACAATCGCGCCGAGCTCGATACTCCAACCGGGGCATTTCACGAGATCGCCTCTGAGCAATCCGCATCGGCCAATTTGAGGTATAGTTGGTCGTGCCAACCCATTCGATATGGAGCAATAACATGGCCGAGGCCGAAGAGAACACCGAGCGCTACAACAAGCTCGTCGAGAAGGACCCCAGCGACCTGCACGAGCGGTTCGCGGAGTGGATCGAGGACAAGACCGGCTACGAGGCGGACGTCAAGACCGTCCAGATGGCCTGCGTCCTCCGCATCGAGTTCCAGAAGTCCGACGAGAACCAGGCCGTGCTGGCCGAGCGCCGCGACGGTGCCGAGGCCCGCGAGCAGGAGCGCGAGGCCAAGCGGGAAGCCCGCGAGCAGAAGAAGCTCGACGAGGCCGCCGCCAAGGCCAAGAAGGCCGCTGCCAAGAAGGCCGCGCCGGTCGAGGAGGCCGACGAGGACGAGGCGGAAGAGCCCCCGGCCAAGCCCGCGTCGCGTCGTCGTCGGGGCAGCACCACCGCCGCCAAGGCCAAGGCCGAGCCGGTCGCCGTCGAGGAGGACGAGGACGAGGCCGAGGAGCCCGCGAAGCCGGTCTCCCGTCGCCGTCGCCGTCCGGCCGCTGCCGCCAAGAAGACCGCCGCGAAGGCCGCGCCCGTCGACGAGGACTTCGACGAGGACGACCTCGGCTGATTCGGCCGCGAGCACCACAGCACCACACGCACGATCCCGAGGGGGACCAGCCACTGCCGGCCGGTCCCCCTCGCACTTCCCCGGAGAGCACAATGCAGATCTTCCTCCTGATACAGGACCCTGAAGGACCCCGCACCCGCGTTCGTGGCGTGTTCACGACAGCCGAGAAGGCCAAGGCTCACGACAAGGAACTCAAGGGCGGATGGACGACCGGTCCGAGCATGGGCTGGCACGACATCAACCGAGGCAGCCTGGTGGGCTCGCACCACATCGTCAGGCCCGCACACGCCAATGAGGAGCTGGAGCTTTATGCCCATTCAGATGCTGCGGACGTCTGAGCGAGGAACCTTCAAGGAGTGTCCTCAGAAGTGGCAGTGGTCCACCAACGAGGGATTGGCTGCCAGGCGGGACTCGAACCCGCTCTGGTTCGGCCAAGGGATCCACATCGCCCTCGCCGAGTGGTACCAGAAGGGTGCGGAACGGGGACCGCATCCGGCTGACACCTGGGAGGACTTCTGCGCCGATGAGCAACGCTACATCCCGACCGAGTACGACGAGGATGGCGCCAAGTTCGTCGAGGCCAAGGAGCTCGGCATCGCGATGATGGAGGGCTACGTCGATCGGTACGGAGACGACGAGCGCTGGGACGTCATCGCGACCGAGCAGACGTTCCGACTCCTCATCGCCGACCCGAGGTACAAGCCGGAACCGGGCGGGAAGCTCAAGGCTCTGGTGCGCTACGTCGGAACGTTCGACGGGGTGTACAGGGACACGGGCACCGGCGAGATCTTCCTGATGGAGCACAAGACGGCTGCCGGCATCTCGACGGCTCATCTGCCGCTCGACGACCAGGCCGGTTCCTACTGGTATGTGGCCACGCGGGTGCTCCGTAAGCAGGGTCTCATCGGGCCACGCGAGTCCATCGCGGGCATCCAGTACAACTTCATGCGCAAGGGGTTGCCGGACGACCGGCCGACCAACGCACGTGGCGAGTCGCTGAACAAGAACGGCTCGGTGTCCAAGACCCAACCGGCTCCGCTGTTCGTCCGAGAGGTCGACTGGAAGTCGGAGGCCAACCGCAGCAACATGGAGCGTCGCATCCAGGACGAAGCAGTCCACATGGAGGCCATGCGCAACGGGACGCTCCCGATCTACAAACGACCGCAGAGGGACTGCTCCTGGCGATGCGAGTTCTACAAGATGTGCATGCTGGACGAAGCAGGTGCGGATGTAGAGGAGTACAAGGAAGCGGTCTACAAGAAGCGGGACCCGTACGGGGACCACCGAGACACGAGGAAGGCAGCATGAGGAGCGTCAAGGACGCTGGCCCCGGCGAGGTTGACCGGCTGAGGCGTAGGATCGGACGGGCGCTCGGAGCTCAGGCCATCACGTCTGAGGATCACGAGTTCATCCGCACGCGGCTCGACGAGATCGACGAGCGCATCGAGAAGATGGAAGAGGAGGACGATGGCACGGCCTAAAGCCATCCGATCTGTGAAGGACCAGAAGGTGTTCATCCACATGGTTGTGGTGGCCGACTCTGGCTGGGGCAAGACGGTGTTCGGCGGTTCGGACGACGGGGTGTTGTTCCTCACGTGCGACCCGGAGGGCACCCTCTCCGCCGGTGCGATGGGCAGCTCCGCCGAGGAGTGGCCGATCAAGACCTTCAAGGATCTGGACGAGGCATACCGCTGGCTCCGAGACGAAGGCCACAAGGAGTTCCGATGGGTCGTCGTCGACACCGTCGGTGGCGCTCAGCGCATCCTCCAGCGGTCGGCCCTCGACGCCTCGTACGCTGCGCAGCCCGGCAAGCGCGACCCGGACGTTCCGTCCATGGACGTGCACCAGAAGGCGCAGATCCAGACCATCAAGTTCATCATGCAGTTCAACGACCTGCCGATGAACACCCTGTACACCGCGCACCCGTACAACCTGGAGGACGCCGAGGGCGAGCCCATGATCCTGCCGTATGTGCACGGCGGACGTGGCGAGGTTGCCCAGCAGGTCCTCGGTCACATGAACGTGGCTGGTTACGGCATCCTGGCGGAAGACGACAACGGTCGCGAAGTGCGCCGCATGTACTTCCGCCACACCGGCCCGTACAGGGGCAAGGACCGCAACAACAAGCTGCCTCGGTACATCGACAAGCCGACGCTCAAGGGCGTCCGCGAGATCATCGAGGCTCCGGCTGCACGGCCGGTCCGCAAGGCAGTGGCCAAGAAGACCACCGCCCGCACCACCCGATAGAGGAGAATCACAGCATGGCGAAGATGAAGTTCGGCGTTGGCAACAACGTCTCCACGGACTCCGGCTTCACCCCTTACGAGGGTCCGCTGCCGAAGCCGGGTGTCATCTACCCGGTCGTGCAGAAGTCGGCAACCATCCGGCTGACCGGCGAGAACTCCAAGAACCCCGGCACCCCCTACGTCAACACGATGTGGGAGATCGAGTCCGGCGACTGCAAGGGCTACACCGCCTGGCACCGCCTGATCCCGGGCGAGCACGAGATCCAGCAGACGCGGATCGCGCAGTACATGCAGGCCGTGACCGGCAAGAACATGGCCGACATCGTGCACGAGGACGTCGAGGACGGCGGCAAGGTCAAGACCATCGGCGGTCGCAAGCCCGAGGGCGTCAAGGCGGGCATGACCTTCCAGCGCAAGAAGGACACGCGCAACGCCATCGAGGGCGAGGAGACGCCCTGGACCGCCGAGTCCGCCGACATCATCCCCGGCTGGAAGCCGAAGACCAAGGTCGAGGCGGACGAGGCCGAGCCGGTGGAGGACGTCGAGGACGAGATCGAGGACGACGAGGACGACGTCGAGCCCGAGGAGGAAGAGGACGACGACGCCGAGGACGAGGGCGACGACGACTCGGACGACGAGGACGAGGACTCCGACGAGGCGGACGAGGACGAGGAGGAGGGCGTCGCGTACGAGGACGCCGTCAAGCTCTCGCTCGTGGAGCTGAAGAAGCTCGCCAAGCAGTACGAGTACGAGGACTCGGACCTCAACCCTTTCAAGGGTCCCGCTGGTAAGAAGAAGCTGCTCGCCAAGCTCATCGAGGACGAGATCGTCCTGGCCGAGGAGAGCGACGAGCCGCCGTTCTAACCGGCGCGCGTCCGTCCCACCCAGAGAGGCCCCAGGAACCGATTCCTCGGGGCCTCTCGCACATCTGAACGTCGGGGTCGGTCAAAGGGGCCGACCCCGCCCCTCGGAGCCCTTACGCGGGCTCCTACCGATTCCGGGCTGTCTGGCCCGGAGAAGGAGTGCATCAACCATGGCGGATCTGAGCAAGGGCTACACCACCCCGGTCGTCGAGGTGGACTACGCGCAGCTGCAGACCATCACCCCGGCCGACGGCTGGAACGACCTGTCCGGCGTCGAGGTTCTCGAGATGGGCCTGGGCTGGGACAAGTCCACGGGTGGCAAGGGCGGTGCCCTGGGCTGGCTGAACCGCAAGGCGGGCTCCGACCTGGACGGGGTCGCCACGTTCTACGCGGGCAACAAGCCGGTCAAGTACCTCGGCTGGGACGAGCTCGACTCCTTCTCGAACGAGGGCAGCGCCGCCGGTTCGGCCACGCACACCGGGGACAACCAGACCGGCGAGGGAGCGGGGGATGACGAGACCGCGCGGTTCGAGCTCGCCAAGCTGCCGATCCGCATCACGGACATCGTCCTGAACGCGGCTGCCTTCAAGCGTGGCTCGGACATGACGCGGGCCAAGAACATCACGGTCACGCTGTACGACTCCAGCGGCGGCAGCAAGAGCCCCGTGGCCTGGATCGAGCCGAGCCTGTACAAGCCGAAGAACACCATCGCCGTCGCGCACCTCCGGCGCAAGCGGGACGACGCGGGCAAGGTCATCCCCGGTGCCTGGGAGCTGATGGTGCTCGACACGTCCGTCGACGTCAAGCAGGGCGACCGCGACGACTTCCTCCTGAAGTCGGGCCGCATGGCCGGGCTGTCCGTCGTCGCGAGCTGAACGAGCCGCTCCATGAACGTCGTGCCCCGGTATCCCATCAGGGAGTTGGACGCAGCCGGGGCACGGCCTTGAGGGAGGTGGACATGTACTACAAGATCGACCCGCGAGAAAGCAACCTGCCAAAGTGGGTCCAAGACCACATCAACTCGCTGCGAGGATCCATTCGGACATTGCAGAAGGCGCTCGAACAGGATGTGAACGACAGCAACACCTTCCTTCAGGGACCCCATGAGGTCGAGAACGAAGCTCTCGGCAAGAGCCCGCGCATCATCTTCAAGGTGCCCAAGAGCAAGGCATGGGGCGACGAGTTCAACGTTCACATCGAGGGCGACACGCTGAAGATCTACGCGGCCACAACCGTGATCATGAAGCCGACGTCTTCGAACTGCATCGAGATCCGCATGGAGGACAGGCGGTGAAGAACTACAAGCCGGTCTGGCGCAACGAGCGTGGCGAGGTTCGGACGTCGGTCGTGTCGTACAGCGAGGATCTCGCCAACGACCGCGCCGACGAGTTGGAGGACCAGGGCTTCGAGATCATCGACGTCGTAGAGTGCAAGCCGGGCACACCGCCCGAAGAAGTGGAGGGATGGTTCAAGTGAGCGACCCCCGAGTCATCTGGTGGCTCGATCCGCGTCCGACGCTGACGCTGGAATGGCTGAAGGAAGACGCACTGGAGAACCTCACCAAGCTGCTCGGGGCTGTTCACAGTCGGATGCAGGACGGAGAGGACAAGCTGCCGGCAGCCGGACAGGGTTGGCGAGGCAGCCACTTGGCGGTGTGCGTGTACGGCTCTCTGGCCTGTCAGGAGATGCGCGTCAACCGCTTCAACGACCCCGGTTGGTTCTGGATGTTTGCCAATTACGGCAAGGAGCTTGTCCGACTCGGGGCCACGTTCGAGATGCCGGCATGGCACGAGGACGAGGACATCATCAAGTCTCACTGGTCGACTGGACTTCGGCATGAGGCCATCGTGGCCGAGGCAGAGGTACCATGGCCGGAGGTCGACGAATACTGGCCGACCCTGTGGCCCGTTCCCGCTGAGGATGGCGGCTACGAGCTTCGGGTGAACAAGACTGACAAGGCGGCGATGGAGGTTGACGACCTCTGGCTGCCGGACGACATCAGAAGCAGGGTGGTGAACCTGTAATGCCCGACACACCGCAGACCAACCCCGAGGCGTACAAGTACATCGGCGAGCGGATCACGATCGCCAAGAACCAGGGCAACACCGACCTGGTGAACGCTTTGCTGGACATGTGGCTCGACCATCAGGTCATGGCGAGCGACTGCGACGCCGAGCCGTGGGGATTCAATCCGAAGAAGTGGGCCGACCCCAAGGACCTCGCCGCCTTCAAGAGGATGCCGCATCCGGGATTGACGAGGTTGAAGAGATGAGCTTGGTCTGCTGCCTTCCCGACGAGCCGGGGTGCACCTGCGAGAAGGCTAAGACGTGCGGCGGGATTCACGTGATAGACTCACAGTGCGTCCCGCACGCAAGGGCCGGAGCAATCCGATCTCGAATCCACGAGGTCGGGCAGAAGCCGATCGAGACAGTGGAGATCAAGTGAAGGTGCTGATCCTGGGTTGTGGCCCGGCAGGCCTCATCGCGGCGCACGCCGCATACAGCCGGGGTGCGAACTTCGTCGTCATGTCGAAGGCTCGCAAGTCGTTCATGAACGGAGCCCAGTATCTGCATGCGCCGATCCCCGGCGTGTCGATCAAGGCTCCGTTCGAGATCAACTACGAGCTCAGCGGCGACGTGGCCGGTTACCGAGACAAGGTGTACGGGCCGGACAGCAACGTCGAGGTCAGCCCGCAGTCGCTGCTCGGCCGACACCAGGCCTGGGACATCCGAGAGGCGTACGACAGCCTGTGGGCCTTGTACGGCTCGGACTTGCACGACGTCGACATCTCGCCGTCTGTCCTGTCCAACCTGATCCGCAACTGGAAGCCGGACGCGGTCATCTCCACGATCCCGGCGAAGATCCTCTGCTACAACAGCGGGCACAAGTTCGAGTCCGAGCTCGTGTGGGCCACGAACGAGCTTGAGTGCACGTTGTCGAACAACACGGTCTTGTGCAACGGGGAGGCCAGCTTCGACTGGTACCGAGCCAGCAAGATCCAGGGCTTCACCAACACGGAGTGGCCGCACCACAAGTACCCGCTCTCGTACAACGGCCAGATCTGGCGAGTGGAGAAGCCCATCCGCACGTCGTGCCGGTGCTTCCCCGACGTTCACCGGATGGGCCGGTACGGTAAGTGGAAGAAGGGCGTCCTCTCGCACGAAGCCTGGGAGGAGGCCAACAAGATCATGGACGGAGTACAGACGGATGTATCGCTCGACACGACCGGGGCCTAGCGCCCCGCTGGTAGCGCTGGACCTCGACGGAACCCTCGGCGACTACCACAGGCACTTCGAGCAGTTCGCTCGGATGTGGGTGGGCCGCGAGATCGTCTGGGACCCGGAAGTCGTCGGTCCGTTCTATAAGCAGCTCGGCATGAGCAAGGCTGTCTACAGGCAGTGTAAGCTCGCATACCGAATGGGCGGCATGAAGCGCTCCATCCCGGTGTTCGACGGGGCTGCAGAGATGGTCCGAACCATCCGTAAGGCGGGCGTCGGCGTGGCGGCCTGCACGACACGGCCGTACCTGGCCATGAGCACGATCGACCTGGACACCCAGCACTGGCTCCGACGGAACGGAATCAAGGTCGACCACATCCTGTACGGCGAGCACAAGTACAGGGACCTCGTGAGGTCGGTCGGCCGCGACCGGGTTGTCTGCGCGCTCGACGACGACCTCAGCCAGATCGGGGTGGCCAACGGACTCGGGGTGCCGACCATCATGCGGCTGAACGAGGCCAACCGGGCATACACGCCCGACAAGGATCAGATGTCCGTATGGACTCTGGAAGCGGCCAAGGAAACGATCCTTGAGCTGATCAACATGCACAAGAACGGAACTGGGACCTATGCGCATCATGCCTGACGGAGACGGCGTCGAGATCAACGGGCAGACCGGCGACAGCATCGAGCTGATGAACATCGCGACCCGGCTGATGCCCGAGTGGCTCCGGCTGTTCGCCAGCAAGAACGCCGACTACGGCGACGGGGCCAAGGTCCTCGGGGTGCGCGGCCAGTATGCGGACATCAACCGCAAGATGCTGAAGCTGAAGCGCTCGCTCTGGGACGGCGACAAGCTGCAGTTCGAGGACTCCGACGAGGTCATCATGGACCTGATCGGCCACCTGTTCCTCACGCTGCACATGATCCGCTTCAAGGAGGAGACCGACCGCAGCCACGCCTACAGCGGCCTGAGCACGGACGAGTTCGTCGAGCGGTTCATCGGAGAGCTCGGCGGTCCGTCCCAGGCCCTGCGCGTCTCCAACACGCTGAGCGAAGCGCTCTCGTCCCGGATCACCGACCGGTGCCGCGAGATGCTCTACGGGAACGTCGTGGAGAGCGCGTGGACCCCGGACAAGCGGATGTCCGTCTCCGAGGGACTGGCACGTCTGAGCGGAGAGGCTTTCGCTCAGGCCGACGCCGAGCAGCACGGGGTGGCTGAGGGTTACCCCGAGGACGCCGCCGCGAGCCGTTACGCGGACGACGAGGACGTTTCGCCTCCGACCCTGCTCGACCTGATCGACCAGTCCAACAAGCTGGCCGACGCGCAGCGTGAGATCGCGATCCAGATGTACAAGATGACGCGCGGTGTCTGACCGCATGTCCAACCAGGAGGGCAACAGCATGGCCAAGGGCCTCATCGTCGGTGCAGGTTCCGGAGTCGGAGCCGAGTTCTACAAGCGGGTCCAGGACGACCCGCGCTTCGAGGGCGTCGACTGGTTCCACCCGGCTCAGGAGCACCTGGACGTGCGGGATGGCGAGCACATCCTCGCGTACATGGAGCTCTACGGTCCGTTCGACTACATCGTCTACACGGCCGGTGTGAACCAGCTCAAGTGGGTGTCGGAGGTCAGGGCCCAGGATCTGCAGGCGACCTACTCGGTCAACCTGTTCGGCTTCATCCTGGTGTGCGGCGCGCAGGCCGAGGCGTTCCCCGGACACGAGACGCGGGCCATCACGGTCGTGTCGGACAGCTCCCACACGCCCATGCGCGGCTCGATCGCGTACTGCTCGTCCAAGGCCGCGCTCGTCATGGCGATCAAGTGCCTGGCCCGCGAGCTCGCACCGGCCTGGTCCGTCAACGGCATCTCGCCCGGCATCATCGAGGACACGCCGATGACGAACTACATCGACTCGACCGTTCCGGGGTTCCGTGGCTGGGACCCGGAGAAGGCCAAGGCGTACGAAGCGTCCATGATCCCCATGGGGCGTCGCGCCACCAAGGAGGAGGTCAGCCACCTCCTCATGGACGCCCTCAAGGCACCGGCTTACATGTCGGGCAACATCACCGAGCTCACCGGAGGTAAGTAACACATGCTGGAGCAGAAGGCGAAGATCGGGAAGCTGGAGTACCAGTTCCACCAGGTCGCGATGTACTACCCGACCTTCGACCAGGCCCATGAGGCCATGGCGATGTGGAACGGCATGGGCCACGAGTTCGCCGAGGACGGGGCCACGCTCCGCGGAGCGACCAAGACCGGCGTCGACGCGGACGGCTGGGCCGAGTGGAAGAAGTCCGTCACTCAGGCCCGCATGTTCTTCAACTACACCATCATGCCGATGGAGTTCGAGGTCCTGCACTACTCGGCGGGCGACCAC
>Ga0210379_10000942_pt1 | contig 10004 bp, 7 predicted proteins | sample PLMedo_2_FD_155468 | JGI IMG/M metagenome (GOLD analysis project Ga0210379, IMG submission 155468) | Groundwater sediment microbial communities from an aquifer in East River, Colorado, USA - PLM4_32_coex redo | ecosystem: Environmental > Terrestrial > Soil > Riparian zone | place: USA: East... | reverse complement strand
CTCGGGGCGTTCCGCATTTCCGACCCAGACGGGGATCGCCGCCTCGATGGCCGGGAGGAGCGTCGCGGGGTGGAGCACCTTCGCCCCGAAGTACGCGAGCTCGCTCGCCTCGCCGAACGAGAGGAGCTTCACGCGTCGCGCGCTCGGGACGACCTTCGGGTGGGCGGACAGGACGCCGTCCACGTCCGTCCAGATCTCGACACGTGACGCCCCGATCGCGGCGCCCAGCAGTGACGCGGAGTAGTCCGAGCCGCCCCGCCCGAGAAGCGTCGGCCGCTCCGCCCCCTCGTGCACCGCGCTTCCGATGAAGCCCTGGGTCACCACGACGCGGCCCGGCCACGGACCGCTGAGCCGCTCGGCCACGTTCCGGGTGATCGCTTCGGGGACGGGCGGGTCCCGCTCGGGGTCATCCCCGCGCGTCCTCACGAGCTCGCGCGCGTCGGCCCACGCGGCTTCGATGCCCTCCGCGCGGAGGGCGGCGGCGACGATCCGGCTCGACAGGAGCTCCCCCGCTCCCACGAAACGCGCGCGGACCCACGGCGACGCATCCCGCACGAGGGCGACTCCACGGGAGAGCCCTTCGATCTCGGCGAGCAGGCTCTCGACCGCGGGGGATTCGCGCTCGCCTCCCACCTCCGCGAGCAGGGCGCGATGGCGGGCCGCGAGCCCGGTCAGCCGGGCGTCTCTCGCCGTCTCGTCCCCCCGCTCCGCCGCGCGGATCGTCTCGATCAGCGCATCGGAGATCCCGGAGAGTGCCGAGACGACCACCAAGACTCCGTCGGCGCGGCGCGGCTTCACGATCGCGGCCAGTCGTCCCAGCGCCCCCCGGTCGGCGACCGAGGTCCCCCCGAATTTCGAAACGATCATCCGGCGATCCTAGCGCGTCGGCGCCACCACGCGGCGTGGCGAGAGGGACACGGCGGCGGCGCGCTTCCGAACGATTCTCGACGGGCACGCCGCGTGCTAACCTCCTCACGTGCCATGAGCCGCACCAAGAAGCGCACGCTCGTCCTCGGGGCCGTCCTCCTCCCGGTGATGATCGGCGGGGCGAGCCTCGGATACGGCCTCAAGCTCGACCTCCCGGACGTGGAGGCGCTGGACCGCTACACGCCCCCCCTCAACACGCGCGTCGTGGCGCGGGACGGGTCCACGATCGGGAGCTTCGGGGACCAGCGGCGGACGCTCCTCGCCAGCAAGGACATTCCGAAGGCGTTCGAGCAGGCGCTCGTTGCGGTCGAGGACAGCCACTTCTACGAGCACGGCGGGATCGACGTCAAGGGGATCGCGCGCGCGGCGTGGCACGACCTCAAGACGATGTCCCTCGACCAGGGCGCGAGCACGATCACCCAGCAGCTCTCCCGCAACCTCTTCCTGACGCCGGCGAAGACCGCCAAGCGGAAGGTGCAGGAGATGATGCTCGCCATGGAGATCGAGCGGCGGTACTCCAAGGAGGAGATCCTCCGGATGTACTGCAACCAGGTCTACATGGGGCACGGCCGGTATGGGCTGGAGGCGGCATCGCAGCTCTACTTCGGCAAGCACGCGCCGGAGCTCACCCTCCCTGAGGCCGCACTGCTCGCCGGGGTCGTCCAGCGCCCGGAGGCGCTCTCGCCGCTCAAGAACCCCGAGGGATCGATCCGCCGCCGCAGCCACGTCCTCGACCGGATGGTCGAGGAGAAGTACCTGACGCGGGCGCAGGCGAACGAGGCCAAGGGCGCCCCGCTCACCCTCTCGCCTCACCGCGACGCGATCGACGTCGCCCCGTACTTCGTCGAGGAGGTGAGGCGGCTCCTCCAGGGCCGCTACGGCGAGGACGGGATCTACAAGAGCGGGCTCGAGATCCGCACCGGCCTCGACCCGGCGATGCAGCGCGCGGCGAACGCGGCGATCGAGTCGGGGCTGAGGCGGCTCGACAAGCGCCAGGGTTGGCGCGGCCGGATCGATCGCGTGCCGGCCGGCACCGACCCCGCGGCCTGGGCCAGCGCGTCGTGGCGCGCGGGTGTCATCGAGGGCTCGATCGTCGACGGCGTCGTGCTCCAGTCGGGGCGCGGGCGCGTCCGCGTCAAGGCCGGCTCGCTCGAAGGCGCGCTCGATCCGGAGAGCATCTCCTGGACCGGGCGGAAGGACCCTGCTTCGCTCGTGAAGCCCGGCGACATCGTCCGCGTGCGCGTCGCGTCCGCGAAGATCGCGGGGCAGGCGGTCTTCGCGCTCGAGCAGGAGCCCGCGGTCGAAGGCGCGCTCGTCGCGATCGACGCCGCGACCGGGGAGGTTCGCGCGCTCGTCGGCGGCTTCGACTTCCGCCGCAGCGAGTTCGACCGCGCGATGCAGGCGCGGCGGCAGGCGGGCTCGGCGTTCAAGCCGATCGTCTACACCGCCGCCCTGATGCGGGGATCGACGCTCGCCGACCGGGTCCTCGACGCCCCGACCGTGTTCGTCGAGCCCGGCACCCTCAACCCGTACCAGCCGGAGAACTACGGCCTCAAGTACTACGGCCTCCTCACGCTGCGCGAGGCGCTCGAGAAGTCGGCGAACGTCGCCACCGTGCACGTGCTCGACCGGACCGGCTATCCGGCGGTGATCGACCTCGCACGCAAGCTCGGCCTGACGACCGAGCTGCGGCCGTTCCCCTCGATGGCCTTGGGCGCGTTCGAGGTCAGCCTCCTCGAGCTCACGAGCGCGTACGGGGCGTTCGCGAACGAGGGGGTCCGCGTGGAGCCGCACCTCGTCCTCGAGGTCCGCGACCGCGACGGAGCCTCGCTCGAGACCACGCGCCCGGCCGCGTCGGAGGCGCTCTCGCCCGAGGTCGCGGCCGTGGTGAACGCGCTCCTCGCGGGCGTCATCACCGACGGGACCGGGGCGGCCGCTTCCCAGCTCGGGCGTCCTCTCGCCGGTAAGACGGGGACGACCGACGAGAGCACCGACGCGTGGTTCATCGGCTACACGCCCGATCTCGTCGTGGGCGTGTGGGTCGGCTTCGACCAGAAGAAGAGCCTCGGCTCCCACGAGACGGGGGCGCTCGCCGCGCTGCCGATCTGGCAGTCGTTCATGGAGGTGGTCCTCCAGGGGATCCCGTCCAAGGAGTTCCCGCAGCCCGAAGGGCTCGCGCGGGCCTCGATCGACCGCGCCACGGGGCTCCGCGCGGACGTCGCCGCGGGGTGCACCGAGATCGTCACCGAGACGTTTCTCGCGGGCTCCGAGCCGACCGCCTCCTGTTCCGCGGCCGAGCACACGCGCCTCCTCATGCCCTGGACGCTGCAGCGCTATCCGCTCGACCCCGACGGGAGCCTCGTCATCCCCGACGAGGATCTGCCGGGGCTGCTCGCGACCGATCCCTCGATCCAGGTCGACGCGGGCGGTGCCGCGATCGGTGCCGGCGGCGCCTCGCTCCCGCTGAGGCTCGTCGCCGGACGGAGCTCGCGGTTGCCCGCGGCCCTCGAGGGCCAGGTCGATCCGGCGGCCTGGGTCGGGAAGGACGGCCGCCCCGCGGAGGTCGTGCTCCTCGGAGAAGCGACCGTCCCGTCACCCTAGGCGAGCGCCGCGGACCAGCGGCGCTCGCGCTCGCCGAAGCGTCCGTTGACCGTCCACGCCAGCGAGTCGTAGCGCCACGCGCGCAGCTCCGCCGCGCGGAGCGCCTCCACCGCGGAGAGCGACGCGGCAACGAGCGAAACGCCGAAGACCTCCGTGAAGCCGGAGACGAGCGCGGCGTCGACCTCCGCCGCCGCGGGCTCGCGGCCGGCGGCGGTCGCGAGGTCGGTGAAGACGCCAGCGTCGACGGGCCGTCCGGCCGCTTCGGCCAGACGGAGCGCATCCAGGCGGATCGGGATCGAGCCCTGCTGGAGGAAGGCGCCGCGACGCCGCGCTTGGGCCGAGCCGACGAGCTTGCGGCCGCCGAACGTGACCTCGCACCCGGAGAGACGCTCGAAGCAGACCGCCGAGCGCGTCGCGCCCCGCGCGGGACCCGGCGCGGCCGCCGACGCGACGCCGCGCAGCCCGAGGGCCGTCAGCGAGGCGACGAGGGCGCGCGCGATGCGTGCGTAGGTCGCGACGACGCCGCCCGGAAACTCCTGCGACCCGAGGGCGCCGACGACGGCGTACGTGCGCTCGTGGTCGTGGAGGACCGCGTCGCCTCCGGTGGGCCGGCGCACGACCTCGAGCCCCGAGGCGACGAGGCGCTCGACCTCTCCCGGATCGATGCCCCTCTGCGTCCGCCCCAGCGAGTACGTCGGTGTGGTCCAGCCGTACAGGCGGAGCGTCGGCGGCACGCCGGCCTCCCCTCGCTCGTACGTGTCGAGGATCGCCTCGTCGATCGCCATGTTCTGCGCGGCGTCGGCGCCGCCGTCCACGATCAACCTCCAGGCGTCAGGTCTCATCGCGGGACACGGCGGGGGCTCCGGAGCGGCGGAAGTCGACCGAACGGAGGTCGTGCTTGCGCAGCAGGCGCTGGAGCGCCGAGCGCAGCATCCCCGAGTGCTCGGCGGCGCCGGTGACGTTGCCGCGGTGCCGCCCGAGCAAGTCGGTGAGGTAGGCGCGCTCGAACGCGTCGACCACCGCGCGCTTGGCGGCGCGGAAGCGCCGGTCGGCGCGCAGGCCGGGGGTCGCCCCCTCCTCGGCGCCTCGGAGCGGGCCCGGGAGGTCGCGGGCCCTCACGATCCCGTCGGCCGCGAGGATCACGGCAGTCTCCACGACGTCGCGGAGCTCCTTGACGTTTCCCGGCCACGCGTACCTCTCGAGGGCCGTGATCGTCGCCCCCTCGAGCGCGATCGGCGGGAGTCCGTTGAGCCGCCGCAGCCCCTCGACGAAGGCGCGCGCGAGCACCGGGATGTCCTCGGGCCGCTCGCGCAGGGACGGGACGTGGACGATCGCGTCGCCGGCGGCGGCGACGAGCGACGGGTGCAGACGCCCCTCCTCCGCCGCGCGCGCGGGGTCCAAGGTGGTGGACGCCACGAGGCGCGACCCCGGGGCCGCGGGAGAGCCGGAGGCAAGCGCCGCCTGATCCTCCCAGGGCCAGGCGTCGACGTCGCGGACGAAGATCGTCCCGTGCCCGAGCCGCCTGCCGGGACGCGAGGACTCGAGGACCTCGAAGGTCCCGTCCCCTCCCCAGGCGTGGTGGAGGACATGCGCTACGTGGGTCCGTCCCGAGCCGGCCTCTCCGACGATGAGCACGGGACCGTGGCTTGCGGCGACCCGCCGGACGTCGCCCCGCAGGCGCTGGAGTGCCGGCGAGCGGCCGACGAGGGCCCCCGGATCCTCCTCGAGGCCGGGGTGCCGGGCGAGCGCGCGGACCGCGGTCGCACGGACGCGCTCGGGACGGGGCGGCCGAGGCAGGAGATCGATCGCCCCTTCCCGGGCCGCGCGCTCCGCCCCCTCCTCACCGTCGCCGGCGAGGACGGCGAACGACGCGCCGGGCCACGCGCGCAGCGCGGAGGCGAGCTGCTCGTAGGGGATCGCGGCGGCACTCTCGGCGCCGGCGATCACGAGCGCGACCGGCTCCAGACGGGCCTTCTCGAGATCGGCAGGGGTCGTGGCACTGAGGACGGTCGCGAATCCGGCCTGCTTCAACGCTTCCTCGATCCGCGCGCGGACCGATGAATCGCCGTCCCAGACCAGGGCGATCGGGAGCTGCATGGAATTCCTCCTCGAACGACCGGCGGCCACCCCTGCGGGAGTATATCGCCCTCAGCGGCTGAGTCGGCTGCGGAGCTCCTCGATGCGGTCTTTGACGTCCCGGTAGGAGGGTTCGACCTCGACGACCTGCGAGAACAACTCGAGCGCGCCGTAGTCATCCCCGGTCGCGAGGAGGATCTCCGCAAGGTCGTAACGGAGCCCGCTCATGGGCTCGCCCTCGTCGGCGGGAGCGTCGAGCGCCGCGCGGTACCAGCGGATCGCCTCGTCCGGCTCCCCCCGCTCCAGGTGGCACATGCCGATCATGCTGCAGGCCTCCCGGTAGAGCTCCGGGGCCCCCGAGGCGACCTTGAACTCCGCGATCGCATCGTCGCCCAGACCCATCTCCTTGTAGGCGATTCCGAGGTCGTAGTGCGTCCGGAAGTCGCGGCGGTCGATCTGGTCCTTGACGTGCTCCTTGAACGCGGCGAAGACCTCGTCCACCGACTGCTCGGCTTCCGGCTCGCCCGCAGGGATCTGCACCGGCGCGCGGTCGCCCGGGAATTCGGCCTCGAGGGCGGCCGCGATCGTCGAAAGGTCCTCTTCGTCGAGCTTGTCCTGGGCGCTTCCGAGCCCCTCGGCCCGGCTCGCCGACCGCGCCTTCGCCTCGAGCGCGTCGAGCGCGGCGCCAGAAGCACCTTGGGCGCGCGCCTCCGCGATCCGGGCGAGCGCGTCCTGGACCATGCCCTGGCCGATGTAGAACTCGATCTCGTCCCGGATCTCGGCGGTCGGATCCGCGGCGGCGGCGGGGACCGCGGTCTCCTCGCCGTCGTCGAAGAGGATCTCTAGCTCCTCCTCGTCCCCGCGCTTCGACGGCGGGGCCGGGACCCCCGCGGACTTCGCGGGGGCTTGCGCCGGCTTCGCCGGGGCGCTTGCCGCCTTGGGCGGCTCCGGCTTCGGCGCCGCGAGCCCGAAGCGCTCCAGCGCGCTTTCGACCACGGCTTCCAGACCACCGATCTGCGTCGCCTCGGCCGCCGCGCGCTTCGCGCCGTCGACGTCTCCCGCCGCGCGACGCGCGAAGGCGAGGGTGAGAAGCCCGCCGCGCAGCGCGCCGCGATCCCCTCCGGTGCGGAGGTAGCCGACGAGCTTGTCCGCGGCGGCGACGTGCCCCGGGAACCTCTCGGCGACCGCCTTGAGCTGCGCCATCGCCTCGGCATGGAGGCCGTACTTCTCGAACACCTCGGCCTCGGTGAGGTGGCCGCTGACGAACTCCTCGTCCGCCGGGGAGAGCGGCACCGCGGGAACCTCGAAGGAGGCGAGCGCGGCCGCGTCTTTCGGGCCCGCCGCGGCGACCGGGGGCGGTACGGCGGGGCGCGGCTCGGGTTGGGGCGGCCCGGCGCTCGCCGGCCTTCCGACGAGGATGAGCGGCGAGTTCGGGTCGAAGAGCTTCAGGGTCTCGAGGAGCGCGGGAACGTCCGCCGAACGCCCCCTCGACTGATACGCCCGCGCGAGGCGCTCGATCGCACGCGCGGCGAGCGCCTTGTTCCCCTCGGCCTTGCGCAGCTCGACGAGGCGCTCGATCGCCGGGAGGTGGCCGCCTTCCTCGACGCGCACGAGGCGGTCGAGCAGCTGCACCGCGCGGTCGAACCTGCGCGCGCGCGCCCAACGGTCGACGAGGACGAGCACGCGCGACCAGAAGGCCTCCGCACGCCCCTGCACGAGCGCCGCGCGGCACGCCTGCTCGACGGACTCTTCGTCGATGCCGTCGGCGCGATCGTCGGCGAGCAGGGCCTTCGCACGGGTCTCGTCCCCGAGGTTCTCGAAGAGCAGGAAGAGGTCCCCCGCGACCGACTCGGCACCTTGGAGCTTCGACCAGGCGTCCTCGGCGAGCTGCAACGCCTCCTCGCGGCGGCCCGCCGCGGCGTGGACCCGCGCGAGCCCGACCACCGCCTCGGCCCGGCCGGGCAGCAGGTCGATCGCCCGCTTGTAGGTGCGGTCGGCGTCCTCGTGGCGCCCGGCGGCGGCCATGCGGCCGCCGAGCGTGATGAGGTCGCGTCCGGCCCGCGTCGGATCCCCCTCGGCGGCACGCGCCTCGGCCAGGCGCACGGCGTGGACGAAGTTGTCCGGCTCGGCGACGACGAGCTTCTCGTAGACCTCGCGCGCCTTGCCGTAGTCGCGCGTCTTGAGGTAGACGTCGGCCGCCTGGAGGAGCCAGGTCCGAGCCTCGCCCGGCAGCTTCTGCTTGAGGTTCAGCTCCCCCAGCCGGACCAACGCCTCGGTGCGCTGGGCGTCCACCTTGAGGATCTTCTTGATGATCGCGATCGCCTTCGGATAGAACCCCGAGGCGGAGAACTGCTCCGCGATCTTGTCGTAGTAGCCGATCGCGTCGATGCCGCGGCCGCTGCGCGCCAGGAGGTCGCCCACACGGTTGAGCATGAGCAGATCCTTGGGCGCGTCCTCGGCGAGCCGGCGGCACTCGTCGAGCGCTTCGCGCATCTTCCCCTGCTTGAGGAGGCGCTCGGCAGCGGCAAACGTTTTCTCGCGATCGAGGGCCATCGTCGGCTACCGGTCGCGGCGCTCCTGGATCCTCGCCTTCTTCCCGGCGAGATCACGGAGGAAGTAGAGCTTCGCGCGGCGCACCTTCCCGAGCCTCACGACCTCGATCTTCTCGACGATCGGGGAGTGGACCGGGAAGATCCTCTCGACGCCGACCCCGCCCGAGGTCTTCCGCACGGTGAACGTCGCCCGAGGTCCGCTCTCCCCACGGCGCCCGATGACGTCCCCCTCGAAGACCTGAATGCGGGACTTGTCCCCCTCGACGACGCGCACGTGGACCTTGACCCGGTCCCCCGGCCGAAAGGCCGGCAGGTCCTTCTTGAGCCCGGCCGCGTCGATCGTTCGCATCACGTTCATGACGTCCCTCGATGGCGCTCGGATGGCGCCGCTTGTGTTCTCGGTCGATCCAGAAGATCCGGCCGCTTCGCCCGCGTCGCCCTCTGCGCGGCCTCGCGGCGCCATCGCGCGATCGCGCCATGATCGCCTGAAAGCAGCACGGGGGGAACCTCGCGATCGCGGTAGGCCGCCGGGCGGGTGTAGCACGGGTGGTCGAGCTCGCCCTCGCGGAAGCTCTCGGCCTCGGCCGAGTCCTTGTTCCCGAGCACGCCTTCGATCTGGCGGGAGACGGCGTCTATGAGCATCATCGCCGGAAGCTCGCCTCCGGTGACAACCGCCTCCCCCACCGCGACCTCCTCGTCGACGAGCCCCTCGCGCACGCGCTCGTCGAGCCCCTCGTACCGGCCGCACAGGAGGATCAGACGCTCGTACGACGCGAGCGCGACCGCGCGGGCGTGGTCGAGCGGCGCTCCCTGCGGGCTGAGGAGCACGACCCGCTCCCGCGCCGCGGGGTACTGCCGGCGGATCCAGTCGACGGCGTCGTAGAACGGCTCCGGCTTGAGCACCATCCCCGGTCCGCCCCCGAACGGGGCGTCGTCGACTTGACGGTGGGGTCCGACCCCGAAGCGCCGCAGGTCATGCACGCGGATGCCGATCCTCCCCGCCGCGCGGGCGCGCGCGAGGATCCCCTCGTCCAGGGGGCCCTGGAACATGCCGGGGAAGAGGGTGAGCACGTCGAATCTCACAGCTCGAACAGCCCCTCGGGGAGACGCACCACGATCCGCCCCGCCTTCTCGTCGATCCCCACCACGATCTCCCGCGCGAGAGGAACGAGCCTCTCGCGCCCCGACGCCTCGCGCACGAGCAGGAGGTCGGCGCCCCCCGTCTCGACCACGTCCTCGACGGTTCCCAGGTCTCCCCGGGTCTCGTCGGCCACCCGCGCCCCCAGGAGGCGCGACACCCAATATCGTCCCTCCGGGAGAATCGGCACCTCCTCGGCCGGGGCGGCCGCTTGGCGGCCCCGCAGCGCCGCCGCGTCCCCGGCGCCGTCCACCCCGCGGAGCTTGAGAACCAGGCGGTCCCCGTAGGCCCGGGACTGCTCCACTTCGTAGGGGTCGCCGTCCAGGAGGACCCGCCGGAGATGTACCCATCGGGGGGCCTCCCCCGACACCACCCGGACCGTGATCTCCCCCCGCGCCCCCCGGTGGCCGGCGACGCGGCCGATCGGGAGGGGGTCGCCCGCGGGGTTACTCAACGATCTCGAGCACCACCCGCTTCCGAGCCCGGCTGCCGGCTGCCGCGAGGATCGTCCGGATCGACTTGGCGGTACGCCCCTGACGCCCGATGACCTTTCCCAGGTCGGCGGGAGACACGGAGAGGCGGAGGACCGTCTCGCGCTCCCCGGGGACCTCCCGGACCTCGACGCCATCGGGATCATCGACCAGCGCCTTCGCCACGAGCTCGACGAGCTCCTTCACCTCAGGCCTGGGCGCTCTTCGCCCGGACCAGGA
>Ga0210379_10000939_pt1 | contig 10014 bp, 6 predicted proteins | sample PLMedo_2_FD_155468 | JGI IMG/M metagenome (GOLD analysis project Ga0210379, IMG submission 155468) | Groundwater sediment microbial communities from an aquifer in East River, Colorado, USA - PLM4_32_coex redo | ecosystem: Environmental > Terrestrial > Soil > Riparian zone | place: USA: East... | reverse complement strand
AAGATATGAGATCGTCCTTGCTGACGACGCGGTCGCGGTTTTCTACCAGGTAGATCAGCAAATCGAGCACCTGAGGCTCGACATCAATGGGCTCAGAACCCCGGCGCAGTTCTCGCCGGTCAGTATCAAGCATATGGTCGGCAAAGAGGAATTGCACGTTGGTGCCCCCAAACCGGACTACTAACCACTCTCACGCGATATCAATGTCGAAATCGGCGAAACGGAATTTCAACGCGTTTCCGGGACCCAGCGTCCTCGCCACGGGCAGTGGCGGCGCGTGAATGAAAGGCAAGGGCGCGGCCACCGGCGCGGTGCCTATACCACACGCAGCAAATATTCACGGCATCTCCAGAAAAATTCCACATCGTCTGGAGGTCGGCTCCAAGCCTGTCATCCGATCTGCCGCTAAGCATCCGGTCATGCGCTAATTCAGCGCGGGGGAGCCGGGGTCTGAACGCCCTCCCGAGGCACCGGCTCCTCCTTCCTCTCGAATCCGCTCGGCCTCCAAGCCGAAGGTTAGTCCAAGCCAGCGCGGCGAAGGGCTTCCAAATAGTGCTCGCGGTCGGCGTCCCGCTTGATCGGCATTTCGTTCCCGATCCAGGCGAGCGAAATACCGGGTTGCGCGCGGCGAAGCTCTTGCAACGCGCCCCTGGCGACATCGTGCTGTCCGGCCATGGCGGCGGCAGCGGCCAGGACACGATAGGCACCGACGTAATCGCTACGTTGGCGGAGGGCCTCGCGCGACAGCCGAGTTGCCTCATCGTAATTGCGGCCGACGAATTGGGCCAAGGCAACGGCCGCGCAAAAAATCGGCGAAAGTGGATCACGCGGGCTCAACCGCAGCGCGCGACGCGCGGCGATGTCACCTTCTTCCCACCGCCCGCAATAGGAAAGCGCCATGCCGTAATAGCCTAGGCTTAGGGAAAAATTTGGATTGAGGCTCAACGCCCATTCGAACTCGGCAAGCGAGTCGTCGAAACGCCGCGTGAACAGATAGACGACGCCCAACGCGTGGTGCGCCCAGGGGTCCTCCCTGTCGGCGCGGATCGCCGCCAATGCAGCGCTTTGGGCGATCTGAACGGTCGTTGCCATGTCGGCCCAACCCATGTGGGCGCTGCACATGTGGTTGGCGGCAAAGAGTCCGGACGCCTGGCCGTATTTCGGTTCGATGGCAATTGCCCTCTCGAGGAGAGTCTGCGCGACCACATTGTCCTCTCGACTCACCCGCGCGTAATGCGACAGCGCCCGCATCACCAGCTCCCAGGCATCCATGCTGTCCGGAGCTTTTCGGTGGGCGCGGAAGTTCTCAGCGGCATAAAGCTGCGGCTCGATCGAGGCGACGATGGCCTCGGTTATCTCGTCCTGTACCGCGAATACGTCGGCGAGGCCCCGGTCGTAGCGTTGCGCCCAGATGTGGCTGCCGGTGACGACATCGTTGAGCTGCGCGGTGATGCGCACGCGATCGCCCTCCTTGCGCACGCTGCCTTCGAGCACGTAGCCGACGCCGAGCTCCTCGGCGACCTGCTTGATGTGAACGGCCTTGCCCTTGTAGGTGAACGAAGAGTTGCGCGCGATCACGAAGAACCAGCGCAGCTTGGACAGCGCGGTGGTGATGTCCTCGCTGATGCCGTCGGAGAAATACTCCTGTTCCGGATCGCCGCTCATGTTGGAGAAGGGAAGCACCGCGATGGCAGGACGCGTGGGCAACGGTAACGGCGGGCGCGAAGGAGCGCTGATTTCATTCAAAGTGGAAGGGGCAGCTGGCACTGAGGATTCGTCGCGATTTGATTGCGTGCGTACTGCGCCGACAAAGCGGAGCCCCTTGCGCGCGATGGTGCGGATCAGTTTCTGGTTTCGGCCGCTGTCGCCGACCGCCTTCCTTGCGGTGTAGACCCGACTGGTCAAAGTCGCATCCGACACAATCCGGCCGTTCCAGACCGAAGATATGAGATCGTCCTTGCTGACGACGCGGTCGCGGTTTTCTACCAGGTAGATCAGCAAATCGAGCACCTGAGGCTCGACATCAATGGGCTCAGAACCCCGGCGCAATTCTCGCCGGTCTGTATCAAGCACTTGATCGGCAAACATGAATTGCATTTTCTACCCAGCCTCACGCTCAGTCGGACCCGCGCGACAATTGGTGTTGAACTCGGTGAAGTGGAATATCCACATGTTCGCGGCCGCGCGTGGATACGAGCCAGGGCGCCCGCCGGCGCATCGCCATAGCACTATCCCACGCTTAGAAAAAGACGAGGAAATCTCCAGACAATCGAAGCTCGTCTAGACCTCGCCTTCAAGCTTGTCATCCGATCCGTGCCTAAACATCCGGTCACGCGCTAACGCGGCCCTTTCGACCGACAGCCAACGCGCATCTGCGCTGCAGGCCTAGCCATCCGCAAACGCGCAACACACTCACAAGCAAGGATCAAACAGACATGGCCAACTTCACTGGAACAGATTCTGGAGAAATCATTACGCCATCTTTCGTCTCCTCGACCGTCACGGCGACCGGCGGAGCCCTGCCGTCCAATGCGACGGATTTCATCGACGGCGGGGCCGGCAACGACACCATCGATGGTGGGCGTGGCGACGACATCCTCCTGGGCGGCGATGGCGACGACGTTCTCACCGGCGGAACAGGCGATGACACGGTTACTGGCGGTCGCGGCAGCGACGTGGCGGTTCTCGGCGCGGGCAACGACCGGTTCATCTGGAACCAGGGGGACGGCAGCGACGTCGTCGACGGTCAGGGCGGATCCGACACCCTTGAGTTCAACGGGGCCAGCGGCGGCGAGAACATCACCATTTCGACAAATGGCGGCAACCAGGCAACGCTCTCGCGCGATCTTGGCACCATCACCATGAGCTTAAAAAGTATCGAGCGCATTGAGGTCACGCCTTTGGGAGGCGCCGACAACATTACGGTCAACGATCTCACCGGTAGCGGCGTGAAGCAGGTCGCCGTTGATCTGGCGCTGCCCGGCAGCGTTGGCGATGGTCTGCAGGACAGCGTAACCCTCAATGGCACGGCGGCCAGCAATCTCATCCAAGTAACGGCCGTGGGCTCCATGGTCACGGTTGGCGGACTGCCCGCACAGGTGACCATAAACCACGCAGAACCCGGCGATCTCCTTTCGATCAAAGGCGGCGCCGGCAACGACACCATCGACGCGTCCGCTTTGCCTGCCGCAACGATAGCTCTCACTCTCGACGGCGGCATCGGCAACGACATCATCATCGGCGGCCACGACGCCGACACACTGCTCGGTGGGGACGGCAATGACACCGTCACCGGTGGCGCGGGCAGGGATGTTGCGTCCCTCGGCGCGGGCGACGACGTATTCATCTGGAACCAGGGCGACGGCAGCGACGTCGTCGACGGTCAGGGCGGATTTGACACGCTTCAGTTCAACGGCGCCGCGGCCGGCGAGGATATCAGCATTTCCGCAAATGCCGGGCGGGCGATCCTCACCCGCAGCCTCGGGTCCATCACCATGGACGTAAGCAGCGTCGAGCGCATCAACGTCGCTACTTTGGACGGCGCCGATAACATCACGGTCAACGACCTCACCGGTTCAGGGGCCACGCAAGTCGCGATCGATCTGGCGGCGGTAGCGCGTACGACGCGGGGCGACAACCAGTCCGATCACGTGCTCGTCAATGCCACGGCCGGCAATGATGTCGTCACGATCGACCGGAGCGACGCCGCGGTCAGGGTGAGCGGGCTTGCCGCAACGGTTACGATCGCTCACGCCGAAAGCGCATTCGACCAGCTTACGGTATCGACTGGAGCGGGTGATGACGTGATTGACGCCAGCCATCTCTCGGCCAACCGCATAGGTCTCACCCTCGATGGCGGTGCCGGCAACGACAATTTTCTTGGCAGCATAGGGAATGACACCGTCATTGGCGGCATTGGCGCCGATGTGGCGAAACTCGGCACCGGCAACGATAAATTCATCTGGAACCAGGGCGACGGCAGCGACACTGTCCAAGGGCAGAACGGATTCGACACGCTCGTGTTCAACGGCGCCGTAGGCGGCGAGAACACCACCATTTCGGCAAATGGCGCGGCGGTGACGCTTGTCCGCGATCTCGGCTCAATCACGATGCACCTTGACCGTGTAGAGCGCATTGAGCTCTCGCCCTTAGGCGGTGCGGACAACACGACAGTCAATGATCTGACCGGCACGGGCGTGAAGGAGGTCGCCATCGACTTGGCGGCAGCCGGCACCACCGTCGGCGACGGCCAGGCGGACACCGTGAACGTCAAGGGCACGGGTGGCGCCGACGACATCACTGTAACGGTCTCCAACTCCGTCCTCAATGTCACCGGGTTGGCGGCACAGGTGACCATCGCTCATGGGACCGCTGATGTTCTGTCGATCAATGGCGGTGCCGGCAACGACACCATCGATGCATCCGCGAGCCCCGCCGGAACAATGGGCTTCAGGCTCAGCGGCGGCGATGGAAACGATGTGCTGCTCGGCGGCGCGGGCAACGACGTGTTTGCGTTTACCTCCGGCGAGAGCGGACACGATGTGATCCGGAATTTCCACGTCCACGGCGCAAGTGCGCAAGGCGACGTGGTCCTACTCTCGGGCTTTTCGGATCAAACATTCGATCAGGCAGTCGCGAACGGTCACATCGCGCAAGCAGGAGCCGACGTCGTGATATCGGATGGAGCGAACATCATCGCGACGTTGCAGGATGTATCCCTTTTCTCCCTGCATGGGTCGGACTTCCTCTTCATGTAAGTCAGATTTCCATGTTCGATTCACCGAAATGACGGGAACGATCATCATCAAGTAGATCGATTCGAAGCTTGTTCCGCCGCGGAAGTCTCCCTTCGCGGCGCCAGGAGCCGAGGTCGGGCCCGCCCCTCCCCCGACCTCGGCTCCCTCCTTCTCGACACGATTCCGGTTATGGCGAACCTATGAAATTGTGCCGGGTGCTTGGAATGACCGGCACATGCCAACAAGCGGCCATGGAGCCGCGAGGCGGAAGGGAACTTGCTGAGAGCGGCAGCAGTCGTTTCGCGCGCTACTCCAGACGCACGTTCTTGCTGAAGTCGTAATCGACGCCGCTTTCGCTCTCGAAACGCCAGCGCACCTGATCCGTCTTCCACTCTCCGGCGAACACCTCGCGCAGGAAGCGCATCTGCGCGCTCCAGCCCGCATCGGCCTGCGGCTTGCGGTAGCGCCCCGGCATCGTGTCGTTGAGCCAGCCATGCGGCGCGCCCGCATAGAGATGCATCTCGTACGACTTCTTGTGGCTCTCCAGCGCATTGCGCAGGCGCCGTACGTCGTCGATCGAGATCAGATGATCGGCGGCACCGAACGCCGCGAACACGGGGCAGGGGAGTGCGGCGATCACGTCGTCGAACGCCTTCGGCTGGAGTGCAGTCACCTCCCACTCGCGCGGCGCGGCCGCGCCGTACCACACGATCGCGGCCGCGATCTTCTGCTGGGCGGCGAACACGAGCGGGTGCCGTCCCGTCTGGCAATAGCCCGCGACCGCGATCTTGCTCAGGTCCGCGGCGGGGTGACCTTCGAGCGCCGTCAGCGCCGCTTTGATCAGCTGCACCGACTCCGGATCGGACATGTCGTAGCGCGCATTGCCCGCGTTCAAGTTCCGCTGGTCGGGATGCTTGAAGAAGAAATTTGGCGCCACCGCCACCACGCCATCGGCCGCTGCGCGCAGCGCCAGGTCCTTGGCGTGCTTCACCAGGCCATAGCGCTCATGCATCAGCACCACGACCGGGAACGTGCCGCCACGGTCGGGCCGCGCGAGGAACGCGGGCATCCCGCCCGGGCATATGATGTCTTCGCTGCGCACTGCTGCTTGAGCCATCGATTCCTCCGTCGAAACCTCAGTCCTTCATCAGCGCGACCGCTTCATCGACGCTCATTACGCGCGCCATGCGCGGGAAGACGCGGTCCATGAAGAAGTCGTGGTTCGGTCCCCGCGACGAATAACAGGCGTCGCGCACGACCACGACACCGTAGTCGAGATCGCGCGCCGCGAACACCGTGCTCGCGATGCCGACATCGGTCGAGCCGCCGGCGATCACGATCGTGTCGATGCCCCGAACCTTCAGCTGAAGGTCGAGCTGAGTCTGGAAGAACGAGCTCCAGCGCTGCTTGGGCACCAGCACGTCGCCCTTGGCGGGCGCGACCTCCTTGGCGATCTCGGCGTCCCATGAGCCTGCGTGGAAACGCGGCCGGATCGGGCGCTCCGCGCTGCCGCCCGGGGTCAAGTCCATGTCGGTGTCGGTCAGGCGGTCGACCGTGTCCGACCCATCGGGCGCGTGCGCGCCTGCAGGATAGAACGTGGTGAGGCCTGCGCGCCGCGCACCCTTCAGCAGCCGCTCCATGTTCTCGATGATGTGGCGCTCGGCCAGGAATTTCTGCTTCGCCGGACTTTCCGGATGCAGATAGCCGTTCAGCGCATCGAACAGCACCAGCCCGGTGTGGCCCGCGCCGAGATGCTCCTCCAGCCGCGCAATCTTCGCCATGTCTCCCCACTCTTAGTGCAACGATAACGTCCTCAGCCGCGCGACGATGTTCGGCGGCATGCGGTAGGCTTCGTCGAGCATCTGCTGGATCTGCGGACCCGTGCGTGGGTTTTCCACACCGAGAGCCAGGCGGTTCGAATCCGCGAGAAACGCAGGGTCCTTGAACGTGTCCTCGAGCGCCTTGCGCATGATGGCGACGCGATCTGCCGGCACGCCCGGCGGCATCAGATAGGGACGGCCCATGGTCACCTGCGCGAGTCCCGCCTGCAGCAACTGCTTGTCGTCGGGGTTTGTCACGAGATCGAGCGCCGACGGCACGTTCGGCAATGCAGGCTCCTTCTCGAGTCCGTACTGCAGGATCACCTTGACGTTCCGCTCCGTCCGCCAGTTCGGTCGCGTCGCGTTCAGCGTGTTGTAGAACAGGCTCGGGAAGCCATCGACCTCGCCGCGCTCCATCGCGAGATAGGCCTCGTTCTGGCCGGGATAGCCGACGACGATCTTCATCTTCGTCTTGAGCGTCTCGTTGATGAGCCGCGCATAAAAGCTCGGCGTCGAATTGGCGCCCGACGAGCCGACCGTGATCTCGCGCCGTTGCAAATCCTCGATCGTGTTGACGGGCGCCGTCTTCCACACCACGACGAGACCGACCTCGATGCTGGGCGAGCCGAGCCAGTTGAATTTCGTCGGGTCGTAGACGGCTTCGCGCGTGCCGAGCAGCGGCTCGAACGGCAGATTGTTCTGAATGGCGCCGATGAACGTGCCGTCCTTCGGCGCGCTCCGGTACAGATAATTCGTCGCGCTGATGCCGCCCGCGCCGGGCATGTTCGTCACGATCACGCGCGGGTTGCCCGGAATGTGCTTCGGAAGATAGCGCGCGATCGTGCGGCCCATGACGTCGTAGCCGCCGCCGGCGCTCGAGCTGATCACGAGCGTGACCGTCTTGCCGCGATAGAAATCGTTCTGCGCCGACGCGGTGGTCCACAGCAAGAGTGCCGCGCCAAGCGCGACGGCCACACGGTGCGCGAACATCCACATCGCGCTAATACGGCTTGACCGTGCCCGCGACCGTGGTGCGCAGCATCAGCCGGCGCTGGTCGGCGGGGAAATCCTTGCGCGCATGACTTGAACAGCGATTGTCCCACAACAGGAGATCGCCCAGCCGCCAGGAGTGCTCGTAGACGAACTCCGGCCGCTCCGCATGATCGAACAGCGGAGCTAAGAGCTCGTCGCTTTCCGCTTTCTCTATGTCCATGATCTTCATGGTCATCAGCCGATTGACATAGACGGCTTTGCGCCCCGTGTCTTCGTGCGTGCGGAACACCGGATGGACCCACTCGGTGAAGGCTTCCGTTCCGCCGCTGCCGTCGCGATGCTGCTGGCCGTAATTGTAGTGGTTGAGTGCGCGCTTGCCTTCGAGGCGTCTGCGCAAAGCCGGATCCAGCGTCTCGTAAGCCGCATAACCGCTCGCGAACAGCGTCTCGCCGCCATGCGTCGGTATCTCGACCGAATAGAGCAAGGTGCCCTTGCTCGGCACTTCGCGGTGGATCATGTCGTGATGGAACATCATCTCGCCGTCGGGCAGCGCGCCGATCGGCTCGCCGTTCTCGCGGATGTTCGAGATCAGCATGATGCCGGGCAGCATGCGCGAGAACCCCGGCGGATGATATTTCGCCGGCCGGCTCAGCTCACCGAGCGCGCCGAAGAAGCTCGTCGCGCGGATCAGATCCTCCTGCGACAGAGTCTGCGCCGGAAACACGATCACCAGGTGATCGAGCCATGCCTGGTAGATCGCTTTGATCGTGTTCTCGTTCGGCTGCTCGCGCAGATCGATCCCGCGGATCTCCGCGCCGATATGCTTCGTGAGCGGCACGACCTCCAATTTCGTTCGTGTTATGGCGTCCATGTGGCCCTCCCTACGCGAGGCCCTGTGATTTCTGTGTGGCGGGATTGTAGGGCACCCGGCGTGGCAATTCCAACTCGCGGGCCGGCAGCCGCCCCTTGATCAAGTCCGCGGCTTTCTCCGCCATCATCAGCACGGTCGCGTTGATGTGAGCGGAGACGAGATCGGGCATCGCGGAGGCATCCACCACGCGCAGCCGCTCGGCGCCTAAGACCCGCATCTGAGGGTCCAGCACGCAATCTTGGGTCGTCCCCATGGGGCAGGTGCTCGCGGGATGATGCGCGGTGATCGCCGTCTTTTTGATCCAGGCGTCGATCTCGGCGTCGGTGTTCACCTTGTCGCCCGGCGAGGTCTCCTTGCCGCGATAGGGATCAAGAGGCTTCTGCATCGCCACCTCGCGCGCGCGTTTGAATCCCTCGCGCAACTTCGCGAGATCGGAAGGCGCAGACAGCAGGTTCATGACAATGCGGGGGTGCGCGCGCGGATCGGATGACGAAAGCTTCACCTCGCCGCGACTCTCGGGGTGCAGCAGCGTGGGGCGAATGCCATAGCCGTCGACATAAGCGCGCTTGATCAACGGAAACCAGAGATGCGCGTGCGTCGGCGCGCCGCGGAACATGAACTCGATGTCGGGCACCGCAAGCTCGGGCCGCGTCTTGATGAACGCGTGCAGTCCGCCGGGTACGACGGTCGCCACGCCTGTGCCGAAGAGATGCGCGGATACCATCCCCATCGCCATGCGGTCGAAACGCATCGCGTCGCGGAACGGGCCGGCGGTCGGCCGGCTGTACATGATCAGCACCGCCGGATGATCTTGGAGGTTCTTGCCGACAGGAAGATCGAGCACCGGCTTCATGCCGATCTCGTTCAGATACGCCGCGGGGCCGATGCCCGACAGCATCAGGATCTGCGGCGTGTTGAACGTGCCGCCGGACAGGATGACTTCCTTCTCCGCTGTTGCACGCGACGTTGCTCCGTTGCGCACATACTCGACACCTGTCGCCTTGGTGCCCTGCATCAGCACGCGCGTCGTCAATGCGCCGGTCTCGACCGTCAGATTGCGCCGCTTCAGCGCGGGTCTCAGATACGCGCTCGCAGCCGATGACCTCCGCCCGTCGCGGATCGAATATTGGCTGCGCCCGAAGCCTTCGTGCGTCGCCGCGTTATAGTCCTGCACATGCGGATAGCCTGCGGCCTTCGCCGCCTCGATCCACGCGGCGTAAAGGGGATCGTTCGTCCGCGCCCACTCGACGCCGACATGGCCCTTCGCGCCGCGCCAATCGTTCTCGCCCCCTTCCCAGCGCTCGACGCGTTTGAAATAGGGCAGCACGCCGTCATACGACCAGTTGAGCGCGCCGTTCTGCGCCCAGCGGTCGTAGTCGCCGGGATCGCCGCGCGTGAACGCCATCACATTGATCGACGACGAGCCGCCCAGGACCTTGCCGCGCATCGCCTCGATCCGCCGTCCGTTCAGATGCGGCTCGGGCTCGCTTTCATAGCCCCAGTCGAACATGCGCCGCTTGTGCATCATGCCGAGCCCGAGCGGGATGTGGATGTAGGGATGCCGATCCTTGCCACCCGCTTCGAGCAGCAGCAC
>Ga0210379_10000937_pt1 | contig 10031 bp, 13 predicted proteins | sample PLMedo_2_FD_155468 | JGI IMG/M metagenome (GOLD analysis project Ga0210379, IMG submission 155468) | Groundwater sediment microbial communities from an aquifer in East River, Colorado, USA - PLM4_32_coex redo | ecosystem: Environmental > Terrestrial > Soil > Riparian zone | place: USA: East... | reverse complement strand
GCTTGTTGTGTTGGCGCATTTCCACCTTCACTAACAACGCCTTTTGCTTTATTGAATAACCAATCAAATGGAGTTGTCAGAGTTGGCGAAACTTCTTTATCTGACTTTGACATTCCAACAGTACCAGGGCGTTTCGCTGGCACACCACTTTCAACACTTACTGGAACACCCTCAATAGGACCGGGAGGAATAGGTTGACCAGGTTTACCCGGAGTCGTACTCGTCTTAAGTTCCAGAACACGCTTAACCAATGTACTTCGTAATGCTTCTAGTTTCGCTAGGAAAGCCTCACCTTCCTTTGTATTACCAATATTTGGTGTAGTCTTTACTTGTGTCATCAAATCATCAAGTGGTTTTAGTAATCGCTCACTAGAAATATCAACACCAGTTCGTGCAAGCCCATAAAGTGCTTCGCCAGTTCCTTTTGCAGCTTCGCCTTTTGCGCCAACTTCAGCACCAGCCGTTAATCGTTGTATCTTGCGTTCGTCAGCAGTAAGTGATGCTACTTTTGGTTTAAAAAATCCTGGTAGCGCACCAATTCCACCACTAAGCATTGCAGTTGATTCATCACCTTCACTCAATCCTGTCGCTTGATTGATTTTCTCACCGGCATACCCACCAGCACCACCAGCAGCCATTCTAGTAAGTCGTGCAAGTAAACCACCACCTTTAACCGCTGCTGCTCCAAGAGCAGTCGCGCCGCCTGACATAACCGCTGGTGCAACATTCGCAACCGCAAACTTAATCAACTCAGGTAATGAATCATTACCTGCTTGTTGTGTTTCAGCAAGATATTGTGGGTCTTGAGCAGCGGCGCTTGCTACTTCACCAGTTTTCGCTAATTCAGCAGCACGTTGGCCTGGAAGTGGCGCTCCAACTTGAGGAACATTTGGTGCAACTACTTGCATCTGTTTTTCAACAGTCGCTCGATCTTGAGGTGATATGTTTTCAAACTGCATACCAGTAGCACCTTGAGCAGCTTGCTTGATGGTAGTCTTTTCCAGCGGGACAAACTTCTGTCCATCCCAATAACCTAACTGACCAGTTCTTTCATCACGACCAAATTGCATTGTCATATTAGTATTCTCCGCCTGGTTGGACTGGTGCTTGCTCTTGGTTTAATGGCTTAAACCATGTCGGCGCTGGTTTTGACCCACGTAATGGAGCAATTGGAGTCAAACCTTCCATACGATTAAGTTTATTTGCAGCAAGGTTATCATTATATTCACGAGCGATTTCGTCATGGAACGATAGAAGTGTTGCACGGAAGAAAGCTGGTTTATCTAATGGTTTACCCAACATTCCGGCGAACATATCACGTTCACGAGTTGCTAAGTTCGCGGCATCGTTCATTGCACCACGAGCAAACTTCTGCGCTTGATTATACATCGCCATAAAATCATGTGCTTCGTTGGTAAATGGACGACCAAATTCTTGTGCGCCACGACGAGCCAAATCAGCAGCAGTTGAAAGTACCGCTCCACTCAAACCTTCACCAGAAATTCTCGATCCTTGCGTTACCATCCATTGTTTCATTTGATCGCTAAACTTGAATTTTCCTTCACCACCATATGAATTGACCATTGCGTTATATTTGTTAAGTAAGTCTTCACTGTATTCAATTGCAGCTTTCTGAGCGACCAACTTTTGTCGAACGCTTGCATCGAGCGGCTTTTGAAACAATGCCCCCATCGTTGATTGCGTTTGCGGTAGCATATCACCAGCATATTTACCAGTCCATTGATCTCGTGGATTAGAAGAGTTCAATAACTGATCGATTGGTAATCCAGCCGGAGCAACAGGTTGTGCTGGTGCAGCAGGTGCCGCTAATGGTGGTATCGCTGCCGGGGATCGCGGTGCCATTGGTGCTTGCTGTTGTACAGCAACACCACGTCGTTGAAGTTCAAGATCACGTTGAATATCTTGCAAACCTCTCGCACGACTTGCAACTGGCGCTTCATTGATTATCTGTGGTCCTTGTGGCGTGCGAATTACTGCTCCGCCAGAAGGTTGTGGAATTGGAGCCTGATTGAGCATATGAGTTTCAAGCCATGCTCCTGCTGCCGCTTGTGCTTCTCGTGGTGACTTTGCACCTGTCATATTCATAAACCAAGGTGGTGGTGGAACTGAACCACTAGCAATACCTTCAATATGCTGCATCAAACTTGCCGGTGCTTTTGATGTATCGCCGGTAAGCTTTTCATAATCAGTAACACGATTTGCGCGAAATGCCATTGCTTTACCTGGATCGACTGGTGCAATAGCATCTGCAAGTTTCATACCAGCATCGAATTCCTGTTTTGCTTGTGCTGATTTTGTTGCCGCTACTTCTGCATTTGAAGCACCAATTTGTGCATTAATCAATTGAATCTGGCTTTGAACAAATTTGTCTTCAGATTCTTTCATATGATCTCGGAACTGACTAGGCATTTTGGCCATTGCCATAGTTGTTGCAATCGCCTTGTCTTGTGGCATACGAGAAGTAATCGCAGAACCAAGCGCAAACGCAAGAACGTCAACTGGCTGAATTCCAGTACCAAAAATTCCACCTTTGTCTTCACCAAAAAGAAACGAACCAATCCCCGCACCACCGTATGATTCTGGCTTAGTAGGTTTCTTTTGCCCTTTACGCAAACCTGCAATTTCGTCAACTAAAGAAGTTGGCTGACCTTCAGGTTGAATATCAGTTTGCTGTGATAACTGCCTGACGTTTTGACTAATCATCTGGCCAATTTGCATCTGTTGTTGCTCTGGTTGTGTTTGCTGTGGTTGCCCGCCAACTTCGGGGCCTCGAAGTGATTCAGGCAAACTCCGACGCATTTCAAGTAATCGATCTTGAAGTGATCGCATATCACCGGGAGCTATTGTAAAATCATCGGGGTTGAGAATTGGCATATTTTCCTCTATTTTTTCTGTATAACGCCCAAACCTAATTGTTTGGCTAGGAATTTAATCATAGGATCGGCTCTTGGATCACGAGCAGCTTCAGCAAGTGTTGCTAATCCTTCATCCATTGATAAGCGACTCATTGCATCTTTTGCCGACATTTCGGGTCCAGCAAGACCGCCATACCTAGTTTTTGTAGTTACTCCAATTAGATCAGGAGTTTTTGATAGCTTTTGTATTGCGGCTGGAATTGGTGCTGTTAGATCATCCAAAGTTCGTAGTGATCGTGTCAAACTACCACGATTTAGCCAGGGATTCTTTTCTGTAATTACTTCATTCAGCATCTTACCAATAGTTGCTGCGTCTTCAGGTTGTGTTGCTAAAACGCGCGGGTTTTGTAGTATGTGTGTAAGTTCATGAGCGCCTGTCTCGGCTAATGCATTTTCTCGTATTCCAGGCAAGAATTGTAGATTCGATGGCGGTGGTTTAATCCGTAACGCCATAATATCAGGTGTTAATCGTTCAGCACTTCCAAGTGATGACCTGGTTTCTAATTCAGGTAAAATTCTGTCTTTAATTGCCAAGGCGCGTTGCATTAATTCTGGTTGTTCATTCATTGCATAAGTTAAACTAGCCTTTAGTTCAGCAGGAGCACGCCGCCAAAAAGCAAATGGGATCGCAGCCTTGAGTAAATCAGCGCCTTGCATCGCAGTTCCACCAGTTTCAAGTTCAGCTTGTGGAAAACGACTACGAACTTCTTGAGGATTGTCTTCTGGCGTAATCACACGACCAAGATATGTTGCAACACGTTGTGCGTTTGGATCATGAATCAAATCAGGACGCCGCTGTGCAGACATTTGCAATTGCTGCAAGAGTACGTTCATGAGTTCTTCAGGTATGATTGGTGGCACAGATCACCTTACTTATTACCATTAAACATCCCAGGGTGGTTTTGCTGAAAGTTTGGATGATTCGATGCAAAACCTGGATGATTTCCCAAAAACTGTTGTCCACGAGATTGTGCTTCTGGTGGCATTCGACGACCGATTGGTGTAACTCCATTTTCAGGAGGCACCATTGGCGGATCGACACCAATTGGATTCTGTTGTTGCAATTGTGGTGCACCTAAAGCGCCAGAATTCACTTGACCACGATTTTGTGGTTGTTTTGCCATAATATTATTTTACCTTATACTTCCAAACGCGTTAGTTTCTTCAGACAACTGACGTAACATCTTCTCGCGAACAGCAGGGGGAAGCCCCATAAACTGCTCAGGCGTCATTTTAAAAGCGCCTTGTGTCGTTGGAGTTCTTGGCCCTGGATTTGGATCACTTGACCCAAACATACTATTTCCACCTTGGTATAAATTCTGCACCGCCTGGCCACCCTGAACAATATCACCAGTTCTCAAAGCACCTTTTGGGCCAACAAGCTTTTCGGCTGAACTGAGCATATTCAATCCAGTACCAATATTGCCCATCCAACCACTTCCACCTAGTTCTGCCAGCCCACCACCACCGGAACTTTCCCCTTTGCTTTTCATCAAAGAACTAAGTAACGTGCTCGCGATCATACCCCACGGACCAAACGAACTCCCCGCCGCAGCCGTTCCACTAGAACCCCCAAGCATTGATATTGGATTTGTAGACATTTTCGTTCCTTCCTTACTTCATACCTAAGAATCCGCTGCCTTGAGATTGCTGTGGCGTTGCGACTGCCGGTGATGCACTTCCAGTACCAAGGATTCCAATCAACTGACCAGCACGTTGTGCTTGGGCCTGATTGACAATCTTTTGCAGCGAATCCTGCTCACCTTTTATCGCAATCCCCGAACCTTCCAGGCCGCGAGCACCATATCCACCACGAATATCAGCAACCGATTGCTTATACAAGTCGCTTGATTGGTCAAGAAAAGGATTCGTGAGAATATCCTTCTTCAACGCATCTTTCAAGCCAATATTTCGAATTATATTGCTTGCTTGTGAATAAAAAGCTTGCGGCTGTTGCGTCTTTGGACCCTTACACTCAACAACTTCACCATCGTAATTGAAACTCTCAGATTCCAATTCGCGGCTAGTTTCAATATCGATTACGATTTTTGTATAAATCTTAACCATTTTGTTCTCCTACAAACTTTCCAACTAATTTCATAAAATCTTCCTTTTGCATATGACCATAAACTGTATGTGGTTTGAATCCAAACTTTTCCCAACGCTTGATTGACTTATCATATGTACCAATGCACTCGAAAGTTTCGGCACCACGTTCGTAAGCAATCTTGCCAGCTTGTTGAAGCAATTTCAACCCAATTGGTCCACCACGTTTGTTCGGTACTACATACAGTTCTTCGCCAACACCAACTCTTGCTGGTTTTGAATATGGTTTATCACCAACATATCCAAGAAAGAATCCAACTGGCTTTTTGCCATCATATGCGATTAGATATACACAATCTGGATTTTGACAACTAGCCAAAACACTCAACATATGTTTGTCTATTTCGTTTTCGTCTATAGTAGGGTATTCGATTTCCAAGCTGTTTACAAAATCAACTGACATCTCGCGCAAAGGGCCAATGTCACGCCCTTGAATACGCCTGATTGTTAATGGCATAGTTTAGTTTCTCCTATGATCTTGATTGACTTCCACCTTCAAGATGCTCTGATTGACGGCGGCTTTGTTTCGAACGTATATATAACGATTGAACTTCAAGATCATTCGCTGACGTATGGCTTATCGAAATCTGGCCATCATATTTCATCTTGCGAAACGGTCTTGTAACATTATATATCGAATCATCGACTGGTGTAATGAATGTAACACTTGTCGTACTTGCGTTTTGATTCAAACTAATCGACTCAGTAAATGTCAACGCTGCGGCAACATCGGTTATCCCACGGAATCCATAATCATCAACGAATCCACGTTTAATGTTATCGACTTGGAATCGTGGCCATGTCATTACTTGAGTCCGTGGTGTACTTGGCGCTGTCATACTTCCATATGTCCCTTCAACGTCAAGTTGCCACATTGAAGTGCTATCGTGTTCGGCTCCAATAAGAATGCTATTGAATATCGCATATTGAAGTATAAAATCACCAATATGTGGGCCGTACCAATTATGCTCTTGTGGAAAAATCTGTGGTTTGAGATCGAGCCACCATTCTTCATTATTTTTGGTATCGTTATCGTTTGAAAAACTCAACTTATAGGTATTTTCGTTAAATATTGCGGCCATCCACTTTTGCATCGCAGGTGGGATTAACTCCATTTGTGGTGAAATGAAAAAGCCGACCTGAGTAGGTTCTTTACCTGACGTATCCATCAAACAAACGGTTTTCTTTGATGCAAAAATCAAGCCAAATGGTGTATTCACAATTGAATGATAACCTGGGCAACCCAAAGCAACCGACACAACAGCTAATCGTTGTTCAGAGGCACTCAAAGCACCATCATTGACCAATATTGCAGTCGGTTTGAAAACGACCAATTGCGTTTGCGCTCCACGAGTTGCTGAAGTAATTGAATTTATTCCAAGACCAGAGATAACTTCTCCATTGTTAACGTTTGCATCAATGAAGTTGTTTGGAGGCCAAAGAGTATCATCAAGTGGTTCAGAATAAACTACTCTATCTTGATTGGAATCCGCTGGCCATACACCGGAGTCTGCTTCAACTTCTGCTTTAGTTCTAGCATCGCCAGCACCTACTACACGACCCTGATAAACAATTAAATACTGCACTACAGGAGCATCGACGACTTCACAAATTTCATCAGTATCGGGTTTCCATACTTGAATTGGATTCTTTCCATCAGCCCAATACACTCGATTCTGTAATACACACGAATCGTAAATCAGTCCAGTTCCAACTAATTCTTGTAACAAAGTCCAACCAGTACCATTCCATTGATACAAAGCATCAGTATCAGCAGTACGAGTTTGCCACGAAAGTAAGATATCGTCTTCGTTGACACGTTCGACTGATTGAATATGTCTTATTTTGTTAGCCATTGAGTTCCTGCTTGATGTTATTCAAGGTTTCGATGTCGTTATTATCTTTTGCTATCAAAATCTTACGTATGAGTTCAATTGATCTTTCTTCACCAAGTTCTTTTACACGTTTGAGCACTTGTGTACCAAGTTGACAATATGGACAGCTTTTGTTCAATAGCCATCGGGCAGCATCAAGAAATTGTGCAATAGGTAGATTTGCTTTTGCTGCCAAAACTGCCATCGTCGCTTGAAGTTCGTGTGTTCGCTTGTCTGCTTCTGGAATTACTTCTTTGATTCGCCAGGGTAGACGAAAATTGCCTTTGTCGTGAAGTTGTTTTAGTTCGCCAGTTTTAGTATTTTCCAAAATGATAATCATTACAGTGTTGACCTTGGTGTTGGGAGGATTGTAACAAAAGCCGATTGACCAAGTGAATCAGTTACCGTTACAACAGCGCCACCGCTCATTGAAATTGCGCAAGGGTTACAACCCGCAGCAATTGCCGCTGCATCGCGGAAGTCACAAAACGTATGCGCATTGCTTTCGGGGCATCCACCACCTGCACATTGCGATTTACCACAAGAACAAGTTGGCGTACAGGTATCGTCACAAACAGCATCGGCAGCACTACCGCAATTAGAACACGAACATGACCCGCCCGTACCAAGTAACCAACAGCCAGCAGAACTTACAGCTTCACATGTAGATAATGCATCGCCAGCACAGTTCCACGTACTTGCCAAACAAGAGCAAAAGGTTACTATACGTTTGGTAGCAATTCCATATGCACCAGTTGATGGAGCATGGCCAGAACCAGGATTTGCTGCTGGTGTAAGCGTTGTTGATGTTCCCGAAGCACTAGATAATTGGCCTTCTGTTGTAACCCATGAATAAGGACCAATACCACCACTAACAGTTAATGTCACAGAAGCAGTTCCGTGACAATCCATATCTGTAGCACCATTAATAACAGGTGTGCTTACAGCGCATGATTCACCAGCACCGCCAGAAAAACTTGTCCATCCTTCAGTTGCAATAGACATTATGCAACCGTTGTAACTTGCACAAAACCGACGCAAGGAGCAGTAACATCAATAACATGTCCGGCGTCGTTGTATGTAATTACTGTACTACCATTAACTTTGACAAGATAAGTAAATGGATCAACAGCATCAGATTCGATTCTTAAGTCATCACCATCGTTTAATGTTACAACATGAGTATCTAAAATCGTTGGAATAGTTGCAAGGTCTTCGTAATTCCAAAAACCTAGAACTATTTTTGTTGCTGCTTCACGACGATAAACAGCAGCCAAACCATAAAATAAATCTTCTGTTGAATCGGATTGAATTCGAATCGCCGGGCCAGAATTGGAAAGATCGTTTTCGTCAAATATATAATCAGTAACTTGCGCAAACTGACCAAGTGGACATTCAGCGCCACATTCAGTAGCAAGCGACTTTGATGGTGTTACTCCACAAGTATGTGGATGAACTACAGGAGCAACAAATGCACCATCTTCAAGTGTTGCAACACCACGTTTCTTTTTGATTTTGTATTTCTTCGATGGAATCCAGTTCTGTAAACTTGTAAAATATCCAAGTGCAAGCTTAGTCGGATTCGCAGCGATATTAACGCCACGAATAAGGTTTTCTTCTTTTTCAACACGATTACGAAGCATCGGATTACTATTGAATACTTATCGGTAGAACTGCATCGTTCTTGTGCGCCATATATACGCCAAGAACAAACATTGTCACTAAGCTTTTTTCAATGTCTGGTTTATCGTTGTAATACCGAAGCATCACTTCAACCATATCAGAAGGTGCTTCAGCCAAGAATAATTTACAAAGTTCTACATCGCCAGCGGCTTTAAAGAAATCATCAATCATCTCACCAATAACTATTTGGTATCCAGGGTCATTGATACGTTCTTTAATATTCATCTAAGCACACGCTCCTGGGGCTGTTGGGATAACAACAGTACTTGATAATACAGATACACCACGCTTTTTTTGTATGGAATATATCTTTGTTGGAATCCAATTTTGTAGTGACGTAAACGTACCAAGCTTGAGATCACTATCTTCTGAAATCAGATCAACGCCACGAAGTTTGATCTCTTCTTGTTCTTCTCGATTGCGAAGCATGATGGATTACCCTTTAAAGTAAAAACCAATACCAGAAGCAACGATTGCAGCCCAAATAGTACGAAAGTGCCAACGACGTGTCATTTCTCGGTCTTCTAACAATGTAACACGACCTTTGATACCAGGTTTATCTGCATCACCATTGATTGTATTATCAATTCGCTTTACAGTTTCGGACATGAAATCTAGTTTTTGGCCTATTAAAGCTAATGTAATCCTGCCGTTTGTTGCCATTAATTTCGTTGTGCCTTTCGGTTTAGTTGCCATAAATTATAACACCACGATTCTCGGTATCGGCACCGGCTATTCGTGCCCACAAACCCGAACCGCTGGCTACTGAAAATGTTAATACAGGAGGAAAGCAACCAGATACAAATTCGGATGTGTTTGCAAATGCCTGGACTACTCCAATTGACGTAACACTAGCTGCATTTGGACCATACCCAATTTCGATCAGAAGCGCTGTTATATTTGCTTGTGTTGTATCGGCAAGCAAATCAAAACCAACTGACCACAAATTGTGATCGCGTGAAGTTGTCCCGATACTTGTCCATGCGCCGAAAGCATTTGCGCCTTGTGGTACAGATGTTCCATCACTTGCAGCGGTATTAGCTCCGTAAGTAACCCAAGCAGCATTAGCTATTTGCCATTGGGCACGATAATCAAGCCATATAGCTACATCGACTGTATCGACAGTAATCAATGCTTGAATTCTAGCTGAAATTCGCGTACCAGCAGGAATTGTAATTCCAGGGAAATAATATAGCTTCATTCCATTAACTGCACCGGCAGCCGGTGCTGCGGCACCCAAATCAATATTTTGAACTATATTAACTTCCGAAGCTGCCGCACCTTTAGCTATATCCATCAACATTTCTGTTGCGGTAGTTGCTTGAGCAACGTTAAAAGCAGCAACCCAAATTCCATTAGCAATTTGTGCAGTAGAAGCAATTAATGTAGTATAAGTTGTTGCTTTGGTATGTGGCGTTACGTGTGCAGTTAG
>Ga0210379_10000936_pt1 | contig 10038 bp, 9 predicted proteins | sample PLMedo_2_FD_155468 | JGI IMG/M metagenome (GOLD analysis project Ga0210379, IMG submission 155468) | Groundwater sediment microbial communities from an aquifer in East River, Colorado, USA - PLM4_32_coex redo | ecosystem: Environmental > Terrestrial > Soil > Riparian zone | place: USA: East... | reverse complement strand
TTCGACAGCCGGCGCGACGCCTTCGATACGGACAGCCGTCGCGAGCGCGGCGGCGCGGTATCCGGAACCGCCACGCGTGTGTACGTCACCCCGACGCTTCAGTTCCGCGTCGGACGGCTCCTCGGCGCCACGAGCGCGGACCTCGAATGGTGGTCGTCAGATGCTGCGGGACCATTCTTCTACGAACCCACGCGCGACACGCTGCTCGATGTGAGCGGCGATCGGTTGACGACACTGACGAACGCTGTGCTCTACGAGCACCCGCTGGCGGCCGGGGCCAGATCTCTGCCGGGTTGACGCACGCCCTGACGCGAGTCACCCACGATTCGCTCAACGAGATTCAGCGAGTAGGCGTCGTGGCGATCAGACGCTTCGACGGCCGAGTGTTGGGATTCGCGAGGCCGAGCGTGACCGCCACGGTCTCGCGCTATCTGGACGACCCGTCGAAACGCGGCGAATGGAGCGGCGCATTGGCCATCGGGTTCTCGCTGCATCGCAAGTGATGTCGCGCTGAAGCAGGGACGCCAATCGTTTCTGCTCGCTCGTCGCGAGCGCTCTCACCACGCGCGCCGTCATTGCAGCCGGCGGCGCGCATCGACCCACAACGTGCTGCTTCCTTTTTCACTGTGAGGGTAACGTCATGATCACGACTGTACGCACATCCACGTCTGTCACCCATTGGACGGTTCTCGGCTGTCTGGCTCTGGTGCTCGCAACGCCAGGGTGGGTCGCAGCGCAATCGCGGTACTCCGGTATCGTCGTCTTCGGCACCAGCTTGTCCGATCCGGGCAACGCGTTCGCGTTGGTCGGCGACCACAGCACACCCCCGGACTTCCAGCTGAACCCGCTTCTGATTCCAAGCGCACCGTACGCACGCGGCGGCCATCACTTCAGCAACGGCGCGACCTGGATCGAGCAGTTTGCGAGGTCGGTCGGCCTGGAAGGGAGCGTCCGGCCGGCTTTGGCGACAACGAATACGCGGGCCGCCAACTATGCGGTTGGCGCCGCCAGGGCCTACGACGACAGCGTCAACTTCAACCTCGGTCGGCAAGTGGACGCGTTCCTTCTCCGCTCCGAAGGCGCCGCGTCGCCCCAGGCGCTCTACGTGATCGAGATGGGCAGCAATGACATCCGTGATGCTTTCCAGATCTATGCGACCGGCGGCAATGGCGGTCCCGTTCTCGCGCAGGCCCTCGGTTCGATCGCGGCGAACGTCCGGAAATTGTACGGTGCGGGTGCCAGAGAGTTTCTCGTCTGGGTGGCGCCGAACGTTGCGCTGACGCCAGCCATTCGCACGCTCGGCCCGGCCGCGGGTGCGCTGGCGACATCGCTGACACAGGCGTTCAACGGCGGTCTCGAGCAGGTTCTGGGTCAGCTGTCATTCGGGCTTCCTGGAATCACGTTCGCGCGACTCGACGCGTATCAGATCCTGGACTCGATCGTCGCGAATCCTCCGGCGTTCCATCTGACGACCGTGACCACGGCGTGCGTGACGCCCAATGCCGCGCCGTTCACCTGCACCGACGTTGATGCGTTCCTGTTCTGGGACGGAATCCATCCGACGAAAGCCGGCCACGCGATACTCGCGCGAGAAGTGTCCTACGTCCTACCATAACCCGCCAGCCCCTGGCCCGGCAGTCCGATGGCTGCCGGGTCGTTCGTGTTTCGATCACTCCGCACCTAGATCCCTTCTCATCTGGCCGTAGAGCACTCCGCATCACGCGGCGCGGCTGCGAAGAATCGCAAGTACCGGGGCCCACTCGGCAGGTGTGCCGAGGACGATGGTCGATATTAACGGCCTCCCGCAGTTGACGGAATCGCCGGTATGCGACCCGCCCGCCCTCACGATCTGGGATGGGGCGCGACTGGACAGACCCCCCGACTGGACAGTTCGATCGGAGAGTCCTGATTTGTGGCGGCTCGCGCCCGTCACGGACAAGGAGCCGTCGTCGCGGCGACACAAGCCGCTTCACGCCCAACGACTTCGTATTGCGGCCCGAACGCCGGCCGCTCGAGCAGATCACCGTACGGCAGCGTGCTTGGTCCGTAACGGCCCCTGGCAGCCGGGCCATGCGCGGAGACGGCGATATGCAGCCGTCTCCGCCCACCCGCGCAACGGGCTCCTACTCGGGGTTGTAGTCGCTGCCGTGCCCGCCGCCGCACATGTCGTACCCGCCGCCCTCGCTGTACGCGCCGTACTCGCCGTACCCGCCGTGCCCTTCTTCATCGCAGTCCGGCGCCGGCTGATCGTCATTGCCGACAATGGTGAACGTGGACTCTGGTGTCTGCACCGATGGCGTACCGAGCTCATCGCACGACTTCGAGGTCACCCGCGCCCAGTAAACGCCGGATGACAGGTCCTGGATGTCGTCGTACCACTTGCTCCCATCCACGACATGCGTCAGCAGCTTGCCCTTGTCCGAGTCTTTCGCGATCGTGTTCGTGTTGTTCAGCAGGATCTCTACGAGGAAGTTGGCGGCATTGAGAGTCCGCGACCATTCGACGTTGACGGACTGCGTTCCGTTGGTGTTTGTCTTGATGCCGATCATGGCGGGATGCGGACACGAGAGATTCGGATCGGTGGCTGCGTAGGTGGAGAACACGCCGCCAGGCGACGGCGCGCCGAGACTCGACGGTCCCGTGCCCGTCAGCGAGGACACAGGATTCGAGTCGGCGCATGCGCCAGCAAGGCCGCACGCGATCAATAGGGCTGACAGGCGTTTCATGATGTGTTGCTCCTTGAACGGTTGTTGACAGCGATGATTCGGCTTGCGCGATCGCGAGCACGGCTCGCGCGTCCAACGATGCTCGTTGTGAAAACGGCGACGACTGCATGCACTTTTCGCGGTGACGCCGCGAGGACCAGCGTGACAACTGCAGTTCGCATACGCACTCGAACGGTTTCACGTCGGATGCTGTGTGTGAGGCAATCGAGTGGCCACAATCGGTGTGCGCACATCGATTCGAAAGGTCGCGCCGTGCCGCGATCGAAGTCGCGCTCGGAGTGACCAGTCCATCGCGGGGGAAGCTAAGGTCGTCGCGCCGAGTGCCTTCCTGCGGAGCGCGTGGCGCACGTACGTGCGTACGCGTGAGGATGACTTTTCGGTGTCAGGGACATTTCTCCCTGTGAGCAGCAGAAAGTTCGACTGGAGGGCCGCGGGACGTGGCCGATCGTCACTGGAACCCCTGGACGCAGAAGAGATCGTGTGCGCCATCGGCGATTGGTGCGCTCACGGAGTGTGTCCGCCACGTGCGAAGGCGCCGTACGGGTCCCGGCGGGGATTGTTTCGTGGGTGGAGCGTCCTCTCGTTCGGGGACCGACGTGGATGCGACGACCTCGCGCGCAGAATCGCGCAACACGGTCACGAAATGAACGGACCGCCGGCTCTGATACGATCGCCCGGCCTTCGGCTCCATGCTGTGCCCCGCTACCACTTCAGCAATTTCATTGTGTCGCCGCGACGACGGCTCCTTGTCCGTGACGGGCGCGAGCTGCCGCTCATCCCGCGCTACTTCGACCTCCTCGTCTTCCTGATCGAGCGTCGTCACGAGGCGCTGCACCGGCGCGATATCTTCGATCGCGTCTGGAACGATGTCGTCGTCTCCGACAGCGCGCTGAGTCAGGCGATCCGCACGATTCGCCGCACGCTCGGCGACGACTCGCGCGAGCCGCGCTTCATTCGCACCGTGTCTCGCCGCGGGTATCGATTCGTCTTCGCCGACGTCGTCGAAGAGGAGGACGACGCTGCGTGGGTATCTCCGAACACGAGCTCGCGGGCGTTGCCAGAGATCCGCGCCATTGCTCGTGATGCGTTCGAACCGCTGCTCGAACGTGCGACCCGAGTGGCGCACGGCGCCAACGAAGAGGAGGAGCAGCGTGAAGCCGCCGAGTTGCTCCATGCACTTGGAACGTCTGAGGCGCTGAGGCGTCTTGGCACCCGCCCCGGCCACGCGCTCGCGCGTGCGCTCCTCCGCGATACACGCTGGGACTCTCCGGACGCGTCTCAGGTTCCGGTCCTTGGCGCCCCGGCTCCGATCGCGGTCGCACGCGCGCTGATTGGCCTTCGGCTGCGGCGCGTGGCGCGAATGGTGGCCGTGCGATGGGCAGGCGCGTCGCTTGGCGGTGGCCTGGCGGGCGTCGTCGCCGGCGCAGTGGGAGGGCTAATCCTCGTTGCCGCACCTGGAAGCCCGGCGCCGATCGCGGTCGCCGCGGTGTTGGCGGTCATTGGTGGAAGCTGCGGCGCCATCGGCGGCGCCGGTGTCGGCGCCGGGTTGTCGGTGGCGGAAGCCGTTGCCCGATCGCGAAGGAATATCGCGTTGGTCTGCGGTGCCGCCCTGGGTGGCGGCCTCGTCGGTTCGGCCGTCCAGTGGATCGGTCGATGGAGCCTTGCGGCACTCGTGGGTTTGACCCTCGACATCGGTGGGAGCCTGGAGGGTCTCGTCATCGGGGCGGCCGCCGGGGTGGGCTACGCCGTCGCGACGCCTCGAACCGAAGGCGGTCTGGCTGCTCCGCGAGGCCGAAAGCGACTCGCCGCGGCGGCGTTGACCGCTGCGTTGTGCGGGCTGGCAGCACTAGCCCTCACGCTCACCGGACGGCCGCTTGTTGGCGGCACGGTCCACGCAATCGCCCGGGCGGCGCAGGGCTCGCAGGTCAGCCTCGCACCACTCGGCCGGCTGATCGGCGAACCGGACTTCGGGCCTGTTTCCCAGGCCGTTATCGGATCCGGTGAAGGAGCGTTGTTCGGTCTTGGCCTCGCTCTCGGCCTCATGCGCCGTCCAACGACGTAGCCGAAAATTCTCACTTCAACGGGCCACGGAGGCACGGAGCCCACGGAGTCCGAACATAGGGATTCCTCCGTATCTTCGTGTCTCCGTGGCTACGTCGGAGTGAAAACTTCGTTAGCCTCACTCACATCTCAGGCAATGCTCACGGATCGCTGAAGACTTCGAGCGCCTCCACATTCGATGCTTCCGCCATGGAGGTATCCCGATGGAGACACTCGCATCCAGTGCGACCTACCGGCACACGAGAATCCGAATCGCCACTCAACACCCGACCGAGTTCATTGATCTGACACGGCAGATAGAAGCGCTTGTTGCCCAGGCTGCCATCCAGGCGGGCCTGGTCAACATCCAGAGCCTGCATACGACGGCGGCGATTGTCGTCAACGAACACGAACCGCTGCTGCTTGATGACTTTGCGGCGCTGCTCGAGCGCTCGGCGCCGCAGCATGGACCGTATCAGCACGATGACGTCCACCTCCGCGCGGTCAACCTCCTCCCGGGCGAGCGACCAAATGGCCATTCGCACTGCCGAGCCCTGCTGCTCAGCCCGTCAGCCTGTCTCAACGTGGCCCACGGCCGCGTGCAGCTTGGACGGTGGCAGCGCATCTTCCTCGCGGAACTCGACGGGCCCCGGACGCGCGAAGTCTCGGTCCTGCTGATTGGGGTGGGAGAGGCATGAAGATCAAGCTGATCCTGCCGGCCCTTACCGAGGCAACGGGCCCGTTCTGGAGGCCGATCAAGTACTCGCTGTTTCCGCCGCTGGGACTTGCCACGCTCGCTGGGTACTTGAGCGACGACGATGACGTCGAGATTCAGGATGAACATGTCGAGCGGCTGCACCTTGACGACGCGCCCGACCTCGTCGTCATTCAGGTCTACATCACGTCGGCGTACCGTGCCTATCGCCTGGCGGATCACTATCGGCGTCGCGGTGTGCACGTCGCGCTGGGTGGCTTGCACGTCACGTCGCTGCCCGAGGAAGCCTCTCAGCACGCGGACACCATCTTCCTTGGACCTGGCGAGGACACGTGGCCGCAGTTCCTTTCAGACTTTCGCCGCGGCGTTCCTGATCGGGTGTATCGGTCGCGTGCGCGAACGCTCGCAGGCATTCCGCCAATCCGGCGCGATCTGATCAAGCGCCGGCTCTATCTCGTGCCCAACTCGATTGTCGTGTCGCGCGGATGTCCGCACGTGTGCGACTTCTGTTACAAGGAGGCGTTCTTCGAAGGCGGGCGATCGTTCTATACACAGACCGTCGATGCGGCACTCGCCGAGATTGAGCGCCTGCCGGGCCGGCACCTCTATTTTCTCGACGACCATCTCTTCGGCGATCGCCGCTTCGCCACCGCGCTCTTCGACGGTATGCGCGGCATGGGACGTCTCTGGCAGGCTGCCGGAACCGTCAATGCCGTGCTCGCGCCCGACCTCCTCGAGCGTGCCGTCGAGGCCGGCCTTCGCAGCCTGTTCGTCGGATTTGAATCACTCAACCCCGCGAACCTGGTCGAGCAGCGGAAATATCAGAACCTTCGCCGCGATTACGGCGCGGCGATTCGGCGTCTGCACGACGCCGGCGTGATGATCAACGGAAGCTTCGTCTTCGGGATGGATGCCGACGATAGCTCCGTGTTCGAACGGACGGTGGAGTGGGCAATCGGGCACGGAATCGAGACCGCGACATTCCACATTCTCACGCCCTACCCGAGCACCGCACTCTATCAGCGACTGGCGGCCCAGAGGCGCATCACGATTCACGACTGGGATCAGTACGACACGCGTCACACGGTGTTTCGTCCGGCGCTGATGTCGCCCGGCGAGCTCGAGCGCGGGTACTGGCGCGCCTATCGGGATTTCTATCGATGGGGATCCATCGCGCGAGGCGCATCAGCGCATGCCAACGTCGTCGCCGGCCTGCGACATCTGGCGTACGCCGCTGGCTGGAAGAAGTTCGAGCCGCTCTGGGACCTGGTGATCCGCGCCAAGCGCGCAGGAATGATGCTCCCGGTGCTTGAAGCGATCCTCAGCGAATTTGGCCGGCGTTCGCCTGAATCGATCAGGCGCGAACGTCCCGACCCGGCAACCCCACCGATACCAATAATCGAGATTCAACGCAGCGCAGCGATGGAGCTCGCACGAGGGACCCTCGGCACAACAGGTGAGGATGGAGACGCCGTCCGGACGTGAACCCGAGATGGAGGCATAGCCACAACCCGCAATGACCAGAAATCTTCACTGAAAATGCGGTAATGAGATCGCTTAAGCTCGTCTCGCCATGACCGCTCCGAAGAAGGGTCCGGGCCACAAGTTCGGTGGCGACTGGACCACGGAGAAGCTAACCATTCTCGGCGGGTACCTAAGCGCGTATACCACCGCACTGAAGAAGCAGAAATTTAGGACAGGGTATATCGACGCGTTCGCAGGCAGCGGTTACCGAACGCCCTCCGGCCCTCCCACCGTTGAAGGACAGACGCTCTTCGCAGACGCTGAACTTGCCGAACCTGAATCCAAGCAGTGGCTCGATGGATCAGCACGCATCGCGTTGAACACCTCGCCGAGATTCGACAAGTACATCTTCATCGAACGCAATCGACAACGCTGCGGGGCCTTGGAAGCCCTTAAGAGCGAGTTCACAACTCTCGCGAAGGACATTGACATTAGGCAGGCAGAGGCGAACGCTGCGATCCGCGATATTTGCACCAAGAACTGGACGCGGCATCGAGCGGTGCTGTTCCTCGATCCCTATGGGTTGCAGGTCGAATGGACAACGATCGCCGCTATCGCGGGCACCAAGTCGATCGATATGTTCCTGCTGTTTCCGTTGGGTATCGGTGTCAACCGTCTGTTGACCCGAGATGCCGATATACCGCCTGGTTGGCGTCGTCGTCTTGATCTGCTCCTCGGAACGACAGATTGGTACGACGAGTTCTATCGGTTTGAATCAGAAAAGACGCTTTTTGACGACGCGCCTAGCGAGCGGGTGGTGAAGGCTAGTACTGCAACGATCGGCCGCTACTTCAACGAACGCCTCAAGGGCATATTCGCAGCAGTCGCCGAGGAGCCGCGTGTCTTGAAGAATAGAGCCGGGTGTCCTCTCTATACTTCTCTGCTTTGCCGCAGGCAATCCGAAGGGTGCCAAGATTGCGGTCAGCATCGCCGATTATCTGCTGACTCGCTAACTGCGCCAGAGCGCCGCCCGCTTCGGCATCTCAACCCAGCGCCTGCCATCAAGCACGGCATCTTCGCCACCGCGCTTCGAAGGGTGACCGCCTAGCTGCTTCAAGAAGTACGCGACACCGGCACGCCGGCACTGATCGCGCAGATCGCGAAACCACTCCAGTTGCGCGGGTCGACACCCAGCCTGACTCTCGCCACCGGCAATCAGCCAGTCGATACCTCTGAGATCGAGATTCGGGAGAGCCGCAAGCAGGGGCTCCGCGGACACAAAACGCACGGCGGCTGGCACGCGGCGCAAGAACTCGATGCGCCACTGATACTCGGGACTCTCGACCGACACGCCCATCTGTACGTTGCCGGGCCAGTGAAGTCGCGGCGCCACGCGAGCAAGGCGTTCGGCGCGTTTTGTGAGGATTTGGTACGTATGCTGCGGTGTCCGGCGCATCACGTCGAATACCAACTGCAGATACTCCTGCGGCACCTCGACATGAAACAGGTCCGACATGCTGTTCACGAAGATCGTACGCGGACGACGCCAACGCAACGGAATGTCGAGCGCGTCCGGCCTGAGCGTTAACGCAAAGCCGTTTGGGAACGTCTTCGGGAACCGCTGCGTGATCCGTTCCGCATAGCAATGGTCGCATCCAGGCGAGACCTTCGTACAGCCGCTCGTCGGGTTCCAAGTCGCCTCGGTCCATTCAATTGCGGAGTGTTCGGAGGCCATAGCTCTCGTCAGGATACTCGCACCGTAGGCTGGCACTCATACAGGTTTCGGATCGAACAGCGCCGGTGCATGTCCACCGCTGATCTTGAGGTACAACCCTGACGTAGTAGGTCACGGGAAGCCGTCAGCGTCGCCGGGGACGGCGGAAATTCTTGTTCGGACGAAGGAGTCCGGGACTTCCAAGTGAGGTGGAAGACTATCGGGCTTGCACGCTGGAACCCACGAGTCGCGGTAAGTTGTTGATACCAAAGAAGCGAGATTGGCGGCGCGCGCAATTAGCCGTCACTCGCGGGTATACAGTGATGGCCCGTTGGATTCGACGCCGAAGGAGGATCGATGCGACTCCAGCTATTCCGCGCACTAGTCTGCCTGGCCTGTCTGGTCGCGGCGTCAAATGCGCCGGCGCAGTTCGGCCACCCGCTCAAAGGTTCGTGGAGCGGCGATTGGGGGCCCAACAAGGAGCAACGCACTCGGGTCCTGCTACAGATGCAATGGGACGGCAAGGCGATCACCGGCGCCATCAACCCGGGGCCGAACGCTCTACCGTTGACGAAAGCGACGCTCGACTCGGCGACCTGGATGGTGCATCTCGAAGCCGAGAGGAAAGAGGGCGCCGCTAAGCCGAGTCAAGCCGTCATCGACGGCAGGCTCGAGAACATCGGCGCCTACCGCCGCGTGCTCAGCGGCACCTGGACGCAAAACGGCCAGAAGGGCGAATTCAGGCTGGTCCTGAATTAGCGCGACCCGAAGACAGGCTGGCCGAAATCGTCGGTCAGCCGCCGCTGGTACCTGTTGTTCTCCTGGCAGATGTATTCCGTCAGCTCCGCGTTCGGCCGCCACGGAATGTCCCATGTCACGGTCCACGGCTTCAAATACGCGCCGGGATCGTCAATCGAGGCCTCGTAGTGCAGCGTCGCCTTGTTCGGCCGCGTGAACTTCTCCACGACGTGCAGCATGTCTGTGTGCGGGTGGCCGTAGTAATCGAGCCAGCTGTTCTCGTTGAAGCCGACGACGTCGACGACGAGCGTGTCCCCCTCCCAGCGGCCGACGGAATGACCGAGGTAGGTCGGGTTCAGCTCGTCACCCTGCGGGTGCGGACGTCCATCCATGTAGATCTCGCGCCAGATGTGCGTCGCACCCTCGAAGATCATGAGGATGCGCTTGTGATCCGGCTGCTGGATGATCTCCATCGGATACGGTGTGGCCATCATGCGCGGCCCGCCTGGAGGCAGGCAGTAGCCCTCGGGGTCGTACTTCGAGTTGTTCTGCGAGTTGTAGTCGTAGATGGCACGTGACCACGGCTGGAACGGTACGTCGGGTTCGGCCTTCGAGCCGGCGCGCGCACCGCCTGTTGCGCC
>Ga0210379_10000935_pt1 | contig 10039 bp, 4 predicted proteins | sample PLMedo_2_FD_155468 | JGI IMG/M metagenome (GOLD analysis project Ga0210379, IMG submission 155468) | Groundwater sediment microbial communities from an aquifer in East River, Colorado, USA - PLM4_32_coex redo | ecosystem: Environmental > Terrestrial > Soil > Riparian zone | place: USA: East... | reverse complement strand
AACAACGTTTTCAAGAAGCAGGAGAACAGTTACCTCGTCTCGCGCTTGAGTTTGCCGCTGCTGGGTCCAAGCGGTTACCTGTCAAACTCGCCGGATTAGGTGATGTTCTCCTGCGATCTTCAACAGCGCCGGGTGCGGATATAAGGACGGGGTTGGGTGAAACGGCAGCGTTTGCGGCAGCGCCACTGGCGGGGGGTCTGGCAAGGCGAGCCATAGCACCTATTGCTGGCGCGGCAGAGAGCCAATTCGCTTCACCGATAGGCCGCTTGCTTGCTAGGAGCGCCGTACAGGAGCCGGCAGGGATCGCCGGGAGCCTTCTGCCATTCGAGGCGGCGGGCGCTTTAGAAGCCTATCGCCGAGGGCAGCTTAGGGAGCACGTGGAGCAGCTTGGTAGCCCGGAGCACATAGTAGGAACCTTAGCAGGTGTGTTACCGTTTGAAGCCGCGAGGATACCGGCAGGCGTGAGAGCGTTTACAGGAGCGTTGGTTAACAAGACACCGATAACTGATTCTGTTGACGTTCATCGTGTTCACTGGATGGCGGGTGAGGTGCCACGGTTTAGGGACTTCGGTAGCGAGGAATCAGCACGGGATTTCTCGGATGAGGTTAGGAGGACGGTGGGTGGCGAGCCAACAATCGAGGTGGCGGGTAGTGTGCCAAGGCAGCGCGTTGTCTACAACATGGCTTTTAAGCCAGGACAGTTGCGTGGGGGATTCGGGCTAAACGCCGTTGAGATGTTGAACGAGCCAACGACAAGCGCGCTTAGGCTTTCGCCGGACAAGGAGGGTTTGTTTGATACAAAGAATCTCGTTGGTAGGATGAGGAACGTGTTGCATCCGACGGAGTTTAAGTCGTATGAGGATGCCGGGTTGGGGGAGTTTTTGAAGGACAAGAAGAAGGTGGGGGCGGTGGAGGTGCAGCAGTGGATAGAGCAGAATGGGCCGAGGGTTGAGACGAGGGTCGGAACAACTAGTGGCGAGAAACAACGTAGCACGATTCAACAGTTGCTTGACAGAGCTAATGTCGCGCAGCATGGTGTTGAGACATTGGGATACAGAATACACGAAGAAGAAGGGCCATTGAACCAAGGATTAGTAAGGGACAATGTAGTTCTAAAGGCTCAAGGCGACCAGATTTACAAGTATAGATTGGAAGGTCGGGCTGGTCCAGTCTTGATTGGACAAGAGCCACTTGCAGAAGCGCATACTTCGATTCAATCTTGGTTCGACACACAAAGAGAAATTGACAGAATCGGTGCGACTCAAGAACCTGGTACTGATGTCCACTGGCAATCAATCGCGCCAAAGCCAAAGGACCAGATGCCGGGGTATGTGGAGATTGCGATTACGGCACCAGTACATAATAGGCTAAGAATAAACGAACTTGTTGCACAACAAGGAAAGTTAGGTAATACCTTAGCAGAAATTAGAAAGAAAAGTGAAATACAAGCGCAGATAGATGTTATGGCTGCTGGTGGTAGAGCCGAACCAAAATTCCACTCCTCCCACTCTTTCCCACCAAACACTCTCGGCTGGTCACGCGGTTACATGGAAACCTTGCCAAATGGGAAGAAGGTTTTTCATGTTGTGGAGGTGCAGAGTGATTGGGCACAGCGATACCGTGACTTAAAAGAGAACAACGTTGGGACCGGTGATCCTGAACAGTTTAATGATCCTCTCCTCGCCGACTGGTCTCGCCTCGTCCTCAAAGCCTCGATTGACCACGCTATCAAAGAAGGCGCGGATGAGATAGTAATTACTGATGCTGAGACGGCGATGATGACTGAGGGGCATGATAAAGTTATTCAGACTCAAATGCGTTTGGAAAATATAGAGTTTGTTAGTAAAGAACAAGCACAATCAGCACTAGGAGCAGGTGGTTATGAAGGTGGAGAAGCTCACGTCGAAAAAGAGGGAAACTTTTGGAAAGTCGTGTACGACAAATATGTGTTCGAGCAAGGAATGCGTCTGAACTACGATCAAATCCTACCAAAAATCGCAGAAGAGTTGATGGGAGTGAAGGGGAGGAGAGTGGTGATGGGGGAGAATAAGAATGCGTTTTTCCATGAAACTCCTGAGCCAGAAGGAAGATTACGAACTGACCTAATCTTCAAGAACCCCGATGGTACTCCAAAAACCTCCGTCACCGGACTCTCATTCGACCTCTCAAAAGCCAAGACCGAGCTAGAAAAGCGCGGTGGATGGTCCGTCTTCGCTCGTGACAAGATCGTGCGTGACCAGGTTCAGAGAATGGATGTCGAAGGCTATGAGCCTGACGAGATTTTGAGAGCGTCGGAGAACGTCAAGCTCTTGCAACCGTTAAAAGGCGAGGATGCGCTTCAAACCTTAGCGCGCTCTGTTGGCATTGACCCCAAGTTGTTTGCGCGACTCGGACCAGGGGAAGCCTTAGAGCGCGCTTTTGATTTTTTTACCAGTGTCTATCATCATAACTTTGGCGAGCAACCAGAGCGCGCGGCTTATCTTGCGCGGCAGACGATGACACCGCTTGCACGTTTCGCTCCGTTTTTGAAGCAGACAGCATTTGCAGTAGCACCGGCACAAGAAGGCGCATCGCATTTGTTTACGGTGCCTAGGCCGTTGAGTGAGACGGCACAGTATCTTACAACTCTCGCGGATATTCCTAAAGCCGCGAAAGGTGCTGTGTCGCCCGAAACAATGGTTTTTGAGATGGCTAGAATGGCTGGACATGAAGCCGCGCATAATATGGGGACGGAGGTGCTATCGCCTACTGGCTCAGCAACGCCACAGCAAAGGCAATCGTGGATCAAAGCAATGGCGAATGTTGAGGCTATCCCGCCTCAAGAGCGCGCAAAGGTGATGCAGAACATGATGCAGCTTGTTGTGCCACCGAGTCGCTATAACGAAGTTTCAAAGATTAACATGGATCGGTATGCTACCGAGCCGGAGGAATTCCTTGCGGACTTTGCGGCGCTTATCAGTGTCGGGTCGTTGAACGGTAGGATGAAAGGTGGTCTTGAGGACTTGATGCAGTTTGGTGATAGGGCGTCACAGAACTTCGGGCAGGCAGTGTATCGTGACCTCGCGAGTATATGGGGGACGGTTAGGGATTGGATGCGCGTAAGCCTTGGTTACAAACCAGATGCTCAAGCGAAGTCTATTCTACAACGTGTCGATAACGTTTACAAAAACATTACCTCCTTGCTCCAAACCCACGAACAAGCCGAGCGAACGTTCGCGACGTTCAATGCTTTCATGGATAGAACGAGCACTGGGCCATTGGAGCCTCCGCCGGTTGTTAGCGCAACGCAGATGCACAAGCTATTCAAAGAGCTTGATGATGTTAATGCTTATGCGTCACACGCAACTGGTAAAAAGGTCGAGACAACACAACAAGACATGAAGCTCTTTGACGAACTTCTTTCGCATGTTCGTCCTCAAGAGGCTTCGGAGCGCGCAGCGGGAGAACGCCTAACATTCTGGAAAAGCTTCTTCAATCCGATGATTCAACTGGCGGAGTCGTTGAAGGAGAAGGTTCCTAGCGCGGTACCGATAACAAGCCTTGCTTTTGATTTTCGTGGTCAGGTGTCAGACACTCAAACTGCGGCATGGAAGATGTTTCAATCAACAGAAGCTTACAAGGGAGAACATCCTGTTGAAACACGGCTTTCTGGTGGTATCGACTGGAAGCGACTTCGGTGGGTTAGTAAGGAGGGTTCGGCACAAGAACGTGCATTGAATAAGATACAGCTTTCGATTAACGTGCGGCAGCAAGAAGAAGGCGTTAATACGCTTCCAACAAGGAAAGAAAAAGAGGATTTATCGTCGGAGTACAAGAGCCTTAACGATGCTGATAAGGAGCGTGTTGACCTTAGCATTGAGCAGTTCAACGCGATGAATCGTTTGCTGGCGAAGCGTCAGTGGGATGCCTTTCGAGACCGTATTGTGACGAACATGGAGAAGTCGTTGATGTCGCATAATAAAAACATGTTCGAGGAGCAGGCGTACGATCTAACCAAAAAGGCGGTTGATTTGGTGTTTGATGAGCCAGTCAATGCTCCACAGGAAGTGCAAATAGCGTATGCACAACAGCGTTTCAACTTCATGGAGTCGTTGCCAATGTCTGACGATGCGCGTAAGATGTTTTTAGATAGCATTGGAAAGATGAAGGAGCCGTGGTTAAAGCTCGGTGACCAGCTTCTTGGGCCAGTTGGTCAGGATGGTTTACGACCTGGCAAGAATTACATGCCTGAGGTGAGGACTCGTGAGTGGCATATTAGTTGGAAGATGACGTTGGAGGATAAACAGCATCACGAGGCGTTTAATACTGAGGCTGAGGCGGTAGCAAAGAAGAAGGCGTTGGAGCAAAGGCCGGATTTGGAATACGTCAAATCTTTCAATCGCTCTGATAGGACGGATAGAGTGCGTGGCGCGGTTCAAGAGCAGATTTCATCGGTGCAACAAGAGGCGCTTGACGTTTTGAAGAAGACAGTGTTGGCTTCTATCTCACGTGAGCATCCAGAAGCGGCGGAGATTGTCAAGAGGATAGAAACGGAGTTACAACCCGCAGCGGCATTTGCCGAACTGACTGTGTCGCCTTACATGCGAAAGCGTGAGTTTATACCAGGGCGCGAAAATCTCAACATGGCGGAAGGGATGCTTAGGTATGTTGACGCTACAGCGTACCAGATGGCGAAGCGGCACGTGAAGCAGAAAAGCATCGCAACGTTGTTCAATCCTGACATGCGTGCGAACCCGAATGTTAGGAACGAGTATGAGAAGTATATTGACTTCGTGACTAATGCTGAAGGACCGGAGTTTGATATGCTCAAAAACCTAGTGTTTTTTAACTACATCGGATTCAACCCGTCAATGATTCCGATAGAGTTGACGCAGCAGTTGGTGACACTTGTGCCGTATATGGTTGAGCATGGATTTAGTCCAAGGAAGGTGTATAGGACGCTGAGAGAGGTTAATAGGGATTTACTGTCGATCAATGTTAAACACGAAGGGAAGCTTAAAAACGCTGGCGAACAAGCCGCGCTTGAAAGAGCCGAAAATGGTAGAGTAATCGACACTGGTTTTACCGCTGACTTGCACGGTGAAGCCGATCTGGACTTTGCGGCAGGTAGGAGCAACACGCTAGGGAATGGCGCGATTGGTGAAGGGATTGATCTGCTACGCAATTCGCTCTATCAAATGCTCGCAGTTAGTCGAAAGAGCTATGCGTGGGGGACAACGGCGAATGGTAGAGTAGCGTTAACCACAGCCTATCGCCTTACGCGTGAGATTTCAAAAGCCCCGACAGAGGAATTGAAGGATAAGGAAGCGTATGCGTTTGCACGACAGGCAACACACGCGACGATGTATGGTGGTGGCAGAGCCAATCGACCGCTGATTCTCCAGCGTTTTGGCGAATTGAGCGGGGTTGGAGGAGTGATGTATACGCTTGGGTCGTATACGCTCAACACAATGGCAATGATGGCGCGGCTTACGAGGAAGGCGATACAGGCACAGTTGAAAAATCCTCAAGAGGTTGCTGCGGCGACAAAGGCGGCGGGAATAATGTGGGCAACCCAGTTTGCTCTAGGTGGCATTTTAGGGCTTCCTTTAATTGCCCCTGGTTTGGCAGTGCTTGAACAGATTTTTCCAGGGTTGGACGCCCGTAAAGCGATGCGAGAAGGATTAGTAAACCTCGCAGGTGAAGATGAGGACTTGGGTTATTACGTTGCAGACGGATCAATGCGAGGGCTATTGAACCTTTCAAGTGTTGACTTTGGCTCAAGGTTTCAGTTAGGAAGCTTATTAGGCGTGTCGCCCTATAATGGGTTTTCATGGAGGAATTTAGCGGGTCCGGCTGCGACGATGTTAGAGAACTGGGGAAAAGGAGTGCAACAAGCAAGCGAGGGTCGTTGGGGCGATGCTGTGAGGCAAGCAGCGCCGACAAGCGTTAAGAATGTTTTGAATCTTGTACATGATGACTGGGCAATAAGAGATAGAGCAGGGCGGTTGATTAGTGAGCTTACACCTACTGAGAAAACCCTTGCCGCCATTGGTTTCAAGCCTAACAAGCTAGCGAATTACTATGAGGAGCAGTCAATCATGCAACGGAGTGAGGACCGTAAGCAGCGTGAGGTTAGAGATGTTCGTGCCGAGGTGGCGAAGCTAATAGCGCAAGGTGATGTGGCTGGAGCGCGACGGCGAATCATCGAAGGCATTCAGGAGGTTGGCCCGTATGACCCTATTGATATGGCTCGTGAAGCCGCGCAATTAGCACAAGAGATGACTACACCTACACCCATCCCACCTGGCTCTAGGGCAAACATGGCAGAGCAGGCTGACATCGCAAGGTTGTACCCTAGCAATATGACGCAGAGCGAGCAACAACGTGTTTTGCGGCAAGCGCTTATTATGCGTCAGCTTGGCCTTAGTACTGGTCGACCCAACATACATGCCCTTCGTACGGCAGCCCTTGTAGACCAATATCTCAGACAAAACCCGCGTGCAAATATCGCTCAAGCTAGAGCGGCGGTTGAGCGGGTGACGAGTCCGACGTTTAGACGACGGGAGGCGTTGTTTCAGTAGCATCGCGTTTTTTCTTGTGCTCTTCATATCGGTCAGGTGAGAAAATAAGGAGTTTTCCTTGTAGTTCGGTAAGGACGATCTGGTCTGTCTTGCATAAGTGCTCGACCATAAGATCGAATTCTTTGCCCACGACTCGGCACTCGTTGAAGAACCTTGCGCGCATACGCTTTTCTAGAACAATACCGCCAAGGACGTTTAACATATCCATGAATTGAACGCTGACGACAGCTAGTTCATTACGACCGACACCAGCAGAAAATTCTTTTATTCGTGGTTCTAAAAGATCAAGCATCGCAAAGGCGCGCTCGAAGTCTTCGACTTGGATAACCGTGCGTGGCTTGTAGTCCTCCATTGCTAAGAGCATTGCAACCTTCATAACTTGAATGTGCTTGGTGCTATAAAATTGTTGTAGTACGGGGTCGTCGGGTTTCTTAATCCTTGGGCTTTCTTTGCCTTCGTACCATGAAACCCACCACTTATCAGCTTCTGGTGTCATCGAAAAGTCGCCTTGGAAGGATTCGTCGTGGATTGCATGTAGGTGTGTGATGGCGCGCTTTAATGCTTCTTCACCGCCAGGTGGTGGTTTCGGATGTGCAATAGGCGCTTTACCTTTACCGACTACCATGATCATCCTACGACCAAGACCGCCTGTGAAGATTTGTAGCTTTAGCGTCCGCATAACCCACTCTGGAATGGCACAGGATAACATTGTGGTGTATGGAAATGGCACACTATCCTTACCGGAGTTCTTGAACGATGTTGAGAAGTGTTCACCGTCGAATGTATCGACCAAGAACGCCGTCATCTTTATCAAGTCGACGGAAAGAAGATTCTCGAACTCACTGACATAGAAGCAAAAAGGGTGGTACTCGAATATCTCGCCGGATGGTTTGCGGAAGGTGCGTATACCGTCGTCACTACCCATGAACTTTGCGACATCCTCGCGCGAAGTGACTGACGCGCTAAGGGGGATATTAGGGAAGTCGTGCATTAGGATTTTCTTCGCTATCATCATGGCGGTGGTTTTGCCGCTACCAGCGTCACCGATGAGGCAGACATAGATGTTTGGGATGACTGTGAAATAGTCTCGGTTATATTTGACCTTATGCGATAGGACGGAGGAGATTAGTGATAGGCCGGACCAGATATGAAACGACTCCGGACATTCGTTGCCGGAGTTGTAAAAGACGTAGTCTGACAGGAACCCCATTCTTAATCCTTCCACAAGTCCAACACCCGTAAAAACGCCTCGGCGCGTTGAGCGGCGGTGGCGTGCGTGACTATGAAATAATCGCTATTGATGGTGGCTTTCGTCCGTTTCATTTGGGCAGTGTTGGCGAGTTCAGCAACAAAAGTCTCGCGTTGTTCATATGTTAAAATCTTCTCCGCTTCGTGCATTGCGTTGAGGTCGTTAAGGTAGTCTGGAAGCATAGTAACATCGAAAGCTACTGCTTCTTGATCACCTAATTCCCATCGTTCGGGAACAGTTCTTGGTGTATCGTTTGTTTGTACGTCGTGAGAAGGAATAAATGTCCACCCACACGCCTCCGCAATCGCTATTCGTTGTTCTTCTGGAGTCATAATCTCTTTTTTAAGATTCATCAGCTAAATCCTAAGAAGGCAGCGTGATGATGTCATTGTTTTTCGTGTTATCCACCCGCCTCAACTCCATACGCGCGCCATTGTTTACTACTTCCGAGCGCACTGGAAGAAGTTTGACTTTTTTCATTTGGTCTGTGTGGACGCATAGAACGTTGTTTATTTTCTCCTCGTCTTGGTCCTCGCTATAACCAAAGTACCTAATCATGTAATTCAAAAACGCATTATACTCCTTCTGCATTTGTTCTAGTTCGGTGATACGACGCTGCATAGAGAGGATGGTGCGTTGAGAGGCTGAGAGGTGGGTGCTCATTTTATTCAAAGATTGGTTCCTTATCCGGTTTTTGACCAGGAAAATTAACACAAGCAAATTCACCAAAAAGTTCTCTAGCTTTTTCATCGTAAGCTAAAGCGGCGTCTATTGAGTTTTTGAAGTTTTTTTTACTATGAACTACTCCATCTTTTACTATGGAGAATGCGTACCTGTTCCTGTCTTTTCTAAACCATACTCCCTTTAACCCTGTTTTACTGTCTCTTGCGACTCCAGTGTTAGCTGTGTTTTGCGACTTGGTTGCGGCTCTCAGATTTTCTTTTCGGTTGTCTAGTTTATTTCGATTTTTATGGTCAAACATTTCTTGAGATTTCATCACTTCTTTGTGCATCCAAGTTGGATACTTTCCTGAAGTCGTAGCGTAACCGCTACGTAGACACCACTTAAATTTCGACAAATGTTCGTAATCCTCGTCGTCTACTAAAGCAAAATGCTCCTTCTTACCTACTTTTATCTCTTTCATATCTCACCTTCTGTTGGTTCTCCCCAGGAACGCCCAAAAGACCCTTCAAATGGTATGGTTATTTTTTGTCCCGCGATGTAGAGAGGATTATCGAACCACTTCCGTATTTGAACAACTGCCCAAGTGGTATCGGTTTTCTTAAACTGTCCGAGGAGAGCGTCGTGGACTTGGTGGAGGGGTTCGATTCGGAGCGTAGTTGATTCATTTCTTCCCCTATCATATTGCATGTTTGCCAGTCCCGTGCTATTATCGCGTTCTCGTATGCTTCCTCCAACTCGTGCATCTTGGCGATTTTCTGGGTCCAGGGGTTCGATTTGGAGAGTGGTTTTTTCTCCGTCGTATGAAATATCCTGTCGTGTTCCTCCAATCCTGTTTTCCAGGTCTGTCCACAGACGATACATTGCGAGGTTGGTTGCATAGGTTGTATTGGCTTGAGGTTCAAAGGCGACGGCTTTCGGCAGTATTTTATCGTTCTGGCCGAAGAAGTGACGGACTTGGCCACTCGCAGCTATGAGCGTTGGTCGCTCGCGGATTTTGTTCTCTATCCAAGTGTGCCAGCGTTGTATGCCGGGGTAGCGTTTGAAAAAGAAACCGTCACGAAGGCGCTTGCACTCAGAGGGTTCGAGAATGAACTTGCCTTCGGAGTCGACGAGGATTTGATTTGATACACGGATTGGGCCTTCTAGATAGGAGCATCCGTGCTGCACACGCTTCATTCCGAAGTAATCCCAATCGTCTGCTTTGACCGCCCGTCCAGCTTCTTTGAGAGCTTCTCGGTTTGAGAAGTCCACATTGGACCCTCTGAGAGAGAGGACAAGGATTTTTGCTGGCTTAAGCCCGAACCTGTAATCATCGAGCATAGTACTGTCTCCAAGCATCGCACAATACGCTGCAACTGTCCAGCCGTCAGCACCAGAGAGGTCGCACTGGAATATCCAGTTGTCTTGATCTGCAAGAAACAAATCTCTATCCTGCTTGGGTATAGTTTGAAGATTGTATCCAGACCCTGTTGGGGAAGTGTAACATGTAATGCGCCCTGTGTCAGTCCCGACAATGTTATAGCCGCACCTAATTCTGCCGTCC
>Ga0210379_10000934_pt1 | contig 10040 bp, 10 predicted proteins | sample PLMedo_2_FD_155468 | JGI IMG/M metagenome (GOLD analysis project Ga0210379, IMG submission 155468) | Groundwater sediment microbial communities from an aquifer in East River, Colorado, USA - PLM4_32_coex redo | ecosystem: Environmental > Terrestrial > Soil > Riparian zone | place: USA: East... | reverse complement strand
CTCTCCGAGGAAGCCGTGCTCCTCGATCTCCATGAGGCCCTGGACGGGCTCGCGGAGATCACGGGAGAGACCGGCACCGAAGAGCTCTATGACAGAATCTTCGCCACCTTCTGCATCGGGAAATGAGATGGACCAGGACGTCGTCGTCATCGGGGCGGGACACGCCGGCTGCGAGGCGGCGCTCGCGGCCGCCCGGATGGGGCTCAAGACCGCGATCGTCACCCTCTCGCGGGACGCGATCGCGCGCATGTCCTGCAACCCCGCGATCGGAGGACTAGGCAAGGGTCACCTCGTCCGGGAGATCGACGCGCTCGGCGGCACCATGGGCCGTCTCGCCGACCGGTGCGGGATCCAGTTCCGTCTCCTCAACCGCAGCCGCGGCCCGGCGGTTCGCGGGCCTCGCGCGCAGCAGGACAAGGACGGGTATCACCTCGCGATGAGGGCGGAGATCGAGGGCTCCCCTCGACTCACGCTCCTCGAAGGCGAGGCCGCGTCGATGCGGGTCGAGGACGGGATCGTCCGGGGCATCACGCTGGCGTCGGGAGAGACGGTCACGGCGCGCGCGGTGGTCGTCACGACCGGGACGTTCCTCCGCGGGCGGATGCACGTCGGCCTGACGACGACCGCCGGCGGCCGCGTCGGCGAAGGTCCGTCGGACACGCTGGCTGGGTCCTTAGGAGCGCTCGGCTTTCGCATCGGCCGGTTCAAGACGGGCACGCCTCCCCGGCTGCGGCGCGACAGCGTCGACCTGCGCCGCTTCGAGGAGCAGCCGGGCGACGCGGTCCCAACGTTCTTCTCGGAGGGCACGACCGCCCTCACGCTGCCGCAAGTCAGCTGTCACGTCGCGTACACGGGGGACAGGGTCCACGCCCTCGTTCGGGAGAACCTCTCGCGATCGCCGCTGTTCACCGGCGCGATCGCCGCGCGGGGTCCTCGCTACTGCCCCTCGCTCGAGGACAAGGTCGTGCGGTTCTCCGACCGCCCCCGGCACCAGCTCTTCCTCGAACCGGAGGGGCTCGCCTCCCCACTCCTCTACGTCAACGGGTTCTCGACGTCCCTCCCGGCGGAGGTCCAGGTCGAGATGATCCATGCGGTCGCGGGGCTCGAGGACGCCGTGGTCGTGCGCCCCGGCTACGCGGTCGAGTACGACTTCGTGGATCCCACGGAGCTGCACCCGACGCTCGAGACCAAGCGCGTCCGCGGCCTGTTCCTCGCGGGACAGATCAACGGCACGACGGGGTACGAGGAGGCGGCGGGGCTCGGGCTCCTCGCGGGGATCAACGCGGCGAGGGCCGCGTCCGGGGCGCTCTCGCTCGTCCTCGGCCGGGAGGAGGCCTACCTCGGCGTCCTCGTCGACGACCTGGTGACCCGCGGCACGAGCGAGCCGTACCGGATGTTCACGTCGAGGGCGGAGTACCGCCTCCTCCTCGGCGTGGACACGGCATCGCGGCGGCTGGCGCACCGAGGCGTTGAGGTCGGGCTCCTCGAGCCGATCCGCGCGCGGGAGGTCGAGAAGAAGTGGCGGCGGATCGACCTCGTCCTCGAGCGCGTCGTCGCGGAGCGCTCCCCACTCCGTCCCGGGACCACGACCGCCGACGCGCTGAGGCGCCCCGACGGCGACGTCGAGCGGCTCGCCACGACGAGCGAGGCCCTAGCCGCCCTGACTCCGGACGAGCGCCGCGTCGTCGCCGACACCCTCAAGTACGAGGGGTACGTCGCGCGGCAGCGGCGAGAGGCCGAGCGGGTGCGCCGTGCGGGCGCCGTGCGGATCCCTTCCGGTCTTCCCTACCGTTCGCTCTCCGGTCTCTCGCGCGAGATCGTCGAGAAGCTCGAGGCCGTGCGGCCGGAGACACTGGGGCGCGCCGCGCGTATCGAGGGGATGACCCCCGCTGCGCTCGCGCTCCTCGCCGTGCACATCGAGAAGCACGCGGTGCCCCGCGGCGCGCGGGCATGACGCGCGAGCGGACCCCGCCCTTTCCCTTCGAGGACGCCATCGCATCCCGCGCCGCCGCATCGGCGCTGACGCTTCCGCCGGGCGCCGCGGAGGGGCTCGCGGCACACGTGCGACTCGTGCTCGCGTCGAACGAGACGCTCCATCTGACGACGATCACCGAGCCGCGCGCGTTCATCGAGAGACACCTCGGCGAGTCGTTCGAAGGCGCGGCCCTGCTCGACGCGTCAGTGAGCGGGACGCTGCTCGATCTCGGAAGCGGGAACGGCTACCCGGGGATCCCGATCGCCGCTGTCCGACCGGGGCTGCGGCCGGTGCTCGCCGAATCCTCGCGCAAGAAGGCGGCGTTCCTGCGCGAGGCGCTTCAGGCGGCCCACCTCGATGCGGGGCGCGTCCTCGAGGCGTGCGTGAAGCGCGCCGCGGACCTCGAGGAGACCGGGCCGATCGACGTTCTGGTCACGAGGGCGGCCGGCGGTTGGGAGTCGACCGTGCCGCGCCTCGCCGTTGCGATGCGTCCGGGCGGCATCCTGCTTGTCTGGGCCGGCGGCGACGCGAGGGCGATTATGGACCGCGCGTCGTGGAAGCGACTGGTGCTCCGGGAAGCGCACGCGCTTCCCGAGCGGTCCTCCTCGTACGTGTACCGACTCGAACGAACCAATAATTAAATAATTATAAGTATATTGATCCGTCGTGTTTCCACGTGGAACACCCCGCGGTGTGTTAGATTCTGCTCGTCCGTGCGAGGGCGTCGAAAATGGGTCGCGTTGTGGCCATTTCAAATCAAAAAGGTGGCGTTGGCAAGACAACGACGTCCGTGTCGCTGGCCGCAGCGCTCGCGATCGCGGAGCGCCGCACGCTGCTGATCGACGCCGACCCGCAGGCCAATTCCACGCGGGCGCTCGGTGTCATGGACGACCCGGAGCGGGCGTCCCTCTACGACGCCATCTCCGGCGAGGCCTCCCTCCAGGACGTCGTCCTGGAGATCGACGGTCTCCCCCACCTCGGACTCGTCCCCGCCGATCGGAATCTCGTCGGGGCGGAGGTCGAGCTGACCGGCGCCGAGAAGCGGGAGTTCCGGCTCAAGGAGCTTCTCGCCCCGATCCGCGAGCGATACGACCACGTCCTGATCGACTGCCCGCCGTCGATGGGACTCTTGACGCTCAACGCGCTCTCGGCGTCGGACGGCGTGCTTGTCCCGGTCCAGTGCGAGTACCTCGCCCTCGAGGGGGTGTCTCAGCTCATCGACACCCTCGAGCGCATCCGGGTTGCGCTGAACCCCGCCCTCGAAATCGACGGCGTGCTCATGACGATGTACGACGACCGCACCAACCTCTCCCGGCAGGTCGTCGAGGAGGTTCGGAGCGTCCTGGGGGAGCGCGTTTACCAGACGGTCGTGCCGAGGAACGTGCGCCTGGGCGAGGCGCCGAGTCACGGAAAGCCGATCCTCCTCTACGACATCCGCTCGCGCGGGGCCGAGGCTTACCTCAGTCTCGCCAGGGAGTTCATGGCGCATGAAGAGAAACGCGTTGGGCAAGGGTCTCGGTAGCCTCATTCCTTCGGCGCCCCCCGCCGCCGCTCCCGCAACCTCCCCGCCCTCCGAGCTCAAGATCGAGGTCAGCAAGATCCGGCCGAACCGGAAGCAGCCCCGTCAGAGCTTCGACGACGCGGCCATCGACGAATTGGCGCGCTCGCTGCGGTCCACGGGGGTCCTCCAACCGGTCATCGTGCGTCCCGCGGAGAACGGGCAGTTCGAGCTGGTCGCCGGTGAGCGGCGGTGGCGCGCGGCGCAGCGCGCGGGGATTCACCGGATCCCCGCCGTCATCCGGGACGTTCCCGACGAGCGCCTCCTCGAGCTGGCCTTGATCGAAAACGTCCAACGCGAGGAGCTCAACGCGATCGAGGAGGCCGAGGCGTACAGGATCCTCGCCAACGACCTCGGCCTGACCCAGCAGGAAATCGCGGAGCGTGTCGGTAAGCAGCGCACGAGCATCGCGAACGCGATCCGGCTCCTCAGCCTCCCTCCCAAAGTCCAGCAGATGGTCCGCGGCAAGCAGATCTCGATGGGCCACGCGCGTGCCCTCCTTGCGCTCGAGGACGCCAAGATCATGCTCGAGCTCGCGGAGCGGATCGCCTCCGAGGGGCTCTCGGTTCGAGAGGTGGAGGCAAGGGCGAAGCGTCCGGCGTCGTCCGGCCGGCCGGGCCGTCCCGCAAAGGCCGTGGACCCCAACGTCGCGGCGGCGGAGCAGACGCTCCAGCGGGCTCTGGCGACGAAGGTGCGGATCATCGGTTCCGCGACATCGGGCCGCATCGAGATTCAGTACCGGGGGGACGAGGACCTCGATCGCCTCTACAGGATCCTCCTCGAGGGTGCGCAGCATCCGGCTTAGGTCCGCCGACGGATAAGTCGGCGGCCGACCAATATGTCGGCCCGCCCGACTGGGCAGATATTAACGTCGGCGGCATACCTAATGGTCGGCATTACGATTCCGCAATTCGGACAACGGATGCGGAACGGCCTTCGCGTGGTTTCTCGCGAAGAAGCTCGGATTCCGATCATGCTTCCTGGCACGTCAATCGCTTTCTCGCTCGGGGACGAAGAGAGCCTCGGCACGGGGCGAGCGCTCTCCGGCCAGGAGGGGTTTCGATGGGTCGCTGGCGCTGGCGCTCGAAGGACTCGGTTGAATCGGCCGACATCGTCGGATTCATCGGGGAGGGGACGACGTTCACCGGCGACCTCGTCCTCAAGGGAGGCGCGCGCGTCGACGGGAAGATCGTCGGCCGCGTCGAGGCGCCCTCGCTGCTGGTCGTCGGTCCCAACGGCGACATCGAAGCCGAGGAGCTCAAGGCGCGACGCGTCGTCGTCTGCGGGAACCTGCGCGGGAACCTGATGGTCGAGGAGCGCCTGGAGATCCAGCCCGGCGGCCGCGTCTCCGGTCGAGTCGTCATGGCGCAAGAGGGGCTCGTGATCGCCCCCGGCGCGATCTTCGAAGGCATCGTCGAGTATTCCCGCGCCTCCGCCGAGGAAACGGCACCGGGAGAGCTCGCCGTGGGGGCGCTCGCCGGCTGACGATTGTTGACCGTCCCCGAGGCCCTGTGCTACCGTCCGCGCTCTTCTAACGTCAAGCGCATCTTGAAGTTGTAGAGCATCGGACCTCAGGGCCTCGCGCGATTCCTGCGCGGCCGTTCAGGGGCGGGAATGACGGACCGAAAGCTGGCGACGCGTTATGCGCGGGCGCTCCTCGCCGCTCTTCCCGACGCATCGTCCCAGAACGCCGCGGGACGGTTTCTCGATGCGCTCGCCGCGACGCTCGAGGGTGACGCGGCGCTGCGGAAATCCCTCGTCGACCCCGCGATCCCGGCCTCGGCAACGTCGAAGCTCCTCGAGAGCCTCACCGGCGGCCTCGGCCTGCCTCAGCCCGTGAACGGCTTCCTCGCGACCGTCGTGGCCAACCGGCGCGTGGCGGCGCTGCCGACCATGGCGCTCGTCTTCGGCGAGGAGCGCGAGCGGGCGCAGGGCATCGTCTCGGGAACGCTGACGACCGCGGCGCCGATCGGCGACGATCTCGCCTCGCGCGCGGCCGACGCGCTGACGCGCCTGTCCGGCCGACGCGTCCAGCTGCGCCTGCGGCTCGATCCCGAGATCCTCGGGGGGGCGGTCGCCCAGGTCGGCTCGATGGTCTACGACGGGAGCGTGCGCACACAACTCGACCGGCTCAGGCAGCGGATCGCGAAGGAGTAGAGGGGGAGATGGACATCAAGGTCGACGAGATCAGCAAGATCCTCCGTCAGCAGATCGAGGGCTTCGCAAGGCAGACGGACCAGGCCGAGGTCGGAACGGTCCTCTCCGTCGGTGACGGGATCGCCCGTATCTACGGGCTCGAGAAGGCGATGTCGGGCGAGCTTCTCGAGCTCCCGCACGGCGTCATGGGGATGGCGCTCAACCTCGAGGAGGACTCCGTCGGCGCCGTGCTCTTCGGGGAGACCGACCTCATCAAGGAAGGCGACCAGGTCCGCCGGACGCGTCGGATCATGCAGGTCCCCGCGGGGGAGGCGGTCGTCGGCCGGGTCGTCAACACCCTGGGCGAGCCCCTCGACGGCAAGGGTCCGATCTCGACCACGGTGTTCATGCCCGTGGAACGGATCGCCCCGGGCGTCGTCGATCGGACCCCGGTCAAGGAGCCGCTCCAGACGGGGATCAAGGCGATCGACGCGATGATCCCGATCGGACGCGGGCAGCGCGAGCTGATCATCGGGGACCGCCAGACGGGCAAGACGGCGATCGTCCTCGACACGATCATCAACCAGAAGGGCAAGGGCGTCATCTGCATCTACGTCGCCGTCGGACAGAAGCAGTCGACGGTCGCGCAGGTCGTCAGGACGCTCGAGGAACACGGCGCCATGGTGTACACGATCGTGGTCGCCGCGGCAGCCTCCACGCCCGCCCCGCTCCAGTACCTCGCTCCGTACGCCGGCTGCGCGATGGGGGAGTACTTCCAGTTCTACGGCGCCGACGGCAAGCCGGCCTCCCAGGCGAACCCGGGCCGCGCGGTGCTGTGCATCTACGACGACCTCTCCAAGCACGCGGTGAGCTATCGCGAGGTGTCGCTGCTCCTGAGGCGGCCACCCGGCCGCGAGGCGTACCCGGGCGACGTCTTCTACCTCCACTCGCGCCTGCTCGAGCGCGCCTCGAAGTTGAACGCGGAGCTGGGGGGCGGATCCCTCACGGCGCTGCCGATCATCGAGACGCAGGCCGGGGACATCTCCGCGTACATCCCGACGAACGTCATCTCGATCACGGACGGCCAGATCTTCCTCGAGTCCGACCTCTTCTACTCCGGAGTCCGGCCGGCGGTGAACGTCGGATTGTCCGTGAGCCGCGTCGGCGGCAACGCGCAGATCAAGGCGATGAAGCAGGTCGCCGGCACACTCCGGCTCGCGATGGCGCAGTACCGCGAGCTCGCGGCCTTCGCGCAGTTCGGCTCCGACCTCGACAAATCGACCCAGGCGCAGCTCGCGCGCGGGCAGAGGCTCGTCGAGATCCTGAAGCAGGGCCAGTACGTCCCGATCCCGGTGGAGCGCCAGGTGCTCGTGATCTACGCGGCCACGAACGGTTTCCTCGACGACGTTGCCGTGAAGGACGTCCGCACGTTCGAGGCCGGGCTGAACGCCTACCTCGACCTTCATCACAAGGACATCCTCAAGGACCTCGCCGGAAAGCAGGTGCTCGACGACGACATCAAGTCGCGTCTGGGGAAGGCGCTCGAGGGCTTCAAGGCCGAGTTCGCCGCCTCGCACGTGGCGGCGTCGAGGTAACCGAGCCTCATGGCGAAGACCCACGACCTCAAGCGGCGCATCCGGTCGATCAAGAACACGATGCAGGTGACGAAGGCCATGAAGATGGTCTCGTCGGCCCGCCTGCGCAGGGCTCAGGAGCGCATCCTGGCGGCCCGTCCGAGCGCGATCGCGACGCGCCGGGTGCTGTCCTCGCTCGCCGCGCGCGCGAACCCGGAGCTCCACCCGCTGCTCGTACAGCGCCCGATCCACCGCGTCGAGATCGTCCTCATCACCTCCGATCGAGGTCTGTGCGGGTCGTTCAACGCCAACATCCTCAAGGCCGGCGTGCAATTCATCGCCGAGCGGCCCCGGGGCGAGACGAGCGTCTTGACGATCGGACGGCGCGGACGGGACGCGGCGCGGCGGCGGAAGGTCAGGATCACCAGCGAGTGGATCGACGTCTTCCGCAACCTGGAGTTCGCGACCGCGAGCACGATCGCGGACGACCTCATCGCGCGCTACACGAACGAAGAGATCGACGCCGTCTTCATCGCCTACAACGAGTTCAAGAACATCGCCACGCAGAGGCCGGTGATCGAGCAGGTGTTGCCGATCCCCCGCGAGAGCCTCGAAGGGCCCGCGCAGGACTACATCTACGAGCCGGATCCCGCGACGCTCCTGGAGGCGTTCCTCCCGGCGTACGTCCGGATCGAGATCTGGCGGGCGCTGCTCGAGTCGGCCGCGGCCGAGCACGCGGCCCGTATGACGGCGATGGACTCCGCTACGAAGAACGCGAAGGAGCTCACCGACGCTCTGACGCTGCACATGAATCGCGTACGTCAGGCCTCGATCACGACCGAGATCATCGAGGTCGTGTCGGGCGCCGAAGCCTTGGGATAACGGGGGACTGCGATGTCAAAGGTGGGGAAGGTCGTTCAGATCATCGGGCCGGTCGTCGACGTGGAGTTCGACGAGGACCACCTGCCGCCGATCTACCACGCGGTCCGGATCACGGACCCGGGGACGGAGACGGGCATCCCCGTGGACGTCGTCTGCGAGGTGGAGCAACACCTCGGAGAGAACCGCGTGCGCACCGTGGCGATGGAGCCCACCGACGGCATGGTCCGCGGGATGAAGGCCGAGGACACCGGACAGCCGATCTCGGTCCCGGTCGGCGAGGGGACGCTCGGTCGCGTCATCAACGTCATCGGGAAGGCGGTCGACAAGCTCGGCGAGATCGACGCGGCCGAGCGCTGGCCGATCCACCGCGAAGCGCCGTCCTTCGAGGAGCAGTCGACTAAGGTCGAGATGTTCGAGACCGGGATCAAGGTCATCGACCTCCTCCAGCCCTACATGAAGGGCGGGAAGACGGGCCTGTTCGGCGGAGCCGGCGTCGGCAAGACCGTGCTCATCATGGAGCTGATCAACAACGTCGCGCTCAAGCACGGCGGGTATTCGGTGTTCGCCGGCGTCGGGGAGCGGACCCGCGAGGGGAACGATCTCTGGCTCGAGATGCAAGAGTCCGGCGTCGTCAACATCAAGGACTTCAAGAAGTCGAAGGTCGCGCTCGTCTACGGGCAGATGACCGAGCCGCCGGGGGCGCGCCTGCGCGTCGCGCTCACCGGGCTGACGGTGGCGGAGTACTTCCGCGACGTGCAGCATCAGGACGTGCTCCTCTTCGTCGACAACATCTTCCGGTTCACGCAGGCAGGCTCCGAGGTCTCGGCGCTTCTGGGCCGCATGCCCTCCGCGGTCGGCTACCAGCCGACGCTCTCGACGGAGATGGGGGAGCTGCAGGAGCGCATCACGTCGACCACGAAGGGGTCGATCACGTCGGTCCAAGCCGTCTACGTGCCCGCCGACGACTACACCGACCCCGCGCCGGCCACGACGTTCGCGCACCTCGACGCGTCGACGAACCTCTCGCGTCAGATCGCGGAGCTCGGCATCTATCCCGCCGTCGATCCACTCGCGTCGACGTCCCGCATCCTCGACCCCCGCATCGTCGGCGACGAGCACTACAACACGGCGCGCGCGGTCCAGGGCGTGCTCCAGCGGTACAAGGAGCTCCAGGACTTGATCGCGATCCTCGGGATGGACGAGCTCTCCGACGACGACAAGCTCTCCGTGTCCCGCGCCCGGAAGATTCAGCGCTTCTTCTCGCAGCCGTTCTACGTCGCGGAGCAGTTCACGGGCTACAAGGGGAAGTACGTCAAGATCGAGGACACGATCAAGGGCTTCCGTGACATCGTCGAGGGCCGCTGCGACGACATGCCCGAGCAGGCGTTCCTGTACGTGGGCACGATCGAGGAAGCGCGAGAGGCCGCCGAGAAGCTCAAGGCGACCGCGTGAGCGGATCGTTTGCGCTCGAGGTCGTCACGCCGGAGCGGAAGGTGCTCTCCGTGCCGGCGCTCGAAGCCGTCATCCCGGGGGCCGAAGGGTCCTTCGGCGTTCTCCCGGGCCACGCGCCGTTCCTGACGCGGCTGGGGGTCGGCGAGATGTCCTACCGCGACGCGAGCGGGTGGCACTACCTCACCGCGGCGGATGGCGTCGTGGAGGTCCTGCCCGATCGCGTGACGGTCATCGCGGCCATCTCCGAGCACGCGCGCGAGATCGACATCGAGCGAGCGCGCGCGGCAAAGCAGAGCGCCGAGGAAGCGATGCGGCAGGCGGCGAAGCTCTCCGACCAGGACATGCTCCTGGTCGAGGTCTCGCTCAAGCGCGCCCTCATGCGGCTGCGCGTCGCGGATCGCCGGGAGTAGCTCGGATCCGGACCGTTCCGATCGCCGCCGCCCTCCTGCTCGCCGGGTGTCAT
>Ga0210379_10000933_pt1 | contig 10041 bp, 8 predicted proteins | sample PLMedo_2_FD_155468 | JGI IMG/M metagenome (GOLD analysis project Ga0210379, IMG submission 155468) | Groundwater sediment microbial communities from an aquifer in East River, Colorado, USA - PLM4_32_coex redo | ecosystem: Environmental > Terrestrial > Soil > Riparian zone | place: USA: East... | reverse complement strand
CGCTCGTGCTCGAGACCTCGCTCTCGATGCGCCGCAATCCCCTCCCCTTCCTGCTCGCGGTCGCGATGGGCTCGAACCTGGGGAGTGTCGCCACCATCGTCGGCAACCCGCAGAACATGCTGGTCGCGGGCTTCTCCGGGATCTCCTACGCGCGCTTCCTCGCCGTCCTGCTCCCCGTGGCGATCGCCGGGCTCGCGATCGGCTCGGGGCTGCTGGCCTGGATGTTCCGGCGCGATCTCGAGGGTCCGGCGGTCGCTCCGGAGCCGAGGCCGGAGGTGACGGTTCAGCGCCCCCTGCTCATCAAGTCGCTGATCGTGACCGGGCTGCTCCTCGTGGCGCTGCTGATCGGCGTGACACCGAGCCTGTGCGCGCTGATCGCGGCCTCGGCGCTCCTCATCACGCGCCGCCTCGATCCGCAGGCGGTCTACGCCGAGGTGGACTGGTCGCTGCTCACCATGTTCGCGGGGCTGTTCGTCGTGATCGAAGGGGTCGAGCGCTCCGGCCTCTCATCGGGCTGGCTCGCGGTGATCCCGCCCGAGACGCGGCACTCGATCCCGGTGTTCGCAGCCGCAACCGCTGTGCTCAGCAATCTCGTGAGCAACGTGCCGGCCGTGCTCCTCCTCAAGACCTGGGCGGCGCACTTCGCGAATCCCGAGCTCTCGTGGCTGGTGCTCGCGATGGCCAGCACGCTGGCCGGGAACCTCACGCTGGTGGGTTCGGTGGCCAATCTGATCGTGGTCGAGCAGGCGCGCGGCCGCGCGCACGTGGGCTTCTGGGCCTACGCGCGGATCGGCGTGCCGCTCACCCTCGTCACGCTCGCGCTGGGGCTCGCGTGGGTGATGTGGGTCGTGCGGTGAGCCCGGGCCGGGACTACCTCCGCTTGAACACCACGAACGGCTCGTGCCCCGGCACCGCCTCGAAGCGGGGATCGGCGGCGAGCGAATCGGCGAGCGGGCGGTCGCGCGGGTGGTCGGGCGGGTACTCGTCGGGCCAGATCACGAACCAGTCGTAGCGGCCGCGCATGGACCATCTCCGCCCGTCTTCCTTGAGGCAGTCCCAGCAGCCGAAGCTCTCGCGGTTGCAGAGCGCGGGGTAGAGCGCGAGCGGAGCGTAGACCGAAGCCTCTTTCGGAATGAGGCGCAGCACGGCGCGCGCCGGCTCGGCCGGCGGAATCGGCAGCTCGAGCTGCCGCGCGGTGAGCGGCAGCGCGGGCAGCGCCCCCGCCAGCACCACGACCCCGAGCGCGAGCGAGAACGCGTTGCGGCGCGCGAGCGGCACGTGCCAGCTCGACCGCACCGCGACGCGGGTCGCGGCGAGCGCGAAGAACGTGCCCGGCACGATCGAGGCGTAGGCGCCGGGATCCCGCATCCAGCCGAGCTGCGACAGGATGTTCAGCGCGAGGGTGGGCAGGCCCATGATCCAGACCGGATCGAGGAGCGGCGGAACGACGAGCATCGGGCTCGCCAGCCGGAAGAGGTAGCGCGCGGTCTCGCCGTTCACGATCGCGCCCCCCAGCGCCGCCGGGCTCGCAGCCATCCCCTGCGCCGCCTCGAGCGGCGTGGCCCCCCAGTGGCCCAGCACGTCCCTGAACAACCCCGGGGGATCGCTCCAGAGACCCGGGGTCCAGAACAGCGACGACATCATGGGAATCACGATCCCGGTCCAGAGCGCGCCGAGCGCCATGAGGCCGAAGGCCACGCGCCATCCGTGCGAGCGCAGCAGGGCGTAGACGCCCATCATCCCGATCACGAGCCCGGCCTCCTCGCGCACGCCGAGTGCTCCGATCGATGCGATGACGAGCAGGATGTGCCGCCGGTGCTCGAGTGCAAAGTACGCGGTGAGCAGCAGCACCGGCAGGAAGTTCGCGTCGCGGAAGTCGTGGACGCCCGCCCAGTAGAGGTTGGGCACGGCGAGGAGCGCGAGCGAGCACACCGCCGCGCCGGCCTCGCCCATGTCGCGCTCGAGCATGCGGTAGAGCGGCACCATCGCCAGCGCGACGACCAGCGCCTGGGCCGCGACCAGCGTGATCGGGTTCGGGTAGAGCGCGTAGAGCGGCGCGAGCAGGAGCAGCGTGGGCGAAAAATGGACGCCGAGGTGGCTGCCGAGCGTTCCGTCCACGGTCTCGCCGGTGTTCGAGAACGGATGGCCGCGGAGCAGCGTCCAGTAAGACTGGCCGAACAGCCCGACCTGCGAAGCTTCGCCGAAGCTGTTCAGCCGCGCGTACGTGACGAGGGTCGAGCCGGCCACGTACAGCACCGCTGCGCCGGCCAGGATCCGGCCGGCGTGCGGCGCCAGCGCCACGGCGGCGCGATCGAACGCGTCGGTGCGGAGCAGGAGCATCACAGCGGCCGCGGCGATCGCGGTCGAGAGCAGCGGCAGCCACCACCCGCCCCCGGCACCCTGGCCCACGATGTAGAGCGGCGCGTAGGTGAGGGGAACGAGCAGCGCCCACAGCACCAGCCGCGTGCGCGGCAACGAGGTAGCGGTCACGACGGCAAGCTAGACAGGGCCTGCGGTGGTGTCAACGGTCCGGGCGGAGTCCCTAAGGGTCCGTCCTGCATCTAATGGCCACGCGGTGGTGGCTCCCCCCGGCCCCGCACCCGATGCTGCATCCAGACGCCACGATCCTTCCCCCACAATACCCCGTTCCGGCGCTTCACGCCGGAGATGATTGCGGCCCCCCGGCCGCAGGAGGCAGCTCCGCTCATGAAGCCCCATCACCGAATGATTTCCACACCGAACGCTCCCCGTGAGCCCGAGGCGGGCCCGTCCCCGGAGGAGTTGGAGGCATCCGGCGCCGCCACTTCATCGGCCGCCGCGGCCGGGCCCGACGCGGGCGCCGGCCCCGGCGGAGGCGCGGCATCCGACTCCCCCGCCGCCGGGGAACACGAACTGCTGGACGCCTACTCGCGCGCCGTGATCCGCGCGGTGGAAGAGGTCGGGCCTTCGGTCGTGAACATCGAGGCGCACACGCCGGGAAGCCACGGTCGGCGCCGCGGCCCGGATCGCGACCGGGGGGGCACCGGCTCGGGCTTCCTCTTCACGCCCGACGGGCTGGTGCTCACCAACAGCCACGTCGTCCACGACTCCAGCTACATCGAGGTCACGCTGCAGGACGGGCGGCACGTGATCGCGAGCCTCGTCGGCGACGATCCCGACACCGACCTCGCGGTGATCCGCATCACCGGCGAGGACCTGAAGCCCGCGCGACTCGGCGACTCCGACGCGCTCAAGCCCGGACAGCTCGTGATCGCGATCGGAAACCCGCTCGGCTTCCAGGCCTCGGTGACGGCCGGCGTCGTGAGCGCTCTGGGCCGCTCGCTGCGGTCGCGCTCCGGCCGGCGGATGGAGAACATCATCCAGACCGACGCCGCGCTCAATCCCGGCAATTCCGGCGGGCCGCTGGTGAATTCGCGCGGCGAGGTGGTGGGCGTCAACACGGCGATGATCCAGCCGGCCCAGAACCTGTGTTTCGCGATCCCTTCGAATACCGCGCGCTGGGTGGCGACCCGCCTCATCCAGCACGGGCGCATCCGGCGCGCCTACCTCGGCCTCGCCGGGGAAACCGTGCGGCTCCAGCGCAGGCGCGTGCTCGAGCTTCAGCTCCCGACCGCGACCGGCGTGCTCGTGCTCCACGTCGAGAAGGGAAGCCCGGCGCATCGCGCCGGGATCGCAGAGGGCGACCTGATCCTCTCCTTCGGGAAGGAGCCCGTGGGCGGGATCGACGACCTGCACCGCCTGCTGACCGAGCCGCGCATCGGCGCGGCGACCCCGGTGACCCTGCTGCGCCTGGGACGCAAGCTCACCCTCGAGGTCACGCCCGAAGAGTCGCGCGCGGACGCGGGGCGGTAGGCGGGATCGAGCGGCGGCCCCGGGAGGGCCTGAAGTCCGTTTCGCGGCGCTAACGCCAGGGCAGGGAAACCGGCCGACCGGCACGGCGCCCAAGGCCGGTGCGCCGCGAAACGGACCTCTGGCCCTCCCGGGGCCGCCGCCCTACCGGTCCCCCATCATCTTCATGCCGGTGAACAGCGCGAGGATGTGGGACTTCATCGCGGTGTCCTGCACCGCGAGGTTGAGCACGCCATCCAGGATGGTGCGGTCCTGCGCGATCTTCGTCATCAGGCCCTGCACCACCGGGCCGTTCGCGAGCACCCGGTCCGTCACCAGGTCACGCGTGTCGCCGGCGAGCAGCTGATCCACCATCTTGCCGGCCAGCTCCGGGTTGGCGCCGATCGCGCCCATCACCTGGCTCTGAAACGCCGCATCGGACACCAGCCGCTTCGCGATGTCACCCGCGCAGCCCGCGATGAGCGCGCCGCTGACCACCGCGATTCCCGCCATCCCTGCCCACGAAAGCCGCATGTGATTCCCCTTTGGTTTCGGGTCAGCTTCGCGATGCACCCGACTACACTCCCGGAGGACGCTCGAGGTGCCAGCGCGTCTTGCTCTGGTAGAGGGCGCCGAGCGCCACCAGCTGACGCTCGGAGAACGCCGGCCCCATGAACGCGATCGAGGTCGGGAGCTTGTTCTCGCCGAGGCCGTTCGGCACGCACAGCGCGGGCAGACCGCACAGGTTGCCGGCCGGGATCAGCGCCGGGCCGCCGCTCACGTTGGGATAGACGTCCTCGAAGTTCTTGTTCGCCGGATAGGCGACGGTCGCGCGCGTGGGCGAGACCACGGCGTCGAAGCGCTGGAACAGCTCCGCGACCGCGCGCTTCATGGGCCGCCGGAGCCTCATCGCCTGCAGGTAGTCCACCGCGGGGATGAGCGTGCCCGCGTAGCCGCCGTGGCGATCCTTGGGGCAGCGCAGCTCCTTCACCCGGCCGGACTCGACGAGGTCGAGGAACGCCGCTGCGCCCTCCGCGCCCACGATCGCCGAGACCGCGGGCCCCCACGGGAAGTCGGGCCACTCGACGTCGGTCGTGATCTCGGCGACCGGCTTCAGGACCTCGATCGCGCGGTTGAAGTTCTCGCGCACCTCGGGCTGCACCTTCTCCGTCACGCCCTTCGGGATCGCGAGCCGCGGGCGCTTGCCGATGGGCGCCGGGTCGGCGTAGTCGAAGCGCCCCTCCACCGTGCTCTCGTCGGCGGGATCGCGCCCCGCGATCGCGGAGAGCACGAGCGCGCAGTCGTCCGCCGTGCGCCCCATCGGCCCCAGCTTGTCGAGCGTCCAGCACAGCGCCATCGCGCCGTGCCGGCTCACGAGCCCGTAGGTGGGCCGCAGGCCGGTCACGCCGCTGAATGCGGACGGCGTGAGGATCGAGCCCGAGGTCTCGGAGCCGATCGCGAACGGCACGAGCCCGGCGGCGACCGCAGCCCCCGGCCCGCTCGACGAGCCGCCGCTCCAGAATTCGGTATTCCAGGGCGTGAGCCCGGGCCCGGTGAACGAGGCATCGGCGTGGTTGTAGCCCATGCCGCCCGCGAGCTCGACCATGGCGAGCTTCGCGCACAGCACGGCGCCCATCCCGCGCAGCCGCGTGACCGCCGTGGCGTCGTAGTCGAACACCTGCTCGCGGTAGGGCGCCGCGCCCCAGGTCGTGGGCACGCCGCGCGTGGCGACCAGGTCCTTCACGCCGTACGGCATGCCGTGCATCGGTCCGCGGTAGCGCCCCGTCGCGATTTCGCGCTCGGCGGCACGGGCCTCGGCCAGAGCCGAGTCGCGCATCACGGTGACCACGGCGTTGAAGCGCGGACCGATCCGCTCGAGGCGGTCGAGGAAGCCCTCCGCGAGCGCCACCGGCGAGAGTTGACGCCGGCGAATGCGGGTTCCCAGCTCGCGGACCGGGAGAAAGAAGAAGCCCTCGTTGAGCACGGGCGGCCTCAGGCGTGGAAGGTGAAGTCGGGCTCGTCGCCGTTCGCGAGCTTGGCCGCGCGCAGCGTCTTCCCGCCCTGCAGGCGGTTCTCGATCTCCTTCGTCACCGCCTCGAGCTGCTCGGGGGTGAGGTGCTGCCCGTAGCGCCGCTTCAGGAGCTCGGCCAGCGCGCGCGCGTCGTCCGAGATCTCGGGCGGCTTGGCAGCTGCGGGTGGCGCGGCCGCCGAATCGGGGCGCGCCCCGCCTGGTGCTGCGGGTTTCGCCTGCGCTGCGACCATCGCCGGCCTGCAGAGCGAGGCGAGCCCGGCGAGGCCGGCGCTCTGAAGGAAGCGGCGGCGGTCGGCGTCGAACGGCTCGAACCGGCGCATGCGGACCTCCGGGATGGGAACGCCGCCCCACCGGCGGCTCGCGGAGACTACGCCGCCGGACTCGGCCCGCGCAAAGCGGCCCGGGCACCCGCGGCCGCCCGGCGGGAAATCGCTGCGGTGACCGGCCTCAGGCGCCGATAAGGACGGGAGACCCGTCGCTCTGTCACTGGCCCGCGATTCGAGGAGAGCGTCCCATGGATTCCATTCTGTTCTGGATCGGCGCGCTGATTGTCTTCAGCGTGCTCTCGCCGCTGATCAAGTACGTGATCGCCGCCGTCGCCGGCAAGCAGATCGGCGCCAAGGCCCTCGCCCATCAGCCCGACCGCATCCACCTGCAGCCCGGCAGCGCGGACTCGTGGAGGAACGCCACGGCCGCGGTCAAGATCTCCCATCCCCTTACCTCGCGGGGGTTCACCGACGCGGGCGTGTACACCGTTCCCGAGCTGCCCGGCGTGGTCGTGCAGTTGCTCGCCCACGTCAAGGACAGCCTCTACGCGGCGGTCTACGAGCATCCCAAGGCGGGAAGCTGGTTCGACCTGGTCTCGCGCTACCAGGACGGCTCGTCGGTGACCTACTCGACGTCGCTTCCCACCGCGCTCAAGCCCCGGCCCGGGCACCCGACCGTCAACCTGCCGGGGATCGAGCCGCTCGCCGTGCTGGACCGGATTCTCGCCCAGCGCCCGCGCCGGCCGCTCAAGCCCGTGAGCCCGGACCAGGCCGCGAGCGTGTTCGAGCAGGGCTATGCCGACTCGATCGACTATCGGAAGCAGGTCGGCATCTCGACCGGCGAGGTGGTGGGAACCGCGGCGCGCAAGATCGCCTGAAGCCGCGGGAACGGATCGCGGGCCGGACGCAACGGCGCGCGCTGGCACCTCCGCCGCGCCGCCGTCGTTCCTGCGCCGGAGCCGGCCCCGGCCCCCGCGCGCGGCGACACCCTCCCGCATTGTGTGCACAGGGGGCCCGTCCTGGACTCCCGCGACTTGCCACTCGGGAGGAAGCATGGCCGACGGACGGAAGCTCAGACGATCGCGCAACCGGGTCATCGCCGGCGTGTGCGCCGGGATCGCCGAGTACCTGGGCTGGCCCGTGGCCCGGGTGCGGGCCATCTACGTGATCGTATCGATCCTCAGCGCGGCCTTCCCGGGCACGCTCGTCTACCTGATCCTGTGGTTCCTGATGCCCGCTCCCGACGCGGCGTAGTCGGCCGTGATCCCCGCCAACTCCTACGAAGACGCCCGGCGCGCCGAGGCGTACGCGCGTCTCGAATTCGCGGGCACCTATTACCTGGCCTTTCGCGACCTGCCCGGAATCCTCAGCTCCCACGTGCACGGCAGGCACGCGCTCGATTTCGGCTGCGGCGCGGGCCGCTCGACCCGCTTCCTGCGCCGGCTCGGCTTCGAGGCGGTCGGCGTGGACGTCTCGAGCGACATGCTGGCGCAGGCGCGCGCGCTCGACCCCGGCGGTGACTACCGACAGATCGCCGACGGGGAGTTCGGCTCGCTCGAGCCCGCGAGCTTCGATCTGGTGCTGTGCGCCTTCCCGTTCGACAACATCCCGACCCTCGAGCGCAAGGTCCGCCTGCTGCGCGGGCTCGCGGGTCTGCTCGCGGGCGAGGGCCGGATCGTGAACGTGGTCTCCTCGCCCGAGATCTACCTGAACGAGTGGGCGTCCTTCACGACCCGGGCCTACCCCGAGAACGCGCGCGCGCGGAACGGCGACACGGTGCGGATCGTCATCACCGACATCCCCGACCCGCGCCCGGTCGAGGACATCCTGTGGACCGAGGAGGCCTACCGCGACACCTATGCGCGGGCGGGGCTCGAAGTGGTGGCGACGGTCCGCCCGCTCGGGCGGGACGGGGAGCCGGTGCGATGGGTCAACGAGACCCGCGTCGCACCGTGGACGATCCACGTGCTGGGGCGGGGAGCGCGCGAAGAGGCCGGTGGGCGCGCGGCCTCCTGATCACCCCCGCGCGAGCTTGCGCAGCACCGCCGGGAGGATCCCGCCGTTCCGGTAGTAGTCCACCTCGACCGGGGTGTCGAGACGCGCGATCGCCGTGAAGCTGAGCGTCGCGCCATCCTCGCGGCGGGCGCGCACCGTGACCTTCATGCGCGGCGAAAGGCCCCCGGAGAGCCCGGTCACGTCGAACACCTCGCGACCGGTCAACCCCAGGCTCTCCGCGGTCTGTCCGCTCTCGTACTGGAGCGGGAGCACGCCCATGCCGACCAGGTTCGACCGGTGGATCCGCTCGTAGCTCTCGGCCAGCACCGCGCGCACGCCGAGCAGGAGAGTGCCCTTCGCCGCCCAGTCGCGCGATGAGCCGGAGCCGTACTCCTTCCCCGCGAGCGCGAGCAGCGGCACGCCGTCGGCGCGGTAGCGCTCGGCGGCGTCGAACACGCTCAAGCGCTCGCCGTCCGGCAGGTGCACCGTCACGTTGCCCTCGGTCCCGGGCAGCAGCAGGTTCTTGAGCCGGATGTTGGCGAAGGTGCCGCGCACCATCACCAGGTCGTTGCCGCGCCGCGAGCCGTAGGAGTTGAAGTCGCGCTTCGCGATCCCGCGCGACTTGAGCCAGCGCCCGGCTGGCGCCTCCTCCGCGATGTCGCCGGCGGGCGAGATGTGGTCGGTGGTGACCGAGTCGCCCAGCATCACGAGCACGCGCGCGCCGTGGATGTCCGCGGGCGGGGCCGGCTCGGGCGTCAATCCCTGGAAGAACGGGGGCTCGTGGATGTAGGTGGACTGCGGATCCCACGGGTAGCGCTCGCCCTCCCCGACCGGGATCGCGTTCCAGCGCGGGTTGCCGTCGAACACGTTCGCGTACTCCTCGCTGAACTGCTCGGGCTTGAGCGCGCGCGCGATGGTGTCCGCGATCTCCTTCTGCGTCGGCCACAGGTCGCGCAGGTGGACCGGTCGCCCGTCGGTGCCCGTTCCCAGCGGCTCGCGCTCGAGATCGATGTCCACGGTGCCGGCGAGCGCGTACGCGACGACGAGCGGCGGCGAGGCGAGGTAGTTGGCGCGCGTGAGCGGGTTGATGCGCCCCTCGAAGTTGCGGTTCCCCGAGAGCACCGCGGCGGCCACGATCCCGCTTTCGGCCACGGCCTTTGCGACCTTTTCAGGTAGCGGGCCGGACATTCCGATACAGGTCGTACACCCGTAGCCCACAACGTGGAACCCCAGCGCTTCGAGATCGCCCATCAGCCCCGCTTCGCTCAGATACCGCGTCACCACTTTCGAGCCGGGCGCCATGCTGGTCTTGACCCAGGGCTTGACGCCAAGGCCGCGCTCGACGGCCTTCCGCGCCAGCAGCCCGGCGGCCACCATGACCGAGGGGTTCGAGGTGTTGGTGCACGAGGTGATCGCGGCGATCACCACCGCGCCGTGCCCCAGCGAATCGCGGTGGCCGTTGAGGCTCACCTCGACGCTGCGACCGATGTCGCTCTCGGCGAGGCCGTAGCCGCGCTCCTTGACCGGTGCTACGAGCGAGCGCCGGAATGCGGGCTTCATCTCGCGCAGCGCCACGCGGTCCTGCGGGCGCTTGGGGCCGGCCAGGCTCGGCTCGACGTCGCCGAGGTCGAGCGCGAGCGTGTCGGTGAAGGCCGGATCGGGCGTCTCGTCGGTGCGGAAGAGCCCCTGCTCCTTGCAGTAGGCCTCGGTCAGCTTGGCGGCGTCGCCGCGCCCGGTGCGCTCGAGGTAGCGCAGGGTCTCGGCATCCACCGGGAAGAAGCCCATCGTCGCGCCGTACTCGGGCGACATGTTGGCGATGGTGGCGCGATCCGCGACCGACATGGCGGAGAGACCGGGGCCGCAGAACTCCACGAACTTGTCCACAACGCCCTTCTTGCGCAGCATCTGGGTCGCGGTCAG
>Ga0210379_10000930_pt1 | contig 10058 bp, 10 predicted proteins | sample PLMedo_2_FD_155468 | JGI IMG/M metagenome (GOLD analysis project Ga0210379, IMG submission 155468) | Groundwater sediment microbial communities from an aquifer in East River, Colorado, USA - PLM4_32_coex redo | ecosystem: Environmental > Terrestrial > Soil > Riparian zone | place: USA: East... | reverse complement strand
GGTAAACCACGCGGCCGTCCTGAATCACCTCGACCACGTCCAGCTCGTCGCGTCCGTGCACCGCGAAGGAAACGTCCACGTGCTTGCCGGCGTCGACGCTCGCGCCCATCGGCGCGCCCTGCACCGTAAAGTCCACCTCGATGCGATCGCCGGTCAGCGCGTAAGTACGCCGCGCGCGGATCGCTTCCAGGATGCCGGCGCGGCTGAAATCCGTGACCACGGCCCCCATCAATCCCTCGCCGTAGGCCCCCGGAAACCCGGCATGGTCGTCCGAGGAGGCCACGAAGCCGAAGCGCAGCCCCGCGGCGAGCGCTGCGCGCGCGGTGTTGGCGGTCTCGCGCCCGCCCATTGAGTGCGTGAAGTAGCCGAAGGGGCCGCGGTCCTCTTCCGCATTGCCGTGCTCGGAGTAGATCTCCACCACCGGCGTGCAGTTCTCGCGAAAGACGTCCCAGTTCACGCCGCGCCGCCCCTTGGGATAGGCAAGGTGGTGCGGAATCATCAGCGCGTCTTCCTCGATGCAGAAGCGGCGCAGCTGCTCGGGGTCGTCCGAGTAGTACAAGGGGCGGTGGTCCTGCGGGAACACCACGCACTGGTCTCCCCATTGCGAGGAATGCCATTCGAAGCCGAGAAAGGCGCAGAACTCGCCGTCGCGGTTGCCCTCGGCGATCACCTCCTGCACCCGTGGCCAGGTGTCCTTCAGGCGCTTGAAGCCGTCGATCCAGTGCCGTTCGCGCTGCCCCTCCATCGCGGGCATGTCGTGCCAACTGGAATGCCCGGTGAAAGCGAAGAAATCCAGATGCGTGCGCGCGATCTCCAGCGAACGCTCGATCGAGCCCACCCCGTAGCCGTGCGCGTTGTGGTTGTGGATGTCGCCGTACAGCACGCGATAGCTCATTCCATGCCGAGCAGCTTGTAGATGCGCCGCGTGTACTCGCCGAAGCGCTGGTGCGTCTTCATGTCGAGCGTGCGCGGGCGCGGCAGGTCAATGGCGAAGTTGTCCGCCATGCGCGCGGGGCCGGCGGTGAGCACCACCACGCGGGTGCCGAGGAACACCGCCTCGGAAATGCCGTGGGTGACGAACACGATGGTCTTCTTCGCCTCCTGCCAGATGCGCAGCAGCTCCAGGTTCATCTTCTCGCGCGTGAGCGCGTCCAGCGCGCCGAAGGGCTCGTCCATCAGCACCAGCTTCGGGTCGTGCACCAGCGCGCGCGCGATGGCGGCGCGCTGCTGCATGCCGCCGGAGAGCTCGTAGGGATACTTGTCCTCGTAGCCGGTGAGGCCCACCAGCGCGAGCAGACCTTTCGCGCGTTCGCGCGCCTCGCCCATCGGCAGGCCGAGGATCTCCGCCGGCAGCAGCACGTTCTCCAGGACCCGCCGCCACTTGAGCAGCAGCGGCGACTGGAACACCATGCCCACGTCGCGCGACGGGTCGAAGGAATGCGAGGCGGAGCCGATCCTCACTTCGCCGCCATCGTGCGGATGCAGGCCGGCGAGGATCTTGAGCAGCGTCGACTTGCCGCATCCCGAGGGGCCGACGAGCGACACGAGCTCACCCGGCATCACGTCAAAGGTGGCGTCCGAGATGGCGAGATGCTCGGCCTTGCCGCGGCGGTAGATCTTGGTGACGCCGCGCAGGTGGATGAACGGTTCCATCAGTCGAGCCTCGCGTCTTTCACCACCAGCCAGCGCTCGAGCGCCAGCACCATGCCGTACAGCAGCATGCCGATCAGCGTGATCATGATCACCGCCATGAACATCGCCGGGGTATCGAGCGTCACCTGCACCTGCAGCATCAGGTAGCCCAGGCCCTTGTCCGAGCCGAGGAACTCGCCCACGATGGCCCCCGCCACGGCGAGGATCGCCGCCACCTTCATGCCGGAGAAGATGTAGGGCAGCGCGCCGGGCAGCTGCACCTTGGAGAACAGCTGCCAGCGCGAGCCCTTGAGGGACCTCACCAAGTCGAGCAGTTCCGGCTCGGTCTCGCGCAGGCCCCGGGCCGTGGTGAGCAGGATCGGGAACACGCAGATGGAGAACGCCATGATGCTGTTGGGGAGGATGCCGTACTTGAACCAGACGATGATCAGCGGGCCGAGCGCGACCTTGGGGATCATGTTGAGCGACACGAGCAGCGGCATGAAGAAGGCTTCCAGCGCCTTCGACCAGGTGAACACCAGCGCCAGGCCCACGCCGACCACCAGCGCGAGAAAGTAGCCGGCGAAGATCTCGGTGCCGGTCACCAGGACGTTGGTCCACCAGCCGTAGTTCGGCTGCAGCAGCGCGTCCAGCGTCGCTGCGGGCGAGGGCATGACGAACTTCGGCACGTTGCCCAGCTTCACGAACAGGTACCACGCCAGTATCAGCGCGACGTGCGCCAGCACCGCGAACGTCCAGCGTTGCAGGTTCTCGCTCATGGGATCCTCGATTTCACGACAGCCAGCGGGAAAGATTCTCGCGCACGAAAGCGTCGTCCGCGAGGTCCGCGTGCTCGCGGTAAACCCGGTCGATCTCCTCACTCTGCCCCGGCGAGAGGGTTTCCTTCGGGTCGAGGCACCAGATGCCCTTCAGCAGCCCCTGGCGCCTGAGCACCTCGTGGCAGCCCGGGATGCAGCCGGCGAAGTCGTGCGCCACGTCGAAGAACGCGCTGTTGCAGTCGGTGACGCGCGCATCGAGCGCGAGCAGGTCCTCGTCCACGCGCCGCTGCCGGTGGATGCGCTCGAGCAGCTCGACCGCGGTCCTGGTCCACACGCTCCAGTGGCCGAGCAGCCCGCCCTTGATGCGCACGCGCACCTCTTCGGCGCCGCGCTTCACGGCGAAGGGCACCGCGAGGTCGAGCACGATGTGGTCGTCGTTGCCCGTATACAGCGTGACGCGGTCCTCGGCGCGCGCCGCGACCACGCCGCGCACGACATCGAGCGTCTTGTAGCGGTTGAAGGGCGCGATCTTGATCGCGATCACGTTCTCGATGGCGGCGAAGCGCCGCCAGAACTCCATCGGCAGCGCGATGCCGCCGACCGCGGTCTGCAGGTAGAACCCCACCAGCGGAATGTCCGCCGCCACGGCGGAACAATGCGCCACCAGCTCATCGAGGGAGGCGCCCTGCATCGGCGCAAGCGAGAGCATGCCCGCGTGATAGCCATGCGCGAGCGCAACCGCCGCCTCGTGCTTCGCCTGCGCCGTGCTGCCCGACAGGCCCGCGATCATCGCCAGCGGGCGCTTGGTCCAGTCGCGCGCGGTGTCGGCGGCGAGCTTGAGCACCGGCTCGTAGAGGCCGCGCTCGCGGATGGCGAACTGGGTGGCGTGCACGCCCACGGCGAGGCCGCCCGCGCCGGCATCCAGGTAATAGCGCGTGAGCGCGCGCTGGCGCCGGGGATCCAGCCCGCGCCCGGCGTCCAGCGCCAGCGGATGCGCCGGGATCACCGTCCCCCGGCGCAGCAGCGCGAGCGTCTCGGGCGGCAGCCCGGTCCAGTGCAGTGGCATGCGCGGATATTAACTGCCCAGAAGGCGCCGCCAGACCCGGGCGAGCCAGTGGCGGACTCGCCCGGTGCCGATTGGCGCCGGAGGTTGTGAAGCCGAAACGGCGCCGAAGCGTTTCCCAAGACAGTCGGCGAACTGGGCGGTGCGCTCTGTCGCCCTGCGCTCGAACAGGCGATCGACGATCGCCTTGAGCTGCCCCTCGCCCTTTACGTCGAACAGACTGAGCAGCTCGGTCCCTGTTTCGGTGCCCCGCAAGGTGACGTCGATCGCCATGGTCAAATGCTCGGCCCTTGCGGTGGCATGCAGCCTGCGCGGCGGCTCCTCCGAATCGATCTGCGCTCTGAGCGCCAGAATCAAGGGCACGACACCGACCTTTTCCCTCACCGTCAGCTCGGCGGTCCTGTCGTCCACCACGTTGATGCGTTCCACTCCGGGAATGCAGGTGCACAGCGAGCGGAAGTCGCGAATGAATCGCCACAATTCCTCGGGCGGGGCGTTCACCGTGAACTTCGCCTCGCGCTGAGGCATCAGTCCCACCACTTCTTCAGCTTGAAATCGTCCACGATCACGGCAGCCGCGTTATGTCCCGCTCCCGCGTGCACGCCGCCGCCGGGGTGGCAGTACCCGCCGCACATGTAAAGGCCTTCAACCGGGGTTCTGTAGCTGGACCAGCCGGCGAAGGGCCTGAAATATCCCATCTGGTCGGGCGTCATGTCGCCCACGACATCGACGCCATTCACCAGATTGTCGTTAAGCCGCTCGGTATCGGTTGGGTCCTGTATTGCCATGCCGAGGATCTTGTCCCGCGTGATGTTCGGCGCGTAGGACCGCCACAGATCCAGGAGATGCGCGGCATATTCCCCCCTCAGCTTCCTCCATCCTTCCGGGCCCCCGGGCTCTACGCTGTACGGTGCGTACTGCCAAACGACCGTCGTGTGCTTGCCTGCGGGAGCCTGCGTGGGATCGAACAACGTAGGCAGGGTGATCTGCAGCATCTCCTTCCGGGGTGGCTTGCCCATCGCGATGTCCCGGTAAGCGCGGACCTGATCCTGCACGGTCCCGCCGAACATTTCCTGGCTGAACGCCACATTCACCGGTGGATTGGCCGCGCCGGCCCGGTACTGCGGCGGCTCGGAAAGCGCGAGGTGCAAGACGAAGAGCGACCGGCCACGCGAATGGTAGTTCCTGACGCGAGCAGCAAAGGACGGCGGCAGGAACTCTTCTCCCACCATGCGCAGGAAGCTCTTCTTCGGTTCGACGTTGGTGATTACCGCCTTGCCGGCTTCGACCCGCCTGCCATCCTTCATTTCGATCCCGATGGCCTTGTTGCCGCGCAGGAGGATTCGCTTGACCTCCGTGTCCGTCTGGACGATGCCGCCGTGGGCCTCGACGGCGCTTCGCAGTCCGTGCGCGAGCTGCTGCGAGCCTCCCACGCAGATCGGCGCCTCCGCTTTCAGGATGCGGAAGAGGCAGATCCATCCCTGTCCGAATTGATCGGGAGCAAATCCCAACACGGTCATCCTTGCGAGGAAGTGAACCTTTACCTCCTCGCTCTCGAACAGTTCGTCGAGCAGTTGCACCGGCGTGCTCGCCTGCCACTGCAGGAGCGTCCTGCCTTCCTCGGATTTCTCCAATTCCGCGGTCTGGAGCGAGGGCGGCAGCGGCGGCGAATACATCAATGGCAGGTAGGTCGATTCGATGAATTCGCCGTAGTCTTCAACCAGTTGCCTGAAGGTTCGCGCATCCCTGGTCGAGAACTTGCCCAGTTCCGCGGCCATCTTGTCCGGCTCCCGATACATCACGATGCTCCTGTGGTCGGGGAAGATGGTGCCGCGGAGGTGTTCCGGGTAGACGTAGCTGACGCCGTGACGTTCGAGCTCCAGGTCGCGGTAGACCGGGCTGGTGGGAATGTGGGTGTGAACGACGGAGCAGATATTGTGCTTGAATCCTGGCAGCGTCGCTTCCGCGGTGTGGCACCCGCCGCCCACGCGCGCGCTGCGCTCCAGGACCAGGACCTTGGCGCCTGTCTTTGCGAGATAGGCGGCGCAGGCGAGGCCGTTGTGGCCGGCGCCGACAACGATGAAATCGTAGGTCACAGCGAACACCTCCGGTCAATCGCCAAATCGGGCCGCAAGTCCAGTGCACTTCCGATCCGAAACTTAACTGTCTGGTTAATGCCGAGTCAATCCACATCGGCGAATCCATTGACACGCCGCAGCGCACCTCGATACCATTTTCGCCTCGATCTCCCAAGGAGGAACCATGCGCAAAATCTTTCTCGCGGCGCTCGTCGCCTCGACCGCCGTAAGCGCCGCGCCCGCGGCGGCCCAGACCAAGCTCGATTTCATCCTCAACTGGGTGCCGGGTGGCGACCACGCGCCCTACTACTACGCCAAGGCGCAGGGCTGGTATGCCAAGGAAGGGCTCGAGGTGAACCTCGAGCCGGGCAAGGGCTCGATGCTCGCAGCGCAGAAGGTCGGCGCCGGCGCCAACCCGATCGGCCTCGCCGACATGGGCAACGTGCTCATTGCCAAGGGCAAGGGCGCGAACATGGTCGGCGTGTACAACGTCTACGCCAATTCGCCGCAGGGCCTGTACTGGCTGAAGAGCTCGGGCATCAAGGGCATCAAGGACTTCGCCGGCAAGAAGATCGGCAACCCGGCGGCCGACGGCGCGCGGCCGATGTGGCCGGCGCTGGCGAAGGCGAACGGCGTGGATCCGAAGTCGGTCATCTGGGTGAACGTGGACGCCAACGCCAAGCTCTCCGCGCTGAAGGCCAAGTCCATCGACATCACCACCTCGTTCTACAACATCCACCACATTTTCCAGCGCGAGCTGGGCGACGACATGGGCTTCGTCGCCTGGCGCGACGTCGGCCTCAACCCCTACGGCAACTCGGTGGTGGTGAACGCCGATTTCCTCGCCAAGAACAAGCCGGCGATCGAGAAGTTCGTCAAGGTGACGCAGCGCGCCTTCGCCACCTGCGTCAAGGATCCCAAGCCCTGCGTGCAGGCGCTGGTGGACGCCAACGGCGCGCTCAAGTTCGACAACGAGATGACCAACTGGAGCCTGGTGGAAGTGCTGATGAGCGACAAGTACACCCGCGAGGTGGCGCTCGGCATCCACGACGACGGCCGCATGAAGGCGGACTACGAGCTGGTGCGCGACTACGTCAGCATCGACAAGCCCTTCGACGTGAAGAGCGTCTACACCAACGAATTCCTCGACCGCAACGTCAGGATGACGAAGTGAGGCTTTCCCGCAGGTAGAGGCTGTCGATGGGCTGATCGAGGTCGTTGCCCGAGCGCTCGAAGCCCTTGCGCCAGTCGTTCAGGTGGCGGCGCGCCCACAGGCGCCCCGCCTCCGCATCGCCCCGCCGGATCGCGTCCAGCATCATGCGGTGCGCTTCCAGCAGCCGCGCCGGTCCTTCCTTCACCTTGGACAGGATCATCTTGGTGGTCGGGTAGACCAGCAGGTCGGATGGCTCGCGCGCGAGCTGCAGCACGCGGTTGCCCGAGGCGCGGCCGATCATGGCGTGGAATTCCGAATCGAGCTGCGCCACCGCCGCCGCGTCGCCCAGCACGTGCGCCGTGCGCTCGACGTTGTCCTCGAGCGCCGCGATCATCTCGCGCGTGGCGCGCTGCACGGCGCCCTCGATGGTCGCCATCTGCAGCGCCATGGAGGCCTCATACAGCTCGCGGAACGTGACCTCGTGCAGCACCATGGCGCGCGTGGTGCGGCTGGCCAGGCGCTCGTAGTGCGGCAGGCTCACCGCCAGGCGGCGGTTCGACTGCCGCTGGATGATGCCGTCGTGTTCGAGGAGCCGGATGCCCTCGCGCACCGTGGAGCGGTTGACGCCGAACTGCTTCACCAACTCGGCCTCGGTGCCGATCGGCTCGCCCGGACGGATGCGCCCCGTGAGAATCTTCTTCTCGATGGCTTCCGCCACCAGCTGATAGGCCGGGGTCGAATGGATGCGCCGGAACTTCTCGGCGAGTTCGGTCATCTCTTTTCTTGACTGTATCGAAGATATCGTCCGACAATCCGACACAATAAGCAATAGCGCCCGCGCGGCGCTGCGGTGCGAATCCTTTGGAGGAGGAGCGATCGAACCGGTTGCTACAGCGTTGTTGCGCGTGGACGGCGTGGGCGTGCGCTTCGGCGGCATCGTTGCGCTGGACGGCGTGTCGTTCGACGTCGAGGCGGGCCGCATCGTCGGCCTGATCGGCCCGAACGGTGCCGGCAAGACCACCCTGTTCAACTGCCTGTCGCGCCTCTACGAGTGCGGCAGCGGCGACATCCTGTTCAACGGCGTGTCGCTCCTGCAGGTGCCCAAGCACGGCATCGCCTCGCTCGGCATCGGCCGCACCTTCCAGAACCTCGCGTTGTTCAAGACCATGACGGTGCTCGACAACATCATGGTCGGACACCATTGCCGCACGCAGAGCGGCTTCTTCGTCAATGCGCTGCGCCTGCCGGGCGTGACGCACGAGGAGCACGCCACCCTGGAGAAAGCGAAATCCCTCGTCCGCTTCCTCGGGCTGGATGCGGTGGCGGGCGCACGTGTCGCCGACCTGCCCTTCGGCACGCAAAAGCGCGTGGAGCTGGCACGCGCGCTGGCGAGCGAGCCAAAACTCCTGCTGCTGGACGAGCCGGCGAGCGGCCTCAACCACGAGGAGGTGGGCGAGCTCGGCGTGCTGATCCGCGACATCCGCGACCGGCTCGGGCTCACGGTGCTGCTGGTCGAGCATCACATGAGCCTGGTGATGAGCATTTCCGACCGCGTGGTGGCGCTCAATTTCGGCAGGAAGATCGCCGAAGGAACACCCGCGGAAGTGCAGAAGCACCCCGAAGTGATCCAGGCTTACCTGGGGACTGCGTGATGGCAGCGCTGCTCGAAGTCTCCAAGCTGCACGCCGCCTACGGGTTGACGCGCGTGCTGCACGGCATCGATTTCTCCATGCAAGAAGGAACCATCACCACCCTGCTCGGCGCCAACGGCGCGGGCAAGACAACCACCCTGCGCGCGCTGTGCGCGATGGTGAAGACGCAAGGCGAGATCCGTTTCGCCGGCCAAAGAATCGACAACCGCGCGACCGAGGACATCGTGCGCCTGGGCATCGCCCACGTGCCCGACGGCCGCGGCACCTTCGTAAACCTGACCACCGAGGAAAACCTTCGCCTGGGCGCCTACGTGCGCAAAGACCGCGACCACATCGACGCGGACCTGGAGCGCGTGTACGGCTACTTCCCGCGCCTCAGGGAGCGCCGCGCCCAGCAGGCGGGCACGCTGTCGGGCGGCGAGCAACAGATGCTAGCCGTGTCGCGCGCGCTGATGCTGCGGCCAAAGCTGATGCTGCTGGACGAGCCGTCCTTCGGCCTGGCGCCCCTCATCGTCAAGGAGCTGTTCGGCATCCTGCGCACCGTCAACGAGAAAGAACAGGTCAGCATGCTGGTGGTGGAGCAGAACGCGGCGATGGCGCTCGACCTCGCCGACCACGCCTACGTGATCGAAACCGGGCGCGTCATGCTCTCGGGCACCGCGGCCGAGATCAAGAGCAACGACAACGTCCGCCGTTCCTACCTCGGCTACTGACCATGGATGCTCTCCTGCACCAGGTACTCGCGGGCCTAGCCACCGGCGGCATCTACGCCAGCCTCGCGCTCGCGCTGGTGATGATCTACCAGGCAACGCACCTGGTGAATTTCGCGCAGGGCGAGCTCGCCATGTTCGCCACCTACTTCGCCTGGAGCCTGATCAACGCCGGCGTGCCATACTGGCCGGCGTTCTTCATCACCGTTATCTTCGCCTTCGTGCTCGGCGTTGTGATCGAGCGCGTGGTGATTCGCCCGGTGGAGAACGCGCCGGTGCTGGCGGTGGTGGTGGTGTTCATTGCGCTGCTGGTGATCCTGAACAGCGTCGCCGGCTGGATCTACACCTACACCATCAAGACCTTCCCCAGCCCGTTCCCGACGGGCGGCGTGTTCGGCACCAAGCTACTGTCCCCCCACGAGCTTGGCGCGATCGGCGTGACGCTGGTGGTGCTGCTGCTGCTGTATGTCTTCTTCCGCTTCACGCCGCTCGGCCTCGCGATGCGCGCGGCAGCGCAGAACCCCGATTCCGCGCGCCTCGTCGGCATCCGGGTGGGCTGGATGCTGGCGCTCGGCTGGGGCCTCGCCGCGGCAATTGGCAGCATCGCCGGCATGATGGTGGCGCCCATCGTGTTCCTCGATCCCAACATGATGGGCGGCATCCTGCTGTATGCGTTTGCCGCCGCGCTGGTCGGCGGCATCGACAACCCGGGCGGCGCGGTGCTCGGCGGGTTCATGGTCGGCGTGCTGGAGAACGTGCTCGGCGCCTTCGTCATCGGCAACGAGCTCAAGCTCGCGGTGGCGCTGGTGCTGATCATCGGCGTGCTGGTGGTGAAGCCCTCGGGCTTCTTCGGCAAGGTGTTCGTGACCCGCGTATGACCCGGCGCCAGCTGATCCCGATAGCGGTGCTGCTGCTCGTGGCCTGCGCCCTGCCGCTCGCGGTCAGCGACTACCGCGTGTTCCAGTTCAACCTGGTGCTGGTGTACGCGATC
>Ga0210379_10000929_pt1 | contig 10067 bp, 9 predicted proteins | sample PLMedo_2_FD_155468 | JGI IMG/M metagenome (GOLD analysis project Ga0210379, IMG submission 155468) | Groundwater sediment microbial communities from an aquifer in East River, Colorado, USA - PLM4_32_coex redo | ecosystem: Environmental > Terrestrial > Soil > Riparian zone | place: USA: East... | reverse complement strand
CAACGGGACGCCGACCGTCGATCTCAAGGTGATGATGGCGCACAAGGAGAAAGCCGTCAGCGAACTAACCAAGGGCGTCGAGTTCCTGTTCCGGAAGAACAAGGTCGTTGGAATCGTCGGCGAAGGCAAAATCACCGCGCCCGGCAAAGTGAGCGTGAAGACGAAAGACGGCGTGCGCGAACTGGAGGCGAAGAACATCGTCATCGCCACGGGTTCCGATGTCGCGACGCTGCCCGGGATCGGGATCGACGAGGAGCAGATCGTGTCATCGACCGGCGCGCTGTCGTTTCCGGCGGCGCCCAAGCGGCTCCTGGTGATCGGCGCGGGCGTGATCGGGCTCGAGTTGGGCTCGGTCTGGCGGCGTCTCGGCTCCGATGTGCTGGTGGTGGAATTCCTCGACCGCATCGTGCCGGGGGTCGACAGCGAAGTCGCCAAGCAGTTCCAGCGTCTGCTGGAGCGGCAGGGCATGAAGTTCAAGCTCGCGAGCAAGGTCGTGGGCGTGGAAAAGAAGGGCGCGACGCTCGTCGCCTCTGTCGAACCGGCAGCGGGCGGTGCTCGCGAGACGGTCGAGGCCGATGCGATCCTCGTTGCCATCGGCCGCAAGGCCTATACCGACGGGCTCGGGCTGGATGAAATGGGCGTCAAGCGCGACAGCCGCGGACGCGTCACGACGGACGAGCACTTCCGGACCAATGTTGCCGGCATCTGGGCGATCGGCGACGTGCGCGAAGGCGCGATGCTAGCGCACAAGGCCGAAGACGAAGCGGTCGCGTGCGCCGAGACCATCGCCGGCCGCGCAGGCCACGTGAATTACAACGCGATCCCGTCGGTGATCTACACCTATCCCGAAGTCGCGGTCGTCGGGAAAACCGAAGACGAGCTGAAAGCCGCAGGCGTCGCCTACAAGGTCGGCAAGTTTCCCTTCACTGCGAATGCGCGCGCCAAATCGAACCTCACCACCGAAGGCTTCGTGAAGATCATCGCCGACGCGAAGACCGACCGCGTGCTCGGCGTGCACATGATCGGTCCCGATGTCGGCAACATGATCGGCGAGGCCTCGCTTGCGATCGAGTTCTCGGCCTCATCCGAAGACATTGCGCGCACCAGCCACGCCCATCCGACGCTGACCGAAGCCGTGCGCCAGGCGGCGATGGGCGTCGAGGGCTGGACGATGCAGATGTAAATTCGAACAGGCCTCAAAAGACACATTGCAGGAACTACGGCAATGCCGTATAAAGCTCATGCAAGAATTCGAGTGGGACGAAGAAAAGGCCGAGGCGAACCGCAAGAAGCACGGCGTATCGTTTCACGCGGCTTCAATGGTTTTCTCTGATCCTGGGCGACTGACGCTTACCGACGACAGATTCGACTATGACGAAGAGCGCGAGATCACGATTGGCCAAGTTGAAGATCGCATCCTTACGGTCGTCCACACCGACCGTGGGGGCAAAATCCGTGTCATCTCCGCGCGTTACGCGGACCCAGCCGAAGTCCGGGCGTACTATCAACTTTTCCCTCGATCCGAATAACCCACCGAAGCTCACGCAGCGGGATTTATTGCCGCGAAGCGAGGCTGAGATCATTGCCGCCGCGAAGAGCGATCCTGACAATCAACCGCTTACCGACGCGGAGTTGAAACGCTTCAAGCGCGCCGTGCCGCCACCCGACGCGAAGGCGATCCGTAGGGCGACTGGGCTTTCTCAATCGGCATTTGCATGGCGCTATGGATTCGATGTGAGCGCGTTGCGCGACTGGGAGCAAGGACGTCGCACTCCCGACCGCGCTGCACGCGTGCTGCTGGCTATAATCAAGTACGAACCTAAAGCAGTCGAGCGAGCTCTGGCCGCGTACGCGCTGTCGCCCCAAAACCGAAGCAAGCATCGCAATTGATGAAAAAAAGAAAGGCCCCGCGAAAAGCGGGGCCTTTCGGTAAGTCACTGCGCCGGTATTTACCCGTGGCGCAGATTGAGCGCGCCGACACCGGCGGCCAGATTCAAGCCGCTCGTGCCTTCAACGCTGATCGGCTGCAAAGCGATCGACTTGTCGAAGCCGCCAAGCAGCACGTTGGCGCCAAGGCCGATGCCGACAGTGGCCTGAGCAGAGACGCCGGCATACTTGCCTTCAAGCGCGCCCGGTCCCAAGTCCGAGGCCGGTGCAACCACCGTCCAGATCATCGTGCCGCCGGACGTGTAGCCGATATCGATGCCGACCTTGGTGATCGCGCCGAAATACGGCTCAGGGCGGCCACCGTTCGGGACGTAATTACAGTTCACCTCCTTGGAGGAGACGATGATCTTTCCCCAACCCGGCTCGACGGCGCAGGTCAGCACGCCGACCTTCACGCCACCGGCCTGCGCCGGAGCGGCGAAGATCGAGCCTGCCATCAGAAGCACGGCAGCAGTGCTCAGGGCGAGTTTCTTGGTCATAGGTATCTCCTTTTACTCCGTTTTTCAGGGAGTTAATGAGCGCGGGGAGTTCCCCTCGGGCTCGCAGAGGAAACGCTCCCGCTAGGGGGACGTTCCCGGCCAAGCTCGAGCTTCGAGGGTTACGTTTATTTAGGCCCAGGGACGGGCTTACTCTGCGGCAATGGCTTCGGCGGCCCTCGGTTCCGCGGCGGCGGGCGACTGGACATGCTCGGGGCGGATGCCGAGGCCGATGAACCGCGCCGGCAGACCGCGCAACCGTGGAAACCGATTCAAGAGCCTCACCGGGAGAGGCGGCTTCGGGTTTTCCTTCGTCGCGAGCATGCGCGTCATGACGTTGTTCTGGATGGCCATCTGAAAGTTCTGCGTCATGCGCGTGGGAAACTCGCGGCGCCGCTGCACACGCTTGAGATCGTCGAGTGATGGCGTGCCGCGTGCAAACGAGGGCGCGAGGATGTTCGCCGCCGCGACGGCGTCCTGAATGGCGAGGTTGATGCCGATGCCGCCGATCGGCGACATCGCATGCGCGGCGTCCCCGATGCACAGCAGGCCCGGCCTGCACCACTCGCGCAGCCGGTTGACCTTGACCGTCAGGAGCTTGATCTGACCCCAATCCTGAAGCTCATGGACGCGATCTGCGAATGTCGGCGCCACCTTCGCGATCGATTGACGGAACGCCTCGAGCCCAGCCGCGCGGAAGGTTTCCGCGCCGCCTTTGGCGATGACGAGCGCGCACTGCCAGTAGTCGCCGCGATCGAGCGTGACGAAGATGAGGCCCGCGGCGATGCGGCCGAGCGTTGTGGGCGAATCCGTGGGCGATTTGCTGAGCTTCATCCACAGCACATCGATCGGTACGCCGAACTCGATGAGCGGCAGTCCCGCCTTCTCACGCACGAGCGAATGGCGGCCATCGCAGCCGACCACGAGATCGGCCTTGAGCTCGAGGCGTCCCTGCTGCGTGTCGGCGATTACGCCCGCGACACGCCCGCCCTCCTCTATGAGGTCGGTCGCCTCTGCCTCCATGAGAAGACGGAAGTTCGGGTAGCGACGCGCGTGCGCGGAGAGGAAATCGAGAAACTCCCATTGCGGCATCATCGCGATGAAGCGGCACTGCGTGCGGACGTTCTTGAAATCAGCGAGCTTCACGGGCACGCCGCCGATCACGCCGGACATCTCCCTGAGTTTCTGATGCGGGCGTTTGAGGAAGTCTTCGAGCAGGCCGAGCTCGTGGATGACCTGAAGCGTCGAGGGATGAACCGTGTCGCCGCGGAAATCGCGCAGGAAGTCGCCGTGCTTCTCGACGACCACGACGTCGAGTCCGGCGCGCGCCATCAGCAGACCGTGCATCATGCCGGCGGGTCCGCCGCCCACGATCGCGAGTTGCGTGCGCATCACCTTTTTGCCCCAAGCCATGCCCGCCCACTCTAGGCCGCCACTCGCGAAAAAGGGAACGTGGCGGGCGCGACGGGTATCGGCTTAGGGCTCAAACTTGGGTAACTTGGGCGTCACCCAACGGGAGGAACGCCATGTCTGAGAAGCCCGCCGAACGCGTCGGCCGCCGCACATTCCTGGGACGCGCCGCGATGACCGCAGGCGCGGCCGGCTTGGCGCCCAATCTCGTGGCGGCGGCGATCCCCGCGGTGACAGCCCCCGTCGTTGCGGCGACGGCGGCGAAGGCCGCGGCGCAAGCGGCGCGTCCGAGCGGGTACACGACCCGGCTCGCGCAATATGCCTCCGCGCTGCGCTACGAGGACATCCCGGCCGACGTAAAGCTCCGCATCAAGAACACGATCATCGATACGGTGGCGGTCATCCTCTATGGCGGCCAATTGCCGTGGAGCAAGACCGTGATCGCGCACGCGAAGCGCACGGGACCGAACGGCAAGAGCGCGATCCTGGGTGGCGGCAATGTGAAGGTGCAGGCGCCTTCGGCCGCGCTCGCGCACGGCACGATGACCCACGCATTCGAGCTCGACAATCTCACCGATCCGAATTCGGGCTCGCATCCGGGCGCATCGATGTTCTCGTCCGGGCTCGCGGTTGCGCAGGAGCGCGGTTTGAGCGGACGCGACCTGATGCTCGCGATGACGGCGGGCGCCGAAGTCATGATCCGAATCGGTCTCGCGGCGAAGGGCTCGCTCGAACCGCGCGGTTTCCACGCGCCCGGTACGACGGGGCCCTTCGGCGGCGCGGTCACCTGCGGAAAGCTGATGGGCTTCGATCAGACCAAGATGGTGAACGCGCTCGGCATCGCGGGTTCGCTCTCGAGCGGACTGCTCGAATTCGCGCATTCCAAGGACGGCGGCATGGTGAAGCAGCTCCATTGGGGACGCGCCGCGGAATCGGGCGTGCTGGCGGCGAGCCTCGCTTCGGATGGATTCGACGGGCCCTCGACCGTGATCGAGGGCGAGGCGGGCTATCTCGAGGCGTTCGGCACCGAGCACGACTTGAACGAGCTGACGAAGGGCTTGGGCCACGATTACGTCAGCATGTACATCATGATGAAGCGCTTCGCGTGCCATGTGACGGCGCATCGCCCCGTGGAAGGCATTCTCGATCTCAAGAACGAGCACAAATTCACTGCCGCGGACATCGTGTCGATCACGCTGACCGGCAACGAGCGCATGGTGCAGGTCAACAACATTCCCGTGCCGCCCGATGTGCTGCTCGCGCAGTACAGCATCCCGTTCTCGGTCGGGCTTGCGATGTATCGCAATCCGATCGATCCCGACTCGTTCGACGAGAACGTGCACAAGGACCGCGCGACATCCTTGCCCTCAGCGAAGGTGAAGATGAACGTCGTGCCCGGACAGAAGCGCGAGGACTTGGCAACGACGGTGTCGGTGACGCTGAAGAACGGCCAGACGGTGACGCGGCGCGTGACCGAATTCCGCGGCACGCCGGCGCGGCCGTTGGACGAGCCGGGTCTGCGCGAGAAGTTCACCCTGATGAGCAAGCGCTTCCCGCGCGCCGATATGGATCGGCTGTATCAGCGGCTGCAGAACATCGAGAACGAGCGCACGCTCGACTGGATCACGGCGTAAGAAGGCTGGTCGTTCCTAGTCCGCCTTCGCCAAGGCGTCGGTGGACACCAGCTTTTCTAATTCGCTTCGCTCATAAGAAAAGCTAGGTGGTGGCCCCGCCCGGACTTGAACCGGGACGCCCCTTTCGGAGCTACGGATTTTAAGTCCGTTGCGTCTACCATTCCGCCACGGGGCCGCACAAAGGATATCAATGACTTAGTTCCATCTGCCTCGGCAAGTTGGCACCCGATTGGCACCGGACGCACTCATTCTGTTCTCAGTTTCCCGAAGGAGGCCTCGATCGCGGACGCCGCTTTTGCGTCTCCGTTGTCGAACAAATGCCCGTACACTCCCAACGTCACGACGGGTGAGCTGTGACCGATCCGTCGGCTGATGGTCATGATGTCCATTCCCTTCGCGATCAACTGCGAGACGTGCGTGTGGCGAAGGCTGTGGAACGTCACTTTCGGTAGCTTCCGCGACGCGACCAGCTGGCGCCATTCCCGGGAGATATCATCGGGCTTCCGCGGCTCTCCCTCTGGCGTCGCGAACACTAGATCGTCCGGCGCTGCCTTGCCCATGCCGAGGGCCAAGCGAAGTTCCTGCTGGGCTTTCCAGACGCTCCTGAACTCAGTGATGACTGAGGCCGGCAGCGCGATGTTCCGGCGGCCATATTTGGTTTTCGGCGACTTGAACCGCAAGCCCGCTTTCGTCTGCTCGAGCGAGCGTTCGATGCGGGCCCGTCCAGCATCGAAATCGATGTCGCGCCAACGGAGAGCCATAATCTCGCCGCGCCGGGCGCCAGTCCCGAGCGCGACCACGATGATCGGATGCAGTGGCAATCCCACGGTCTCGGTGAGCACGGCGTCGACCTGCTCGGCCGTCAGGATCTGCACTTCTTCGGCGATCTTCTTCGGTGGCCTCGCAACCGCGGCGACGTTTGTCCGAACCGCTGCCCAAGCCACGGCATGGCCGAACGCGCGGTGCGCGATGCGATGGATTTGGCCAATGGTCGCGGGCGAAAGCTTCCCGCCGCGGATGCGCCCCTCGCGTGAGAGCGTAGCGTAGAACTCTGCAAGATCGGCCGGCTTCAACTCCTGAAGCTTCACCGCGCCGATCCGCGGCTTTATGTGCAACCGGATCAGTTCGCGGAAGCGCTCCACCGTCTTGGGGCTGAGATTGTCGACCGCCCAGTCCCGGTCCCAGCGATCGAGGAACTCAGCGACTGTGACGTTGCTCTTATCGACCAATGTTCTGTCGTCAAGGCTCTTGAGCAAGTCGGTCAGTTTGCGCTCGGCATCGGCGCGCTTCCCCCGAACGGTCTCGTAGTGAATCTTCCGATTGCCGTTCGCATCGCGGCCGATTTCGATCTTGAGCCGCCACGATGTTTTCCCGCGCCGAGTGATGTTACCCCGCATTTTTACGTCCTTTCGCCGAAAGTGTGGCAAAAAGTGTGGTCGCTCCGTCTGAGTGCTGTTTTCCCATTGCGATGTTGATAGTCGGCTCATCAAACCGGATACGTGCCACGACACTTTCCCCGAGCTTCTCTCGGATCGGTCTGGCCCAAGTTCCGATTTCCCCGAACCGGTCTGGATTCGTTATCGCCTCAAGGATTCCTGCAGCGAACCGTCTCCCAAGCCCAACAACTATCTCCTCGTCTTGCTTCGGCATCCTGATCTCGCCTTCCGGCCTCAAACCCGCCAATATTGTTCCGATCGCCTCCTCGACTTGCTGAAACGCGTATGGATTCGACATCCACCCGACGGAACCCTCGAACTTATTTGTTGAAATAAAACCGGCATACGATCCGGCATCGCGGATAGCGCGCGTCAACATCATGACGAGGGCGATTGTGTGCTGATCCAGTGATGCCAGACGCAGGATACTCTCCGCAATTTCGCGTTCCCTGAATGTCCTTTCGAGTCGAGCCTCGGCTTCTTCGCTCAACGAACGTTGGTTTGTCTCCGCCTGGGCTGCCAACATCGAGCGGAGTTCGTCACGCACACGCATGCTCAGAATATTGCGTTTGCGGTTCCCCTCCTCCTTTGGAGGCCGGCCCACAGGGTTCTTCTTGGCCTTTCGAGCCATGTCATGCCCTCAAATTTTTGTATACGATATGAGGTACAAAAATTTGTTGCAACAAGAAAGACGGGAAGTTACCAAAATATATGTATCCCGAATCAATGACAGAAAAGGGCGGAAGATGGATTCAAAGGTGATGACGGTGGACGAAGTGGCAGAACTCCTGCGCCTTTCCAGAAATGCCGCTTATGAAGCCGTTGCGCGCAAGGAGATCCCCTCCGTGCGCATCGGCCGAAGGATTTTGATTCCTCGAGCGGGTGTGGAGGCATTGCTGGCAGGCAAAACAGCAGCACCTTGAGCCGCTGCTCCTCAAAAAAAAGAAACCCCCGGCCGGAAGAAATAGCCAGAGCTGGGGCAGTCCTGCTAGCGGTTCGTTTGGTTTTGAACTTAGGCCTGTCCACGACCGACCCTCACTGACCTCGCGCAGGTCAAGACCCTACTGCTCCAGACAGTTTTCGGAGCAAGGGCGGGCAATTCCGCGTGCGCTACCGTCTCGACGTGCCCACGACACGCTCGATTCTGAATGCGACCGAGAGCGCTATTCGGCTGGGGTTGCTCGATCCGCCGACGGCCAAATTCGCAAACTGCCCCTGAGCGGGGGAATGCCCGTATGTGGAGCAGATGCAGCCACACGGGGCATTGCGATTTTTGATGTGAAATCAGAGGAAGAGGTACCGGAATGCGTGATAGCTGACAGGCTGGGCCCGTGAGCACGCGACCTTGGTACAAACACTACAGCTCAGATTGGATTGCCGGCACTATGATGTTGGGCGCTGAGCAGAAGGGTGTCCTGATCACATTGCTGAACGTGATGTATGACCGGCGCAAAGCGATAAAGTGCGAGGCGAAGGAACTGGCTCGAATGTCCGGCTGCTCGACAAGGAGGTTTAAGCAAATCCTCGCGCAGCTGATTGATCGTGGACAGATCGTCGAGAAGGATGGCAATCTCACAAATCCTCGCTTCGAACGGGAGTTAAAAAGAGAAATCGACGAGCGCGAAAAACGGTTCAAAAGCGGCAAAACCGACGCACAGAAAATCATCCAAAACTTGGCTGATGCTAAGAATATCAATCACTTATTTGAAAATCGGACCGCCTCCGCCGAGCGCTCCCCAGAAACCAGAAACCAGAACCATATAAAGAAAGATTCCGATCAGCGTGACTGGAGTGCACGACCAGCTCACGTCGGACCCAATCCAGAGCCGCCGCCCCACCCAGCTCTCATGACATCCTCAAGCGGAACGGATGCTTGCGACGTAAAGGCCGGTTCGAAAGGCTGGAGGTCAAATTGAATCGGCTGGCTCACTTCGTGCCTTCAAACAGCAACGAGGTTACCGCTCAACGTGATGTTGCTCATTGCGGAGCTGAATTGGTATCAGGTTCATTCCGAGAGCCAACGTTGAGCCGAATCGCCGGAGCGCCTTTGGGTCCGCAATAATGCACCAACACACAGCTGAGTTGCCAAACCAGCCATGTCACGCGTGACACGAGCGATCGCGTTACTTGGATACAGGATTGCATTCTCGGAGAGATTACTGGTCCGTGATCTCTAAAACCCGTCTCTCATGATCCTGTTCACGCATTCCGGAGTAGTGATGCCTGGAGGTATTTCGGATCCAGATAGTTGACCTTTCTGGGCGACGCAGATCTCCCTAGAAAGGCGATTGCGCAGCAAGTACTCACTCAGAGTGACGCCCCAAAGAATTGCCTGCTCGCACGGTTCCATTTTCTCAAATGTAATCTGTCCCCGGTTGAATTGCAGCAAGCAGGCCTCTGTTTGCGCCTTGCGGGAACGGTACTCGGCGTTGGTGATGCCGTAGTGCTTTGCCATCTCGGTCGTTCTCTGTTCGTCGTAGACCGGGTCGTCAACAGGCAGCACATCCTGTAGTTCCCTACCGGTAAGAAACCGCATTCCCTCCGGTGGAACGCTGTACATCAGGTCCAAGAGAACCTTTGATACCCTCATCTCATCGAAATACGCCTCTAGCTCGTCTCGCAGCTGGCGGTAGCCACGTTCGAAGTCGTATCCAACTTCCGCGTCGCTAAGGTAGGGACGGTGGATACCCACTCGAGAGATGGTCGCCGCAGACGTGTTGCTCAACCTGGTTACACCTGACATCAGAATGAACAAGCAACTGCTCTGGCAGCTATCGCGATCACCGAGTTGGATGAGTGCACTTCGTCGCCTCAGGATGCGTCCGATTCTCATTGCTTCGCGGACGGACCCTCCCGAACTGTCAAGGCGCACCCATGGCTGGGCCCCTCTTGATCGAACCAGAGCCTCGATCCTGTCTGCGTCTCCAGGCGCGATTGAACCAACAATACTCAAGTGTAGGTAGCTACCATTTGGGCTGCGCTCGCTGCTGATCGTTGCCGCAATGCCGGAATCAACTGACAGCAATTGATAGCTAGGTGGGCTGCTGCCGGTTTCGTGGACACCGAGTTAGGTGTCAACATGGAACCGGAGGTGGGTCATGGAACGACGGAAGTTTACGCGAGAGTTCAAGCTTGAGGCGGTACGGCTAATCAAGGAACGCGGG
>Ga0210379_10000927_pt1 | contig 10075 bp, 8 predicted proteins | sample PLMedo_2_FD_155468 | JGI IMG/M metagenome (GOLD analysis project Ga0210379, IMG submission 155468) | Groundwater sediment microbial communities from an aquifer in East River, Colorado, USA - PLM4_32_coex redo | ecosystem: Environmental > Terrestrial > Soil > Riparian zone | place: USA: East... | reverse complement strand
CCCACTCGCCGCTGCCTTCCTGGTTCAGCTCTTTCAAGCTGATCTGGGACTCGTCGATGCCCGTGATGACGCCGAAGTTCTGGCCCATGTAGTTGCCCTTGCGCACGCGATACAGGTTCGGCCCGGCCTTCACCAGCCCGAAAGTCTCGCGGCCTTGCGTCAGCGAGCCGACCATCTGGATCGATTCCAGCGGAAACGCCTCGAGCGGCTCCTTGGGCCGGTCCATGTCCGGTGCCCGTCCACCCGCCGCGGGTGTCGCACCGCCCGCGAGCGCCACTTCGATGCGCCCCGGGCGGAACGGGTCGACCTCGCTCTCGGCCTGATAGGCCACCGGCTCATAGGGCCGCACCTGCGGCAGCGGATCGACCCGCCCGCGCAGGTCCTTGGTCATTTCGTTCAGCTCCTTCTTCAGGTCGCCGAACTGCTCGCCGCTGCACGCGGCGAGCGCTGCCATGCAGGCCAGCGCGAAAAGCCGCTTCATTTCTTGGCCCCCTTCTTGGCCCCGGCAGCCGCCTTACGCTGCGCCGCCACTTCCTCCTCGTCGAGGTAGCGGAAGGTGCGCGCCGTCACATCCATGGTCAGGTTGCCGTCCTTGCCCGCCTCGATGCCCACGTCGTTCAGGGTAACGATGCGCGAGAGCTGCCCGACGTCGCTCGCGAACGCCCCCATGTCGTGGTACACGCCGATCACCCGCACGGTGATGGGCAATTCGGCGTAGAAATCGCGCACGATTTCCTGCGCGGCGGGCTTGAACAGCTCGAACTGCAGCCCGCGCCCGAGCCCGGCCTGATTGATGTCGACCAGCAGCGCGTCCATTTGCGACTTGTTCGGCAGCTGCTTGAGCAGCGCGCCGAACTGCGTGTCGATTTCCCTAAGCTGCTGCTTGTGCAGGTCGAGGTTGACCGCCTGCTTCTTCTTGTTGAGGTAGTCCTCCTTGTGCTTGACCTCCTGGGCCTTGCCCTGCTCGAGTTCCTCGAGCTGGCCCTGCCACAGACCGAAATAGCCCGACACCGGCAGCGCCACCACGATCGCGATCAGCACCACCGCCTTGGGTATCGCGGTCCAGCTGCCCGGATCCTGCCAATTGGTGGCCTTGAAGTCCTCAGCGATTCTCTTGAAGTCGATCGCCATGGCCTATCCCTTCTTTGCCGGCGCCTTGGCGGCGCCCTTGGCGGCGTCCTTCAACTGTACGCGCTTCACCACCAGGTTCAGGTTGAACTCCGACAGCCGCTTCTTGTTCACCGTGCTCGCCTTGATCTCGACCAGCTTCGGACTGGCGAGCCAGGGCGAGGACTCGATGTTGCGCATCAGGGTCGATACGCGCGCATTCGACTGCGCGTAACCCAGCAAGCTGACTCCGAGGCCCCGCTGCCGGACGCTCTTCAGGTACACGCCCTCGGGCATCTGCCGCACCAGCTGGTCCAGCAGGTGCACCGTCTGCGCCCGATCGGCCTGCAGCGTCTCGATGATCTGCTTGCGCGCCAGGAGCGCCGCAATCTCGTCCTTGAGCTTCTTGATCTCGGCGATCTCCTTGTCCAGCTTGGCGATCTCGGACTTGAGGAACGCGTTGCGCTCCTGCTGCGTCGAGATCAGGCCGGCGACGTACAGGTAACCGGCGCCGACGATGGCAATGCCCAGCGCGGCGGTGAGACCGGCGAGAACCGCGAAATGCTGCCGGCCGCGCATGCGCCGCTCTTCGCGGTGCGGCAGCAGGTTGATGCGCATGCTCATGGGTCGAATCTCCGCATCGCCAGCCCGCAAGCGACGATCAGCGAGGGCGCGTCTACCATCAGCTTTTTCAGCTGGATGCGGGGCGAGGCCCGCATCGAGGCGAAAGGGTTGGCCACCATGGTCGGCACCTGGGTGCGGGTGTGCACCACTTCATCCATGCCGGGAATCACGGCCGAACCGCCGGCAAGAAGTATCTGCTCCACGCTGTGGTACTGCGTCGAGGTGAAGAAGAACTGCAGCGCGCGCTGCACTTCCATGGACAGGTTCTCCATGAATGGGCGCAGCACCTCCGTCTCGAAGTCATCGGGCAGGCCGCCGGAGCGCTTGGCGTTCTCGGCTTCCTCCGCGCTCATGCCGTAGCGCGCCACGATGTCCTGCGTGAGCTGGTTGCCGCCGAACGCCTGCTCGCGCGTGTAGATCGACTGCTCGTTGCGCATCACGCTCACGTTCATGACGTTGGCGCCGACGTCGACGATGGCGACGTTCATGTCCTTGCCGCCATTGGGCAACTGCTTGACCACCAGCCCTAGCGCCGCCTGCTGCGCAAAAGACTCGATGTCCATGACCGACGCCTTGAGCCCGGCGGACTCCGCCACCGCCACCCGGTCCTCGACCTTCTCCTTGCGCGTCGCGGCGATCATCACTTCCTGCTCGTCCGGCGACGTGGGCGAGGGGCCCACCACCTGGAAGTCCAGATTGACTTCCTCGAGCGCGAAGGGGATGTACTGGTTGGCCTCCGACTCGACCTGCACCTCCAGTTCGTTCTCTCTCAGGCCCGCTGGTACGATGATCTTCTTGGTGATCACGGCCCCGGTGGGCACCGCCATGGCGACGTGCTTGCAACGGGTGCCGAGCCGCTTGTAGCCGCGCTTGACCGCCTCGACCACCGATTCGAGGTTGCTGATGTTGCCGTCCACGGTGGCGTCGCGCGGCAGGGGCTCGATCACGTAACGCTCGACGCGATACGCTCCCTTGCCCGCCTCGACGATTTCCAGCATCTTCACCGACGAAGAGCTGATGTCCAGCCCGAACAGCGGTGGCGCTTTCGGGCTGAAGATATCGAGATTCATCGTTATTTCCCTTTTTGTATCGGCCCTTAGGCACGATACGTAGAATTTGCGTTAAATGCTAGCAACAACTCCTACCGGTGTCTAGCGAATCCGTCACCATCCATGGCAAGGCTATAATGCCCTCGCTCCCCCGCCCGGTGCAACTGCCGCTGCACTAACGCCGCGATGGTTGTCTAATACCCTTGATGTGGCTCCGTTTTTTGACCTTTCCGCTGGCCTTGATCGGCGGCTTGATCGCTGCTGCGGCCTGCCTGGTCGGCTTGGTGGTGGCGCTCGCCTATCCGAACCTCCCGTCCCTCGACACGCTGACTGATTACCAGCCCAAGGTGCCGCTGCGGGTCTATACGGTCGAGGGGGTGCTAATCGGGGAATTCGGCGAGGAGCGCCGCGTGCTGGTGGACATCAAGGACGTGCCGCCGACGCTGACCAACGCCATCATCGCCGCTGAGGACGAGCGCTTCTACCAGCACTCCGGCATCGACTACCACGGCGTGGCGCGTGCGGCCTACGCCAACCTGGTCACCGGGGGGCGCCGCCAGGGGGCCAGCACCATCACCATGCAGGTCGCGCGCAACTTCTTCCTGTCCTCCGAGAAGACCCTCACGCGCAAGCTCTACGAGGTGCTGCTCGCGCTCAAGATCGAGCATAGCCTCGGCAAGGACCAGATCCTCGGGCTCTACATCAACCAGATCTACCTGGGGCAGCGCGCCTACGGATTCGCCGCCGCGGCGCAGATCTACTTCGGCAAGTCCCTGGACCAGTTGACGCTCGGCGAGGCGGCCATGCTCGCGGCGCTGCCCAAGGCCCCCTCCAGCTACAACCCGATCGCCAATCCGCAACGCGCCAAGCAGCGCCAACAGTATGTGCTGCGCCGCATGAAGGAGCTGGGTTACATCGACGAAGAGGAGCACGCAGCCGCGGTCAAGGCGCCCATCGCGGTACGCAGGGTGGTGGATACCTTCGCCGTGCAGGCGGACTACGTCGCGGAGATGGTGCGCCAGGCGGTGTATGAGCAGTACCCCGAGGACGCCTACAGCCGCGGTTTCCGCGTCTACACCACCATCCGCCAAGCCGACCAGCAGGCGGCCGTCGAGGCACTGCGGGCGGGGCTGCTCGAGTACGACCGGCGGCTGGGCTATCGCGGCCCGGAAGGATTCGTCGAGCTGCCTGCGGAAGCCGACGAGGACGATTTCGACGAGGCACTCGCGGAACGCGCCGACGACGAGGAACTGAGGCTCGCGCTGGTGCTCGCCACCAGCCCGCGCGAGGTGAAGGTCGTGCTCAAAAACGGCGAGCGCGTCAGCATTGCGGGCGAAGGCCTGCGCTTCGCGGCGCGTTCCCTCGAGCGCACTTCGCCACAACGCCGCATCCGGCGAGGCGCGATCCTGCGCGTGCAGCGCCTCGACGCATCGCGCTGGCAGATCGCGCAGCTGCCCGAGGCCGAGGCGGCGTTCGTCTCGCTCGACCCGGTGGACGGCGCGGTGCGGGCCCTGGTCGGCGGCTTTGATTTCAACCGCAACAAGTACAACCACGTCACGCAGGCCTGGCGCCAGGTGGGTTCGACCTTCAAGCCGTTCATCTATTCCGCCGCGCTCGAGCGCGGCTGCACCGCCGCCACCGTGGTGCCCGACGCCCCGATTGCCATCGAGGCGGACGTCACGGGAAGCCAGCGCTGGGAACCGAAGAACTACGACGGCCGTTTCGAGGGGCCGATGCGGCTGCGTACGGCGCTCGCCAAGTCGAAGAACATGGTGTCGATCCGCATCCTGGATGCGATCGGCGTCAAGTACGCGCAGGATTACATTACGCGTTTCGGTTTCGACGCCGAGCGGCACCCGCCCTACCTGACAATGGCCCTCGGCTCGGGAACGGTCACCGCGTGGCAGATGGCGCGCGCCTATGCCGTGTTCGCCAATGGCGGCTACCTGGTGCAGCCCTACTTCATCCAGAGGATCGTCGACGATCGCGGCAATCCGCTCGGCGTGGCGCGCCCGCAGCGCGCCGGGGACGAGTCGTTGCGCGTCATCGACGAGCGCAATGCCTTCATCATGGACAGCCTGATGCAGGACGTGGCGCGCGTCGGTACTGCGGCGCGCACCGCCAGCCTCGGCCGCAGGGACATTGCAGGCAAGACCGGCACCACCAACGAGTTCGTCGACGCGTGGTTCGCAGGCTACAACCCGGCGCTGGTCGGCATTGCGTGGGTGGGCTTCGACCAGCCCAAGTCCCTGGGGCGCAACCAGACCGGGGGCCTGGTGGCACTGCCGATCTGGACCGGCTACATGGAGAGAGCGCTGAAGGGAATCCCCGACATGCAACGCATCGTGCCCGATGGCGTGGTCACTGCGGACACGTTCGAGATCAGTCCGGCGGCGCTGAGCGACGCGAAGCACATTCCGGAATACTTCTATCGCGAGTTCGTCCCCAAGGATGACTCGCCGCCGTTTACGCTGTTGCCCACCTTCGTGCCGCCCGCCGCAGCGGACGCCGCGGCGGACGCCGCGGCTGACAGGCCTTCCGCGCCCAATCACTAGTCAGGCGGATGTCAGCGTCACCGGCGCGCCCGCCTGCGCCGACACCAGCCTGGATAGCGCCGCGAACAGCTCGGTGCCATCGCGCGTGTTGCGCCAGGCCGTGCCGTCGTGGCGGAAGTGGAATCCCCCGGATTTTGCCGCCACCCAGATCTCGCGCGCCGCCGCGTGGCGGTTGATGATCATCTTGCTGCCATCCTGGAATTCAAGTTCCAGCACCCCAGCCCCCTTGGCCTGGATGTCGATGTCGAGTCCGGCCGCCTCAATGGTGCGCTCCAGCGCCGCCAGCGCGGTCCCGGCGAGCGCCTCGAACTCGGTGTCCGTCATGTCCAATTTCCCTGCTAGTATCAGTATTTTAGCGAGCCTTGGATGCGTGCCGCCGCTTTTTTCCTCGCCGCGCTGATCCTGGCTGCGGGCTGCGGCCAGAAGGGTCCGCTTTACCTGCGCGACAAGCCGCCGCCGGGTGTCAAGCCGGCCAAGCCCGAAGCGTACAAGCCGGTGCCTTATCCGGCTGAGGCCGAAGGCTCGACCGAGAAGAAGTAGTCCTGCCATGGCATTCGAGTACCGCAAGGGCGCGCTCTGCGCCGAGCAGGTTCCGTTCGAGGAAATTGCGCGGCGCTTCGGCACGCCCTGCTATGTCTATTCGCGCGCGGCGATCGAGCGGCGCTACGGCGAATTCACGCGCGCGCTGGCCAGCCGCGCCGCGCTGGTCGCCTACTCCGTCAAGGCCAATGCCAACCTCGCCGTCCTTGCATTGCTGGCAAGGCTCGGTGCCGGCTTCGACATCGTCTCCGGGGGCGAACTCGCGCGCGTGCTGGCCGCGGGCGGCGATGCGCGCAAGATCCTGTTCTCGGGGGTCGGCAAGACGGAAGATGAGATCGCGCATGCGCTCGAGGCGGGCATTCTGTGCCTGAACCTGGAGTCCGAGGGAGAACTGCAGCGCGTGGCACAGGTCGCGACGCGGCTCGGCAAGCGCGCGCCGGTCGCGTTCCGCGTCAATCCCGACGTCGACGCGAAAACACACCCCTACATCTCCACCGGACTCAAGCAGAACAAGTTCGGCGTGCCTTATGCCGATGCCGAACGCATCTATCGCGAGGCATCCGGGCTGCCGCAGGTCGAAGTGGTCGGCATCGGCTGCCACATCGGCTCGCTGATGACCGCTGCCGGGCCCTTCATCGATGCCGCTGCGCGCATCCTTGCGCTCACCGAGCGTCTCGAGCGCGCGGGCATCGGCCTGGCGCACATCGACCTCGGCGGCGGGTTCGGTATCCGCTACCGCGACGAGGAGCCGGCGCCGATCGGCGAGTTCCTCGATGGCGCGCTCGGCGTGCTGGCGGGGCGCAAGGAAAAGCTGATCGTCGATCCCGGCCGTTCCATCGTGGGCAACGCGGGCGCGCTGCTTACGCGGGTCGAGTATGTGAAGCCAGGGGAAGCGAAGAGCTTTCTCGTCGTGGACGCGGCGATGAATGATCTCCTGCGCCCCGCGCTGTACGGCGCCTGGCACGAGGTGTTGCCGGTGCGGGAGCGGAGTGAAGCGGGCGCGACAGGCGTTTACGACATCGTGGGCCCGGTGTGCGAAAGCGCCGACTTCCTCGCCAAGGACCGCGCGCTCGCCGCGCGGCCCGGCGATCTGCTCGCCGTCATGTCGGCGGGGGCCTACGCGATGGCCATGAGCTCGAACTACAACTCACGTCCGCGCGTGGCGGAGGTCATGGTGGACGGCGACCGGGCGCATCTGGTGCGCAGGCGCGAGCGCGTCGCGGAACTGTACGCTGGCGAATCGGTCCCCGCATGGTGAGCACCCGCCGCAAGGTTGTTGCCGCTAGCGCCTTCCTGGCCGTGTTGGGGGTTGTCCTCTGGGCGTACTTCAACAACGACACCGGCGCCAATGAAAAAAAGGCGGGGAGCGGCCCGGCTGCGGTGCCGGTAGTCGTCGCAGCGGTCGCGCAGCAGACCATGCCAGTGCGCCTGCAGGCGATCGGCAACGTCGAGGCGTACTCGACCGTCGCGCTCAAGGCGCGGGTCGACGGCCAGATCGTCGAAGTGAGCCGCCGCGATGGGGAGCCGGTAAAAAGGGGCGACGTGCTGTTTCGCATCGATCCGCGCCCGTACGAGGCGGCGCTGCGCCAGGCCGAAGCCAACGCGTTGCGCGACGTGGCTGCGCGCGATCAGGCGCGCTCGCAGGAGCGCCGCTACCAGGAGCTGCTCGACAAAAACTTTATTTCCAAGGACGCGTACGCCCAGATCCGCACCAACGCCGCAACTGCAGAGGCAACCGCCAAGGCAAGCCAAGCGGCTCTCGAGAACGCGCGCCTGAACCTGGAGTACTGCACCATCCGCTCCCCCCTGGATGGCTACATCGGACGGGTTCTGTTGCAGGCTGGCAACCTGGTGCGCGCGAACGACGTCAACCCGCTGGTGGTGATCAATCAGGTGCGGCCGATCTATGTGAATTTCGCGGTACCCGAGCAAAGCCTTCCTGAAGTACGCAACCGCATGGCGAAAGGCTCTCTTACTGTCGAGTTGGTGCCGTCCGATCCGCAGCAGCCGGCGGCGCAGGGACGACTCATCTTCGTCGACAATGCGATAGACGCCAGCACCGGGACCATCCGTCTGCGCGCGCAGTTCGACAATACCGATGCCTTGCTCTGGCCGGGCCAATTCGTCAATGTCAGCCTGCGGCTCTATGAGCAAGCCGATGCCCTGGTGATCCCTGCGCAGGCGGTGCAGAGCGGCCCGGAGGGTCAGTACGTTTACGTGGTGGCCGACGACCTTACCGCGGACGTGCGCCGCATTACCGTGGAGCGCACCGATGGCGACCGCGCCATTGTCGCCAAAGGGCTCGCCAAAGGCGAGCGCGTGGTGACACGCGGACAACTGCGTCTCGGTCCCAAGGTCAAGGTGCAGATCGGCAAATCGCCGGCGGAGGCTTCATGAATTTCTGCGAGATCTGGGTCCGGCGTCCGGTGATGACGGTGCTCGTCATGACCGGCATCCTGATCTTCGGCATCGCCGCGTACCGGCTGCTGCCGGTCTCGACGCTGCCGACCGTCGATTTCCCGACCATCCAGGTCACCGCCGAGCTGCCCGGCGCCAGCCCGGAGACCATGGCCTCGTCGGTGGCGACGGTGCTCGAGAGGCAGTTCTCAACGATCGCCGGCATCGACGAGATGACCTCGGTGAGCGGCCAGGGCGTGACCCGCGTCACCCTCCAGTTCGCGCTCGACCGCGACATCGACGCCGCGGCGCAGGACGTGAGCTCCGCCATCGCCTCGGCCGGGCGCCAGCTGCCGGCGACGATGTCGGCGCCGCCCTCGTTCCGCAAGGTGAATCCGGGCGACTTCCCGATCTACTACCTCGCGCTCACCTCGGACACGCTGCCGCTCACCACGGTCAACGAGTATGCCGAGACCTTTCTCGCGCAGCGCATCTCGACCATCGACGGCGTGGCGCAGGTGCACGTCTTCGGCCAGCAGAAATACGCCGTGCGCGTGCAGCTCGACCCGAACGCGCTCGCCGCGCGCGGCGTCGGCATCAACGAGGTCGAGCAGGCGGTGTCCAACGCGAACGTCAATATCCCCACCGGGACGCTGTACGGCAAGGAGCGCGTCTTCGCCGTGCAGGCCACCGGGCAGCTGCAGAACGCGGCGGCGTTCCGGCCGGTGATCGTCACCTACCGCAACGGCTCGCCGGTGCGCCTGCAGGAGCTCGGCACGGTGATCGACAGCGTGCAGAACGACAAGGTGGCCGCCTGGTTCAAGGGCAAGCGCGGCATCGTGCTCGCGATCCAGCGCCAGCCCGGCACCAACACCATCGAGGTGGTGAACCGGATCAAGCAGCTGATCCCGACCTTCCGCGCCGAAGTGCCGCCGTCGATCAGCCTCGAGGTACTGTACGACCGCTCGGTGACGATCCGCACCTCGGTCGACGAGGTGAAGTTCACGCTTTATCTCGCGCTGATGCTGGTGGTGCTGGTGATCTTCCTGTTCCTGCGCAACATCCCGGCGACCGTCATTCCCGCGGTCGCGCTGCCGATGTCGATCATCGGCACTTTCTCGGTGATGTACCTCCTGGACTACAGCCTGGACAACATCTCGCTCATGGCGCTGACTTTGTGCGTCGGGTTCGTGGTCGACGACGCCATCGTGATGCTGGAAAACATCACGCGCCACATCGAGCAAGGCAAGAGCGTGCTGCAGGCGACGCTCGACGGCTCGAGGGAGATCGTGTTCACCATCATCTCGATGACCCTCTCGCTCGCCGCGGTGTTCATCCCGGTGCTGTTCATGGGCGGCATCCTCGGGCGGCTGCTGAACGAGTTTGCGGTGACCATCATCGCCGCGGTGCTGATCTCGGGCTTCGTCTCGCTGACGCTCACGCCGATGATGTGCAGCCGCGTCCTCAAGCCGCACCGCCGCGAGGAGCGCCACGGCCGGGCGTACTGGGCGTTCGAGCGCGGCTTCGAGGCCATGAAGCACGCCTATGACGTGAGCTTGCGCTGGACGATCGGCCACCAGCGCGTCGTCATGATCGCCTTCCTCGGGGTCTGCGTCGCCACCGGAGTCCTGTTCGCGCGGGCGCCGAAAGGTTTTCTGCCGAGCGAGGATTCGGGCCAGCTGTTCGCCTTCGTCGAAGGACCGCAGGACACCTCTTTCGAGGCGATGGCCGGCCTGCAGCGCCAGGTCGCCGAGATCATCAGCCAGGACCCGAACGTCGAGGCGGCGATGTCGTTTGTCGGCG
>Ga0210379_10000926_pt1 | contig 10093 bp, 5 predicted proteins | sample PLMedo_2_FD_155468 | JGI IMG/M metagenome (GOLD analysis project Ga0210379, IMG submission 155468) | Groundwater sediment microbial communities from an aquifer in East River, Colorado, USA - PLM4_32_coex redo | ecosystem: Environmental > Terrestrial > Soil > Riparian zone | place: USA: East... | reverse complement strand
CGGATTAGAGGCGGCGTACAAGGCGACCCATTCTTGAACATTGCTGTTGCCACCATTGGCGGTAACGGTAATCGCTTCGCCCGAAGTGTAAGAGGTTTTGTTCACTGAAACAGATGCGGTCGCCGAAGACACCGTCAAATTGAAGCCGGTCGTCCTCGTAACTCCGCCGCCTGTTGCCGTGACCATGATGCTATAAGTTCCAGCGGTAGCGCTGCTCGCATTCAGGGTCAGAGTCGAAGAACAGGTCGGGCTACAACTCGTTGAGGAGAACGAAGCCGTCGCCCCTGAAGGCAATCCGGAGACCGAAAACGTGACGGCCTGAGTTGAACCCGATACCAATGTCGCGGTGATCGAGTTGGTCGTCGAAGAGCCAGCCAAAACCGACTGATTACCCGTATGGGTCAGAGAGAAGTCGAAGGGCTGGACAATCGTAAAGGAGGTACTCGCCACTCCACTCGAGTTGTAGCCAGTCATGAGCGTCACCGCTTTTACCGTGGTGCTGTTTGTGAGCGTCATCGCGCCGGTATACAACTTCGACGACTGAGTCGGGGTCGCCCCGTCGGTTGTATAGTAGATCGTTGCTCCCGGCGTGGCCGTTGTCATCGTCACCGAAATCGAACCAGTAAAATTGCCGCCATTTGGAGTGATAATCGGTGTAGCCGCGATTGGCAAATTTACTGTCAAACTAAACGTTGTTGTCCGGGTGACACCTCCGCCGCTGGCCGACACCGTGATGGTCGATGTTCCTGCTGGAGTGACTCCGAGGGTCGTAGCGATCGTTAGCGTTGACGAGCAGGTTGGATTGCAACTCCCTGGTGAAAACGAAGCCGTCGTCCCCGCTGGCAATCCTGAGGCCGAAAAAGCGACAGCCTGAGTGCTTCCCGATGCCAATGTTGCGCTGATCATGTTGCTTACCGACGAGCCTGCGGTCACGGACTTACTGCCGGAGTTGCTGAGAGTGAAATCAAACGTGACTGGATCGGATACCGTCAGGTTGAAAGATGTGGAGCGCGATATTCCGCCACCGCTTCCAGTGACAGCTATGGGGAAGGTGCCGGTGGGCGTCGAGCTGCTTGTGATTACAGTTAAAGTCGAAGAACAAGATGGACCACAGGATACAGTTGAAAAGGAAGAGCTAACGCCACCAGGTAACCCGGACACTGAGAAGGAGATTGGCTTACCGCTACCTGATTTCAGCGCGGCGCTAATGGCGTTCTGTGCCGAGGAACCCTTTTTGGCCGCCTTATCACCAGTATTTGACAGCGAGAAGTCAAACTGCTGATCCATAGTGAACCAGGCGCCTGTTTCCGAACTGGGATTTAAGCTTTGCTTGAATGCTTTTGCTTTCACCAGTGTAGTCGCTGCGACGGTGAACGAGGTCTTATATAACTGCGAAGATTGGGTCGGCGACGTACCATCGGTAGTGTAATAGATGGCAGCTCCGGGAGTTGAGGTCGTTAGAGTTATATTAGCTGGACCCGTGAAGCTTCCGCCATTGGGAGTGATGACCGGGGTGGCAACCGTGGATTTATTCTGGTCAGACGACGGGTTCGAACTTGCTAGGGACAGGTTACCGGAACTGGTCCTCGACGAGTCCGTGGGCTTCTCATAACCAGTTGCTTGATAGAGTGCTTTGATCTCTGTGTCGGTTAGAGCCTGGTTGTGGATCTGCACTTCGTCGATGTCACCACGCCAGTTTTGCAAGAAGCTGCTACCATCTTGTAACACGGCGCCGATCCGTATGGCTTCGGTGTTGTTGTGGATACGGGTTGCCCCTAGAGGCGTTGGGCCAGCCGCGAGCGAACCGTCGACATAAAGGCTTATCTTGCCGCTGTTGAAGACGGCGGCGATGTGGTGCCTATCATTTGCCAGCGTGTCATAACTAAAGAATACACAATTGTATCCCTTATCCGACTCTTTTCTCACGCAAAAAGATAGATCATTGGATTTTTTGTCCCATCCTAAAGTCCAGCTTCCGCCGGCATCGGGCGCCCAACCTTTTGCGGCAATGATATGGAATTCGGGGTCGGACAGGAGACTGTTCGCCGCCTGCTTTATATAAATCCAAGCGGAAACAGTCAGCTGCTTTGCCAAACTAAGGCTATTGGAATGGGCGATCTCCACGTATTGATCAGAGCCGTTAAATGAGAGTCCATAACCAAATTTGCCAGCACCCCATGTGGGTTCATTGACCAACCTACCTGTATTCTCTTTGCCCGACAAATCCGTCGCTGTCGTGCCGGCTCCTTCGTAAAATGACCAGTAACCGACGAGACTTGATGTAGCAGCCGACAAGGGTGAGCTAGCCGTCACAGTAAGTATAAGAATCGCAAGGTAAAAACACGGCAGGATTTTCGCGCGCACTACGTTGGTTAACGGGGTGCACCGCCAAAATGATTGAATCCGGGACACTGAATTTCCTCCGGCCCGAGACCCCATCACCTGGGAGGTGTCACCTCTCTTCGGAAACCCGGCTATCAGCTTTTCGCTGACCCGTGGCTTTGCGTCCCAGCCTCACGACTGGTTTGCCTTTATCGGAGAGGGGTCCAAGTTAAATTATTTGTATCGTGCGAAGAGCAAGCTGAGTGCCAGTGGTTGCTAAGAGCGCTTGTTTGTCTTTTCTGGTCAGATCCGGGGAGCAAATCGAGCGCCTTGACAAAATCGTTTTAGGCGACTCTAAACAACTGCGGTGCTCATCGTATGAAGTGGACAGAATTGTTCAAAACTCTTCCAGAAAAAATTTCAAAGAAAGTACAGTGAAAAGGCATTTATTGGATTCGTAAGGTAGCCATCTTCGTGGCTGATAACTCAATGAACGTCATTAGCATCGTCGGCGCTCGCCCGCAGTTCATAAAAGCTGCGGCAGTTACGCGGGCCGTGAAGCGTTTTTCGGAAGTGCATCACACGCTTGTCCATACGGGACAACACTATGATGAAAATATGTCCGAGATATTTTTTGAGCAATTAGAAATTCCCAAACCGGATTACAACGTGGGGATCGGCTCCGGAAAGCACGGAGTACAAACCGGGCGAATGTTAGAGGCGATTGAGCAGATTCTGCTGCAGGTAAGGCCAGACTGGGTTCTGGTATACGGCGACACTAACTCAACCCTCGCGGGAGCCCTGGCTGCAGTGAAACTTCATATTCCGGTGGCCCATGTGGAAGCCGGATTGCGCTCATTTAATCGGGGCATGCCAGAGGAGGTTAACAGAGTATTGACAGACCATGCTTCGGACCTCCTGTTCGCTCCTACGCTCGCGAGCGTGCGGAATTTGCAGTACGAAGGAATTTCTGAGGATAAGATTTTGTTGGTGGGAGATGTGATGTACGACGCCGCTCTGTTTTATAGCGTGAAGGGAGATAGAGAAAGCCAAATTCTCGAGGCATTGGACCTGCATCCGAAGGAATATATTTTAGCGACCGTTCACCGCGCTGAAAATACCGATGATGCTCGCCGCCTTCGAATGATTTTTGAGGGATTGGCGTTGGCGGCTAAAGAAATTCCGGTAATTGTGCCTCTTCATCCGCGTACCCGTGAAGCGCTAAGGCGAGAAGGAGTTCTCGGGACGAACTTTAAACAAGTTCTCATACTTGAGCCTGTTGGGTATTTGGACATGGTGATGTTGGAGAAATGTGCGCGTCTCATCGCAACGGACTCGGGCGGCGTGCAAAAGGAAGCCTTTTTTTACAGGGTACCTTGCGTGACCTTACGGAGCGAGACTGAATGGGTGGAATTGGTGGACCTAGGCTGGAACCGTTTGGTTCTTCCCACATCCGCAACCACCATATTTGAGGGGCTCATGAGTATGTTGGATCAATGCGGATTGTCCGGTTATCCGTATGGCAATGGCGCGGCAGCCGACCACATAGTGCACGGTATAATGTCCGACCGACCTCAGGCTATGAGTCTTAGACAACGTGAGCTGTGCGAATTACGGTAATGCTGTTGTTTACATGCGTCATTATAGCTCGTGCTGAATTGAACTAAAATATTTCTCCGAAAACAGCCTCCTCTACCTCGGCCCATTAACGTAGCTTTGAAGTTTTGGCCCATGCGAATTTTGATTTTAACGCAATACTATCCTCCCGAAACCGGCGCCCCACAAAACAGGCTCTCGGACCTCGCGCGGCGTCTGACGGAATCAGGGCATAAGGTTACCGTATTGACTGCGTTGCCGAATTATCCTCGAGGAGAGATCTTTAGAGCGTATCGCGGGCGCGTCATGACGGAAGAAAATTCCACTGGCATCAATGTCATCCGGACCTGGATTTATGCGACTAAAAATAAAACCTTCCTCCGGCGATTACTAAACTACTTCTCTTTTGTTATTTCATCGTTTGCTTTGGGTCTATGGAAGATTGGACCTCAGGATGTTGTGGTTGTAGAGTCTCCGCCGCTTTTTCTAGGGATTTCTGGCTTCTTACTCAGCGCTTTCAAAAATGCACGACTTGTCATGAACGTTTCCGATCTGTGGCCTGATTCCGCCATCGCCATGGGAATTCTCAGCAACAAATCTCTTATTCGGCTATCAAGATGGCTGGAGGAATTTCTATATAAGCACTCTTTTCTCATCACAGGTCAAACCCGTGGCATTGTTGAGAATATTCGGTCCCGGTTCACGGATAAAAGAGTGGCTCTGATCACTAACGGGGTTGATGTTGAAGCTTTTGTCCTTGCGTCGCAGTCGGATCAAAAGAACCCGATCAGGAGAGAGTTCGGCCTTGGAAGCAAATTTGTGATCGGATATGCGGGGCTTCACGGTCTTGCCCAAGGCCTTGAAACGATTATTCATGCCGCTCGTTTAGTCGCCGAACGGGACGATTTACTTTTCGTATTCTTTGGAGATGGACCCGAAAAAGAAAAACTCGCCCGCCTCGCGCATCAACTTAAGCTGAAAAATGTTCGTTTTTTGCCGTCCCAAGAGACAACACGTATGCCAGGGATAGTCGGATCATTTGACATTGCTTTGGTACCTCTGAAACGACTTGACCTTTTTAAGGGTGCGTTGCCGTCGAAGATGTTTGAAGCGATGGCGGCTGCAGTCCCGATCATCGTCACAATCGATGGTGAGGCACGAGAACTGGTGGAAAAAGCCCAGGCCGGCATTCCCATAGATGCCGAGAATCCAGAAGCTCTGGCGAATGCAATTCTAGACCTTCATAGGGATCGGAACCGCCTAAAAGCTTTCGGTGTCAACGGGCGGCGCTACGTTACTGAACATTATGATCGGCGAAAGATCGCCCAAGAATTTGAGCAGCTTCTCATTGAAAATGAATATCTAGGCTCCCTACTGCAGAGAAATCCGATCTGAAGTTTCTTTGATTCAGCAAATGCTCAGCTGAAAATCCTGAAAGGGTGAATATCGGTTATGACTACAAAAAACATTGCCTGCATTGGTGGCGGGTACTGGGGTAAGAATCTCGTCCGAAATCTCCACGACCTGGGTGTGCTTTCTTTGATTTGTGAAGTCGATGCGAGTGCCCGAGAGCAGCTTAGGGCAGGTCTTGCAGACGTAAGTTTTACAGACAGCGCAGGTCACGTTTTTTGCGATCCCGATATCGCTGGCGTCGTGATTGCAACCCCTGCGGCAACTCACGGCGAACTTGTGCGGCAGGCGCTTTTGGCGGATAAGGATGTTTTCGTTGAAAAACCGCTTTGCTTATCCGTCGAAGAGGGAAAGAGTTTAGTGGAATTGGCGTCAGAGCGGCGCCGCATCCTGATGGTCGGCCACCTACTCTGGTATCATTCTGCCGTGCTGAAGCTAAAGGAACTTATCGAAGAAGGAGAACTGGGCCGAGTCGAATATATTTATTCGAACCGTCTGAATCTCGGGAAAATTCGCCGTGAAGAGAACATTCTCTGGTCGTTCGCCCCGCACGATATATCGGTGATCCTCGGCTTGGTCGGCGAGATGCCTGAGTCGGTTCGAGCGCAAGGAGGCAATTATCTCCACGAGAAGATTGGCGATGTTACTCTGAGTCTGTTGTCCTTTCCGAGCGGCGTTAAGGCCCACGTTTTCGTTTCTTGGCTCCATCCATATAAGGAGCAAAAGTTGATTGTAGTTGGCGACCGGCAAATGGCCGTATTTGACGATGTAGAGCAAGAAAATAAATTGGTACTCTACCCTCACTCTATTAACTGGAAAAATCATCAACCCATTCCCCATCGAGCCGAGGCTCGACCGGTTCAGTTTGATTTTACCGAGCCCTTAAAGGCGGAATGCATGCACTTTTTGGAGTGTATTAAAACCCGCCGATCCCCTCTGACCAACGGTGAGGAAGGCCTCCGTGTTCTTAAAGTGCTGCAACAGTGCCAAGATGCTTTAACTGCTGGGCCTATGATACCGAAATCGGTTTCGGCGCAAGCGCAGCAATCCTATTTTGTCCACGAATCCGCGTTTGTCGATGAAAACGTGGAGATCGGTGAAGGAACGACGATCTGGCATGTGTCGCACATTTTAAAAAATTGCCGGATCGGAAAGTCCTGTCGGATTGGGCAAAACGTCGTCGTCGGGCCGAGTGTTCAAATCGGCAACGGAGTAAAAATCCAAAATAACGTCTCCGTGTATGAAGGCGTAACTCTCGAGGACGCGGTATTTTGCGGCCCATCGATGGTCTTCACCAATGTCTACAATCCGCGTAGCGAGATCCGCCGGATGGATGAGATCCTTCCCACGTTGGTTCGACGCGGTGCAACTTTGGGCGCCAATTGCACCATCGTTTGCGGCGTGACAATCGGCGAGTATGCGTTTGTTGGTGCGGGGGCGGTCGTCGTAAAGGATGTTCCGGATTTTGCCCTTGTGGTGGGTAATCCAGCGCGAGTCATTGGCTGGATGTGCGTGTGTGGTAACCGTATCGAAGTGAAGACTGAAAGGGAGGGGGTATGCGAGATATGTCGTAGACGTTATTTCAAGATTGGAAAGGAGCTTCGCGCAGATGACAGATATGACCCAGCCATTCTCTCTAGATCGGCAAGGAGCTTCCCGCCGTATGATGAAAGTTCCCTTGCTTGATCTGCAAGCTCAATATGCAACGATTCGTCCCCGAGTCCGCGCGGCCATTGATCGAGTGTGCGATTCACAGCATTTCATTCTCGGTCCGGAGGTGGCTGCTCTGGAGCAGGACATCGCGACCTTTGCCGGAGCGAGCTTCGCGATCGGAGTTTCTTCCGGAACGGATGCCCTGCTCGCCGCGCTGATGGCGATTGGAATTGGCCCGGGTGATGAAGTCGTCACTAGCTCGTTTTCATTCTTTGCGACGGCGGGAGTCATCGCTCGACTGCAGGCTCGCCCCGTATTCGTTGACGTCGAACCTCAAAGCTTCAACTTAGATCCGGAGGATGTCGGAGCAAAACTGACAGCGCAAACGAAGGCGATACTTCCGGTTCACCTTTTCGGCCGATGCGCGAACATGCGACTTATTCTGCAGTTAGCAGAATCCCGCGGCATTCATGTGATTGAAGATGCGGCCCAGGCAATCGGTGCGAAGGACGAATTAGAGAGGTCGGCCGGGTCAATCGGTTCGATGGGGTGTTTCTCTTTTTTCCCGAGCAAGAACTTGGGAGCGTTTGGGGACGGTGGCATGGTGGTGACCAACGATGCTGGATTGGCGGAAACACTCCGCGTTTTGCGAGTGCATGGGGGAAAACCAAAATATCGTCACCGGTTGATTGGGGGAAATTTTCGCCTCGATGCCGTGCAGGCAGCAGTCTTGCGGGTCAAGCTAAAATATCTACCGCTCTGGACCGAGGCGCGCCGGCGCAATGCGCGGCGATACCGAAGTTTGTTCACACAGGCGGGGTTGCTTGAGCTGATCGGATTGCCGGAAGATACCTTTGGGCACATTTACAATCAGTTTGTGATTCGCTGTCCCGGACGTGATCGTCTGCAGATTTTTTTGCGCGAGCGCGGCATCGAAACTGAAGTGTACTATCCGCTTCCGCTTCATCTTCAAGAATGTTTTCTTGGACTCGGATATAAGGCTGGTGACTTTCCGCGCGCCGAGGCTGCCGCGCTCGAAGTGTTGGCGCTCCCAATTTACCCAGAGTTGGACGAAGAACAGCAACGCTACGTCGTCGAGCAAATCCGTGCCTATTATGAGTAAGGGCAAAACTCATTTGGATGTCCGGTCTCAGAACTGCGCGGTTTCCTAGATCAACAATTGCCCAAACGTCCTATGAACTCTACGAGCCTGGAAGAAAAGCACATTCACGAGGCCTACGGGGTTCGCGCAGCTACTGACGCGCGATATTCTTTTTTTGATCAGGGCCAGCTTTTCAGGATACATCAACTCGAACGCGGAATTTTGGCATCGCTAAGGCTTCATGGACTGGAACCACTTCATTCGCGGAGGATTCTGGAAGTCGGATGTGGTACCGGCTACTGGCTCAGGCAATTCATCCAATGGGGCGCCAGGCCAGAAAATCTGACGGGAGTCGATTTGCTGGCGGAACGTGTGGCCGAGGCTATGGAGTTGTGCCCGCCGCAGGTCAAAATACATCGAGCAAACGCCGCAACATTACATTTTGCCGAAGGGACGTTTGACCTTGTGTTTCAGGCGACGCTTTTCACTTCGATCTTTGATCCAGATATCAAACATCAAATCGCCGCCGAGATGATGCGCGTTACTAAGCGCGACGGGCTTATTCTCTGGTACGATTTTCGCGTCAATAACCCTTCGAACGCCGATGTCCAAGGGGTTAGGTCGCGTGAAATCCAAAAACTGTTTCCTAGCTGTGATATAACACTTCATCGCGTGACCTTAGCGCCGCCCCTGGTGCGTCGACTGGCGCGTTACTCTTGGGTGACCTGCTATCTCCTCGAGAAAATTCCATCGCTGTGCACCCACTATCTCGGAGTCATCCGAAAGCAAGTCACACCCGGCATCGTTAGTTCTTGACCGGAAACTTCCAATAGACTGCCACGTAGTCGTGTTCTTCACCGACGATGCCCGATCAACGCGGTCAGGCATTACGCCGCGTCGGGTGAGAATTTTGGCTCTTGTCAGCATCAGTTTTCACTGGAGCAAGATTCATGCGCACCAATATTGCCCCTAAGCAGTTACAGCGACCCGAATTCGTGCCTTTCCATGTTCCGCAAATCGACGATGAGGAGATTCGCTCCGTCGTCGAGACGTTAAAGTCCGGTTGGCTGACGACCGGCATGAAGGTCCAGCGATTCGAGGAAGACTTCGCTCGCTATTTGGGCAGCCGTCACGCTGTCGCGATAAATTCGTGCACGGCGGCGCTGCATCTCGCATTGGAGGCGGTGGGGATTGAGGAAGGCGATGAAGTCATTGTTCCGACCATGACCTTCACCGCTTCAGCGGAGGTCGTTCTCTATCTAAAAGCGAAACCCGTGCTCGTCGACTGCCTTCCGGATACTCTCAATATCGACCCTAATCAGATCGAGCGCGCAATTACTTCCAGGACGAAAGCGATCATCCCCGTCCACTTTGGCGGCCAACCTTGTGATATGGAGCGGATCCTGGTGATTGCCCGAAAGCATAATCTTTACCTCATAGAAGACGCGGCACACGCGTTGCCCGCAAAGTACCATGGTCGAGCCGTTGGAACCATCGGCGACATCACCTGTTTTTCATTCTATGCAACAAAGACCATTACGACCGGTGAAGGCGGCATGGCCACGACAGAGAATCCGGAGTGGGCCGCTCGAATGCGCATGATGAGCTTGCACGGCATCAGCCACGATGCTTGGAAACGCTATACGAAGGAAGGCTCATGGTATTATGAGGTGCTGGGTCCGGGATTTAAATACAATCTGACCGACATCGGCGCTGCTATCGGCATAGAGCAACTTAAAAAATGCGACGCTTTTGCTGTCGTGAGAAATAACATCGCGGCCGCGTACAATGATGCATTTGCAGACTTGCCGGAGATTCAGACGCCGTTTTGCGAGCCTGACCTTCAGCATGCTTGGCATCTCTATGTGATTCAGCTACAGCGGGAACATCTAAAGATCACTCGCGATCAATTCATCCAGGCGTTGAAAGAGCGGGGGATTGGCACATCGGTTCACTTCATTCCCTTGCACCTGCATCCTTATTACCGAGACAGCTTCGGCTACGTTCCAG
>Ga0210379_10000925_pt1 | contig 10093 bp, 2 predicted proteins | sample PLMedo_2_FD_155468 | JGI IMG/M metagenome (GOLD analysis project Ga0210379, IMG submission 155468) | Groundwater sediment microbial communities from an aquifer in East River, Colorado, USA - PLM4_32_coex redo | ecosystem: Environmental > Terrestrial > Soil > Riparian zone | place: USA: East... | reverse complement strand
GCTATTCACTGCATTAATCGTGAGGCGCTGCACTTCGTTGGTGCTGGCGCTGCCCTGCGTCGCCGTCTGCACCTTCGCCTCGCCGAAGCCGAGCGACTGCGAGAAGTTGAGCGTCAGCGCGAGCTCGTTGGACGCGCTGTCGTAGGCGAAGGTGATCGTGTCCTCGGGCAGGCCGAGCGCGTCCTCGAGCGTGTTCTCGAAGCGCGTAAGCAGGCTCTGGATGCTGGAGAAATTCAGGTCCGCCTCGTCGATCACGCCGTCGCCGTTGTTGTCCGGCCGCAGCGCGTCGCCGCTTACGAACAGCGGGTCGAGCACCTGTTTCTGGAACGTCGTCGCGTAGTCGAGCAGGTTGCCGAGCGTCTTGCCGGTGAACGGGATCTCCGTCTCCAAGAAGGCGCTGCCCTTCATCGCCACCAGGATGTCGAGCGCCTGGCGCAGCATGCGCAGGATGTCGAGCGGCGAGGTGTTGTTGAAACTGAGAATGTCCTCGATATCCGCGACTAGGGCTGGGAGTGTAAGTTCGAACGCGAAGGGGTCCGCATCGAAGTCGACTTCGACAGTAAGCGTCGTATCGCCGGCCAGAAAAGCGGGTGAAGATTCTGTGACTCCGATAAACGGGGCGACAAGCGGCAGCACGATGGCTGCATCTGGCGCATTCGTGCCATCGCCGTGGACAACCGGACCCGATATGAGGTCATCCAACAGGTTTGAAGGGTCCGCCAGTACGTCTATGATCTCCTGCAGGTCGATTCGATCGTCCGCGACATTTGTGGCCGGATCGGTCAAGCTGAAATCAATTGCGATAGTCGCTGAGAGACTTCCATCGACGACGTCCACCTCGAGGAATCCAACGCGCGCTGCCACGTCCAGGTCTGGCACGTTGATGCCTACGGTGGCCGTAAGCAAAGCGTTCCGGATAAAGAAGTTATCTAGAAGGCTTCCACCGCCCGCAATGCCATCAATATCGACACCGAAATCGAACGCAAAATCTATCGTCGCAGTGATGCTTGCGTTCGACACGCTGGCGTCGAGATCGAGTCCTTCCCCGAAACCAAAGTCCAAATCCAAGGTATCTGTGGTCGCCGAGAACGCGTGGTTGAAGTCAACGTGGTAGGTCAGCTCGCCAGTGGCTGTGTCGAAGTTCAGTCCAATGGCCGAAAGGTCAAGCCCCAGCTCGGAGGCGAGCAGAACTGTCAACTCCTGGGCGGTGGGAAACTTCGCGGTGCCGCCAGCAACGCCGCCGCTAGACAGCGGCCCGAGGATCTTGTTATCGAAGGCCTCGACGAAGTCGATCAGGGTATTTAGGGCATCCTGAGCAAAGGGGATATCGATGTCGAATGCCGATGTTAGGGCAACGAGAGAATCGAGCTGATCTCTCAGATCCTCCAACTGATCCAGAATGTCTTGCGCAGTGACCTGCAGAAAATCGATCAGATCCTGACCGGCTCCCGAGGCCGAAACCGTGACGCCAGTCGGGTCAGACAAGTTGTCCCAAGCGATAGTCACATCGGCATCAATCAGCGGAATGGCGGCATCCACTCCCGGCAGCAAAGCGCCCACGCTGAAAGTTCCTGCAAGCTCGAGATCCGCGTCAGCGTCGCCCGGATCGCCGTCCACCGTCACGTCGATGAGATCGCTGAAGTCGGCCGGCGCCAGCTCCGGTATGCGGATGAATCCGTCCGGCGTGGCTTCCGGATCCGTGAGGTCGAAGGCGAGTTCGACGTCCGGGTCGACGCTGATCGTGGCGTCGATGATGTCCACCCCGAGAAAGCCGAGGCGGCCGCTACCCGCGACGTCGCCAGCGACCGAAATGTTCCTCACCCGGAGCTCGGAACCGGCGCCTGGTCGGATGAAGAAGCCCGTGGCATCGACCCCGAAGACCAAGTTCAATTCGATATCGGCGGCGATCTCGAGTGAGCCACGCAGCTCGACTTCGGCGACGCCGCCGAGCACAGCGGCGTCGACGTCGAGGTCGACGATGCCCTCGAGGCTCTTCACGACCTGAAGGGTGAATGTGACGTCCGGCGTTCCGTCGCCATCCACGTCGGTCGTGGTGTCGAGACTCACGTTATCGGCGACAGCGTCGAGGTTCTCGAGCGCCTGCTCCAGCGCGGCGGGATCGGCAAAGATGCCGTCCGACGCGATCTCCTCGAGGTCGAACGCGCCGAGCCCCTCCTCGATCAGGCGGCGCAGGATCGAGGTCGCGTTGTCGAGCTGGGCCACGCCATCCGGATTCACCTGAGAGACCGTCAGGAAGCGGTCGTCCTTCGGCTTCGGTGGGTCGATCCGGACGCCGCCGAGGCCGAACGATTGGGCGTCAATGGCGGCGACCGCGGTTCCCCGCAGCGCGTCGGGGAGGCCGTGTTGCAGCGCGTTGCTGGCAGCCTTCAGGCCGGCCCCCAGGCCGTCGATGGGCAGTCCCTGGGGGGTGTTCTCCGCGGGGTCCTCGATATCCGACCACACGACCCATTGCTGGCCCTGTTGTCCGAAACGATCGAGGGCCTCAACGATATGGAATCCAGACGCGCCGATGGACTGGACTCCGGTGTTATGAATCGGGGCGCGGCGCGAGTCGGCAGTCGGGCCGTTCACCCGCAGCTCATCCTCAATGACCTCCCCTCCCCCGTCGATCGTGATGAGCCCTGGGACGGTGATCGGGCCGTTGGTGAAGTCTACTATGACGTCGTCGTCGCCCCCCTTGAGGGCAATACCGATCGCGTTGATGGAAGCGAGCGGGACGCTGAAGGTCGGGCTCGCGGGCGCTGCGTCGCCAGCAGTGTAGTGGAAGACGTCAAGGAGCCACGGCCGAGCGGCGTTTCGTTCGAGGCGGAACGCGTCATTGACCCCATCCGAACCGGTGAGGGTGAGGTTTGTTTGACGCGCCAGGGTAGCGCTTGCGTTCGGGATGGTCCATGCCCCGCGCCCAAGCGTGCCGACGAGCAGGACGTTTTCGCTCGTGATGTAGTCGATATCAGTGACGAGCGCGTTGGGCAACCCTGCCCCGAACTCGGTCCACGGCGCGCGTGCGACGCTCCGGAAGACGCCGCCCTCGGCCCCAACGAGGATCACCTCGGCCCCGCTCGACGTATCAACTTCGATCGATTGGAGATTCTGTGTCCCCTGCAACGACCGCAGGTTCTGCGTAAGCCTGACCCAGTTCCAGTTACCGGCCGGGTTGGTGCCGCCGCTAGAGGAAAACCAAACGTTCCCCGCGACGTCTAGCACGTAGACGTTGCGCCAGTCGTTCGGGTCGGTCGCGATCGCCCGAATCGCTGAGTTCGGCGCCGTGGTCGCGGGCCCTACCGGGGTCCGCCAGCTCGTGACCGGAACGAAGGCGCCGAACTGGGTGGCCTGACGAACGAAAAGCTGGTCACCGGTCGGCCCAGTCCCGTCGGTGCCGACGTACCCGACGTCGGGCATGTTGGTGGACCCGAACAGCACGCCCGGCTGGATGCCGCCATACACGATGGCACTCACGGTTCCGACCGAGGCCGCATTGGGCGGCCCGAATACGCCACCGCCAAGTCCTGCCGGACCCCCTGGCGCATTAAGAAGTCTTAGGTTCCGCCCACCGTCGATGGATTCATAGAGGAAGCTCGTTCCGATGAGCATTCTGGTGGGGGTGATGGCGTTCAGTTCGAAGGGATCGACGAACTGGACGGTTGTGTCGCTGAAAGCCGTGTTGTTGAGATTGGCGTTTGTGACGAGCGTGCCGCCGCCTGTCCCCGCCACAACAAGTCCCCCGGTCTGGACCAGGTCGATAGACGCCAGCACGCCTGCCCGGTGGGTATTCGCCAAGTTGGTCGTAAGGGTGACCATCAGGGAGGCGGGGAAGATGGGGGGCACGGGGGTCACGGCGGACACCTGGCGGTAAACCGGTTCCCCGGGAAGGAGGAGCTGGTCGCCAACCTGGACCGGGGAGCTGGCGGGCACAAAGAGGCGGTTCTGGCCGGCGAGGGCCTGATTCACCAGGGGCATGCCGATGGAGAGGCTTCCCAGGTTATTGGCGCTAAAGTAAACGGAGGTACCGTTCACGCCCACGAAAGCGCCGTCTCCCCCGGCGATGCTGTTCCAGACGACGTTGTTGGTGGCCGACTGCAGAGCGTTGCCCACGTCCTGCAAGCCGCCCACGATTACGTCGTTGACGCCCTGATAGGCCACGTCGTAGAACTCGGCGAGGCCCAGGTTCCCGTTGAGCGATTGCCAGACACGGGTGGCCGGAGTATTGGGGGTGACCAGGCGGTAGATCCCCCCGTCGTCGCCTTCGAGAATGTTGGTGCCGGTTCGGTCAAACACCATCACCCGGGAGTCGGCGTGAGGGGCTGTTGCCGTTCCGCCGGCGTTCGCTGCGGTGTCAGTGATGGATGTCCACTGGCTGCCCGTTCCGACCGGCTGGTTGGCGTCGCCTCGCAACAGCCTGCCAGTAAAGTCAGTGGCACCCGAGGTGGAGGGAAGTATCTGACGGTCGCCTCCGACGTATACAAGGTTGGAGCTGGCTCGGTCGGCCAGAATCGAGAAATGATTGCCAGTGCGCGGGCCAGCCTGGCCGCCGGGATTGATGCCGCCATCCGCATCCCCTGGGAGGTCCATCGCCACCCAGTTCGGAGTGGCGTCCGGCAAGTTGATCGACCGGAAGAAACCTGAGACTCGGTCACCATTCGCCCCCGTGACAGAAATCACGTCCGTACCGGCGACATGGGCGTTCGCAAGAGGGTTTGCAAGCGTCAGCCTGTTTGCCACCCGGTTGACCACGGTGATCTGGGCATTCTCGGGATTCGCACCACCGACTAAGATTGTGTCGCCCGTCTCAAAGAGGGCGGCGTTGGCAACGGCTATCGTGCTGGGGGCTATGATCCCCTGGAAGGTGGTCTGGGCGAAGCTGATAAGCGCCACATACACCGGGCGGTGGTTGGTGGCGGGGTCGACAACACCGCCGACGGAGAGCTCGATCCTGAGCGAGTTGGGAACGCCGACTAGACCAGCGTTGACCAGAGTCCAGGTGTCGCCGCCATCAATGGTACGATACACGCCCCGACCCGGAAGAGCGGCGTAAAGCCAGTCCGGATCTTCAGGGTCGGCGACCAGCTCGGTGACGGCAGCGACCGGCAGGTTACTTCCGGGCCGACGCGAGAGGTTTTCAAACGACGCGCCGTTGTTCGTGCTGCGCAGGACCGCGCCCTGATCGAGACCGGAAATCCCCGCGAGATCCTCGGTCGCGACGAAGAGCACGGGTCCTGTCGGCGTCGACAGGGGAACGATGCTGCTGATGTGTCGGTCTTCGAACACCGGCTTCCTGATTAATGTCCAGGTTTGGCCACCGTTCGTTGACCTCAATAGCCCCAGAGCCTCACCGCCCAGCAAGCCCGCTTGTGCGCCCCCAGAGCTGCTTGGTCTCCCGGTTCCCGCGAAAAGCGTTCGATGCGTGGCATCGGACGGATCGAAGGCGAGCGCGCTAATCGAGAGCGACGGAAATTGGTCGGTGAGCGGCGTCCAGGTAGTGCCGCCGTTCTGAGTTCTCCAGATCCCGCCGCCCACCGTGCCCACGTACATGGTGTTCGCGTCCGTGGGATGGACGGCGATGGCGGAGACGGCTCCAGCAACAGGCTGGTTCGGAATTCCGATAACCTGCCCGCCGTTAATCGGCGCCGGCCCCTGCGACACCCAGTCTGGCAGCGCTGAGGCGAAAAGCACGGCCCCGGTGAACGGCGAACCCGGCGCCGGTGTGTTCAGACTCCGGCCGGTCAAAGCCGCCTGCTGGATGTTGGTGTGGGAAAACGATTCGCTCCCGATACTGAGCGTCGTCGTGCTCAGCGTGAGCGCGTCATTCGAGAACGCAACGAGGGTGTTAGTTCCGCCGCCACCGTTGATCGAAACCGTTCCAGCGTAGTTGGGCAGCCCCTCAACGCGGATGCGATCGTTACCCCCGCCGCCGAAGATCGTAAGAGAACTGCTGGGGTTGGTGAGAGTGATGCTCTCGAAGGTCGCGACGGCATTGTCGCTTTCGATCGTGAGCTGGTTGGAGGTCGGACCAGGCTTGAGCCGGATCTCGTCGTCGTTCACCGTGCCGAAGAACAGCGCGTCGGCGACGTCTCCATCGTTTACGGTGATGGGTTCAAGGCCAGCGTAGGAGATGAGCGCGCTATCGAGACCCACGGTTCCGGAATTCGGACCGCTGGCCTCGAATGTGACTGTAGAGTACGTACCATCCTCGATAACTAGAGTGTCGAAGCCGCCCGCCCCCCCGTCTAAATATCCGCTAAGGCTGCCATAAGGTTCGAATACAAATGTGTCCTGATTTTCCGCGGCCCCTTCGAGATTCTCAAAACCGCTGAACGCAACGTTTCCTACACCGCCCGAGTCCGAGCCGCCGACTGTCCAGGTCGTGTCTTGCGCCGGACCCTTCAGCGTGTCGGAGGCGCCGCCGCCTTTCACTTCTTCGATGCTGACGAATCCGGACGCTGCGCTGGCCGTGCCTGCAGCTAGATCCACGCTCACCGGCGACGTGCACGCGGAATAATCCAGCGAATCGTGACCCGCGCCGCCGTCGACGCTGCCTGCGAAGTTCGCGCCGTCGTCGAAGGTGAAGGTGTCGTCGTCTGCACCGCCCTCGACCGCCTCCATGCCGGAGAATCTGGTGCCGCCGGCGTTGCCGCTGCCCTGGCCGGTGAAGCGCCACACGGTCTTGCGTTCGGGGCCGCGCAGGCGGTCGACGCCCTCGCCGCCCGTGATGGTGCCGCTCAGCCCGCCGGCTGCCATGAGCAGGAACGTGTCGCCGCCGCTGCCGCCGAAGAGGTTCTCGATGTCCGCAAAGGCAACCTCATTCAGCGCACCGGCGTCAGGATTCGTGACGCTCCAGGAGTTCGCTCTATCCGCGCTGTTCAGGAAATCATTTCCCAGCCCGCCCGTGACGATCCCGCTCAACTTGCCATCCGCCGTAAAGACGAATGTATCGCTGCCACTGCCGCCCGCGATGTTCTCGATCGCGGCGAACGCGACCCCGCCCACGCTGCCTGCGCCGCTGCCGCTGATGGACCAGGTGTTATCCTCGTTGCGGCCGATGAGCGTATCGTTGCCCGCGCCACCGACGACATTATTGATGTTCGCCATCGCGCCGGCGTCCGTGGCATAGCCCGCCGCGAGGTGGACGCTGACATGATTGTTCCGCGAAGAATAATCCAGCGTGTTGATGCCCGCGCCGCCGTCGATGGTTCCGCTGATGCTGCCGCCCGCGAACACGAAGGTGTCGTTGCCCGCGCCTCCGGTCAGGTTCTCCATCCCGGCAAAGGCCTGGCCGTTGAGCATTCCGGCATCCGCACCCGAGATAACCCAGGTGTTTACCGTGTCCGCGCCCGCCAGCGTGTCGATTCCAGCGCCGCCGCTGATCGTCCCGCTTACGCTGCCGTCAGCGGTGAACGCAAACGTGTCTTCCCCTGCGCCGCCAGTGACGTTCTCTATTTCAGCAAAGGCCCGGGCATTCAGGGTGCCGGCGTTAGTCCCCGAGATGAGCCACGCATTTTCTCTGTCAGCGCCGACCAGCGTGTCGCTCCCCTCGCCGCCGCCTACGGTCCCGGTGAGTTCGCCGCCGGACGTGAATGCGAATGTGTCCTGCCCCGCACCACCCGCGACGTTCTCGATGCCCGTGAACGATCGCCCATTGAGCGTTCCCGCATCCGCGCCGGTGATGGTCCAGGTGTTCTCGACGTCCGCCGCGACCAGCGTGTCATTGCCCGCTCCGCCTTCGAGGGCGGCTGTGCCCGAAACGTCGAGTAGAACGAAGACGTCGTCACTTGAACCACCTTCCAGCTGCTCGATGCCGGAGAATTCGACACCATCCAGCGTTCCGGTCCCCGTTCCGCTCAGCCGCCAGGCATTGGCCCGATCCGGCCCGACAAGCCTGTCAACGCCGTCTTGGCCGTCGAATATGACGCGGATCTGATGGGCGACGGCGGCACGGTCAAAACCGATGGCGAGCGCATCGCTCAATTCGTTCCCGTGAACGGTGACGCCGATGTCTTCGTCGAGCGCCTCCTGGCCGAGCACGGCGCTCGACCCGTTGTCGACGAGCTGGAGCATTTGCGTTCCGTCAACGTCGGCGATTCTGAGCGCCGCATCGAGCGCAGCTCCGGACGCGGCCGCGTAACTGATGTCCGCCGAGAGCAGCAGCCTGGGTTCGAGGGCCTCGAACAGCAGCTTGCGGCGAAATGGCGGCACCGAGGGCAAGGAACCGCCCTTGCGGGTCACAGGCTTCAGAAAACCGTCAAACGGCGGGCTCATCGCTGTACCTTAATTGGTACGCGGCTTTACCGGGCGTTGCGCCGAGAGGAACGAGTCCCGAGAAGAAACACCTGCGGAAAGAGCAGCCAAGAGGCGGCGAGTGATAGCAGTGTCACCCATCACCGGCAATCCACCTGCGGCTGACACGCTGCTGCGCCCCCCCTCGAAAAACATCATCAATTCACAGCGCCGGCGTTCTGCAAACCAGCTCCCCCACCGCGTGACGCGGCGGGCGCTGCAACTGCGTCTCTTACGTTCTAGTTTTTTTAGCTGACTTCTTTTTGCTTACGCAAATTCGTCTTGGTTGCCCCGGAGAATCTACCAAGACGTGATGACAGTTTTGCGAACAAATCTTAGCACCGACACAGTGCGATTTGTCATGTATTTCTCGCCCGGCAGGAACGGAAGAGTCATTTGGCGACGTCCGGTGAGTTTGCTACCAGATAATATGGGACAAACATCCTAGAGTGATCGGCGCTTGAATTCGAATTGACGCGCTGCAAAACCATTGCCGATACCGTGATCTTTTTCAATTGGTTGCGTTCGCAACTTCGCGTGTTATTGCAGAAGTTACATCGGGACAACGACCCACCTCGAATAAATCGAACCGCCGAGGCGCCGAGAGAAACAAGTATGAGAACTATCGGTGAGTGGGGTTATTCCTCATCGCTAAAGAAAAACGGCTTGCAAGTCCATCTTGCAAGCCGCTCTTGTTGACTGGTCGGGGCGGTGAGATTTGAACTCACGACCACCGGCACCCCATGCCGGTACGCTACCAGACTGCGCTACGCCCCGAGAGCGTAAATTATATCAAGGGCCGCCGCAGACCCTGCACGAAAATCGTGGATGTACGACGGGTCTTGCGCGGTTCCTAGCCGCGCAATCCTTCGATGACGCTCTTGATTTCCTTGCGCACCAGGGCGAAGTTGATGCGCGCCCCGCGCATGGCCCGCGCCGGTTCCGAGACCAGTTCGTCAAGCCGGTTGCGCGCGCCACTGATTGTAAAGCCCTGGTCGTAGAGGAGCTCGCGGATGCGGCGGATGAGCAGTACTTCGTGGTGTTGGTAGTAGCGCCGGTTGCCGCGCCGCTTGACCGGCTTCAACTGCGTGAATTCCTGCTCCCAGTAGCGCAGCACGTGCGGCTTCACGCCGCACAGCTCGCTCACTTCACCGATGGTGAAGTAACGCTTCGCCGGAATCGGCGGCAGCTGGGTTCTGGGGCTATGACTTGCTTCCATGGTAATTCTGCTCCACCATCGCCTTCAGCTTCTGCGATGCGTGGAATGTCACGACGCGGCGCGCAGTGATTGGAATTTCTTCCCCCGTCTTGGGGTTCCTGCCGGGACGCTGCGGCTTGTCCCGCAGCTGGAAATTTCCGAAGCCGGAGAGCTTCACGCCCTTCCCGTTCTCGAGCGCCATCCTCACTTCCTCGAAGAAGGACTCCACCATGTCCTTCGCTTCGCGCTTGTTGAACCCGACCTTCTCGAACAAAAGGTCCGCCAGTTCGGCCTTGGTTAACGTCATCTTCTCCCCTTTCAACGGAGTTTCGCGTTGAAGTGTTGCTGCAGTATCCGGCGTAGCTGCGAGATGGCGGATTCGACTTCCGCATCGGTCAGAGTCTTGCGAGTATCCTGTAATAACACCCTGAAAGCAAGACTCTTTTTTCCTTTTTCTACACCCGTACCGCGGTAGATGTCAAACAGCCCGATTTCCGCCACAGTCGCGGGCTGTTCCCGGCGCAGGCTCTGGAGTATGGCCTCGTAGCTGATTCCCTCATCGATCTCGGCAGCGATGTCGCGACGCACCGGCGGGAATTTCGA
>Ga0210379_10000920_pt1 | contig 10123 bp, 10 predicted proteins | sample PLMedo_2_FD_155468 | JGI IMG/M metagenome (GOLD analysis project Ga0210379, IMG submission 155468) | Groundwater sediment microbial communities from an aquifer in East River, Colorado, USA - PLM4_32_coex redo | ecosystem: Environmental > Terrestrial > Soil > Riparian zone | place: USA: East... | reverse complement strand
CGATGCGGACGGCGTCCGCGGATGCCGCACGAGCGCACGCCGGGCCTCGGCGCGCTGGGACCACGCCGACCGATCCGCGAGCCACCCCAGGAACTCGGTGGGAAGCCCTGGCCGGGCGAGGACGTGCACGAGGTCCCCCTCCGTGAAGCGCGGGCTCCCGGCGAGCGCCTGGAGCACCGCCGGCTCCTCCGCATCCCGGAGGAGGACGACGAGCCCACGGCTGGCGACCCGGGCCATCGTGACGCGCTCGCCGGTCGTGAGCTCCGGAAGGCGCAAGCGTACGAGCTTCTCGGCATCGCGCCGGACGACCGGCAGGATGCGCAGGTTCGCGGCAACCGCGACGAGATCCTTCCAGAAGAGGTGGGGGAGGAAACGGCGCGAGACGGTGGACGGCGCCTTCGGATGCGCCACGAGGGCCCGCTTCGCCTCGCGGGAGCGCATCCACCCCGGTGTGCGGCCGATCCTGCCGAGGATCTCGGCCGTCGCGCCGCGGTTCTCCAGGATGAGCGCGACCTCCTCCGCGCCGAGCGCCGGATTGTCCAGCGCGGCGAGCAGGTACTCCGGGGGCGCCGTCGGCAGCGCGAGACACAGGGACTCGCGCGCATCGGTCCTTCCGCGCTGGGCCAGGGGTTCCACGAGCCCAATATAGGTCAGGCCCCGCCGCCGGCCCCGAATGGTTCGGGGGCCGTGTGTTAGGTTGCCGCGTCCCGGGACCGCCGCCGGACGAGGACCCCATGGACCCGCACGTCTTGGCCCTGTTCCCGCTCTGGTACGCGGCGTTCCTGCTCTCCCTGACGTGTCACGAGGCGGCCCACGCCTGGGCCGCCCGGCGCGGCGGGGACGACACTGCCTACCTGGCCGGACAGGTGACCCTGAACCCACTGCCGCACGTCCAGCGGGAGCCGATCGGCACGATCCTGGTGCCCCTGCTGACCTACTTCATGGGGTCACATCATTGGATGATGGGGTGGGCGAGCGCCCCCTACGACCCGCGGTGGGAGGCGCGCCACCCCCGGCGCGCGGCCGCGATGTCGGCGGCCGGCCCCGCGGCCAACTTGCTTCTGGCGGCGGCCGCTTTCACCGCGCTCAAGCTGGGACTCCTCGCGGGATGGTGGGTCGAGCCGCCGCTGCGCGTCATCGCGGATCAGCTCGTCGTCGCGCCGACGGGCGCCGCCGCGGCGCTCGACGGCTTGGGGCGATTTCTGTCGATCGTGCTCACGCTCAACATCGTCCTCGCCGTGTTCAACCTCATCCCGGTCCCCCCGCTCGACGGGATCTCGGTGCTGGCCGGGCTCGTCCCGCCGCTGCGCCGGGTCTACGAGCGCTCGCGCGAGCTCCCGGTGATGAGCCTCGTGGGCATCCTCGTCGCCTGGAGGATCTCGCCCTTCCTCGTCGGCCCGGCGTGGAGGGGCGTCGTGGGGCTTCTGCTCGGAAGCTGATCCGTCACCTCGACGCGCGCGGTGGGCCGTGACATTCTGCGCCGGCGCGCGGAGGCCCACGCGATGGTCCACCTCTCGGAAATCCTCGACCTGCCCGTGCTGGACGCGTCCGGGGCTCGTCTTGGGAAGGTGGACGACGTCCGTGTGGATTCCCACCGCGGCGTCGTCGACCGCATCGTTGTCCGCGCTCGAGGAGCGGCGCGCGCCGTGCCCTGGTCGGCGGTGGAGACGTTCGCGCCCGAGCACCGCCGCATCGTGCTCGCGGAAGGGTCCGTGCTGACGCCGTGGAACGGGCCCGAGCCCGAAACCCTCTGCCTGAAGCGCGACGTGCTCGACCGGCAGATCATCGACACGCAGGGACGCAAGGTCGTCAAGGTGAACGACATCGCGCTCGAGCCCGCCGGAGGTGGGCTCGTACTCCGCCGCGTCGAGATTGGCCTCGCCGGTGCCGTGCGCCGCCTTCTCGTGGGGTGGGTGGCGCCGCGCGCGCTGCGGCGGCTCACAGAGGGACTCTCCCAGCAGGGCATCCCGTGGGACTACGTCGCGATGGTCGAGCCGGGCTCGGCGCGCATTCGCCTCAAGGTGCACCAGCAGCTCGCCACGATGCACCCCGCGGACCTCGCGGACATCCTCGAGGACCTCGGGCGCGTAGATCGCAACGAGATCGTCTCCGCGCTCGACCCCGAGACGGCGGCACAGGCGCTCTCCGAGGCCGATCCGTCGGTTCAGGCGGCGGTCGTCGAGGCGATGCACGTGGAGCGGGCCGCGGACGTCCTCGAGGAGATGGCCCCCGACGAGGCGGCGGACATCCTCGGAGACCTCCCGGAGGCGCGACTCCAGGCCGTACTCGAGGCGATGGAGGAGGAGGACGCCGACGAAGTGCGCGAGCTGCTCGCCTTCGAGGAGAACTCGGCGGGCGGCCTCATGACGAGCGACTTCTTCCAGGCGCGCTCCGAGTGGACCGTCGGCGAGACGCTGGCGATGCTTCAGAAGGTCGACGAGGACCTCATCCCCGACATGGACGAGATCCCGGTTGCCGACGCCGGCGACCGGCTCGTCGGCGTCGTCCCGCTCGTGCGGCTCGTGCGCGCTCCGGGCGGACGCCCCGTGGCGGAGTTCATGCGCCGCGAGTCCCGGGCGGTGACGACGAGCACCCCGTTCAAGGAGGTCGTCGAGCGGTTCGAGAAGTACCACCTGCGGGCGCTCGCCGTCGTCGACGAGTTCGGCGGCCTCAAGGGGATGATCAACATCGAGGACGTGCTGACCAAGCTCGTCAAGGGCGACTGAGCCCGTGCTCCGGGCGCGCTTCAGCGGCGCGTGGACGCGCCTCGCGGCGATCTTCGCGGTTCTCGGCCCGGGCATGATCACGTCCAACGTCGACAACGACGCGGGCGGGATCTTCACGTACTCCGTCTGTGGGGCGACCTACGGCTACGCGCTGCTCTGGATCCTCGTCCCGGTGACGATCGCGCTCGTCCTCGTGCAGGAGATGTGCGCGCGCATGGGGATCGTCACGGGCAAGGGCCTCGCCGACCTCATCCGCGAGGAGTTCGGCCTGCGACTGACGTTCCTCCTCATGATGGCGCTGCTCGTGACCAATCTCGGCAACGCGGTCGCCAACTTCGCCGGGCTCGCGAGCGCCTCCGAGGTGCTCGGTATCAGCCGGTATGTCTCCGTGCCGCTCGGTGCGATCGCGATCTGGTGGCTCGTCGTGTTCGGCAGCTACAAGTCCGCCGAGCGGATCTTCCTCGTCGCGTGCCTCGTCTACCTCTCGTATCCGATCTCGGCGATCCTCGCGAGGCCCGACTGGGGCGAAGCGGCGCGCGGCCTCGTGACCCCCACGCTTCCCGGTGGGAGCGCGGCGCTCTGGATGGTGGTCGGGATCGTGGGGACGACGATCGCCCCGTGGATGCAGTTCTACCTGCAGTCCTCGGTCGTGGAGAAAGAGGTCCCGGTCGCCGACTACCGTTCGACGATGTGGTTCGACGTGGTCCTGGGCTCGGTCGTCGCCGTCGTCGTGGCGTTCTTCATCGTCATCGCGTGCGCGGCGACGCTCCACGCCCACGGGGTTCGGGGGATCGCCTCCGGGGCCGATGCCGCTCGCGCGCTCGAGCCGCTCGCGGGGGCGGCGGCGAAGCTGCTGTTCGCCCTCGGGCTCGCGGTGGCGTCGCTGTTCGCCGCGTGCATTCTGCCGCTCTCCACCGCGTACTCCGTGTGCGAAGGGCTCGGGCTCGAGGCGGGGGTGAACCGCCGGTTCAACCAGGCACCGGAGTTCTACTGGCTCTACACGGGGATCATTGCCGCGGGGGCAGGGATGATCCTCATGCCGGGCGTGCCGCTGCTCCCGGTCATCCTCGCCTCGCAAGTCGCGAACGGACTGCTGCTCCCGGTGATCCTCGTCTTCATGACGCTCCTCATCCGACGCCGGGAGCTCATGGGGGACTTCATCCAGGGCCGCGTCCACCATGCGCTCACGTGGGCGGTCACCGCCGTGCTCGTCGTGCTGGCGCTGGCCCTCGCCGCCGCGGGCGTGCTCGACCGGCCTACTTCTTGAAGAACATCCACCCCGCGAGCGCAGCGAGGATGACGGCGAAGATCTTCTGGAACGTCGGCGTGGAAACGCCCCGCAGCAGATAGGGCCCGATCTGCGCGCCGACGACCCCGCCGAGCCCCAGGAGCACTCCGCTCTTCCAGTCGACGGATTGAAGGCGGGCATGCCCAACCATCGACGAGAGCGCGATGATGAGGATCGCCACGAACGAGGTTCCAACCGCACGCTGGGCCGTGAACCCGAGCGCGACGAGCAGCGGCACGACGAGGAAGCCCCCGCCCAAGCCCGAGAAGCTGGCCCCGATGCCGGCGAGCAGCCCGAGAAACGGCAATATCCAGTCCTTCATGCGTCCTCCGAAGCGGTCACGAGGATGCGCGAGGCGGCCCGCATCCCCAGACGCAGCGCCTCCCGACCCTCGGGGGCGATCTCGATCGTGTCGAGCACCTCGTCGCGAGCCCGCACGACGACGCGCCGGCCGGGCATGAGCCCGTGCCGCTCGACCAGGCGGAGGAAGTCCGATCGCTGATCGATGACGCGCGCGACGAAGCGCGGGGCGCCCAAAGGCGAGACGGCGAGGCTCTCCTGACCGCTCGACTCCGGGATCTCTCCTTGGCTCGTCGGGATCGGATCGCCGTGGGGGTCGACCGCAGGACGGCCGAGCATCTCGTCGATCCGGTCGGTCAACCGCTCGGAGACCGCGTGCTCGAGAACCTCGGCCTCGGCGTGGACCTCGCTCCAGTTGAGCCCCATGACCTCGACGAGGAAGAGCTCGACGAGGCGGTGCCGGCGCACGACGTGCGCGGCGAGCTGACGTCCGGACGCGGTCAGCTTGACCCCCGCGTAGGGTTCGTGGTCGACCAGCGCCGAATCGGCGAGGGTCTTGATCATCGCGGTCGCCGTCCCCGGCGTAACGCCCAGGGCGGTCGCTACGCGGCCCGTCAAGACCCGGGTCCCCGGGGAAGCCTGCTCCTCGAGGTAGATCCTCTTCAGATAGTCCTCGACGGTGCTCGTCGGCATCGCGCCCAAGAATAGTCGAGAGTTGACTTTTGGATCGATCGCGATCAATTATTTTGGTGGCTCAAAAAAGGAGTGCTCGTGTCGACCGTCACCCAGGGCTCCCTTCCGGAGGTCCACTCCTCAGTCGCGATCCCCGGACCGTCCTTCTGGCGGCGGCTCTTCGCCTTCGCCGGGCCGGCCTACATGGTCAGCGTCGGCTACATGGACCCCGGGAACTGGGCGACGGACATCGAAGGGGGGTCGCGGTTCGGCTACCAGCTCGTGTGGGTGCTCCTCATGTCGAACCTCATCGCCGTGCTCCTTCAAACGCTGTGCGCGCGCCTGGGGATCGTCGCCGGCCGCGATCTCGCGCAGGCGTGCCGGGACGCGTACCCGCGCCCGGTGTCCAACGTTCTCTGGGTCCTGTGCGAGATCGCCATTGCCGCGTGCGATCTCGCCGAGGTACTCGGCACGGCGATCGGGCTGAACCTCCTGTTCGGGATCTCGTTGACGACCGGCGTGATCGTGACGGCGCTCGACGTGTTCGTGCTGCTGGCGATCCAGAGGTTCGGGATTCGCAAGATGGAGGGCTTCATCCTCCTCCTGGTCGCCACCGTCGGCGGCTGCTTCGTCTTCGAGGTCCTGCTCGCGCAGCCCGTGTGGGGTGACGTCGCGAAGGGGTTCGTGCCGCGGCTCGGCTCGACCGAGGCGCTGTACGTCGCGATCGGGATCCTGGGCGCAACCGTCATGCCTCACAACCTCTACCTCCACTCGGCACTCGTCCAAACGCGGCAGGTGCCGCGGACGGTGGAGGGGATGCGGACCGCCGCGCGGTACAACCTCATCGATTCGGTGGTCGCCCTCAATTGCGCGTTCTTCGTCAACACCGCGATCCTCGTCCTCTCCGCCGCGGTCTTCCACGCCAAGGGGATCGAGGTGACGGAGATCCAGCAGGCCCACGGGCTCTTGGCGCCGCTCCTGGGGACGGCGTTCGCGGGGACGGCCTTCGCGATCGCCCTGCTCTGCGCCGGTCAGAGCTCCACGTTGACGGGAACGCTCGCCGGGCAGGTCGTCATGGAGGGGTTCATCCGCTTCCGGATGCGTCCGTGGCTCCGCCGCCTGCTCACGCGGTCCGTGGCGATCGTACCCGCGGTGATCGTCATCGGGATCTACGGCGAACAGGGGACCTACAAACTTCTGATCCTCTCCCAAGTGATCCTCTCCCTGCAGCTCCCGTTCGCCGTGATCCCGCTCATCCAATTCACGAGCGACCGGGTCCGCATGGGAACGTTCGCGAGCCCACGCTGGGTCCGCGTCCTCGCCTGGATCTCGGCGGCGATCATCGTCGCCCTCAACGCGAAGCTCGTGATCGATACCGCCTCGGAGTGGATCGGCGCCGCGGCCAACCCGTGGCCTCTCCGCCTGACGCTCCTCCCGGCCATCGGGGCCGTGGCGCTCCTGCTCCTTTACGTTGTGGTCCATCCGTGGCTCGCCAAGCGCCGGCCTGCGCTGGCGGTGGGACCGGCGGAGGTGCCGGTCCCACCGGCGCCCGGGCGCGGGTTCCGGCGCATCGCGATCGCCCTCGGCGCCGACGCGAAGGACCGCGCCCTCCTCGACCATGGGCTGTCGCTCGCCCGCTCCTACGGGGCGCGCGTCGTCCTCGTCCACGTGGCCGAGGGGTTCGGTCCGCGCTACTTCGGAGGGGAGTCGGACGACCTCGAGACCCGCGACGACCGCGCCTACCTCGAGGAGGCGAGACGGCGCGCGGCGGGCCTGGGTGTCGACGCCGACGCCGAGCTCCTCTTCGGCGACCCGGTGCAGCAGATCTCGACCTTCGTCGACCGCGCCCAGATCGATCTGCTCGTCATGGGAGCTCACGGGCACGGGCCGCTCGCCGACCTCCTCTTCGGTTCGACGGTGTCCCCCGTCCGTCATCGGGTCCGGATCCCCGTGTTCGTCGTGCGCGTCGAGGACGAGGCCTAGATCCACCCCCGCCGGCGGAACTGCCACAGCATCACGCTCAGCAGGCCGATCGTGAGCGCCCAGAACCCGAGATAGCCGTAGCGCCACCCGAGCTCCGGCATGTTGAGCGGATTCCGCGTGTCGAAGTTCATGCCGTAGACCCCCGCGAGGAACGAGAGCGGCATGAAGATCGTCGAAATGATCGTCAGGACACGCATGACCTCGTTGAGGCGGTGCGAGAGGCTCGACAGGTAGATGTCGAGGAGTCCGGAGGCCATCTCGCGGAAGTTCTCCGAGACTTCCATCGCCTGAACCGCGTGATCGTAGCAATCGCGGAAGTAGATCCTGATGTCGTCGGGCATCAGGTCGTGGTCTTCCCGCGCGAGGCGTCCCACGACCTCGCGCTGGGCCCAGAGCACCTGTCGCAGGATGAGCAGCTCCCGGCGGACCGCCTGGAGCCACTCGACGTCCTCCCGGTCCGGCTGCTCGAGGATCGCGGCCTCGACCTCGTCGAGCTCGTCCCCCAGCGACTCGAGGGCCGGGAACGTCGAGTCGATGATGAGATCGACGACCGCGTAGGCGAGATAGCACGCCCCCTTCTGCCGGAGCCTTCCGCGCCCCTTGACGATCCGCTCGCGCACGGGCGAGAGCACATCCTCGCCCCCGGGCTGGAGGGTGATGACGAAGTCCTTGCCGAGGAAGAGGGAGACCTGAGTCTTCCGGAGCCGGGTCCGCTCCATCCGCAGGGACTGGAAGATGGCGAAGAGTGTCTCCTGGTAATCCTCCGCCTTGGGACGCTGCCCGAGGGTCATGACGTCCTCGAGCGCGAGCGGGTGCAGGAGGAACGCCGCGCCGAGACCCTCCACGAGCTTGACGTCCGCCAGCCCGATCACGTGGATCCAGTGCACCCGGCCGTCGCCGCCGAGAGCGTCGAGCCCGGCCGGGTCGCCGGTCTCCCGCACCGAGGCGTCCTCGCTCGAGTAGGTCGTGACGATGATTCGAGCGGGTCCGCTCTCGCCGTCGGCCGGCCGCAGGGTGCCGGGGGGTGTTCCGGGATCCTGGTAGTCCCGGAGCATATCCGCGCTGGGGAGCCAGTCGTCGTCGGACACCGAACCCTCCGGGGCGGCCCATTATGGCCTTTCACGGGCGCTGGTCGTATCCTGTCTCGGCTGTGCGACGCAACCTCGCTCTCGTCGTCCTCTTCGGGGCCGCGCTCGCGCTCGCGGCGGACGCCCCGGCCACGGGACCCCGCCTCAAGTTCGAATCGGTCGAGCAGAACCTCGGCGACGTCGTGAGGGGAGAGGACGTGGTTGCGACGTTCACGTACAAGAACGTCGGCGACACGCCGCTCAAGATCCTCACCGCAAAGCCCGGCTGAGGCTGCACGGTGGCCTCGTTCGACGAGGTCATCCCGCCCGGGAAGGCGGGGACGATCCGAGCCAGCATCCATACCGCCAACCTTCGAGGGTCGGTCGCCAAGGGGATCACGGTCACGCATGACGACCCGTCCCAGGGGCCGATCGCGCTGTCGGTGCGCGCGAACATCGTGGGGAGCGTCGAGGTCCTGCCGATGCCGATGCTCTCCGTCGCCCCTCGCCTGAAGGGGGCGGGGGAGCCGGCCCGGGTGATTGTGCGCAAGGAGGCTTCCGAGACCGGCAAGCTCGACGTCACGGACCTGGCCGGAAGCGCGCCTTGGATGAAGGTGAGCAAGCGCGTGGTGACGGCGGAGGAGCCCGCCGGCGGAGGCCTTCCCGCCGCCCTCCCCGGTGACACGATCGTCTCGGTCGACGTCGGCGGCGCTCCGGTGGGGGGTTACGTCGAGACGCTGACTTTCTCGACCGGTCTGCCCCGCGAGAAGTCGGTCTCGATCCCGGTGCGGGTCATGGTACGGGGTCCGCTCATCGTTCAGCCCCGCGACCTGCTCCTGAACCTTGATCCCGCCGATCCCTCGCACGCGACCGGCCGGCTCCTCGCCGCCGTGAGGGAAGACCTCGACCCAAAGAAGATCGTGGTGGCGGCCGACTCCCCCGCGTTCTCGATCCGCATGGAGCCCGCCGGCGAGAGGGGCTACAGCGTGCTCGTCGACTGGAAGCGTGTCACGGGGAAGGAGCCGACGGAGGGGACGATCTCCCTCTCTCTCGGCGAAGAGGTCACGAAGGTCCCCGTCCGGGTCAACCTCGCGGGCGCGGGGAGCTAGGCGGCGCGAGCCCGTCCCGCGCGGCCCAGCTTGGCCGCGAGCATCCTCACCGAGCCGATCGGCACCTCGATGTCCACCCGCTCTCCCGGCTCGCGCACGCGTACGAGCAGTCGTCCGTCCCGCTTCTCGATGCGCACGGTCGTGCCGGGCTCCCGGACGTCGACGAGCACCGCGTCGGGCATGCTCACGAGCTCGTCGGCGACCGCCTCGAGGACGCCCAGGGCGGAGGCGGCGTCGGGGTCGTCGAGGACGTGGGGCGTGGGGCAGAACGCGATCGCGAGGTTGAGCAGGATCGCGGGCATCCGGAGAGAGACGTCGGAGCCGTCGGGCCCCGACTCGTGCACGGAGACCCGAACCGTGCCGGCCTGCTGCCAGGCGTAGGTCGCGGCGCCCGCCGCTCCGCCCACGACCACGACGAGGATGAGAACGATCCCCAGCGCGAGGCGCTCGCCGGGCCTCATCGCGCGTCCTCGCGGGCGGGCTCCGGCGTGTCGTCGATCCAGATCCGCACCCGCGACTCGTCGTCGTCCACCGCGATGATCTCGCCGTTGGGAACGGAGCCGAGCGCCCGGACGAGCTCCCCGACGTCGAGCGTGTCGTCCGCTCCGAGCACCGCGTCGACGAGCGCGGCGGGGAGACGGAGCTTGACCCGCTCGCTCCCGCGGTTCCCGCTCACGTCGACGTGGACGACCCCGCCGCGCTTGGAGATGCGGACCGTATCGGAGCCGTCGCGCACGGTGACGTAGTTGCCGTCCTTCGCGCTCTTGACCGCGGCCCAGTAGCCGCGCATCTCGTCGAGGGTCATCTCACCGTCCCCGAGGTCGATCCGTCCCTCGTGGATCTCGATCTTCTTCTTGAGCGTGGGAAGGAGCGACGAGACCATGGTCAGCGGCACCTGGATATCGACCCGCGCGCCGTCCTCCCCGTCCTCGTCGACGCGCACATGGATCCAGCGGGAATCCGCGGACGCGGCGGGAG
>Ga0210379_10000918_pt1 | contig 10135 bp, 9 predicted proteins | sample PLMedo_2_FD_155468 | JGI IMG/M metagenome (GOLD analysis project Ga0210379, IMG submission 155468) | Groundwater sediment microbial communities from an aquifer in East River, Colorado, USA - PLM4_32_coex redo | ecosystem: Environmental > Terrestrial > Soil > Riparian zone | place: USA: East... | reverse complement strand
CCGATGCCTTCCGTGGCGCCCGTGACAACGGCGACCTTGCCTTTCAATCCCATTTCCACTGTTCACTCCCCGGGGGAAAGCCCAATTGTAATTCAAGCATGCCCGGCCGTAACGGTGGGCTGGCGCCGGGAACAGATTGCACAATCCTGGAATGAAGGGCCGGCCGGGAAAGTTACGGTGTGTACCGGCGCGCGCCGCTGTCGGCGTGAATATTGACTATTACCAAGTACGCCGAATGGTCGTAGGATATGGGGATTGGCGTCTATGGGAGGTGCAACAATGAAGATCAAAGCGGGGGGCGTGTTGGTAGCGTGCTTGATCGCCGCGGGTGTCGCTGTGTCGACGGCGGCAGTGGCACAGCCCGGTCCCGAGGCTGTTCCGCCGGCCGGCCGCACCCAGCCAGAGCTCACTGTCGACGCTCTCTCGGTGGTCAAGGTGAAAAGCAAGGCCGTTGCCAACGCGCGCACCAGCCGCTCGCTCGGCCCGCAACGCGAAGGCACCGGCGTGGTCATTGACTCCGACGGGCTGGTGCTGACCATCGGCTACCTGATCGTCGAGGCCGAAACGGTTGAGTTGTCCACCACCGACGGCCGTTCGTTCCCGGCCACCATCGTCGGTTATGACAGCGCCACCGGCTTCGGGCTGCTCAAGGCATTGCGCCCGCTGCCGGTGAAGCCGGTGCAATTCGGGCAGTCCGCCAGCATCGCCGAGCGCGAGATGGTGCTGATCGTCGGCTTCGACGGGGTGGCGCCGGCGTACGTGGTTTCGCGCCGGCCCTTCGTCGGCTACTGGGAATACCTGCTCGACGAGGCGATTTACACGGCGCCGGCCACGGTCAACTGGAGCGGCGCGGCGCTGCTCAACCGCGAAGGCAAGCTGCTCGGCATCGGGTCGCTGGTGATCAACGACGCTATGGGCACGCGCACGCCGGTGCCCGGCAACCTGTTCGTGCCGATAGACCTGCTGAAACCCCTGCTGGGCGACCTCATCGCGACCGGCAGGTCCTCGGCGCGCCCGCGCCCGTGGATCGGCATCAATACCCAGGAAGTGCAGGGCAACGTGATCGTCACGCGGGTTTCCTCGGAAGGCCCGGCCGAGGATGCCAGCATTCGCTCCGGCGACGTCATCGTCGGCATCGGCGGGCAGACCATCGGGGGCCAGGCCGATTTCTACACCAAGTTGTGGAAGACCGGGGAGGCGGGCGTCGAAGTCCCGCTCGAGGTGCTGCGCAGCGGCCGCGTCGAGAAGGTCACGGTCAAGTCCATCGACCGCGACCGCTACTACCGGGCCAAGCCGACTTACTAGCTGCAGCGTGACCGGTGACCGGTGATCGGTGACCGGCAGAACATCAATCCCGCTCGTTTCGTCAAATCACTGGTCACTGGTCATGGCTAATACATCCCCATGCCGAGCACGCCGGTGGCGAGGTCCATCTGCTCGACCAGCTTCTTGCCGACCAGGTTGCGCAGGGTTTCGGTGGTGCCGCCGCCGAGGCTGCCGTAGCGCGTGCCGCGGAAGTAACGCGAGACCGGGAACTCGTCGGTGAAGCCGTAGCCGCCGTGGACCTGGATCGCCTCTGATGTCACCCGTATGCTCATCTCGTTGCAGTAGATCTTGGCCATTGCCGCGAGCGTGGGATCGGGAAACTGGTCGCCGCTGACGGCGGCGCGGTAGAGCAGTCCGCGCGCCGCCTCGATTTCGACATACATGTCGGCGACCTTCCAGCGCAAGCCCTGGAAATCGCCGATCTTCTGCCCGAACGCGGAGCGGTCGCGCATGTAGCGCACGGCCTCCTCCAGGGCGCCCTCGGCCAGTCCCAGGCAGATTGCTGGATTGAGGCAGCGCTGGGTGTTGAACGCGGACAGGAGCTTCCTCATGCCGTCTTCCTTCAGCACCAGGTTTTCCAGCGGCAGTTCGACGTTGTCGAAGACAACCTCGGACAGGTACTCGCCGCCCATGGTGTGGAAGCTCGACCTGACGGTCATGCCCTTCGCTCCGCCCGGCACCAGCACGCAGCCGATGCCTTTGGCACCGGGCACCTTGTTGACCCGCGTGAACACCACCAACATCTCCGCGATGTCGGCGCGCGAAATCAGCGTCTTCACGCCGTTGACTACTACTTTGTCGCTCTTGATGTCGGTGTTGGTGGTGTAACTGGGCACGTCGGTGCCGGCGTTGGGCTCGGTCATGCAGATGGCGAGGATCGCCTCGCCGGTCGCGACGCGGGGCAGGATGCGGCGCTTGATCGACTCGGGCGCGTAGGTGGAGATGACGCGGGTCTGCACGCCGAGTTCACCCAGCGCCGCCATCGCCGTCACATAGCACACTTTGCCGATTTCCTCGAGCACCAGCACGGTGTCGAGGATGCCGAGGCCGGATCCGCCATATTCCTGCGGCACCGACATGCCGAGCACGCCGAGGTCGGCCAGTTGCTTCATGTTCTCCGCCGGCCAGGTGCCGTCGAGATAGCGGATCGCCCGACTCTTGAAGTCCTTCTGACACACGCGGCGCACGCTGTCTACGAACGCGCGCTGCTCGTCACTGATGCTGAAATCCATTTGGTTCGGTCCGGGAGGGAGGAGGAGTTTGCCCGACCTAAGCCTGACAAAACATCTAGTATAGGGTGTGGGCCGCGCGGGCCGCAATCCGCGGCACTGCCCGAGCATTCAGCGCGCCGCTGAAATTGACGCGGGTCCGGGCTTTATTCTAGACTCCATCCCGGTTCGCGACGCAAAAGAAAATGAAATCCATCAATGCAACTGCACGAGGAAGCAAGTCAATGAACAAGCGAAGATCACTGCAGCTCGCAGTCGCGGGCCTCGGCCTGATACTGGGCGGCGCCGTTTGCGCCCAATCGTGGCCGGTGAAGCCGGTGCGCATCCTCGTTCCCTTCGCCCCGGGCGGCGGCACCGATATCCAGGGACGGCTGCTGGCGAGAAAGTTCTACGACAGCATGGGCCAGACCTTTGTGGTCGAGAACCGCGCCGGCGCGAGCGGCCTGATCGGCGCCGAGCTGATCGCCAGGTCGCCGGCCGACGGCTACAGCATCCTGTTCACCACCGCGTCGCTCTCGGTGAACGTCAGCCTCTACAAGAGGATCGCGTTTGATCCGCTGAAGGACCTGGTGCCGGTCAGCTGGGTTTCCTCGGTGCCGCTGGTGCTGGTGGTGCATCCCAGCGTGCCGGCGAAGACGCCGCAGGAACTGGTGGCCCTGACTGCGCGCCAGAAGGGCGGGCTGAACGGCGCTTCCAACGGCGCTGGCACCACCAGCCATCTTTCGCTCGAGATGCTCAAGCAGTTCGCGGGTGCGAAGCTCGAGCATATCGCGTACAAAGGAGGTGGTCCCGCAATTGCCGCGATGGTCTCCGGCGAAGTGGACTTCCAGTTCGCGACCGCGCTTGCCGCCCAGCCCTTCATCAAGCAGGGCAAGGTGCGCGCGCTCGCCGTCACCACCGCGAAGAGGTCCGGCGCATTCCCGGACCTGCCGACCATGGCCTCGATCTACCCCGGATTCGAGTCCGACAATTGGTACGCGATGTTTTTCCCGGCGGGAACGCCGAAGGAGATCGTGGCCAGGCTGAATGCCGAGATACTCAAGGCGCTCAAGGCGCCCGACCTCAGGGATTTCATCGTGAAAGAGGGTGGAGACCCGGTTGGGAGCACGCCGGCGGAACTCGCGGAGTACTTCAAGCGCGAGCTCGATAAATACGCCAGGATCATCAAGGCGGGGAACATCACCGCTGACTGAGCAGAGTCGCAGTCACGGATGAATGCCCGGCAGCATGCCGTGCATTCACTCCGCGTCGGGCTGTTTGTCCGGCGCCGCACGCTGGAACGCCTCCAGTGCCTGGCAGTTTTTCTCGATTTTCAGGAGGGTCGGGTACGGCGACACGTCGCACTTGAAGCGGTAGGCATTGGCGAGCTGCGGCACCAGGCAGCAGTCGGCGAAGCCGGGCGCATCGCCGTGGCAGAACGATCCGGTTTCACCGTCTGCGGCGAGCCTCGCCTCGAGCGCACCCAGTCCCAGCGCGATCCAGTGGTGATACCACGTCCGTTTGGCGTCGTCGCCCAGGCCCATGGGGCCGGACAGGTAATTGAGCACCCGCAGGTTGTTCAGCGGATGCAGGTCGCAGGCCACTGCCAGCGCCAGCGCGCGCACCCGCGCCCGCGCCGCGGGAGTTTTCGGCAGGAGCGGCGGCAGTGGGTGAACTTCCTCCAGGTATTCCATTATGGCGAGCGACTGCGCAAGCACGTGCTTGCCATCCTGCAGCACCGGCACCAGCGACTGCGGGTTCAGCGCGCGGTAAGCGGGAGCGAGCTGCTCGCCGCCGCCGCGGCTGAGGTGTACCGGGACCGGCTCGTAGTCCAGGCCCTTGAGGTTGAGCGCGATGCGGACGCGGTAGGCTGCGGAGCTGCGGAAGAAGGTGTATAGCTTCAAATTCGTGAATAGTGAATGGTGAATCGTAAATGGATTGTATTTCCGTTACGGCCGGTTGTTTCTCTCTGCGCCTTGGCGGTTCAATCCGGACACGGAACCTGCTCGCGCCACAGCCCGAGCGCTTTCTGCGCCGGGCGGTCGGAGAAGCTGAACAGGACGGAATCGGCGTCGGCTTCGTGCTGCACGCGGCTCCATGACGGAGCGACGAACACGTCCTGCTCCTGCCATTCGAGCACCTTGCCGTCGATGCGGGCGCGGCCGCGGCCCTCGACCGCGCAATAAACCGTGCCATCGGTCGTACGGTAAGGCTTGCCGCGGAAGTCTTTATGCAGGAGCTGGACGAACGCGCCGATGGTGGGCATCGGGTAACCGCCGGTCGCAGGGTTGGAATACTGGAGCTTCAGCCCGTGACAAGGGTGCGCGTCGCCGGCGCGGCGCAACTGCTCGAGCGCCTCGCGTGTGCGCGCGTAGGGATAGCAGAACACCGGTGTTGCGAGCGATTGCGGCATGTAATCGGCCGGCAGCATGTTCGTACCGTAACGCGCGCGGGAATCACCCTCCGGCCGCGCAATGGGTTGCATCGCCTCCGGGTAGCGCTCCATGAAGCCTGCATCAAAGTACGCCACCATCGGCACATCGAGGCCATCGAGCCACACGACGGGATCGGCTCCCGGGTTGCCGTGATCGTGCCAGGTCCAGGAGGGTGTGATGATGAAATCGCCCGGATGCATCATCACGCGCTCGCCGTCCACGGCGGTGTAGGCGCCCTTGCCTTCGACGATGAAGCGCAGCGCGGACTGCGTGTGCCGGTGGCTCGGCGCGACCTCGCCGGGCAGGATCAGCTGCAGCCCGGCGTAGAGCGTGTGCGTGATGGACGAGGCGCCACGCAGGCCGGGATTCTCGAGCACCAGCACGCGCCGCTCGGCTTCCGAGGCCGAGATCAACTCGCCCGCTTCCATGATGTACGAGCGCACGTCGCGGTATTTCCACAGCGCCGGCACGCACGGCGTGGTGGGGGTCGGCGGCACCAGCGCGCCCAGCACTTCCCACAACGGGGCCATGTCGTGCCGCGATATGCGGTCGTAGAACTCGCGGCGCTTTGAATTTTTCGCTGCACCAGTGGACATCATCGGCAATCGGGGTTCTTTCAGTTATGTATTGTTATCCGGCCTATTCTATATCGCCCGCGAAAAATTCTGCATGAAAAACAAGATGATTCGTATACAAGGTTCTTATTATCCCTTGCCGCGCAGCAGGCGCACGGAAAACAGATTGTGTGTGATGCTCCGTTGCAGTTATTTTGTGCCGGATGCGGCAAGGGATTCCTTGTCGTAGCCGGCGACCCGCGCATAGCCGTGGGTGAGCGCGGCCAGCTCCTCGCGGCTGATCACCTCGTTGATGTCCTTGAACGGCTTGTCGCCGGTCCTGAGGTAGACCTCGCGCAGGATCGCGTCCGGCGGATTCTTCCGGTTCATCCTGACGACGCTGGCAGTAGCCTCGAGTCGCTGCGCTTCGTAATGCTTGAGCGCCGCCACCGGGGCGTCCTGGATCCGGAGGCATTCCGCGAGGACCCTGGCGTCGAGGATCGCCTGGCCGGCGCCGTTGGAGCCGCGCGGAACCATGGGGTGTGCCGCATCGCCCAGCAGGGTTATGCGGCCGTGGCTCCACCGCGGCAGCGGCTCCTGGTCCACCATCGGGTATTCGAGGATGGACTCGGCGCTGCGCATCATGCCCGGCACGTCGAGCCAGTCGAACTTCCAGTCCTCGAAGACGTGTATGAAATCCTCCAGCTTGCCGGCGCGGTTCCAGTCCCGGCGCTTGTATTTCGGCGTGTAGAACTCGCCGACCCAGCTGATCAGCTGGCGGCCCTGCGCGTCGCGCTGGTTGCGAATCGGGTAGATGATCATCTTGCCGGACTCGAGCCAGCCGGCGCGCACGAAGCTCTCTCCAGTGAGGAAAGGCGTCCACCAGGTCGCGCCGCGCCACATGTTGACGCCGGAGTAGATCGGGTCGCCTTCGTCCGGGTAGAACTGCTTGCGGAGCACCGAATGGATGCCGTCGCAACTCACGGCGACCGAGCCGCGCTGAGGCGGCAGCGCATCGCCGGTGACGGTGTTGGTGAAATGGACCGTCACGCCGCCGCCGTCCTGCTCCGCACTGGCGCAGCGCCAGCCGGTGATTATCCGGTTGGCGCCGATGCGGCTCCTGCAAGCATCGAGCAGCACCACTTGCAGGTCGCCCCTGTGGATGGAGAACTGGGGGGTGTCGTAGCCGGCGTGGCGACCGCAGGGCTCGACGTAGACCAGCTGGCCGTGGCGGTTGTAGAAAACCGCTTCGCGCGTCGTCACCGCGACTTTCTCCAGTGCGTTCAGCAGGCCGAGCGCGGCGAGCTCCTTCGTCGCGTGAGGGAGGATATTGATGCCGAGGCCCAGTCCCTTCACTTCCGCGGCCAGTTCGTAGACGCGGCACGGTATGCCGGCCCGGTGCAGGGTCAGGGCCAGCGTCAGTCCGCCGATGCCGGCGCCGATGATGATCACATCTTTCATGGTCGTTGCGGGCCGACGCTTACGAAAGCGTGATATTCATCGCGCATATTCTAACTCGCGGGTGGGGCGGTCAAGGCGCGGCACAAGTCCATGATTTATCCTATACTCCACCACTTTTGCGCCAAGAGCCAATCGTGAAAGCCGCGCCTTCCAACACCCGTCCCGATCCCGACAAAGTCCTCGTTCAAATTGCCGATTACGTTGATCGCTACGCGGTCAAGAGCGCACCTGCGCTGGAAACCGCGCGCCTGGCGTTGATCGACAGTCTCGGCTGCGGCTTCGAGGCGCTGTCCTATCCTGCGTGCACCAAGCTGCTGGGGCCGGTGGTGCCGGGAACCGTCGTGCCGAACGGCGCGCGCGTGCCGGGCACGTCCTACACGCTCGACCCGGAGCGCGCTACGCTCAATATCGGCGCGTTGGTGCGCTGGCTCGACTTCAACGACGCCTTCTACGGCGCGACGGTGATCCATCCGTCCGATACCTTCTGCGGCATCCTGGCGACGGCAGACTGGCTGTCCCGCACGCGCGCGGCGCAGGGCAAGAAGCCGCTGCTGATGCGCGAAGTGCTGGAGTCGGCGGTGAAGACCTACGAGATCATGGGCGGGCTCGCGCTCGAAAACGGCTTCACCGCTGCGGGCCTCGACCACACCATCCTGGTGAAGATCGCCACCGCGCCGGTGGTGACCAAGCTGCTCGGCGGCACCAACGAAGAGATCGTCAACGCGCTGTCGCAGGCGTGGGTGGACGGTCACGCGCTCGCGACCTTCCGCCGCAAGCCCAATACCGGCCCGCGCAAGTCGTGGGCGGCGGCCGATGCGGCGAGCCGCGGCGTGCGCCTGGCGTTGATGACGCTCAAAGGCGAGATCGGCTGCCCCTCGGCACTGACCGCGAAGACCTGGGGCTTCTATCATGTACTGTTCAAAGACAAGCCGTTCCGGTTCCAGCGGCCGTTCGGCACTTACGTAATGGAGAACGTGCTGTTCAAACTGCCGTACCCGACCGCGTTCCACGGCCAGACCGGCGTCGAGGCCGCGATCAAGCTGCATCCGCTGGTCAAGGACCGGCTCGACGACATCAAGCGCGTCGAAGGCAAGTGCCACAACTCGACGATGGTGATCCTCGACAAGTCCGGACCGCTCCACAACCCGGCTGACCGCGACCACTGCATGCAGTACATGATGGCGATCGGCATGATCTACGGCACCATGACCGCCGAGCACTACGAAGACCACATCGCGGCCGACCCGCGTATCGATGCGCTGCGCGCCAAGATGAGACTCTCCGAGTCGGCCCAGTACGAGCGCGAGTACCACGATCCCGCCAAGCGCACCAACGCCAACTCGATCCAGGTGTTCTTCAGGGACGGCACCAAGACGCCGCTGGCGGAGGTGCTGTATCCGCTCGGCCACCGCCGGCGACGGCAGGAGGGCATTCCCGCGCTGATGGAGAAGTTCGAGCGAAACGTCTCGCGCGTGTTCGCCGCCAAGCAACGCGACGCAGTTCTGGAGGCGTGCCTCGACCAGAAGCGGTTGGAGGCGATGCCGGTGAACGAGTTCATGGACCTGCTGGTTGTTTAAGAACATTGGCCACGGAGGACACGGAGAGACATGAGTCACACGGATCAACGCAAACGGCTGCGCGCGGTATTCGCGGGCAACAAGTGTATTTCACCGGCGAGCGTTTACGACGGCCTGTCGGCGCGGGTTGCCGAGTCGGTCGGCTACGAAGTCGGCATGCTGGCCGGCTCGGTCGCCGCGAACACCACGCTGGCGGCTCCCGACCTCATAGTGCTGACCCTCACCGAGTTCGCCGACCAGGTGCGGCGCATCATGCGGGCGAGCACGCTGTCGTTGATCGTTGACGCCGACCACGGCTACGGCAACGCGCTCAACGTCATGCGCACGGTGGAAGAGCTGGAGCACGCAGGCGTCTCTGGCGCAAGCATCGAGGATACGGCGCTGCCGACGCGCTTTCGCCAGACCGAAGGCACGGACGAGCTGATTTCCCTCGACGAGATGGTCGGCAAGCTCAAGGCCGCGGTCGCGGCGCGCCGCGATCCTTCGACGGTGATCCTCGGCCGCACCGCTGCGCTCAAGGTGGAAGGGACGGATGGCGCGGTGAAACGGGCGAGAGCGTTCGCGGCGTGCGGCGTGGACGTGATCTTCGTGGTCGGCGTGGAGTCGGTGGACCAGGTGCGGGCCGTCCACGAAGCAGCCGGGCTCCCGATCATGGTCGGGTCGGCGCCGGCCTCGATCAAGCGCGAGGATTTCGCCGCCGCCGGCGCGCGCGTGCTGTTGCAGGGCCACCAGCCGGTGGCGGCGGCGGTGAAGGCGGTGAAGGAGGTCTACACCCACCTCTTCAATGGCGGCGCGCCCGCGGACCTTAAGGACAGGATTGCCTCAGCCGGCGACATCGACAAGCTCGTCAACGCCGCCGCCTACAAGACCTGGCAGCGCGACTATCTGGGAGTCAAAAGCAAGGGATGAGGGATGAGGGATGAGGGCGGAGGCATGAGGAGCAAAAGACAAGAAGCAGAGAAAGAAGCCAGAAGGGATTTTCACTTCCCATCACCCATCACTCATCACCCATAACGAATTCACATATCATGCGTCCAGCATTTACGCGAGATCCACTGTTCAAAAAGGGCCTGAAGGTCCGCAAGGCGGTGGTCGGCGCCGATTACGTGGAGCGCCGGCTCGCAGCGGCCAGCGAGCACGACTGGCTGTTCGAGGAAGCCGCGACGAAGTTCGCCTGGGGTTCGGTATGGAGCCGGCCCGGGCTGTCGCGCAAGACGCGCAGCCTGCTCAATATTGCGGCGCTGACCGCGATGAACCTCCGGCACGAGCTGAAGCTGCATATCCGTGCGGGACTGCGAAACGGCCTGACGCGGAAGGAAATCGCCGAGGCGCTGCTTCACTGCGCGGTCTACTGCGGTTTTCCCAAGTCGCTCGACGCTTTCCGCCTGGCGAAGGAAGTGTTCGACGAAATGGACGCCGCGAAGCGCAAGAACCGTAGCAAATAGCCGCCAAGTGCCGTTAAATCCGGACGCCTAGCAGTTTGTTGAAAAATGCATAAAAGGCCGTTCGTATTGAGCGTAGCGAAGCGGAGTCGAAATATGAATGGCCTGCAATCAACTACTTGGCACGCTTCG
>Ga0210379_10000917_pt1 | contig 10135 bp, 9 predicted proteins | sample PLMedo_2_FD_155468 | JGI IMG/M metagenome (GOLD analysis project Ga0210379, IMG submission 155468) | Groundwater sediment microbial communities from an aquifer in East River, Colorado, USA - PLM4_32_coex redo | ecosystem: Environmental > Terrestrial > Soil > Riparian zone | place: USA: East... | reverse complement strand
AGGTCTTGCCCGGGGTCTCGAGGCGCACGTGGCCGTGCGGATGCTCGTAGCCGTATTCCGCGATCTTGCCGGTGAGCTTGAGCACCTTGGCGGAGTCGTACCCGCTCCAGCCGTGGTGCGCGAGTACGGGAGCCGCGACCAGCGCGGCGACGATCGCGATCATTCTCATGCTGAGGTTCTCCTCTGCAACCAGTCTGCGACGGCCAGGCCGGTGCCGAAGTCCCAGGGCCGCAGCTTCTCCGGCGCGATGCGCCGGACGTCGGCCAGCTCCTCGTTCAGCCGCACCGTGCCGGTGGCCGGCACGTGGTACGCGATGATGAGCTCATTGCGACGGGCAAAAGGGTAGAGCCCGACCAGGTGCGCGGCGGTGGCATCGAGGTCCAGTTCCTCCTTCACCTCGCGCTTCACGCCCTCCTCCGGCGCCTCGTCCTTCTCCAGGAAGCCGGTCACCAGGCCGTACATTTTCTCCGGCCAGTCCTTGTTGCGCGCCAGGATCACGGCGCCTTCGTGCTCGACGATCGCCGCCACCACCGGCACCGGGTTGTCCCAGTGGACGTAACCGCAGGAGCAGCCCAACCGCGCGTCCGCGTCACGCAAAGCGAGGGGCGCCGCGCAGGACGGGCAGAACTTATACGCGCTGCTCAACCCAGCCTTTCACCGACTGCAGCGCCGCGGGCAGCTTCGCCGGCTCCGTGCCGCCGGCCTGCGCCATGTCCGGGCGCCCGCCGCCTTTGCCGCCGACCTGCTGCGCGACGAAATTCACCAGCTCGCCCGCCTTCACCCTGCCGGTGAGGTCAGCGGTGACGCCGGCGATGAGCGACACCTTGCCGTCGCTCACCGCGCCGAGCACGATGGCCGCGCTCTTCAGCTTGTCCTTGAGCTTATCCATGGTCTCGCGCAGCGTCTTCGCGTCCGCGCCTTCGAGCGAGGCCGCGAGTACCCTGGTGCCTTTCACCTCGACCGCCTGGTCGGCGAGGTCCTCGCCCTGGCTCGAGGCGAGCTTGGATTTCAGCTTTGCCAGCTCGCGCTCGAGCAGCTTCACGTTGTCCAGCACCTGCGCAATCTTGGCCGTCACCTCCGCCACCGGCGCCTTGAGCGCCGCGGCCGCCTGGTGCAGCTTCGCCTCCTGCTCCTGCACCCACGCGAGCGCGCCTTCGCCGGTCATCGCCTCTACCCGGCGCACGCCCGCCGCGACGCCGGACTCGGACACGATCTTGAAGAACCCGATGTCGCCGGTGCGCCGGACGTGCGTGCCGCCGCACAGCTCGGTGGACACGTCGCCCATCCCCAGCACGCGCACCTCGTCGCCGTACTTGTCGCCAAAGAAGGCGAGCGCGCCGGCCTTGATCGCCTCGTCGTACTTCATCACGCGCGCGCTCACCTCGAGGTTGCGGCGGATGGCGTCGTTCACCTGCCGCTCGACCTCGCGGATCTGCGCCTCGGTCATCGGCTCGTTGTGCGAGAAGTCGAAGCGCGTGCGGTTGGCGTCCACGAGGGACCCTTTCTGCTGCACATGCGCGCCGAGCACTTTGCGCAGCGCCGCGTGCATCAGGTGCGTCGCGGAGTGGTTCCACATCGCGCGGCGCCGCGTCCCCGTGTCTACCTGTGCGCCCACCTCGTCGCCTTCGCGCAGCACGCCGGTCTTCTGCGCGCCGTGGTGACCGAATACCTCGGCCTGCACCTTCTGCGTATCCTCGACCGCAAACGTCCCGGCCGGCCCCACCAATTCGCCGCGATCGCCGACCTGGCCGCCGGACTCGGCGTAGAACGGCGTCTTGTCGAGCACCACCACACCGGACTCTCCCGCGTTCAGCTGGGGGACCTGCACCCCTTCCTTGCTGTAAAGCGCCACGACCCTGCCTTTGAGCGAGAGCGTGTCGTAGCCGTGGAAATCGGTCCTGCCGCCGGCGTATTCCAGCCCGGCCGCCGCGGAGAACTTGCTCGCCGCGCGCGCGCGCTCACGCTGCGCCTCCATCGCGGCCTCGAAACCCGCCATGTCGAGCATCACGCCGCGCTCGCGGCAGATGTCGGCGGTCAGGTCCACCGGAAAGCCGAACGTGTCGTACAGGCGGAACGCCGTCTCGCCGTCGAGCAGCCTTTCGCCGGAGGCGAGCGCCGACTCGAGCACGTGCATGCCGTTTTCCAGCGTCTCGGCGAAGCGCTCCTCCTCCTGCTTGAGCACCGCCGCGACGCGTTGCCTTTCCCTGCGCAGCTCCGGGTAGGCGTCCCCCATCGCCGTATCGAGGTCCGGGACCATGCGGTGGAAGAAAGGCTGCTTCTGGCCCAGCTTGTAGCCGTGGCGGATGGCGCGGCGCACGATGCGCCGCAGCACGTAGCCGCGGCCCTCGTTGCCGGGAATCACGCCATCCACGATGAGGAAGGCGCAGGCGCGGATGTGGTCGGCAATCACGTTGAGCGAGGGACTCTTCAGCAGCTTCTGCCCCGTCTCGCGCGCCGCCGCCTTGATCAGGTCCTGGAACAGGTCGATCTCGTAGGTCGAGTGCTTGCCCTGCAGCACCGCGGCGATGCGTTCGAGGCCCATCCCGGTGTCCACCGAGGGCTTGGGCAGCGGATGCATCACCCCGTGCTCGTCGCGGTTGAACTGCATGAACACCAGGTTCCAGATCTCGATGTAGCGATCGCCGTCCGCATCCGGCGATCCGGGCGGCCCGCCCGCGATGCCGGGGCCGTGATCGTAGAAGATCTCGCTGCAGGGGCCGCAGGGACCCGTGTCGGCCATCTGCCAGAAGTTGTCCGACTGGTACCTCTGCCCGCCCGGCTTGTCGCCGATGCGCACCACGCGCTCCTTGGGCACGCCGATCATCTTCGTCCAGAGCTCGTAGGCCTCGTCGTCGGTCTGGTAGACGGTGGTCCAGAGCTTCTCCGGCGGCAGCTTGTAGACCCTGGTGAGCAGCTCCCACGCGAACTGGATGGCGTCCTTCTTGAAGTAGTCGCCGAAGCTGAAGTTGCCCAGCATCTCGAAGAAGGTGTGGTGGCGCGCGGTGTAGCCGACGTTCTCCAGGTCGTTGTGCTTGCCGCCGGCGCGCACGCTCCTCTGCGAGGTGGTGGCGCGGGTGTACGGACGCTTCTCCTTGCCGAGGAACGCGTCCTTGAACTGCACCATGCCGGAATTGACGAACAGCAGGGTCGGGTCGGCGGCCGGCACGAGCGAGCTCGAAGCCACGATGGTGTGGCCCTTGGACCTGAAATACTCGAGGAAACTGGCGCGGATCTCGTTCGAATTCATAGGCCCGCTATTCTAAAGGAACGTCCGTGGCGCCCGGGCACCACGGCCGCCCTCCTCCCCCTCAGGCGGCGAGCCGCCCGTACTTCACCAGCCGCGCGCGGATCCCCGTCTGCGTGCGCTGGTGCGCCACCGCCAGATCGCCGAGCGCGTGCCCCGCGTCGAACGACGCAAGGAGATTGCGGTCCTCCTCTTCCGTCCACGGCTCCCCGGTCTTCGCCGGCAGCTGCTGCTTGCGCCGCTCGAACTGCGCGGCGCGCTCCAGCGCCTCGACCGCGGTGTACAGCGCGCGCACCGTCTGCGGACGCTGGTAGGCGCCCTCGGCCGGGAACACTTCGCCGTTTTCCGGATCCACGCCGTTGGCCAGCGACTTCACGATTGCCAATGCCTGTGCCTGGTCCATCCCCATCACCCCCTTTCCGCGCGAATCGCGCTAGGGGATTAACGCCTCGTCCTCGGCATCGGATGACAGCAGCTTGCGGATCGTGTCGTGGGAGAAGCCGCGCGATTGCAGGAAGCGCATGCGCCGCGCGCGCTCTTCGCGCGTCGTCGCGCTCGAGCGGTACTTGCGCGCGAGGATCGCCGCCGCGCGCACCGCTTCGCCTTCCAGCGCGACGCCCTCGACGATTTCCTCGCCGACGCCCTTCGACTTCAGGTCCAGGCGGATGCGCGCGGCGCCATACTTGCGCGACAGCACGCGCGCGCGCTCGGCGGCGAAACGCTCGTTCGACAGCTGCTTTTTCTGTTCGAGGGAGTCCAGCAGCGACTGCAAGGCTTCCGGCGATGCCGCGCGCGATGCGAGCTTCCTGCCCAGTTCCGCCCGGGAGTGCTCCCGGCGCGCGAGCAGCCTTAGCGCCCGCGCGCGGAGCTCCCCCGGCGTGTCAGGCGCGTCCTTCACCGCGCTTACGCGTCGGCAGCTGCTCGACCTTGTTGCTCTCGGCGGCAACCTCCGCCTTGGCCACCGGCTTGAGCACGCCCGCCTTCTCGCGGATCTTCTGCTCGATCTCGCGCGCCATCGCCGTGTTTTCCTTCAGGAAGTCGCGGCAGTTGTCCTTGCCCTGGCCAAGCCGGTCGCCGTTGTAGAGGTACCAGGCGCCGGATTTCTCCACCACGCCGTGGATCACGCCCAGCTCGAGCAGCTCGCCCTCGAGCGAGATGCCGTCGCCGTACAGGATGTCGAACTCCGCCTGCCGGAACGGCGGCGCGACCTTGTTCTTCACCACCTTGACGCGGGTCTCGGAGCCGATCACCTCGTCGCCCTTCTTGATCGAGCCGATGCGGCGGATGTCCATGCGCACCGAGGCGTAGAACTTGAGCGCGTTGCCGCCGGTGGTGGTCTCCGGGTTGCCGAACATGACGCCGATCTTCATGCGGATCTGGTTGATGAAGATGACGAGCGTGTTGGTGCGCTTGATGTTGCCGGTGAGCTTCCTGAGCGCCTGGCTCATCAGGCGCGCCTGCAGGCCCATCTGCGGCTCGCCCATCTCGCCCTCGATCTCGGCCTTGGGGGTGAGCGCGGCGACCGAATCGATCACGATCACGTCCACCGCGCCGGAGCGCACCAGCATGTCGGCGATCTCGAGCGCCTGCTCGCCGGTGTCCGGCTGCGAGATCAGCAGGTCCTCGGTCTTGACGCCGAGCTTGGCGGCGTAGGAAATGTCGAGCGCGTTCTCTGCGTCGATGAAGGCCGCGGTGCCGCCGATTTTCTGCATCTCGGCGATGACCTGCAGCGTCAGCGTGGTCTTGCCAGAGGACTCGGGCCCGTAGATCTCGACCACCCGGCCGCGCGGCAGGCCGCCGACGCCCAGGGCCAGGTCCAGGCCGAGCGACCCGGTGGACACCACGTCGATGTCCTTGATGGCCGCGTCGTCCATCCGCATGATGGAGCCCTTGCCGTACTGCTTTTCGATCTGCGACAGCGCCGCCGCCAATGCCTTAGACTTGTTCTCGTCCATTTGCTGTACCTCTTCTTCTGGTTGTCGGCATCTTCGGCAGGCGCCACCGCGAAGGGGGCACTGGGCCAACACCGGATACTGTATAAACGTTCATGTATTGTGGGTGGTTGACGCCACCCTGTCAAACCCCCAAAAAATCCCTTAGGAGACAAAAAGATGGCGAAAGTCGCGTTCCTCGGCCTGGGCGTCATGGGCTACCCGATGGCGGGTCACCTGCTGAAAAAGGGTGGCCACGACGTCACCGTCTACAACCGCACCCCGGCCAAGGCCCAGCAGTGGGCCAAGGAGTACGGCGGCAAATCGGCCCCGACCCCGAAGGAGGCGGCGCAGGGCTGCGATTTCGTCATGATGTGCGTCGGCAATGACGACGACGTGCGCTCGGTCGCCTACGGGGACGATGGCGCGCTCGCCGGCTTGCGCAAGGGAGCGGTGCTGGTGGACCACACGACCGCTTCCGCGGTGGTGGCGCGCGAACTGCACGCCAAGTGCAAGGCCATGGGCGTCGGCTTCGTCGACGCACCGGTGTCGGGCGGCCAGGCGGGAGCGGTCAACGGGCAGCTCGGCATCATGTGCGGCGGCGACCAGGCCGACTACGACAAGGCGCTGCCCGTCCTCAACGTCTACGCCAAGATGTGCGCCCTGATCGGCACGCCGGGGGCCGGCCAGCTCACCAAGATGGTCAACCAGGTCGCCATCGTCGGCCTGCTGCAGGGCCTGTCGGAGGCGCTCAACTTTGGCAAGAACGCCGGCCTCGACATGGAGAAGGTGATCGCGGTGATCTCCAAGGGCGCCGCGCAATCCTGGCAGCTCGAGAACCGCTGGAAAACCATGGTCGAGGGCAAGTTCGAGGGCTTCGGCTTCGCCAGCGACTGGATGCGCAAGGACCTCAACATCGCGCTGGCCGAAGCGAAGAAAAACGGCTCGTTCATGCCCGGCACCGCGCAGATCGAGCAGTACTACGGCCGCATCAGCGCCGGCGGCCGTGGCCGCTGGGACAACACCTCCCTGATGAGCCTGCTGGCGAAAAACTAGTTCCGCAGCCAGGCCTTGGCAAGAAGATGGGGACTATCTCTGAGTCTTCTGCAGCTTCCAGGTCGCCAAAGGCCCGAGCAGCCCACCCAGCCCGAGCGTCACCCAGGCGATGCCCCACGCGAACGCATCGCCCGAAGTCTTTCCGCCGCCGGCCAGGTCGAGCGCCCAGCCGAAGATGACCGGGCTGATGACGCCGGTGCCGAAGCCGACCACGGAGCGCACCGCGTAGGCCGCGCCGAGAATGTGGGGCGGCACGCTCTCGGCGATGACCGTCGAATGCACGGACGAGTCGGCGATGGCGGAGAAATTGTGCAGGCAGGCGATGGCGACGAGCAGCGCCACCGGCAGCGCGATCAACCAGCCGATGGAAAACGACAGCACCAGGCTCACGCTCGACCACAGCAGGATGGTCTGCGTGCGCCCCCAGCGGTCCGACATGACGCCGCCGGCGATCGAGCCGCCGATATTTGCCACGTAGGTGAGCGCCGAGAGCGACAAGCCGAGCGCTGCCGCCTCCGCCGCGCCCGCGCCGTGCATCATCAGCGCGGCGGTGAGGAACGCCGGCATCCATGCCCACAGCCCGAGCAGCTCCCAGCTGTGGAAAGTGTAGCCCCACACCGACAGCATTCCCTTCTGGTTGCGCAGCACCGCCGGGATCGAAGCGAGCATCGTGTGGCCCTCCGGCCGCGGGTGGACGATATTCGGCGTGGCGCGCATCGCCGCGAGCGCGATGAACCACGACAGCACCGGCATCGCCGCCACCACGCCAAGCGCCGCTCGCCAGCCGGCGAAGGACACCATCAAGCCCGCCACGCCGAGCGCCAGCGCGTAGCCCGCGCTCGAGGCCGCGATCATGAAGCCCATTGCGCGTCCGCGCCGCGCGCGCTCGACATGCTCGTTCACCATGGCCAGCACCGGTGTGTAGTAGCCGCCCTGGGTGAGGCCGGTGAGCGCGTGCAGCCACAGCGCCGACCAGAACCCATCCACGAATAGCACGAAGGCGATCGGGCTCAGGAACCCGGCGATGCCCGTTACGAGGAAGGCGCGCTTCGCGCCGAAGTGGTCGGCGATGAAACCGACGATGAAGAGGGAGGCCAGGTAGCCGAGGTGGAAGGCGCCCTGGATCATGCCCGCATCGCGCGCCGAGAGGCCCCAGTCCTCGCGCACCAGCGGCAGCACGGCCGAATAGGCGACGAACCAGGCGGCGGACAGCACGCGGCTCGCGCACAACAGCGCCAGCCAGCCGGCCGAACCCGGAGTCGTCGTCATCATCGTCGCATCCCGCGTACGCGGGACCCGTCCCGCCGCGCCTTTCGGCCATAATATCCCGACGAGGTCGCGCCATCGCGGGAGGTTCATGACCGCTACCAGCGTTCTGGTTGTCGAAGACGAGCCGGAGTTCCTGCGCCAGTACTGCGAGGCGATCACGCGCGAGCCGGACCTGCGCCTCGCCGGGGCGGTCAGCACCCTCGCCGCGGCAATGGCGCTCATCGAGCAGTCGGTGCCCGACGTGCTGGTGGTGGACCTCGGCCTGCCCGACGGCAACGGCGCAGACCTGATCCGCAGCGCGGCAAAGAAGCGCCCCGACTGCGATGCGCTGGTGGTCACGGTGTTCGGCGACGACCAGCACGTGATCGACGCCATCGAGGCCGGCGCCACCGGCTACCTCCTGAAGGACAGCCCGCCCGGGGAGCTCACGCGCTGCATCCGCGAGCTGCGCGCGGGCGGGGCGCCGATCAGCCCGAGCATCGCGCGGCGGCTGCTGGCGCGCATGCGCGCACCGGCGGAGAAGCCGGCCGGCACGCAGGCCGCTTCTCCGCTCACCGAGCGCGAGGCTGAAATACTGCAGCTGATCGCCAAGGGCCTGTCCTTTGCCGACGTAGGCGGCGTAACCGGCATCTCGGCGCACACGGTGGTGGCCCACGTGAAGAAGATCTACCGCAAGCTGTCCGTGCACTCGCGCGGCGAAGCGGTGTTCGAGGCCACGCAGCTCGGGTTGCTCAAGTAGGCGTGGTGCGCGCGTGAAGACGCTCGCGCGCACGCTTCTCGCCTGTCTCCTCCTCGCCGGCACCGCGGCGATCGCGGACTGGCGCCATCACGAGGCGGAATACCTGTTCGCGCGCGACGCGTTCACGCCGCCGGCCAACCTGCCCTGGCAGCCCGTGATGCTGCCCGATCGCTGGAAGGATAACTGGCCGGGCATCACGGGCACGGTCTGGTACCGCGTGGCGTTCAAGGCGCCGCGCACCGAAGGCGAGCCCTGGATGGTGTTCCTGCCGCGCCTGCGCGAAGGCGGCGCGCTGTTCGTCAACGGGCGGTTGCTCGCCAACGTGCGCGAGCCGGGCGGCGGCACCTGGGTGCGCTGGATGCGCCCTCACGCCTTCGTCATCCCGCCGGGCGAGCTGCGTGAGGGCGACAACGAGCTGCACGTGCGCGTCAACGTGGCGAATGAAGACAAGACCATGAGCACGGTCTGGATCGGGCCGGAGGCCGAGGTGCGCCCGCTGTACGAATCGCGCATGTTCTGGACCTACACCGCGGCGCAGATCACGATCGTGGTGACGCTGTCGCTCTCGGTGTTCGTCCTTGGCATCTGGCTGCGGCGCCGCATGGACTTCGACTACGGCCTGTTCGGCTTCGCGCTGCTGTTCTGGGGCCTGCATACCACCAACTACGTGATCCAGATTCTGCCCGAGTGGGCCTGGCTCCCCTGGCGCGTGATCCGCTACGGCTCGACCGGCGGCTTCGTGGTGGCGATGACGCTGTTCATGCTGCGCTTCGCCGGCATCCGCCGCAGGGGCTTCACGCGCACCTTCGGCGCCTACTGGCTCACCGGGCCGCTCGCCCTCGCGCTCGGCGGCGCGGCCATGCATCACGCCGTGGACCGCTACTACCAGGCGGGACTCATCGTCATCTCGCTCTTCATGGTCGGCGCGTCCGTCTACGCAGGCTGGCGGCAGCGCACGCCCGGCGCGATCGCGCTGGGCACCGCGGTCATCGGCGGCATCGTCATCGGCGTGCACGACTACCTGCTCTCGCAGGGCATCTGGTTCGACCCGGAGGAGCCATTCCTGCTCTATTTCGCGGCGGACGCGCTGCTCATCGTGGTCGGCGTGCTGCTCGCCGACCGCTTCGTGAAGAGCCTGAGCGCCGCCGAGCAGGCGAGTGCGACGCTCGCCGTCAAAGTCGCGGAGAAGGAACGCGAGCTCGCTGCCAATTACGAGCAGCTGCGCGGCCTCGAGCACGAGCGTACCGTGGCCGGCGAGCGCCAGCGCATCATGCAGGACATGCACGACGGCCTGGGCTCGCAGCTGCTCACCTCGCTCGCCGCTGTGGAGCGCGGCGCGCTCGACTCCAAGGGCATGGCGCAGGTGCTGCGCGACGCGATGGACGACATGCGCCTCTCCATCGACACGCTGTCGCCGGGGCGCGAGGGGCTGCTCGAGGCGCTCGGCAATCTGCGCTACCGGCTCGAGCCGCGCTTTCGCGCCGCGGGTATCGAGCTGAAGTTCTTCTACCGCGACATGCCGGAGCAGCTGGACATCCCCGCGGAGGACGCGCTGCAGATCCTGCGCGTCCTGCAGGAGTCGCTCACCAACGTGATCAAGCACGCGCGCGCGACGCAGGTCGGCGTGGAAATCTCCCTGCAGCGCGAGCCCGCGCGCTTCGTCCTCGCCGTGACCGATGACGGCGGCGGCTTCGACGCGGCCTCGCCCGCTTCGGGTCGCGGGCTCTCGGGCATGCGCCGCCGCGCACAGCAGATCCGTGCCGCGCTGGACGTGGTTTCCCACGCGCGCGGCACCCGCATCGCCCTCTCCTACCCCCTTTCCACCGCGGCCTGAGGGCAGCGTCCCGCGTTCGCGGGATGCGCCTCCCCTGCGTTTCCGGCTTCGCGGGATTCTCG
>Ga0210379_10000916_pt1 | contig 10144 bp, 9 predicted proteins | sample PLMedo_2_FD_155468 | JGI IMG/M metagenome (GOLD analysis project Ga0210379, IMG submission 155468) | Groundwater sediment microbial communities from an aquifer in East River, Colorado, USA - PLM4_32_coex redo | ecosystem: Environmental > Terrestrial > Soil > Riparian zone | place: USA: East... | reverse complement strand
CATCACCACCGTCGAGACCTGCGCCATCGCGCTCGCCATGGCGGGCGGGCGGCCCGAATACCTGCCGGTGCTCGTCGCCGCGGTGGACGCATGCCTCGAAGCCGAGGGTTTTGACCAATTGCAAGCCACCTCGGGCGGGCCGTTCCCGGCGGTCATCGTGAACGGGCCGATCGCGAAGCAGATTCGCTTGAACTCCGGCTTCGGGCTCCTTGGGCCGGACCCGCAGCAGCCCGCCGGGGCGAGCATCGGGCGCGCGTTGCGCCTGCTGCAGCAGAACGTGGGAGGCGCGCTGCCGGGCGTCGGCACGATGGCGATCTTCGGCGCGATGCGCTACACCAACGCGGTCTTCGCCGAGGACGAGGAGGGGCTGCCGCCGGGTTGGCAGCCGCACGGGACTCACCGCCACGGTTACGCACCGGGCACGAACTCGGTCTCGGTTGTCTTCGCGAGCGGGGTGACGAACGTCCGGCGGCGCGGCGCGAAGAAGGAGTCCCCGGAGGAGGATGCGCTGAACGGCATGTGGCGCATGGCGGATTTCATGCGCACGCCCAACCTCGCGGCGCTCGCGGGATGGGAGAAGGGCACGCCCGGCATCATGATGCTCGCGCCCATCGTTGCCCGGCGTATGGCCGAGATCGGCTGGACCCAGAACTCGATCCGCGAATTCCTGTGGGAGAACTCGAAGATCCCCATGGCGCAGATGCGGCGGGCCGGCGCGCCGGCCTGGATCGAGATCGACGCCAACCCGGTTACGCGCGCGAGCCTCTCCCTCGACCCCTGGCCGATCTGCCAGAAGCCCGACAACATCGTGCTCGTCGTCGCCGGCGGCGGACATCCGACCCACAGCTACTGGCTGCAGGCGCACTCCCCGACCGTGGAAGGGCGCGTCATCCGCACGCCGGAGACGTTCGAGCAGCTGCTCACCGAAGCGGACAAGGCCCTGGGGTGCGGCGAGGACGCCAGCCGCACCTGAGCGGCGGTGCGCAAAAGCCGGCGTTGTCCGCAATTGACGAACCTGTTAAATTTAACTTGCGATGTCGTCAATTCCAAGAAGCGAGGTTCGGGCCCGGGAGCACGCGCGCCATGCCGCCATGCGCAAGCCCAAGGCTCCGGAGGAAAACCGGGCGAGCATCGTCGCGGCCGCCATCGAGGAGTTCGCGGCGCGCGGCTTCAAGGGCGCCAGCATGGACGCGATCGCCGCCCGCACCCGCGCGACCCGGGCGCTGATCAACTACTACTTCGGCAGCAAGGAAAAGCTCTACATCGCGGTCCTCGAGCAGGTGTATGCGGAGATCCGCGAGGCCGAAGGCGCGCTCGATCTCGACCCTCTCGCGCCGGTCGACGCCATCCGCCGGATCGTCGAGTTCACCTTCCATTACTACCTGGAGCATCAAGGGTTCGTGCAGCTCGTCGTGGCCGAGAACCAGGCGAAGGGCCGGCATCTCAGGAAGTCGAAAGTCATGAGCACGCTGAACCGCCCGATCATCGACCGGCTCGCGCGCGTCATCGCGCGGGGCCAGGCCGAAGGCCGCTTCCGTCCCGAGGTCGACCCGGTCGAGGTCCACAAGGCGATCGCCGCGCTCGGGATCTTCAACGTCACCAACCAGTACACCTTCGGCTCGATCTTCCAGCGTGACATGGGCGCCAAGGGCGACGTGGCGCGCCGTCGCGACATCGTGGCCGAGATCATACTCAGCGACCTGACGAACTTTCAGCGTCACGCTTCATAGGAGGAGTCACGCATGGACTTCGACATCAAACGCCGTTCGGCGCTCAAGGCGGGCGCCGCTCTCGCCGCCGCCTGCGCAATGCCCGTCCGGGCGCAAGCCAAGCCCACCCTGCGCTTTGCCGCGGTGTTCTCCGACAAGGATATCCGCGCCGAAATGATCCGGATGCTCGCCGGAGAGGTTGCAAGCGACTTCAAGCTGGAGCCCTTTTTCGGCGGGACGCTGTTCAAGCAGGGCACCGAGCTCGTCGCGCTGCAGCGCGACAACCTGGAGCTTGGAAACGTCGCGCCGCAGGACATTTCAAAGCAAATCCCCGCATGGACGATTCTCACTTCCGCGTATCTCTTCCGGGACGCCAATCACCTGAACGCCTTCTGGGCAAGCGACCTGGGCGCGCAGTTCAAGAAGCAGGCCGAGCAGCAGGCCAAGGTGAAGATCCTGGGGCCGACGTTCTTCGGTACCCGGCAGGTGGGCCTGAGGGTGAAGAAGAAGATCAACACGCCCGCCGACATGGCCGGCATCAAGTTGAGGATGCCCCCCGGCGACGCGTGGCAGCTCCTCGGGCGCTCGCTCGGGGCGAATCCCACGCCGGTCGCCTTCGCCGAGACCTATACGGCCCTTCAGACCGGAACGGTCGACGGCCAGGACAACCCCCTACCCAACGTCTCCGCCATGAAGTTCCATGAGGTCATGACGCAGATCGTGCTGACTTCGCACCTGATCGGCTACGACCTGCTGACGATGAACTCGAAGACCTGGAGCAGCCTGTCGCCGGCGAGACAGAACGCCTTCCAGGCCGCGGTCGACAAGGTGCTCGCCTGGAGCACGGCCGAGCACCTGAAGCGCGAAGCCGAGCTTGCCGAGAGCTTCAGGAAGGCGGGGCTCGAGCTCTACACCCCGGACATCAAGGTCTTCCGCGAGCACGCGCAGAAGGTCTACCTTGCCTCGGACGAGGCGAAGGACTGGCCGAAAGGCATGCTCGAGAAAATCAACGCCCTGAAATGATGCGCGCCATCGGCGGCTGGCTGCGGCGCCGTGCGGAGAACGTTGCCGCGGCCATGCTCGCGGTGATGTTCGCCGCGTTCGTCGTCCAGATTGCCTTCCGCTACTTCCTCAACTACCCGGTCGGCTGGACCTCGGAGTTGACTGTCGTCATGTGGCTGTGGCTGGTGCTCTGGGGCGCCGCCTTCGTGGTGAAGGAGCGCGAGGAGATCCGTTTCGACCTGCTTTCGGGGGCGGTGGGCCGCCGGGCGCGCATCGCGATGGGCCTCGTCGCCGCGCTGGCGCTCGTCGTCCTGTACGCGGCATCGCTGCCGGCGACCTACGAGTATGTGACCTTCATGAAGGTGGAGAAGAGCTCCTACCTCAAGATCCGCCTCGACTGGCTCTATTCCATCTACCTGATCTTCGTGGTCGCGATCCTCGTGCGCTACCTGTGGATCCTGTCGCATCTGCTGCGCGGCGAGGAGCCGGAAGAAGCCGATCCGACCCAGGCAAGCTCCGGCCTGTGAATCCGGCGAGCCCCTTCTCGCTCGCAGTCCTGGCCATCGTCGCGTTGAGCCTCCTCGGGCTGCCAGTCGGGCACGCAATGATAGCGGGCTCGGTGCTCTATCTCTGGCTTGCCGGCCTGGACATGGGGACCGCTGCGGAGCAGCTCCTGAACGGCATGTACACGAGCTATCTGCTGCTCGCCATTCCGCTCTTCATCCTCGCGGCGGAGTTCATGAACAGCGGCAGCATCATGGACCGGCTGCTGCGCTTCTGCAACGCGCTGGTCGGCCACTTGCGCGGCGGGCTCGCCCAGGTCAATGTCGTGCAGAGCATCATTTTCGCCAGCATGTCGGGCTCCGCGCTTGCCGATGCGGCGGCCTCCGGGAAGCTGATGCAGACACTGATGACGCGGGACGGCAAGTACACCGCGAGCTTCGCCGCCGCGCTGACTGCCGCGTCCGCGGTCATCGGGCCCATCATTCCGCCGTCGATCCCGCTGGTGCTGTACGCGCTGGTCTCCGACACCTCCATCGGCTACCTCTTCTTCGGCGGGATCGTTCCAGGGTTGTTGATCGGCCTGGTGCAGATGGGCCTCGTCGCCTTTATGGCAAAAAGGCGCAATTTCCCGGTCGAGCCGCGTGTGCCGCTGCGGGATCTGCCGCGCGTCACGTGGGAGGCCTTTCCCGCGCTCCTGATGCCGGTGATCCTGCTCGGCTGTCTTTACAGCGGGGTCACCACGCCCACGGAGGCCGCCGCCGTGGCAGCAGCATACGCGCTGCTCGTTTCCGCTTTTCTGTATGGCTCGGTCCGGATGCGGGACGTCTACCGCTCGCTCCTTGCCAGCGCGCGCATCACGATCTCGATCGGCATGCTGATCGCCGGCGCGCTGGCTTTCAACTACGTCATCACGGTGGAGAACGTCCCCAGGACGCTCGCCGCCATGCTGAAGGCGTACGAGCTCTCGCCGCTCGCGTTTCTCCTCGCAGTGAACCTGCTGCTGCTCGTCCTGGGCTGCTTCCTGGAAGGAACCACGATCCTGCTCGTCATCGTCCCGGTGCTCCTGCCGACCGCGCAGCTGCTTGGCATCGATCCGGTGCATTTCGGCGTGGTCGCCGTCGTGAATATCATGATCGGCCTGATCACGCCGCCTTACGGGCTGCTGCTGTTCATGATGGTCAAGATCGCGGGCGTGCCGCTGAAGGACCTGGTGCGAGAGGTGATGCCTTTCCTCGCGGTCATGATCGGGGCGCTCGCGCTGATCACCCTCGTTCCCGGCCTCGTGCTCTTCCTGCCAAGGCTGCTGGGCTACAAGGGTTGAGCCTCTTCACTGCCAACCGAGACATGCGATGACCCAACCGATCTACATCCTGAACGGCCCCAACCTGAACCGGCTCGGCAAGCGCGAGCCCGAGCTCTACGGCACGATGACGCTCGCCGAGATCGAGGCGATCTGCCGCAAGGCGGCGGGCGACCGCCCGGTCGTGTTCCGGCAGTCGAACGCCGAGTTCCAGCTGATCGATTGGATCCAGGAGGCGATAGACAAGGGCGCGGGCATCGTCATCAACGCGGCCGGTTTGACCTTCACGTCGATCGCGATCCTGGATGCGCTGAAGATGTTTCCGGGGCCGATCTTTGAGCTGCATATCACCAACGTGCATCGGCGCGAGGCGATCTACCACAACTCGCTCATCTCGAAGGTCGCGACCGCGGTCATCATGGGCCTGGGGCCCGACGGCTACCGGGCAGCGGTCGAGGCGATGATCCGGCGCCTCGACGCGCGATCATGACCCCCGAGGTGCTTGCAGCCTCCCGATGAAGACGCTCCTCGTAGGGCTCATCGGCGCGGGCATCCAGGGCTCGCTCGCACCCGCGCTGCAGGAAGCGGAGGCCCGGCATCACGGACTCCAGCTGCATTACCAGCTCATCGACCTCGACTCGGTAGCCTCGGGCGTCGAGGTGTTGCCGGCCCTCATCGCGGCGGCGCGCGTCATGGGCTTCGCCGGGCTGAACGTCACCTACCCGTGCAAGCAGTCGGTGATTCCGCTTCTTGACCACCTGTCCGAGGAGGCGAGGGCGATCGGCGCGGTCAACACCGTGGTGCGCGAGAGCGGCCGTCTCGTCGGCTACAACACCGACGGCTCGGGGTGGAGCTGGGGCTTCCGGCGCGCGCTTCCCGGAGCGAATCTCTCGCGCGTGGTGCTGCTCGGTGCCGGGGGCGCCGGCTCGGCCTGCGCCGACGCGGTGCTGCGCCTGGGCGCACGCGAACTCCTCATCGTGGACCTGGACCGCTCGCGCGCCGCAGCGCTCGCGGAGCAGCTGAACCTGTGCCTCCCGGGCCGCCGGGCAAGCGCGGCCGCTGACGCGGAATCGGCGCTGCGGGGCGCGACCGGGCTCATTCAGGCAACGCCGGTCGGCATGGCGAGCCATCCGGGCATGCCGATGCCCGAGCGGCTGCTGCAACCTTCGATGTGGGTATCCGAAGTCGTCTACGTTCCGTTGAAGACGCCGCTATTGACGGCGGCGCAGCGCATCGGCTGCGCAACCGCCGATGGTGGACACATGAACGTCGGCCAGGCCGTCGGGGCATTCAAGCTCTTCACCGGCCTCGAGGCCGATCCCGCGCGGATGGACGCGCATTTCCGGAAGCTCGTCGCGTCCTGAATCAGCCGAAGTGGCCGATCCCGCGCGCCGCGAGCGCCGCGAGGAGCAGGATCAGCGCGATCAGCGCCAGTTCCCAGTGAATGACTTTGCCAATCGATCGCAGCCTGTCCGCGTCCACGACCGGGACCTGCCCCTGCCGCAACGATTTCCTCCACGAGAGGAACTCGCGCGTCGGGTAGATCGATATGAGCCCCACGATCGCAAACAGCGTGAGCTTCGCGATGAAGGGCGCGGAACGAAAGTAATACTCCGCGCCTTTCTCGAAGTGGAAGACGCGCAGCAGCCCGACCACCACCAGCGCCATCGCAGATATCCCGTACGCGGCATCAAACCGGACGATCCTGCGGGCGCTCTCGACAGTCAGCGCGCTTCTCACCAGGACCAGCTCGGCGGTGAGCGCCGCAACCACGGCGAACGCCGCGAGGTGGTGCAGAAATGCGAATAATGAGCTCAAAACCCGATTTCAGCGTGAGCCTTGGGCGGGTTTCTGGTGGGGCGCTGCCTTCTCGCGCGCTTTGCTTGTGGCCTCCTGGGCGTCCAGCGCCAGCTTGTAGGCCACGTAGTACTTGTAGATATTACGCACATAAGTCGTGGTCTCTATGCCGATGCGCCGAGCCACGACAACTTCGACGCTATCGAACCACTTGTCCGGATCGAGCCCGGCCTTCGCGGCCTCGCGGCGAATGCGCGAGATGGCCCCCGGGCCGGCGTTGTAGCTGGCGAACGCGAAGAGCGTCCGCTCCTGCTCGGCGAAGTGGGCATCGGTGAAGTAGTGCGTCATCAGCCAGTCCATGTACTTCGCCCCGGCATGGATGTTGGGCTCGAGCTGGTGAATGTCGCCCACGCGCAGGTCATTGCCCGTGTCCGGCATGATCTGCATCACGCCGATCGCGCCGACCTCGCTGCGCGCGTCCTGGCGCAGCCTCGATTCCTGGAAGCCCTGCGCGGTGAGCATCAGCGGATCGAACCCGTACTTCGCGCCGTATTTCTCGAACAGGCGGACTGTGGCGCGAAAGCGCTTCCATTCCGCCCCCGCCGTGTTGTTGCCGATGTGCTTGATGCGCCTTTCCTGCTGCGCCAGGCGCGATTCGATCACGCCCTGCTTCTTCACGACGCCGCGGTAGTAATCCGTCAGCACGTCGGCGAGCTTGGGGTTCCCCTTGCGGATCGCCCAGCCCGTATGGCCCTCGGCGCGCAATACGAGATCCTCGCGCACCTTGATCTTGGGCAGGATCCGCGCCCACAGCAGGGCCTTCCAGTCGTCCACCACGCCGAGCTCGAACAGACCGGCGGCGAGCATCTCGAGCGCGTCTTCATCCTCGAGGGCGTCCGGCAGCTCGACGACCTTGACCGGCGTCTTGCGTTCCTTCCTGAGCCGGACGTTCAAGGCCGCCAAGCTCTCGTAGTAGCTGCTCGCCTTGCGCACGTGCACCGTCTTGCCCGAGAGATCGTCGAGCGTCGCGAGCGGCGGCGACGCCGGCCCCGTGACGATCAGCTCGCGCACCGGCTTGCGGTCTTCCGGCGCGACGAAATCCACGACCTTCAGCCGCTCCATGGTTGCAGTGAGGTTGCCGGCCGCAATGTCGCCCCGCCCCTCCGCCAGCCCGGTGAGCAGCTTGTCGCGCGTGGTCGGAATCAGGAACACCGTCAGCGGACGCTTGCCAAGCTGCTTCGCGTACCGGCGGTTGATATAGCCCTCGAACTCGCGCACCAACTCCGCGGTGATCCCCCGCTAGTGCCCCTTGTCGTGGTAAAAGAGCGTCCTGCTGTAGGGCGCCAGCACGCGGATGATGCGCCGCTCGAGCATCTGGTCGAAGTCGCCAGTCCAGAGCTCGGCCGGCAGGCTCAGCTGCCGCGGCTTGGCCGCGGCCGGTGCCTTCTCCTGCGACGCGGCCTTTGCCTTCTCCTGCGACGCGGCCTTTGCCTTCTCCTGCGAACCGGCCTTTGCCTTCTCCTGCGAACTGGCCGGTGCCACATAAAGGATCGCCGCTGCCAGCGTGGCGGCGACGCAATAGGCACCGTAGCGTTGCAAAGCGCGAAGCATGCTAAAGCCTACACCAAGCGAGTTCCACTCGACTACCCGGTCGCCGTTGAAGAGTCAGAATATTAGTAGCTGGTAGGCCAGTTTGCCAGCCGGTGCTCGCCCACGCAGTTCTTCAGTCGCTTGCGGTGCACCTGCAGCATGCGGATCAGGAAATCCCGCGTTTCGCGCGGATCGATGACGTGCTGCGCTTCGTAGAGCCGCGCCAGTTCCCACGGCGTGGTGTCGCGCTCGACCTCGGCGACGAGTTGCTTGAATTTCTCCGGGTCGTCCTGCTCCTTTACGCCGTAGAGGACGTTCACTGAAGCGCGTGGATCCATGAAACCCAAGTCGGCGGAGGGCCAGCACGCCAGCTCATCGGTATTGCGTCCCCCGCCCATGTTGATGAAGGCCTGGCCGTAGCTCTTCCGCATGATCACGGTAATCCTCGGCACCGTCACCAGGCTGAGTGCGTTCATCCAGTTGATGACCTTGCCCGGCATGCCGCGGAGCTCTCCCTCCACACCGATCAGGAAACCTGGCACGTCCACCAGGAACACGATCGGAATGTTGAAGGAGTCGCACAGCACCATGAAGCTGGTCGCCTTCTGGCAGGAGTCGGCGTCGAGCGCGCCGCCCTTGAACAGGGGGTTGCTGGCAATGAAGCCGACGCTCTTGCCGTCGAGGCGCGCGAGCACGGTGGCGAGCGACTTGCCGAAGCGCTCCTTCAGCTCAAAGCTCGAGTCCTTGTCCGCCAGCGCCGCGATCACCTTGCGCACGTCGTACACCTGGTTGCGCGATTCGGGCACGATCTCGAGCATCTTCCGGCACGCATCATTGGAGCCGGCCGGCACCGGTTGCTCGGGCGGCGGCTCCATGCTGTGCGCCGGCATATAGGAGAGGAACCGCTTCACCGCGGCCAGCGCCTGCTCGTCGGTATCCACCGCCATGTCGGCGAGGCCCGAGACTCCGGTCAGGAGCTTCCAGCCGCCGAGCTCCTCGGGGTCGATCGGTCTTCCGATCGCAATCGAGGTGACGCCGGGGCTCGCGATCGCCATCACCGAGCCCTTGCGCATTACGACGAAATCCGACATCGCGGCATACCAGGTCGAGGAGCCGTAGCACTGGCCGAGCAGCGCGGACACCCATGGCGACTCGCGCAGACGCTGGTACTCGGCCGGGTCCTGCGCGAGGATGGCGCGGCCCGAGGCGCCCATGCGATCGGGCATGCGCGCACCTGAGGATTCACCGAGGAAGACGAACGGCATGCCATAGCGGCATGCGGCCTGCTTCATGTGCCGGATCTTCTTCATGTTGACGACGCTGCTTGATGCGCCGAGCACGGTGAAGTCGTTGGAGACGATCGCCACTTCGCGCCCGTCGATGCGCGCAAAGCCCGTCACCTTGCCGTCCGCAGGCGTCTTGTGCCGGACTTCGGCGCGGATGCTGCGGGCGTGGCGCCCCGACTCCGCGAAGCTGCCAGGGTCCACCAGGCAGTCGATGCGCTCGCGCGCGTTCAACACGCCTTGCGCCTTCCGCGCAGCGAGCTTCTCCGCCCCGCCCATCGCCAGCGCCTCGGCGGTTTTTTCCTCGAGCTGCTTCAGTGCGTCCTTACCCGCCACGATTCCCTCTCAAAAAACAACTTCAAAAACCATAGCCACAGAGGACACGGAGTTCACAGAGTTCACAGAGAAAGACAAGGCTAGAACCTATCCCAAAACATCAACAACAATAATCAACCACAGATAAACACGGATGAAATCCCCTGCTAATAAACACTTCGGGTTTAAATTATCTGTGTTCATCTGTGTTCATCTGTGGTTCCAACAGGTTTTGAGTAGACGGAAACACTGTATGTAGAGCGGTCTTATTTTCAACCCTCTATGATTTCTGTGGCTCAAGGTTCTAATCCACACGGATACCCGCATCCTTGACGACCTTCGCCCACTTGGCGATCTCGGATTTGACGAACGCGGTAAATTCATCCGGCGTCCTGGGCGTGAATTTCGCGCCTTCAAGGGTCAGCCGTTTTTGAATTTCGGGTGCCTGCATGATGCGGACGGTTTCGCCGTTGAGCTTCACGACGATGTCCCGCGGGGTCCCGGCCGGCGCGAACAGGCCGATCCAGTTCGTGACCGAATACCCCGGCAATGCGGCTTCGGCGATGGTCGGCAGCTCCGGCGCGGCCGGCGAGCGGGAGGAACTGGTCACGGCCAAGGCCTTGAGTCTTCCGGCCTGCACCTGC
>Ga0210379_10000915_pt1 | contig 10145 bp, 8 predicted proteins | sample PLMedo_2_FD_155468 | JGI IMG/M metagenome (GOLD analysis project Ga0210379, IMG submission 155468) | Groundwater sediment microbial communities from an aquifer in East River, Colorado, USA - PLM4_32_coex redo | ecosystem: Environmental > Terrestrial > Soil > Riparian zone | place: USA: East... | reverse complement strand
GGTGAGGCCCGTGGAGTCGAGGAAGTAATTGAAGATCCCGGCGCCGATCAGGATCATGAAGATCATGCCGGTGGTGAGCGCCGTCTCGCGCACCGCGGCAAAGAACCCCTTGCGCCCCATGCGCCCGAGCAGGAACGAGATGGCGATGGCGCCGAAGGCGCCCACGCCCGCGGCCTCGGTGGGCGAGAAGAACCCCACGTACATGCCGCCCAGCACCACGGCGAAGAGCAGCACCACCGGCCAGACTTCGAGCAGCGCCGTCCAACGCTCGGCGCGATTGGCGCGCGGCGCGGCCGGACCCTGCGCCGGATGGCGCCAGGTGGTGTAGCGGATCGCCGCCATGTAGAGCAGCGTCCCCGCGATCCCCGGCAGCACCCCGGCGGCGAACAGCTTGCCGATCGACTGCTCGGTCATCAGGCCGTAGATGACGAACAGGATCGAGGGCGGGATCATCACCCCGAGCGTGCCGCCCGCCGCGATGGTGGCCGAGGCGAGGCGGTCGTCGTAGCCGGCGCGGCGCATCTCGGGCATCGCCACGCGCCCCATGGTGGCGGCGGTGGCGATGGCCGAGCCGCACACCGCGCCGAATACCGCGCAGGCGCCCACCGTGGCCATGGCGAGGCCGCCCTTCAGGTGTCCCAGCAGCGCCGACACGAGGCGATACAGGCTCGAGGACAGGCCGCCGTAGGCGGAGAACACGCCCATCATCACGAACAGCGGCACCACGGTGAGGCTGATCGGGAACACCGACTCGAAGGGCGCGCGCCCGAGCACGAAGCCGAGCGAGCTCCAGCCGTTCACCAGGCCGTAGCCCAGCGCGCCCACCACTCCCATGGCGATCGCCACCGGCACGCGCAAGGCGATCAGCACGGTCACCGCGAGAAAGCCGAGGGCGCCGGAGATCACAGCCGGCGCATCGCCCGCAGCGCCACCAGCAGCACCGCCAGCACCGACAGCGCCACGCCGAGCAGCAGCGGCAGCCAGTACCACAGCATCGGGATGCCGAGCGTCTGCGACACGTCGCCCTGGCGCGCCTGGATCAGCGCCTGGCCGGCGGAGAACCACAGGATCGCGCCGAGCAGCGCCGCGCCGAGCAGCGCCGAGAGCGCCTCGATCGCGGCGCGCGCGCGCGCCGGCAGCCGGTCGGTGACGAAGTCCACGGTGATGTGCGACTCGCGCAGGAACGCGAGCGGCAGCACCAGGAACACGCAGGCCATCTGCGCCAGCTGGTTCAGGTCCACCATGCCGAGGATGGAAAAGCCGATGCTCCTGCGCGTGGCGATGTCCACGATCAGCGCCGCCACGGCGAGCATCAGGAGCAGCACCCCGCCGAACGCGACCCAGGACAGGACGCGGTCGGCGAGGGCTTCGAGGCGGTCCAACCCTATTTCTTGAAGCGCGCCACCTGCTTGCGCATCTCGTCGTAGATGGCGCGCGCGTTGGCGATGCCTTCCTTCTCCAGCTTCGCCAGCTCGCCGTCGATCACGGGCTTGAGCTCGGCGCGCCATTTCTCCCGCGTGGCGTCGGGCACCCGCACGATTTCGTGGTTGAGGGGCTGCACCGCGTCGAGGCCGGCCTGGTCCCACTTGTTCCACCAGGCGCCGAACTTGCCGCTGAGCGCCTCGCCGGTGGTGGCGTCGATCGCCCGTTGCACGTCGGGCGCCAGCTCGGCGTAGCGCTTGGGGCTCATCACGAGATGGAAGCAGCTCGTGTAGACGCGCGCGTCCAGGTGGTGCTTGAGGATGTTCTCCAGGCGAAAGCCCTTGATCGCGTCCCACGGGAACACGGCGCCGTCGATCACGCCCTTCTCGATGTTCTCGTACACCTGGCCCGGGGGCATGCCGACCGGCGTGGCGCCGAGGAAGGCGAGCAGCGCCTGGGTCGGCGGGTTGGGCGCGCGCATCCTGAGGCCCTTCACGTCGGCGATGGTCTTGAGCGACTTGTCGCGCGTGTGGAACAGCCCCGGGTTGTGGCAGTGCAGCGCGATGGGCTTGAAGTCCTTGTAGTCCTCGGCCAGGGACCCGGCGAGCATCGCCCACAGGGCCTTCGACGCGGAGTCCGCGCTTTCGGCGACGAAGGGCATCTCCATGATCGAGGTGCGCGGGAAGCGCCCGCGCGGGATGCCGTTCAGGCCGAAGGCGAGGTCGGTGACGCCCTGCTTCACCTGGTCGGCCTGGTTCTCCACCTTGCCGAAAGGCGAGTTGCCCGCGAAGACGCGCACGGTGACTTTTCCTCCCGAGCGCTTCTCGATGTCCTTGCCCAGGGGCTCGAGCACGTCCACGGCGAAGCCGTGCGTGGGCGGCACGAAGGTGGTGAATTTGAGCTCGGTCTGCGCCGGGGCGCCCGCGGCGAAGCCCAGCGCGACCGCGGCGGCAATTCCGGTGATGCGTCGTTTCATGTCTGCTCCCTGAAATTGACGTCGGACCCCATTCTATTTCCTGAGTGGCATGTGGGCGAGCCACTTCTCGACCTGCGAGGGGTCGGAGAAGAGGGTCTCGAGCTCCGCGCGCGCCTCGTCCCCGGTCTGCAGCACCGAGTCGATGACGCTCCGCTTCTCGCCGCTGCGGTCGGTGGCGAGCTCCAGGCGGATGCCGCACGGGTCGAGGAAATAAGCCGACCAGAAGCGCCCGCCGAGCGGCACCGGGCCGATGACGTGCACGCCGCAGGCGCGCACGTGCTCGACCATGGCGTCGAACTTCTCCGGCGGCACGTGGAAGGCGACGTGCTGCATGCCGCCGACGTGGTCGCGCACCTGCCTGGGCAGCCCCTTCGGGTACTCGAAGACGGCGAACAGCGAGTCGTTGCCCATGTCGAAGAAGTAGTGCCGCAGGTTGTCGTAGGGCGGCTGCCAGCGCTCGGCCTCGTAGGGCACGCGCCGCGCGTGCACCAGGCGAAAGCCCATCACCCGCGTGTAGAAGTCCATCGCCGTGGGCATGTCGTCGGAGACGACGGCGAGGTGGTCAATGCCGCGCGTGTGCATCGGTTTTCTCCTCCAGGGACGCAAGAAACGGGCGCACCGCGGCGAGAAAGCCCGCCAGGTTGTCGCCCGCGACGTTGTGGCCGGCGTCCACTTCCACGAGGCGGATGCGCGCATTCGCCGCCTGCACGCGCGCGGCGGTCTCGGGCGCGAATATGTCCGAGCGCGCGCCGCGGATGACGAGCGTGGGCGAGCGCAGCTCGCCGAGCGCCTGCCACATGTCCACGCCGGGCTTGGGGCGCTCGCCGGTCTCGAGCGCGCGCCGGAACTGCTCGCGAAAGTGCGGGTCGCGCTTGATGGCGTAGCCGCCGGGCGCGCTCGCGAGGTAGGCCTCGAAGCGCGCGCGCTTGCGCGCGTCCGCGGGATCCGCCTTGAAGTAAGCCATCGCCGCCTCCACCGTGGCGAACGCGTCGGGCAGGCCCGCGACGTTCTGCGCGACGCGCCTGGAGCCCCCCGGCGCGTTCTCCGGCGAGTAGTCCACGAGCACGAGCCCCGCCACGCGCTGCGGGTTCCTGGCCGCGAAGTAAGCGCTGTTGCGCCCGCCCATCGAGTGCCCGACCACGATCGCGCGCGGCCAGCCGAGGTGGTCCATCAGCGCGCCGATGTCCGCGGCCATCGCCGGCACCGAGTAATCGGCCGCGCGGCCCGAATCGCCGAAGCCGCGCATGTCCAGGCAGGCGGCCTCGCGCCCGCCGGCGAGCGCCTGGGCGGCCTCCAGCCAGTCCCAAGAGAAGAACGACAGCCCGTGCACGAACACGAGCGGCGTGCCCCCCGGGCGGCCGAGGCGCCGGTAGTGCAGGGCGAGCTCGCCCGAGCGCGCGAATCCGGTCTGGTGCAAAACGGCCATGGACTTTCTCCCGCGCGGTCTTTCCCGCCGCGCGCCCGCATGTTTATCATGAAGCCCATATGAAAGAAATCCTCGTCGCCGGCGGCGGCATCGGCGGCCTGTCGGCCGCGCTCGCGCTCGCGCTGCAAGGCCGGCGCGTGCGGGTGCTGGAGAAGGCGCCCGAGTTCGGCGAGATCGGCTACGGCATCCAGATGGGGCCGAACGTGAGCCGCATGCTGGACCGCCTGGGCGTGCTGGAGGCGATCGAGTCGCACGCCTTCTTCCCGGACGCGCTGATCTTCGCCGACGCGCTGGACAACCGCGAGATCACGCGCATCGCGGTGGGCAAGTTCTTCCGCCAGCGCTACGGCTACCGCTACTTCGTCGTGCACCGCCGCGACCTGCACGGCGAGATCCTGAAAGCCTGCCGGCAGCGCGGCGAGATCGCGCTGGAGACCTCGCGCGGCGTGACCGGCTTCGAGGAGCGCGGCGGCGCGGTGCTGGTGCGCTGTGAGAACGGGGCGCAGGTCGAGGGCGGGGCGCTGATCGGCGCCGACGGGCTGCGCTCGGTCGTGCGCCAGGCGGTGATCGGCGACGGCGCGGCGCGCATGGCGGGGCATTTCGTCTACCGCGGCGTGGTGCCGATGGACCAGATCGCCGATCGCAGCCGCGCCGAAGCCATGACCATCTGGGGCGGGCCGGACCTGCACCTGGTGCAATATCGCCTGCGCGGCGGCACGGTGATGAACAACGTCGCCACCATCGTCAGCCGGCGCTACCGCCAGGGCGGGAAGGACGCCGGCGCGCCCGACGAGCTGGAGGAGATGTTCGCGCGCACGCATCCGGAAGTGCGCGACGTGCTGCGCTACGTGTCGCGCGAGCGCCATTGGGTGCTGCACGACCGCGACCCGGCGACCAACTGGTCGCAAGGCCGCGTGACGCTGCTCGGCGACGCCGCGCATCCGACGCTGCAGTACCTGGCTCAAGGAGCCCAGATGGCGATCGAGGACGCGGTGGTGCTCGCCGACAAGGTGGCCGCGGCGGGCGAGGACTTCGGCCCGGCGTTCCAGGCGTACCAGCGCGAGCGCATGAACCGCTCGGCGCGGGTGGTGCTCTCCTCGCGCTTTTTCGGCGAGGTGCTGCATGTGGACGGCGGCGCGCGCGAGCTGAGGAACGAGCTGCTGCGCCGGCGCGAACCGGAAAGCCACGCCGAGTTCGACTGGCTCTACCGCGGCATCTGAATTTCCCAGCGCTCGTCCATGGGGCGATTCTATTGTGAATTTTCGACAGAGAGCGCTCGCGCGCGGCGGTTTCGCGCTAGCGTGCCGGTTGCCATGGAACGCGCGCAAGCCCTCCGCCTCATGCTGGTCACCAGCGACAGCGCCGTCGCCGGCTGGCTGCTGGGCGTGCTGGAGGAAGCGCAGGAAACGCAGAGCCCGTCGATGGAACTCGTGGGCGCGATCGCCGCCGGCGACGAGGCGCTCGCCTTCGCGCTGGCAGCGCGCCCGGACGTGATCCTGCTCCACCTGGAGGCGGGCGGCATCGCGGCCATCGAGCGCCTCGCCTCGCAGTGCCCGGCGCCCATCCTGGTGCTCGCCGCGGAATGCGACGCGCTGACCCGCGCGCGGGCGGTGCGCTCGGGGGCGCGCGGCGTCGTGCTGCGGCACGAGGCGCCCGCCATGATCCGCAAGGCGGTGCGCAAGGTGCAGGAGGGCGAGTTCTGGATCGACCGCATCACCATCGCGCGCATCCTCGAGGAGCTGACCGCCGGCGTTTCCCACCCGGGCGAACCGGCGGCCATCGACAGGCTCGCCAACCTCACCACGCGCGAGAGCGACATCGTGCGCGCCCTGCTCAGCGACGACGGCTCGAGCAGCCGGGCGCTCGCGGCGCGCCTGCGCATCAGCGAGCAGACGCTGCGCAACCATTTCAGCTCGATCTACCGCAAGCTCGGCATTCCCAACCGCGTGGGGCTCGTCGCCTACGCCAGCCGGCACCGCCTGGACGGCGTCGGCTGAAGCCGCCCCCGCGCCCGGCGCGCCTTTTTACCGTATGCTATTGATTTAACGGCTTTCCGAGCCGGGGAGCAATGCGCGAATTTATTGCCCAGTTCCGGGCCTATTTCCTGGCCGCGGCCTTCTTCAGCCTGGTGATCAACGTGCTGATGCTGGCGCCGGCGCTGTTCATGCTGCAGGTGTTCGACCGCGTCGTGAGCAGCCGCAGCGCGGAGACGCTGGTGATGCTGTTCGTGCTGACGCTGTTCGCCCTGCTGTGCATGGCCTACCTGGACGCGATCCGCGCGCGGCTGCTCGCGCGCGCGGCGATCCGGCTGGAGAAGCTGCTCGGCCCGCGCGTGCTCGCCAGCATGCTGCGCCAGAGCGCGCACGCCAACCGCACGCTCTCCCTGCACGGACTGCGCGACGTCAACGCCTTGCGCCAGTTCCTCACCGGCCCCGGCGTCATCGCCATCTTCGATGCGCCGTGGGTGCCGCTGTTCATCGCCATCATCTTCCTGTTCCACCCGCTGCTCGGCGCGGTGGCGCTCGGCGGCGCGCTGCTCCTGCTCGCGCTCACCGTGCTCAACGAGAAGCTCTCGCGCCGCTCGCTCGAGGCGATGCAGACCGACGCGCGCGCGGCCGGGCGCTTCGTCGACCAGAGCCTGGGCAACGCCGAGGTGGTCGGCGCCCTCGGCATGGTGGGCAACGTGACGCAGGACTGGCGCGAGAAAAGCGACAAGGTGCTGCAGTCGCAGTACGAGGCGAACCAGATCGGCAGCTTCCTTTCCAGCACCACGCGGTTCCTGCGCCAGATGCTGCAGGTGGTGATGCTCGCCACCGGCGCCTGGCTCGCCATCGAGCAGCACGCGACCACGGGCGTGATGATCGCGGCGACCATCATCCTCGGGCGCGCGCTGGCGCCGGTCGAGGCGCTGATCGCCGGCTGGAAGAGCCTGGTCGAGGCGCGTGGCGCCTACGACCGGCTCGCCAAGGTGATCGCTTCGGAGTCCGGCGCGCCCGACCCGATGAACCTGCCCCCGCCCAAGGGGGCGCTCGCGGTGGACAACCTGGTGTTCGGCTTCCGCGGGCAGGACCTGCCGATCATCCGGCGCGTGTCGTTCGAGCTCGCGCCCGGCACCTCGCTCGCCATCGTGGGCCCCAGCGCCGCGGGCAAGTCCACGCTGGCGCGCCTGCTGGTGGGGGTGTGGCACCCGAATTCCGGCGCCGTGCGCCTGGACGGGGCCGACATCCGTTCCTGGCCGCGCGAGCGGCTCGGGCCGTACATCGGCTACCTGCCGCAGAACGTGGAGATCTTCGGCGGCACCGTCAGCCAGAACATCGCGCGCATGGGCGAGGTGGACTCCGAGGAAGTGATCAAGGCCGCGACGCGCGCCAACGCGCACGAGATGATCCTCGCGCTGCCGCAGGGCTACGACACGCCGGTGGGCGAGGGCGGCACGCTGCTCTCGGCGGGGCAGCGCCAGCGACTCGCGCTGGCGCGCGCGCTCTACGGCAACCCGTCGCTGGTGGTGCTCGACGAGCCGAACTCCAACCTGGATACGGTGGGCGAGGCGGCGCTCGCGGACGCGATGCGCCAGCTGAAGGCGGCCGGCGCGACGCTGGTGGTCATCACCCACCGCCTGCCGCTGCTCTCGGTGGTGGACAAGGTGATGGTGCTGCTGCACGGCGCGGTGGAGAAGTTCGGCACGCTGGCCGACGTGCTGCCGCGCTCAAGCCAGGCGCCGGCCGCGGACGCGGCGCAAAGCGTCGTGGCCGGCAAGTTCGCGCCGCGCGGCTGAGGCATGGCGCAACTTCCCGGCAATCAGGGCGCCCCCGAGGCGGCGATGCACGCGCGCGAAGACCCGCGCAAGCTGATCCGCGGCGGCCTCATCGCCATCGCGCTGCTGGTGACGGCGGTCGCGCTGTGGGCGGCGCTCGCCCCGGTGAGCGGGGCGGTGATCGCGCCCGGCGCGGTGAAAGTGGACATGTACCGCAGGACCATCCAGCACCAGGAAGGCGGCATCGTGGACGAGATCCTCGTGCGCGACGGCAGCCGGGTAAAGGCCGGGGACCCGCTCATCGTCCTCAAGGACGTCAAGGTCGAGGCGGGCATCGAGCTGGTGCTGACGCAGCTGGACGGCGAGGTCGCGCGGGGCGCGCGCCTGCAGGCCGAGCAGGCATGGGCGGACAAGATCGTGTTTCCCGCGGAGCTGGTGAAGCGCGCCACCGACCCGCGCATCGCGGAGCTGCTGCGGCGCGAGACCTCGCTCTTCAGCACGCGGCGGGAGGCGTACCGCACGCAGCTCGGCCTGATCCGCGCGCAGATCGGCGACATCCAGAACGAGATCCGCGCGCGCCAGGAGCAGATCAAGGCCGACCGCGAGTCGCTGCGCTTCCAGCGCGAGGAGCTCGAGTCCAACCGCAAGCTGCTGAAGGAAGGCTTCATCAGCAACGTGCGCATCATGGCGCTGGAGCGCGGCTTGGCGGACGTCGGCGCGCGGCTCAGCGAGCACGAAGCGGACCTCGCCACCGCGCGCGGCAAAGTCTCGGAGCTGCAGCTGAAGGCGGAGAACCTGCGCACTACGATGATGCAGGAGGCCGCCAACGAGATGCGGCAGACCACGGTGCAGATCCTCGACCTGCGCGAGCGCCTGCGCCCGCTGCAGGACGCGGTGAACCGCCAGCGCATCACGGCGCCGATCGCGGGCGACGTGGTGGCGCTGAAGATCACCACCGTGGGCGCGGTCATCGGGCCGCGCGACCCGATCCTCGACATCGTGCCGGAGAACGTCGAGCTGATCGTCGAGGGTCGCGTACGCCCCGAGGACGTGAACTACGTGCACGTGGGCGCCGAGGCCGACGTGCGCCTCACATCGTTCCGCCAGCGCATCACGCCGGTGGTGGCGGGGTCGGTGATCTACCTCTCGGCCGACCGCATCGAGGACCGCAACGAGCGCACCGCCTTCTACGTGGTGCACGTGCGCGTGACGCCCGAAGCGCTGGCGAAGGCGGGCGACCTGAAGCTGCAGTCGGGCATGCCGGCCGAGCTCTACATCAAGACCGCCGCGCGCACCGCGCTGATGTACGTGCTCGACCCGGTGAGCGGCTTTCTGCAGCGCTCGCTCAGGGAGCCGCTGTACGAGGCTCCCGCGAAGTCACCGCCCGCCGCCGGCCGGTGAGTCCCCGGCGCCGGCCGCGTCCCGGCGGCAGGCGACCAGCAGCGTGATCGAGCGGCCGATCGCCGCGACTTCCGTGTTCTCGAGTTTGCGTCCGCCGGCGCCGGTGGCAAAGCGCGCCGCGTGCGTCCGCAGGAAAGTCTGCGCGATCTCGCCGCGCACGCCGAAGCTGATGTTCTGGGGCAGGTCGCCGGTGCGCTTCTGCACCGCCAGCGCGTCGAGCTTGGAGGTGACGATGCCGATCACCTGGCCGTCCTGGCCGAGGATCGGGCCGCCGCTGTTGCCCTTGTGGATCGGCGCGGAGATCTGGAAGCGCGAGGTGTCGCCGCGCAGCCCGCCGAGCGCGCTCACGTAGCCGAAGGCCACGTTGGGCTCGAAGCCGAGGATGCCCGCGAGCGGGTAGCCGACGACCGTCACCGATTCGCCCGCCTGCAGCGGCGCGCCGCTGCGAAAGCTGGCCACAGCGGGGAAACTGCGGTCCGCCTTGAGCAGCGCGAGGTCGTTGGCGATGTCGACGCCCACCAGCGTGGCGGCGGTGCGCTGCTTCTCCGGATCGAGCACGCTGATCGAGGCGCAGCCCTGTACCACGTGGTGGTTGGTGACGACCATGCCCTCGGCAGAGACCACGATCCCGGCGCCGACGGTGGTCCTCGTCGCGGCGCTTGCGGCCGGAGGGGTCGGGTTCTCGCCCTTGGCCAGCGCGCAGGCGTGCTGCAGCAGCCGGGCTTGCAGGCCGTCGGCACCGACATCGGCCAGTGCCTCCCGCCAGCGCTCGGGGGTGCGCGTGCTCTGGGCGAGGCGCTTGCCCGCGTCGTCATAGAGGCTCACCGAGGTGAGCGCGACCTTGCGCGCCTCGCACTGCACCGCCTGCGCGCTCACCGAGCTCTTGTAGCGGTACTTGCGGTCGCGGCTGTCGCGCGGCTCGCCGTAATCGATGCGCACCCGGTAGTGGACGAAGCCCTCGTCCTCGCGCACCGAGGCGCGGTCGACGTAGACCTTGGCGGTCTTGCTCGTGGCGAAGAGCTGCCAGGTTTGCGCGGCGACGGGTGCCGCGGCGAGGAACAGGGCGCAGGCAAGCAGGCGGGCGACGGTCACTCGACGCACGAGTGGGCGCACGTTAGCCGACCCGCACCGGGAGCTTGCGGAATCCCCGGAAGCGGATGCGGCGG
>Ga0210379_10000914_pt1 | contig 10151 bp, 7 predicted proteins | sample PLMedo_2_FD_155468 | JGI IMG/M metagenome (GOLD analysis project Ga0210379, IMG submission 155468) | Groundwater sediment microbial communities from an aquifer in East River, Colorado, USA - PLM4_32_coex redo | ecosystem: Environmental > Terrestrial > Soil > Riparian zone | place: USA: East... | reverse complement strand
TGGACCGCGGTGGTGAAGGAGGCCGGCGTGCGCGCGGACTAGCCTAGGCTTTCACGCGCGTTGTCCCGATCTTAAGAAACATCCGTTCGCAACGCTGGCGGTCGAGCTCGCCGGCAACGCCCGGCCGGGCGCACCATCCGAGCAGTTGCTCGCCTGCGCTATCCGCAGCGGCTGCGGTGCCCTCGAACCGGTCCTTCAACCGCACCACCTGCAGCGCAAGCCGCTGTGCCTGAAACTCGGCAGGGCTGTCCAGACCCAGCGACAATTCGAGTGCGAGCAGAACCTGGCGGCGCGGCTCTGCTTCCCTTGCCATGCGCTCGACGTGTTCGCTCGCGGCAGCCGCATTGCCCAGGGCGTGGAGCGCGGCATCGCGCCGCGCCAGAATCTTCTGTTCCCACGCTGCAGGCAGAGCTGGCAAGGCATCCCACTTTTCCTGTGTCGACGCCTGCTTATTTGCAAGTTCGGCGGCAGCCTGGTCTGCAGCCGCGCCAGCCTGTACCAGGCCGTCGAGCTCATCGCACAGGTGCTCCTTCGCCGCCAGCGTCCCCCAGACCGCTGCCTCGCGCGAGCGGGTGCGCGCCGACACCATCGCGTCGACAGCGGTCTTCGCCTTGCCGAAGCGCGATTCGAGATCACGCAACCCGGGACCGGCTTCACGCGCCTGCCGGTTCCACTTTTCCTGCAGCTCGCGCTGCAACCGGCGCAGGGTCTGATCGTCCTGGTCCGTTTCCCGCGCCAACTGCTCGAGTTGCAGGCAGAGGTCCTCCAGAGCACGACGGAATTCGTGTTTGCGGGCATCCTCGTCCTTGCGCCCGGCATCGCGCGCATTGAACACCGAATCGCAGGTTGAGCGGAACTGCTTCCAAAGGACGCGCTCGTCGCGCGGCGAAATCGCCATCGCTTTCGCCTGCTCCTGCCATCTCGCCTGAATCGCCTTGAGTCGTGAAGGGGTGTCGCGCTCCATCGCCCTGGATGCGAGCGCCCCGGCCTCCTCGATTAGCTTGTTGCGGCCTTCCTTCGCCAGATCGCGCGCCGCCGACAAGGCGTCGCGCAGCGGGGCGAGCGTGGTCCTGAGCCGCGCGTCGAGTTTCTTCCAGTCGCCCGGCTCGAGGCCGCCGAGCTTGCCAACGCGCCACTCCCTATCGGTGTTGCGCAACCAGCGTTCGATCGCGCGCCAGTCGCGGGGCTCGGCCAGCAGCGCCGGCACCTGCGCTGCAGCCGCATCGAGAAATGCGTCGCGCTGCTGGCGCGCCTGCTTTCTTAGCGCCGCCTGCTCCGCAAAATGCCTGGCCGCCGGCGCGTAGGCCTTTTCGCACCCCGCATCGAAGCGCAGCCATAGAGACCTGGGGATCCCCGAGTGCTGCTGGTCGAGCGCCTTCCATTCGTTGCGCAGTTTCCGGACTTCGGCGGCAAGCTGCGAAGGATCCCTGGTTTCCAGCGGCAACGCCTCAGCGCGCTCGCACAACTGCTGGCGAGCGCTTTGCTGGCCGAACGATTCCCAGCGCTCGAGCTCCGCGAGTTGCTGCACAAGGCGGGCGAGCCGTTTTGCGGCGGCTTTCGGCGGCTCTCCGGCGCCGGCCATGAGCGCGTTGATCTCCTCGGCGGTCGCTTGCGCGGGGTGGAATTGCCCCGCAACCAGCGCCTGCTCGGCCAGATCCAGCAGGCCCTGGAGGCGTTGCCAGCGCGCGGCCACTTCCAGCTTGACGGTCTTGGCCCGCTCGATCCTGCGCTGTTCGATCGTCGTCATCGCCGCTTCGAAGCGCCGCGTGAGGGCCGGCGTGCGAATCGCCCGATTCAATGCCTGCCAGCGCAGCAGCAGCGCCGCATTGTCGACTGAGGTGCCGGCAGCGAGCTGCTCCGCTTCGACTACCAGCGCCTCCTCGTCGGCGATCGCCCGGCGCTCCTGCTCCCGCTTCGAAATGCGCTGCTCCGCGTGATCGAGTTTCGCCAGCCCCGCATCGTCGCCGTGCCGCACCGCCTCGTCGCGCAGCGCAGCAAGCTCGGCGCGCAAGCGTGCGAGCGCATCCGCCCCGGAGAGCGTCTCCGAAGCCAGCGCCTGATCCGATGCGGATCCGGATGCGAGTGGCGCCGCCGGTCCGATTGCGGAATCCAGCGCGGGCCCGAGCGCGCCTGTCCAGTCGCGCAGCCGGCGGTCGAAACGCGCCCGCGCCTGCTGCGCCTCCTGTTCGCAATCGAAGCGCGCCTGGATCGTCTGGCGGATTGCCGTGAATCGCCCCAGCCACGCGTTGTCGCCGCTCATGTCGAGCGCCTGCCAGCGGCGATCGAGTTCGATTACCGCCGTGAGTATCGGGCCGGGATCGACCGCCAGCGTTTCGAGTTGCGCGATGATGACGTCCGCCTCCGCCCGCTGGCGCGCTCGCTCGTTGATTGCATCGATTCGTTGCCGTGCAATCCTGGCCACGCCGCGATCCTTGTTTTTCGCGCCTTCGGCGAGTTTCTTCAGTCCCTTCGCCGTCAGCACGCGCTCGGCGGCCGCGCTACGGGTATCCGCGCGCTCGGCGCCGAGCGCGAGCTCCACCAGCGCGGCTTCATCGCGGATGCCGGCAATCGCGGCGCGGCGGCGCTCCAGGTCCTCGGCGCGGCGCGCCACTTCCGAGCGGATTGCATCGGTGCAGTTGTCGGCTTCCAACACCGTCTGCGCGCGAGCGCCATCGTGCGTCAGCGCGAGCGCCCTGCCCAATGCATGGGCGATCGCGGCCCGCACTGTCGGATCCGCCTCGGCCTCCCAGGCCGCGGCAAGCGCGGCGACATCGGCGCAGCGCTGCGCGGCGGCGGCACGAACCTCCGGCGCGGGATCGGTAGCCAGCATCTGCGCCATGTCCTGCGAATCGGGCGGAAGCCGCGCCACGCTGATCAAGCGTTGCGCGGGGTCGGCGTGCTTATGCGCGGCGGCGCGGGAAAAGAAATTGGTTGCCATGGTATGGGTGGACGTAGGTATGTCGGGCGTAACAGTGCGCCGGCAGTGCGGATCCTGCGTCGATGATACTGATTTATGCCCAGCCCTGGCAGCCTGTCGGACTTGAGGCCATCGACGGTCGGAGTGAATGCATGGGTAATCGGGAACGCGTCAGATCTCGGCAGCGTGCCGGAGAGCGCATTCCCGAACGACTCTGATGCAAACCCGCCACGATTCACGCGCTCCGCTTATTCCGCCACTTCGAAAATCGCGTCCACGGCCACCGGGACGTTGCCGCGCAGCGCGGCGACGCCCAACGCCGAGCGCGCATGCCGGCCCGCCTCGCCCAGCGCCTCCACCATCAGGTCGGAGCAGCCATCGAGGACCTTGGGCTGCTCGAAGAAGCCGGGGGCCGAGCTGATATAGCCGCAGATCCGCACGCAGCGCTTTACGCGCGACCAGTCCCCGGCGACTGCCGACTTTACCTGCGCCAGGATGTTGAGCCCGCACAGCCGGGCGGCCGCTTGCGCATCCTCGACCTTGACCTCGTTTCCGACTTGTCCCTTGAATGCATACTTGCCGTCGCGCACCGGCGCCTGGCCGGCTATGAAGAGGAGGCCCTTCGCAATCGTGAAAGGCACGTAGTTCGCGGCCGGCGACGGCGCTGCGGGCAGCGTCAGGCCGAGCCTGGCGAGGCGGGCTTCAACATCTGCGGGCATAACACCCCCAATAGATACGATTTACAAGATCGAAAACGTTCAAACACTTAGCCATGGAATCACACGGAAGCACACGGACTTAGATCGAAACACAAAAACGAAACATCTCAGAAAAGGTTTAGTGTCGGACTTGGTCTTGTCAATCCTGTTAATCCTGTCCATTTTCTCTTTGGGTCCCGCGGCTGTCTTGCGCCGCAGCGCGGGCAGAACACGTCCTTCTTGCCGAGCGGCTGGCCGCATTCGAAGCATCTGCGGAGCAGGATCATAAAGCGAGGATCATAAAGCGTGACTGGTGATTCGTGACTGGTACTGCGTGACTGGTGGTGCGTGCTTGAAGACCGTCAAAAATCACGCTCTATCAGTCACGCTTTTTCAGTCACGTGTTATCAGTCACGCCTGATCAGTCACGCAGTAATTTCTCCTCAAACCAATTCCACATCTCCGCCACCACCAGCGTGAGGTAGTCGCGCTGGCAGTGTTGCGCGCCGCCTTCTTCAGTGGTGAATACGCGGAAGGTCTTGTCCTTCGAGCCGCACGCGTCGAACTGCTTCTGCGCGTCGGCGAGCGGGATCTGCTCGTCGTCCGCCCCGTGCACCAGCAGGAACGGGCAGCGCATCTTCTGCATCACGCCGTCGAGCTTGAACGGCTCGAGCTTCTTCAGCGCCTCGTCGAGAGACTTCGCGCCCAGGATCCACTCGATGTGATGCCCGGGCACCGACAGCGCGGTCTTGAATGAGGCCGCGACGCGCTTCTTCCAGGTGTCGTGGTAGTCCCACTGCGCGCCCCAGGCGATGCAGGCGGCGAAGCGCGGCTCCATCGCCGCGCAGCGCGGCGCGTAGTAGCCCCCGAGGCTGATCGCGACGACGCCGATCCGCTTCGGGTTCACGTCGGCGCGCTTCTCCAGCCAGTCGACGCAGGCGCTGCCGGCCACTTCGTAGTCGTGGCGCAGGGTGTAATTGCGGAAGCGGATCGCCTCGCCGGTGCCGGGGCCGTCCATCACCAGGCACGAGATGCCGCGCTTGACGAGGTCCGGCACGCCGCGCACGAACTGGATTTCCTTGGTGACGTCGAGCCCGTCGAAGAACACCACGCACGGCGCGCGCTTGCCCTTCGCGTTCTGCGCGCGCACGAAGTAGCCAGGCAGGCTGCCGTTCTCGTACGGCACCTCGACGATCTCGATCTTGAGGTCGGTCAGCGCGAGGTGGCGGTGGAAGCACTCGACGCCCTTGCGGTAGGCGTCGAGCCCTGTCCGGTCCTTGGGCGTGCGGAAGCGCTCGCCCATCTGAAAATAATTGCAGGCGCGGAGGTAAGCGTGCGCAGCCGCATGGCGGTGCCCGGACTTGTCCCACTTCTCGGCGTAGGCGCGCACGCCGTCGGCGACTTTCACGCAGGCCCTGAACCAGGCTTCGTCGTCCTCCGGCCCCTTGTCCTTCAGCATGCGGCCGATCTTGTGCAGTTCGCCGATTTCCGCTCCGCCGTAGGCGATCGAGCCGATCATGTTGATGAACGCCGCCGACCAGCGGTAGTTGCCGGGGAAGTACATGAAGTAGGCGGGGTCCTTCTTTTCTGCCATCGCTTTTCCTTCCGTGGTTTCAGTTGACGGGTACTGGGTGAATGACCAAGGATGAAGGCGGAAGGCGGAAGGATGACCTGGTTCCGGCTCCCGCACTGCGGGGGTCATCCCTCATCCCTCATCCCTCATCCCTAGCCCGAGGGACTCGTCACTCGGGCTGGATTCCCGCCGCCTTGGCGACCCTGGCCCATTTCTCGATCTCCGCCTTGATGAAGGCTGCGTACTCCACCGGGCCCTCACCCGATACCTCGTAGCCGACGGCTTCCATCTGCTTGCGGGTGTCGGGGTTGGTAAGCGGCTTGGAGAGGACGGCATGAATCCGCTCGATGACCACCCGCGGCGTCCCGGCGGGCGCCAGTACGCCGTTCCAGTTGTAGCTCGAGTAGCCCTTCAGGCCTTGTTCCTGCGCCGTCGCCACGTCGGGCAGCAGGGGCGAGCGCGCGACGGCGGTGACGCCGAGGGCGCGCAGCTTGCCCTCGCGCACGTAGGGCGCGGCCTGGAAGATCTGGATCTGGGCGAAATCCATGTTGCCCGCCAGCAGGTCGACGGTGTAGAGCGCCGCGCCCTTGTAGGGCACGTGGTTCATCCTGATCCCGGCAAGCGTCGTGAAATGCTCAATGGCGAGGTGCCCGACCGTGCCCACGCCCGGCGTCGCGTAATTGATCGTGCCGGGACGGGCTTTCGCCAGCGCGATGAATTCCTTGAGGCCCTTCGCCGGCACGCTGGGATGCACACACCAGGCGCTCGCGCTGCGGGCGATGAGCGTGATCGGCGCGAAGTCCCTGACGGGATCGTACGCCAGCTGCTTGCGTATGCCGGGCGCGATGGTGAGCGGCCCGGGGTTGCCGCCGAGCAGGGTGTAACCGTCGGGAGCGGCCTTCGCAACGGCCTCGGTGCCGATGATGCCGGCCGCACCGGCGCGGTTCTCCACCACCACCGGCTGGCCGAAAGCGGTATTCAGCTGGTGCGCAGCCCAGCGCGAATGGGTATCGGTGGGACCGCCTGGCGGAAATGGCACGATGAGGCGGATTGGTTTGACTGGATAGCCCTGGGCCGATGTGCCCGGCGCCCACGCCAGTGTAAAGATGGCGCCTGCAAGGCTGGCAGCGAGTTTCATGATTGTTCCCCCAGTGGAAAGTATAATTCCCTGTTCCCTAATCAACCACCCTGTATCGACCGAGGAGTGTCATGCCTGCCAGCAGCAAGAGGAACGCCAAGAAGGCCGCCAACCAACCTGGGACCGTAGCCGCGGCACCGACCTACCAGGACATCCTCTACGAAGTGAAAGACCAGGTCGCATGGGTGACCATCAACCGCCCGCGCGTGCTGAACGCGTTCCGCGAGCAGACGCTCGACGAGATGATCGGCGCGCTGAAGTCCACTCGCGAGGACCCCTCGATCGTGTGCGCGGTGGTGACCGGCGCGGGTGACAAGGCATTTTCCGCGGGCGGCGATTTCTTCGCGATGAAACGCCTGAATTTCACCAACGCGTACATGTGGAACGACCGCATGCTGGGGCTCGCGATGACGATCCGCGGGCTGCCGGTCCCGGTCATGGCGATGGTGAACGGCTGGTGCATGGGCGGCGGCCACGAGCTCGCGCTGTGGTGCGATCTCGTGATCGCCTCCGAAAATGCCGTGCTGGGCCAGACCGGCGCCAAGGTCGGCGCGTGCCCGACGGTCGGCGCCACCCAATACCTCCCGCGCCTCGTCGGCGAGCGCCTCGCGCGCGAGATGATCTTCTGCGCCCGCCGCTTCACCGCGAAGGAGGCGGCGGAGGTCGGCCTCATCAACAAGTGCGTGCCGCAGAAGGACCTGCTGAAGGAGACGCTCAAGTGGTGCGAGACCATGAAGGGGCACAGCGCGCTCACCCTCCGCATGACCAAGCGCTCGCTCAACTTCGAGTCCGATAACCTCTATTCATCGTGGCAGCATGGCATGGAGCTGCTCGCGCACGTGTGGGGTTCTGAGGAAGCAAAGGAAGGCATGAACGCCTTCCTCGCCGGAAGGCCGCCTGACTTCCAGAAGTTCCGCCTGCGCGCGAAGCGCGAGCTCGACGGCTACCTGCGCGGTCTGGAGAAGAACCTCAACGAGCCGCCCGTCATGCGCGAGAAAGCGAAGAATTGAACCGCCAAGACGCCAAGAGAACCAGAATCTTTAACCACGAAGGACACGAAGGACACAAGGGAAAAACAAAGAGTCGAATCACGACTCACGAATCACGACTCACGGCAGTTTGGAACCGCCAAGCACGCCGAGAGAAGCAAAACAACATCGGAACCGCAAATAAACGCGGATCAAAACAAAGCGAACCGCCGAGATGGGGAGAGAAGCAAGAGCTGGAACTGAAATGAGATCAAGCAACGACTGTTTGTATTTGGCGCCCGTCCTGGTTTCTCTCTGCGCCTCTGCGGTTAGATTATTGTTTTTGATTTTCCTTGGCGGTAAGAGGTGTTGATGGGTTCTGACAATAAAGGGGGCGCGCTCGAAGGGCTGCGCGTGCTGGATCTCACGCGCATCCTCGCCGGGCCGCTGTGCGCCCAGATGCTCGGCGACATGGGCGCCGATGTAATCAAGGTCGAGCCGCCTGGAACCGGCGACGACACGCGCACCTGGGGTCCGCCTTTTGTCAATGGCGAGTCTGCGTACTTCCTCGGTGTCAACCGCAACAAGCGCTCCTTGACGCTCAACATGGGGGTGAAGGCGGGCCAGGATGTTCTCGCGCGGCTCGTGAAGAAAGCTGACGTGCTGGTGGAGAATTTCAAGCTCGGCACGCTCGAGAAGTGGGGTATCACGAACGACTGGCTGGAAAAAAACGCCCCCCGGGTCATACGTTGTTCGATTACCGGCTATGGCTCGAGCGGGCCCGACGCGGCGCTGCCGGGCTACGACTTCATCCTGCAGGCCGAGTCGGGGCTGATGAGCATCTGCGGCGAGCCGGACGGCACGCCCACGAAATACGGCGTGGCGATCGTGGACGTCGTAACCGGGCTCTACGCCTGCAACGCCATCCTCGCCGCGCTCGCCGCGCGGGAGCGCACCGGCCGCGGCCAGCATGTCGAAGTGTGCCTCTACGATTCAGGCATCGCGATGCTGATCAACGTCGCCTCGAATTACCTGGTCACCGGCCGGGACGCACGCCGTTTCGGCAACGGACACCCCAGCATCGTTCCCTATACCACCTACCCGACAGTCGACGGCCTGATCGCGCTGGCGGTGGGCAACGACGGCCAGTTCGCGCGCTTCGCGGAGACTATCGGCCGCGGAGAATGGGCGCGCGACGCCCGGTTCGCCAGGAACCCGGATCGCGTGACGAACCGCGAGACGCTCGACGCCTTGATCGCGCAGGCATTGGAGCGCGACAAATCCGCCGCCTGGATCGAGAAGCTGCGCGCAGCCGGCGTGCCGTGCGGCCCGATCAACAGCGTCGCCGAGGCGCTTACCGACCCGCACACGCTGGCGCGCGACATGGTGCGGACGGTGAAGCATCCGACGGCAGGCGATCTCAAGATGGTGGGCATCCCGTTCCGCTTCAGCGATACGCCGGGGGCGATTCGCCGCGCGCCCCCGCTTCTCGGGCAGCATACTGAAGAGGTGCTGGGCGTGGAGCTCGGGCTCTCCGCCGAGCGCATCGCGCAGCTGCGCGCCGAGAAAGTCGTTTAATCCCCCGCTCCGCTGCCCCCTTTGTCAAAGGGGGCGGTAGAGTGGGGGTCGACGAAGGCGGGGAAAACACCACCCCCTTTAGCAAAGGGGGTCGACGAAGGCGGGGAAAACACCACCCCCTTTAGCAAAGGGGGTCGACGAAGGCGGGGGGATTTATGATCACCGGACTGTCCCACGTATCCATCGCCGTGCCGAGCCTGGAAGCGGCGGCGAAGCGCCTGAAGGAACTGTACGGGCTCGAAGTCGGCGCCGCGAAAGTGAACGAAGTGCAGGGCGTGCGGCTCGCCTACGTCGAACTGCCGAATGCCCGCATCGAGCTGATGGAGCCTTCACGCCTGGATTCAACGATCGCGAAGTTCCTCGAGAAGAATCCCGCTGGCGGCATCCACCACTTCTGCCTCAACGTGGACGATGTTGCGGCGACCGCCAGGGTCGTGGCCGGATTGGGTGTGCGAGTACTGGGGGATGGATCGCCGCAACATAATGTGCACGGCGAGCGCATCGCGTTCGTGCATCCGAGAGATTTTCTGGGCGCGCTGGTCGAGCTGGAGGAGAAAAGCAAGGGATGAGGGATAAGACAAGCACCAATTGCTAAGCACCAAATTACAAACAAGCACCAAATCTCAAGCACTAAGCACCAAATGTTTGGAGTTTGGAATTTGAGCATTGGGAGTTATTTGATATTTGGAGTTTGGGATTTGGAATTTGATATTTTTGAGGGATGAGGGATGAGGAAGAAATCACCGACAGATGATGTAACAACACCAATGAGCACCTTTCATTTGGCATTGCGCTCCGCGGCGATCGTTGCCTTCACCGAACTTGCAATCCTCGTGGCGAGTCCGAGTGCGATGGCGCAAAACTATCCGGTGCGGCCGATACGCGTCCTGATCCCGTTCGCGCCGGGGGGCGCGACCGACATCGTGGCGCGGATGATCGAGCCCAAGGTGAGCCGGGCGCTCGGCCAGCCGTTCGTCGTGGACAACCGTGCGGGCGCGGCCGGCAACATCGCGGTGGAGCTGACGGCGCAGGCGCAGCCCGACGGCTACACCCTGCTGGTGGGGAACATCTCCACCAACTCGATCAACCCGTTCCTGTTCGCGGGACGGATGAAATCGAACGCCCTCAAGGACCTGACCGGCGTGACGCTACTCGTCTCGATTCCGAACCTCATCCTGGGCGGCCCGACGGTGCCGGCCAGGACACTGGCTGAGGCGATCGCTTATGCGAAGGAGCGCCCCGGGCAACTCAATTACTCCGCACCGCTCGGTTCTTACTC
>Ga0210379_10000912_pt1 | contig 10163 bp, 7 predicted proteins | sample PLMedo_2_FD_155468 | JGI IMG/M metagenome (GOLD analysis project Ga0210379, IMG submission 155468) | Groundwater sediment microbial communities from an aquifer in East River, Colorado, USA - PLM4_32_coex redo | ecosystem: Environmental > Terrestrial > Soil > Riparian zone | place: USA: East... | reverse complement strand
CCCTCCGACGAGCGCCGTGATGACGCCGACGGGGAGCTCGACCGGTGCGAGGAGCGTCCGCGCGAGCGCATCGGCCGCGGCGACCGTCGCCGCCCCCGCGAGCGCGCAGGCGGGCAGGAGCAGGCGGTGATCGGGGCCGAACGCCGCCCTCATCGCGTGGGGGACGATGAGCCCGATGAAACCGACGATCCCGGTGAAGGCCACGGCGGCCGCGGTGATAAGGGAGGCCGCGAGCACCGCGATCCAGGTCGAGCGCTCGACGGGGACGCCGAGCTGCCCCGCCTCCTCGGCGCCGAGGGAGAGCAGGTTCAGCGTGTGCGCGTGGGCCGCGAGCACGACGATCCCGAGCGCGGTCAAGAGCGCGACCGACGCGAGCGCGCTCCACGCCGGTGAGCTCATCGCGCCCATCAGGTAGGCCAGCGTGCCCTGGAACCGGGCCGGGTCCCCGGCCGTCACGAGGAACTGGATGATCGCGGAGTCGAACGCGTTGAGGACGACGCCGGTCAGCAGGAGGGCGGTCGTCGCCGTCCGTCCTCGAAACCGCGCCAGGCCGAACAGAACCAGGAGCGTCGCGATCGCCCCGGCGAACGCGGCGATCGGACGGCCGAGCGGCGAGCCGATCTCGCTTCCGGGCGAGACGGCGACGTAGAGCGTCGCGCCCAAGGCGGCACCGCCCGAGATCCCGAGGATGAACGGGTCGGCGAGCGGGTTGCGCAGCACCGCCTGGTAGGCGGCCCCGGCGGAGGCGAGCGCCGCCCCCACGACCGCCGCGAGGAGCACGCGAGCGAGCCTCACGTCGATGAGGATCGCGCGGGCGGCGGGATCCGAGAGATCGCGCCACCCGACGGACGTCGCGCCGAAAGAGGTCGCGACGACGAGCACGACCACGGAGAGCAGAGCGAGGACGAGGAGACCGGCAACCCCTCCCCGGGGCATGCGCTCCCCGCTCATGGGTGCGCGCCGCCGGCCGCCTCGGGGTGGAGGATCGCCGCGATCTGCTCGACCGCCTCGGCGACGCGGGGGCCGGGTCGGAGCGAGGCGTCGTCGGGAAGGACGACGAGGCGACCGCTCGCGATCGCCGGGAGCGCCCTCCAGCGCATCCACGCCGCGCGCTCGGCGCTGCCGTCCCCGTGGGCGACGTCCATCCGCGACTGGAGCACGACCTCGGGGGCGAGAGCGATGACCGACTCGATGCCGAGCTTCGGGTAGCGCTCCGCGTCGACGACGTTGAGCCCGCCCGCCGCCTCGACGATCTGCGAGGGGAGCGTGCCCCGTCCGGCCGCGATGATTGGGTCGACCTGCACGGAGAAGAGCACACGGACGCGGGGTCGCTGGGCCACGCGGCGCGTGACCGCGTCCAGTCGGTTCCGGATCGACGCGACGAGGCGCCGGCCGCGCTCAGGGACGCCCGCGGCGGAGGCGACCGCGTCGATCGCGGCGAGCGTCTCGTCGAGGCTCTCCGCCGGGACGATCGCGATCGTCAGGCCGGCCCGATCCATCGCCTGGACCGCGTCGCGATTCCCCGGACCGGGGCTCACCACGACGAGGTCGGGCTTCAAGGCGAGAACGGCTTCGACGGACGGGTTGACGTACCCGCCGACCTTGGGACGGGTCTTCGCCTCGGGAGGCCGGTCGCAGTACTCGGTCACGCCGACGACCCGGTCTCCGAGATCGAGTGAGAAGAGGATCTCGGTGAGCGCGGGGGTCAGCGAGACGATCCGCGCGGGCGACGTGAGAGAAGGCGGTGGAGACGGGGGAGCCGCGCACGAAGCGAGCAGAAGGAGGGCGAGGAGGAGCACCGGCACGACGGCCGGAATGGTATCCCGGACCTAGATCTTGAAGGTCACCTGCTCGGTGGTCCAGACCTTGACGGGGACGCCGTCCTTCGTGGCGGGGCGATAGGTCCACTGCCGCGCGGCCTTGACCGTGGCGTCGTTGAGGCCTGCGCCGTCGATGCCGCTGACGACGACGACCTGCTCCACGGCGCCGACCTCGTTCACGAGCACCTTCAAGACGACCGTGCCCTGCAGCCGCATCTGGCGCGCCTGCATCGAGTACGCCGGGAGCTTGCGGGAGAGGGACGCCGGAGGTGAATCGACCTCCGTGATGTCGACCAAGGCGCCACGCGCGGTCGTCGCGTGGGGGGCGGTGGCCTCGACCGGAGAGGCGATCGTCTCGACCCCGGCATCGGCCGGACCTAGCTCGAGCGCGGCCGGCGGAGCCTGCGGCTCGGCCTGCCGGGTCGAGGGGCTCTGCGGGGTCGAGGGCCGGCCCGCCGGGGGCGGCTTGATCGTGTCGGCGGGCTTGGTGGAGGGCTTGGGCGCCGTCTCGACGGGCGCCGGCGCCGTGCGCACGGGCTGCGGGCCCACCGCGTTGAGGACGAGGTGGGAGTCCGGGCTCGGCGACGCGACGGACACCGTCTCCTCGGGGGACGCGACGGGCTCCGGAGGGGACGCCTCGGCGACGCGCGGCGCCTCGCGTGACTCGACCGGGGTCCGGCCGATCAGCGAGGTCCCGCTCCAGAACACGAAGTACACGGCGACGAGCGCGATCGCTCCGACGAGGATCCACGCCCACGCCGGGATGCCGCGCGAGGACGAGGACTCTCTCGACAGCGCCGACTCGACGAGCGTTCCCGACGGAATGCCCATCTCCTTCGATACGCGCGGCGCCGCGGTGCGGGAGAGCGTCGGCGAATCGAGCGGTGCGCCGGCCGGCGCGCCCGACGATGCGGCGGCGTGCTTGCGGCCCTTCTTGTTCTTGCGCGAGCGCTTGGCGTCGAAGCTCACCACCTGGCCGGCCGAAAGGTCGAGCGGGATCGTCTCGGGAACCTCGCGTGGGGCGACCCCGGGCGAGGGGAGCGATTCCAGGAGCGGAGGCGTCGCGGCCTGATCCGAGGGGATCGAGTCGGCGATCGGGTCGGGGACCGGCTCCAGGATCGGCACCGGCTCGAGTGCCAAGGCCGTGTTCAGCGATCCGAGCTCCGCCGTGAGCTCCGCCTGCATCTGAAGGAACGGGTCGGTCTCGACGGGCGGCGCTTCGGGCTCCGTGGCGATCTCCACCGCGGGGGGTTCGGGTGCGCTCTCGAGGACCGGCTCCGGGATCGAGTCCGAGGGGGAGGACATCGAGCCGGGAAGGATCGCGTCGAGGCGCGCCATGATCTCGTCTTCGGTGAGGTCGGAGACGATCGCTTTCGGGACCGGGCCCGGCTTGTGTCCTGTCGGGCGCCCGGGGGAGGTCTCGGGAGCGGAGCGCGGCGTGTCGGTCGAGTGCGCGCTCGCCTCGCCCGCATCGACCGTGGCGGCGACCGGCTCGCGCGAGGCCGGCGTCGTGTTCGCGAGGAAGCGCTCGACGATCGCGAGGAGCTGCTCGGCCGCAATCGGCTTTTCGATGTACTCGTCGCAGCCGTAGATATGGAGGGCCTGCGTCCGGTACTTGCGCCCCTTGTACACGCCGGTCGTGATGATGATCGGCGTGCGGCGCCCATGCGGTGTGCGCTTGAGCTCCTGGCACACCTCGAAGCCATGCTTCTTGGGAATCATCGCCTCGACGAGGACCATGTCGGGGCTCAACCGCGTGAACGCCTCGACGCCGGCGATGCCGTCCGTCGCGATCTCGACGCGGTAGCCGGCCCCGGTCAGAGGCTGTCGGAAGCGTTCGATGCTGCGCGGCTCGTAGTCGATGAGGAGTATCGTATGATTCGCCATTCGACGGCCCTGAAAGCTCCCTCTCCGACGCGCGGCCCCGGACTTCGACTCCCGCTGCGACCCATGATGCAGCCGAGCAGGCGCGGACACCCCCTCGGCGTCCGCGTAGAACATAGGCCCATGGATTTGCCCTTTCAAGTTTCGCTTCGCGACGCGCTGCGATCGGCTGCCGGCCGCGTTCCCGCGGCGTTTCCCGACGCTCGGGTCTTCGCCGAGGATCGGGTCCAGGCGGCGATCTCGGCGGCCCCGTCGGGCCCCCCCGAGCGGACCGTGCTGCGCGTCGTCGGTGTCGCACTTCCAGGGTCGCGGACCCTCCATCTCTCCGATCCTTCGCTCTCGCAGCTCACCGGGGGGCGAGAGGACGAGCCACTCTCCGGCATCCTCTCCGTCCCGTCGTTACCGCTTGACGCCTGGGACGAGCTCGTCCGTCAGCTGGCCCGCGACCGCGTCGCGGCGCGCGTCGTCGCGTTCCACCAAAATATTTGGGTGGCCAGCCGGGACGACGTCGTCGAGGACGCCCGCCAGGCGGCACGAGTCGAGCTCAAGAGCGTCGACGATCCGGGTGTGGCCCTCGACTTCGTTATCAGCCCGTCCGAAGCCTTTCCGACGCACCATTTGGGTGGTCGGGTCCGGGAACGCGCCCGGGAGCGCCGGGGTTCTGTCGCCCTCGATCCTTCCCGGGACGGCCCCCCGCTCGTCCTCGCGGCTGGTTTGGGTGGCATCGTCGTTCACGAGCTGGTAGGCCATGCGCTCGAGGGAGATGTCGCCCGGGCCGGGTCGCGCCTCGGAGGGATGGCGGAAGCCTTCGCGTCGAAGCTCGTTCGCGTCATCGATGATCCGTCGCTCTCCCGGGCCGCCTGGAGGATCGACGACGAGGGCGTGACGCCGCGCGCCGTAACGCTGGTCAACGGCGGGCGCGTGACCGGGCGCCTGCTCGACCGCGCGGCCGCTCGGGCGGACGGCGCGATGTCGACGGGCCACGGGCGGTGCGGCGGTTACCTCGACCCGGTTCTACCCCGCATGGGGTGCACGTTCGTCGATCGAGGCCCATCAAACCCGGAAGAGATCGTGAGAGAGACGGCGCGGGGAATCTTCGTCCGCCGACTCGTCGCGACGCACGCGGATCCTCGGGAGGGACGAGCGACGTTCATCGTCACCGACTCGGATCGCATCGAAGCCGGTCGGATCGCGCATCCCCTGCGGCCCTTCGTCGTGGAGCTCGACGCGATCGACACGCTCGCTTCGATCGATCGCGTCGGTGACGATCTTGTATTCGACACGTGCGTCGGAAGCTGCGTGCGCGCGGGGCAACCCCTGGCCGTAAGCGTCGGCGCGCCGACAGTTCGGATAGGGCTGATCAAGGTCATTCTCTAAAAAGAATTGGAAGGGTCACTGTGACGGACTGGGCGGCGAGCACGGACATCGATTCACTCGTTTTCGACGCCCGCAAGCTGTGGGAACGGGGGCGAAGCGATACCGGAGCGCATCGCGTCGAGCTCTACCTCAAGCGCGCGCGGCGGCGGCGCATGTCACGGGGGCGTGACGCCGATCGACTCACGACGAGCGACTCGATCGAGACAGGCTGTGCGCTTCGCTGGGTGGAGCGCGATGGAAGCGGTCCGCGTCACCTCGCCATAGTGGGAGCGAGCGACGCCGAGCTCTCCCGCGCGATAGGAACCGCGACCTCAGCCCTCGATGTCGACCTCGCGACGTTCGCCGTGGGGTTGGAAGTCCCCGACGAGCGCCTCGACGTCGAGCCGGGGGCCGTGGAGCCGGACGACCGGGCCATGTCGGAGGGGATGAGGGGAGCGCCGTGGGTCGACGGGGTCGAGCTCGGTCGGACCGTCGAGGTCCTCGTCGGTTCGGAGGGGTGGATCGCCGTCCGCACGAGGGTCAGGTCGTCCGCGGTGCTCTCCGGCGGGTCGCGGCTCGTCGCACGTCGCGGCCCTGACGTCCTGTCCGCGATCCCCGAGCCTGCGCGCTGCGCCGAGCCCGGCGTTGGGGCGCTTCACCTCGCCCCTCCGGCCGCGGCGGCGGTCGTGGCCCGGCTCGTCGCGACCGCCCACGGCTCTTCACCCCAGCTCGGCCGGGACGTCGGCCCCGGGTGGGTGATCGCCGATGATCCGCACGATCCGCGCGGCCTGGCCGGGGGGGAGTTCGACGACGCGGGGTTTCCCACCCGTCGGCGTCCGCTCGCGCGGGACGGAAAGATCGTCGCTGGGATCGACGGCTCGGGCGCCTTCTGGCGGCGGTCGTTCCGGGATCCCCCCCGCGCCCTCCCTTCCACGTTGGTCGTGGACGGGGGCGGCGCGACCGGCGGAAGCGAGGGGAGGATCGACGTCTGCCGCGTCCTTCCTCTGAGCCGAGGGGAATGGGTGCTCGAGCTCTCCGGCCTCCGTCCCCGACACGTCCGGACGACGCCTGACACGCTCTTGCTCGGATGCCGGGGAGGGGTGGGCGCTGCCGAATCGACGGCGGACGGAGTGATCACTCCGGGGCTGATCTTCGAGAACGTCGCGCGGGACTAGGCGAAGACCCCGGAGGCGCGCAGCGCCGCGTGGATCTCCCGCGTGTTGGATTGCGCGGGAAGGACACGATCGAGCCGCTGCAGGGTTCTCGGAATCGCATCGCTGTAACGGGTTCTCCCGAGACGGGTAATCTGGTACCCAAAAGTTCCGAGCGCCTTGATCATCCTTTGGGTGGCTGCGAGGTGGAATCTTCGGTGCACGGTCTCGGCGTCCGGCCGGCCCGGCATCGCCTCGATGTAACGGGCGAGTAGCTCCTCGACCCAACGGTCGTCGAGATCGACGTAGGCGTCACGGAGCAGGGACGCAACGTCGTAGGTGTCCGGACCCCAGCGCGCATCCTGGATATCGACCATCGCGAGGCTGCCGTCGCCGCGGACCATCAGGTTCCGGCTGTGGTAGTCGCGGTGGCACATCACGCGCGGGTGCGACGCGACCTCGATGGCGAGCTCCTCGAGGAGCGCGACGGTCGTCTCCGGGGGTGGGGGCGCCTTCAGCCAGCCGCACAGGAAGTGCTCGCAGAAGAACCGCATCTCGAAGCTCAGCCTCTCGGCGTCGAGCGCGGGCCCGCCGGCGCGATCGGAGGCGGAGAGCGATCGGGTTCCGCGCGCGGCGATCGCCGCGGCCAGCTCGACGGCACGGTCGTAGAGGTCGCCCGTGTCCCGGGCCTGCGCCGCCTCGAGCGTGACATCGCCTAAATCCTCGAGGAGGAGGCATCCGGCTTCCCCGAGGACGTCGAGGACCCGCGCGACGGGAAGGTCGGCCCGCTCGAAGATCCGGGCGAGGCGGACGTCGTCGGTCTCGCCCGTGAACGGCGCGCCGTAGTCCATGACGATCCGCGTGCCGCCCTCGGCGAGGTAGAGCCGATGGAAGCGCCGGGCTGACGCGTCCCCCTGAAGGGTCTCGACGCGCGCGTCGGCGTGGAGCCGCGCGAGGGCGCCGAGCAGCTCGGGGCGCAGCTCGCTCATCGCGCGGCGGCGCCTCCGAAAGTTCTCACGAGGAGACCGCCGCGCCGCTCGCAACCCGCGGGGGCCGGGGCGGACCGGTCGAGGTCCGACGCAAGGAGGGCGTGGTCGGCGGTGAACCCCGCGGGGACCTCGGTCCCAGGGCCGACGATGCATCGCCTCAGCGAGGAGCTGGGCCCGATCCATGCTTCCGGCATGACGATCGTCTCTTCGAGGCGCACGTCCTCCTCGACATGGACGCCCAAGCCGGCGACGACGAAGCCCGCGACCTGGATGCCGTCGCCGTGGAGCACGACACCCGCGCCGACGGCGGCCGGGACGCCTCCGATCGCGCGGACCGGGTCGAAGTCCCCGATCTCGAGGCGCACCTCGGTGGGCAATTCCATCAGCGTGCGGGAGCCCTCGAGGTACTGGTCGGGCGTGCCGAACTCCCACCAGAACCCCTCGTGGACGTAGGCCGCGACCTGTCCCTCCGCCGCGAGCTCCACGTAGAGGTCGCGGACGATGTCGGACGGCCGGTCCACGGGCAAGCGGTCGATGAGCTCCTCGTCGATGACCTGGCACCCCGTGAAGAGAAAGTCGCCCCCCGCGTCCCCACCGAACGACTGCACGGTGTCGCCGGCGCCCGTCCGCACGCGGGTGTATCCGGCGCGGTGCGGCGCCAGGACCAGCGTCGCGCCCCGACCCGAACGCTCGTGGAACGCGACGACGTCCGCGAGCGGGATGTCCGCGAGGAAATCGGAGTTGCGCACCACGATCGGCCCGGAGCCGCGGAGGAACGCCGCCGCGTGAACGATCCCACCGCCGGTCCCGAGAAGCTCCCGCGGCTCGAGCGAATAGCGCAGCGACCGCAATCCGAAAGTGGAGCCGTCGCCGAGCGCCTCGCGGAGGCTCTGGGGGAGGTGGTGGAGGTTGATGACCGCGTCGTCGACCCCCTCGGCGGCCATCTGGGTCAGCACCCAAGGGGCGAGCGGCCGGCCGAGAACCGGCAGGAGCGGCTTCGGCAGGATCCGCGTGATCGGCGAAAGGCGCTCGCCCCTCCCCGCCGCGAGCAGCATCGCCTTCATGCCGGATCCTGTGGGTACATCAGGTCCCCCGCCGTGACTCCGCGAGCCGCCGCGTCCTCCTCCTGCAGCTCGCGATAGGTCTGGCGGAGGTAGTCACGCGGCCCTTTTCCCAGCGCCGCGGCGACACGATCGATCGCTTCTGGCTCGCCCTCGAGTTCGACGAAAGTCCCGAGCGTGGTCTCGTCGAGGGCGATGCCGACCCCGGGCAGCTCGAACGACGTCCGGTACTTCTGGTAGCGGTAGCAAGGCAGGAACCCGACCGCGCGGAGGATGCGGTCCATCTCGTCGCCGTCGGCAACGCCGACCTCGGCCTCCTCGCGCACCTTGTGGCGGTGGCCGGCCTCGACCGGCCCCTTGAAGGTGACGAACGCCTCCGCCCCCGCGCGCCGCAGACGCAGGAGGCGGCCGCCGCGGGTGAGGCGGCGATCGTCAAGGTCGAAGAGGACGTTGTCCTCGAAGACGCGGGGGTGGGACTCGGTCGCGCCGACCTGGACGAGCGCCCGGAGCGCATCTTGAGGGGAGGGGAAGGCCAGCTTGATCTCGGTCTCCCGCCTAGACATCGCCATCGGCCGGATGATAGCATTTCGCGGAATTTTCACTCTTTTTTGGACGGCGCCATGTCGACCGACCGCGTCGTGATCACGGGCATCGGCGTGGTGAGCGCCATCGGCAGGACGCGGGACGCGTTCTGGGAGAGTTGCCTCGCGGGCCGGTCGGGGACGGTGCGCCTCGATAATCCCTGGGTCGTCGAGACCGACATCGCGACGAAGATCGCCGCACCGATCCGGGATTTCGATCCGGTCGCGGCGGGGATCCCCTCGCGCGAGGTCTCGATCCTCGACCGGACGACGTGGTTCGCCCTGGCGGCCGGTCACGAGGCGCTGGCCGACGCGGGATTCCACCTTCCGCCCCGCTCCGATGTCGCCGGGCGCTTCGCGGTCGACGGCGTGGACCCCGGGCGGCTCGGGGTCGTGGTCGGGACCGGGATCGGCGGCCTCACGACCTTCGAGAACGCGCACACGACGTGGCTCGAGGCGCGGTCCAAGACGCCGGCCAAGCGTTATTCGCTGGTGATGCTCATCCCCAACGCGGCGTCGGGGCAGCTGGCTATCCGCTTCGGGGCGCAGGGGGAGTGCAAGACCGTCGTCACCGCGTGCGCCTCGGGGACGATGGCGATCGGCGATGCGTGGAGGCTCATCTCCTCGGGCGACGCGGACGTCGTCCTGGCGGGAGGGGTCGAAGGGTCGGCGGGCGACCCGGACGCCTTCGCGCTTCTGGGGTTCGACCGGCTCAAGACCCTCTCGACCCGCAACCACGAGCCGGAGCGCGCGAGCCGGCCGTTCGACCGCAAGCGGGACGGCTTCGTACTCGGCGAGGGGGCGGGCTTCGTCGTCCTCGAGCGCGAGGCCCACGCGCGCGCCCGCGGCGCGGTCCCTTACGCCGGGATCACCGGGTACGCGTCGAGCGCCGACGCGATGAGCATGATGCAGCTCGACGAGAGCGGCCGCTCGATCGTGAGGCTGGGCACGCGGGCGCTCGAGCGCGCGGGCCGCACGCCGGAGGACGTCGATCACGTCAGCGCGCACGGCACCTCGACCGTTCAGAACGACCGGGTGGAGGCCAAGGCGTTCCGGATGCTCTTCGGGCGCCGTACGGACCGCGTCTCGGTCACCGCGCTGAAGTCGATGACCGGGCACGCCATCGGCGCGTCCGGAGCGCTCGAGCTCGGCGCGCTCGCGATGGGATTGAAGGAGGGCGTCCTCACCCCGACGATCAACTACGAGTACCCGGATCCGGAGTGCGACCTCGACGTCGTCGCGAACGAGCCGCGCAAGGCAACGCCGCGCCTCGCGCTCAAGTTCTCGTACGGCTTCGGGGGTCACAACGCTTGCCTGGTCG
>Ga0210379_10000910_pt1 | contig 10169 bp, 7 predicted proteins | sample PLMedo_2_FD_155468 | JGI IMG/M metagenome (GOLD analysis project Ga0210379, IMG submission 155468) | Groundwater sediment microbial communities from an aquifer in East River, Colorado, USA - PLM4_32_coex redo | ecosystem: Environmental > Terrestrial > Soil > Riparian zone | place: USA: East... | reverse complement strand
GTCTTCATGACCTCGTCGCCCGCGCCGCCGGTGAAGTTCGAGCCGATACTGTAGTAGAACGCGCCCGCATAGGTAATCGTGAATTTCTCGTTCCGGGTCCGCGGGATGGGGTCGAAATCCTCGGCGTCGAAGCCGTTGTGAATGGCGATGAACTTCTCTCGCGGCTGACCGGGCCCGAATTCCGCGACCATGCGTGCGTCGTTGTGGCGTGTATTCGAGATGACGAGGTCGCTGCGCCGGACGACCCACGCCTCTAGCCGCCGGTCGATCCGGCCGCGAAGGCCGGCCCCGCGCGCATAGCCCAGATTCTGGGTCCACGGATCCCGGTAGTCGATCGCCACCCGGACGTCCTGGGAGCGCTTGAGCAGAGCGCCAATCAGGAAGGCGGAAAACGGACTGCCGGAGATATAGACGTGACGAATCCCCTGCTCGCGAATCAACCGGCGCGCCGCGCGCAACGCCGACGGCACCCACCCGAGGCGGGTGTCGGGCAGCGCGAACCAATTCCAGGTCAAATAGACGCGGGTTTGGATTCGGGACCCGAGGGACTTGGTGGAGGTTCGCTTCCCCGGCCGATCGAACCCTTCATTGAACCGTTCAAACGAGCGACATCGGTGCACCGTCGTGCCCGCCGGCACCAGCTTCAGTAGGGAAGTGTCGAACGTCGGATACTTCCCGTTGGACGCGGTCAGCACGATGGGTTCCCAGCCGAGCTCCGGCAGATACTTGATGAACTTGAGTGTGCGGTACACGCTGACCGCGCCGGAAGGCGGAAACGAGTACGCGATGACGAGCACCTTCTTCACGAGCGCCCCCGATACAGCTCGTCCAGCCAGTCCATCGAGGACGGCGTGGCGGACGCGTTCGTCGGGGGCCGCCTTCCGGCACCGACGATCACCCGTCCGCCCACGACGATGGAGAGCGGGTCCAGGCGGATCGTCGCGATGCGTCGGCGGCCGGGCGTCTCGACGGCGCACGCGATCTCCGTGGCCCCCATCCGTATCGGCTCGACCGTCACCTCGGGCGTGCGCAACACGGACACCATCGCAAACGCGTCCTCGAAGTCCGCGCTGACCCGCAGGGTGACGCCGCGCTGGAGATCGCCGTGCCAACGCGAATACTGCGAGGCGATGTCTTCGCCGTCCATGACCTCGACTCGAAGCGGCCGGTCGCCGAACGCTTCGAACACGCGCACGAACCGGCCCGCGTCCGTGAGCCGAATGCGCCCCCCGTCCGCCACGACGGAGCCCGGAGCCAGCGGGGTATGAAACATTGACGCCGCCCAGTGCGAACCCGCGCTCCCCCGCAGCTGGAGCGCATCCGCAACCAGGATCGTCGCCCCCACCTTGACCAGCGCCCGCGTGTGCAGAAAGGCGGCGCCGCCGGTACCGGGCAGGCTCCGCCGCGATGCCACCCCGATCACGTCGCCCTCCACGCCGAAGCCGAGCGGCTCGGTACTCGCGACCGTCTCCCACTGGAACGTGTCCACGGGGTTCATCGGTTCCACGCCGTCCACCCGCAGCGTGTTGTGGGCGTTCGCGCTGCGGAAATGGTCACGCGCCCGCGGATCCCGGTAGTAGAGATACGTGCCCGAGTCGATGAACAGCGGCACACCGTCCAGTTCGAGCTCGAACCCGCCCGCGTCCGCGTGCAAATGACCGTGCGAAAAGAGACGCCGGTGTTGCGGTCCGTGCGTGAACACGAGGTGCGAGGCCGCCTCCCTCGCCACGTCGATGCCCGCGTCGAAGAAACGTCGCGATTGAACGAGCGGCGCGCGCAGCGCGAGCAGCTCGCGCCCCCACGCCGCACCGGCCAGCACGCGCGCCTGCGCCGGGCGGAGCAGGTCCGCGAACGCGACCCCCGCCTCCGGCACCCCCGGCGTGTCCGCCCACCCGCGCAGCACGAAGAAATCGGTGATGCTGTCGTCGCCGATCATGGGCATACGCCCGGACGGAGAGACCATCGCCAGGAGAACCTCGGCCATCGCGCGCGCCCCACCCAAGACGACCGGGTGCGGCGCCTCGCCCCGCAGCGCCTGCGCGTGCAGGTACAGGAGGAAGAAATCCAGCGCGTAGCACTGATAGTTGACCGCGTTCTCGTACTGGAATCCATCCTTGAGAATCTGTCGCTCGGCCTGGCTGGCGAGCACCGCTTCGGCGCGGCGCATCCACTCGGGCGCCTCCTTCAGGATCGGCCAGTAGACGGCAAAGGCGAAGAGCATCGCCGCCTCGCCGATCAGGTGGTTGTTGGGCACGTCCCGCTCGGAGAAGTGACCCGTGAGGTGGTCCGCCTGGCGGAGCACCATGCGAATGATGCGCTCGCACACGGCTTCGTCCGGCGGCGGCACGTCGGCGACGGCGGCGAGCGTCATGCTCCACGCCACCAGCCGCGTGCCCGCTTCGAGCGGACTGCCCCAGTTCACGCCGACCAGGTACGGGTTTGCCGCGCACCACGAATCGATCAGCCCGTACGCGTCGCGCGCGAAGCCGGGATCGCCCGTGGCCCGATAGGCAGCCGCGTAGTCGAGGAGGAATCTCATCTGGTTGAGGCGCCAGAGCACGTCGACGTCGGACCCGGCCCGACGATACGAAAGCGTCTCGACGTAGCGGCGCGGCCACGTCACGTGGAAGAACGGGTCCTGGTGCCAGTTGGTGGCGGGTGAAACACGAACGGAGCGCTTCAGCACCTCGACGTCTCCGCGGCGCGTGCGCTCGAGCGCACCGCGTGCCAGGGGCACCGGTTCCCGCCAGAGCTCCAGGGGCGTCGACCGAAGGTGGGCGACCCACACCTGCGTGAAGCCGCCCGCGCCTCCGAGGTCGACCCCGGCGGCGGGAACCAGTCGCGCGCTGAGCTCGGAGCGATCCGGTTCCGGGCGCACGCGTTCGTAGTAGAAACGGCGCCAGCCGCGTATCGCCGCGTCGCGGACTCTCACCGGGAGACTGGGTTGCATCCGCGCGTCGGGGCTCAAGCGAGCGTCTCGCCGAAACGGCGGAGCCTCAGGAGTGCGACTTCATGAGCAAGGGAGCGTGGCAATGGGGAGCCTCGGCAATGCGGAGACCGAATTCACGATTCGACGCCCGGGCAGCGATCAAGAATAGCAGTGACCGGCACCGGGAAGCAACCGTAAAGGATTGCCTCCAAAACAGAAGCGGCCCGCGTCTGACGCGGGCCGCTTCGAACGTCCGTGGCTCGGGGTTTCAGCCCTAGTGACTGATTCGGGCGTCCCAGGCCGTGATCACGCGATGCATCTCCCGACCCGTTTTGGCCTTCGCCAGCACCTGCAGGAACTCCGGCGTCGAGCACAGACGCGCAATCCGCGCCAGGATCGGCAGGTGATGCTCGGTGTTTCCTTCGCGTCCGATGAGGAAGAACACCGTCTTCACCTTGTCCGCTTCCGTCGGTCCGTACGGAATCGGTCGCTGCAGGAGCAGGGCCCCGATGGTCGGGTGGTCCAGGCCGGGCACGAAGGCGTGCGGGATGCCGACGCCGCCACCGACGCTGGTCGGCGCCTGCTGCTCGCGCTTCTCGAGGCGCTCGAGCAGCACTTCGGCGGACACGTTCTTGTTCTTCTTCGTCACTTCCTTGACGAAGCGCTGGAACAGCCGTTCCTTGTTCTGCACCGCCACCCCCGCATGACATAGCGCCACGTCCAGATACTCGTCCAGCGTGTGACTGATGGCGCCCGATTTCTTCTTCGTCGCCGTCGACTTGAGCACGCCGGTGCGGCGCTTCTTGTCGGCGACGATCTCACGCAGCTGCGTGAAGTCCTGGGCCAGCATGCCGCTGCGCATCGCGGTGAGCATGAACTCCGCGGCCTCCGGCGTCTCGCTCATGAACTTCATCAGGTCCGGGTGCAGCGTACGCGCCGTCCCCAGCAAGTACCCCTCCGAAACCCCCAGCATCTCGGCCACCTGCACGATACGGGCGCGCGGAATCTTGTGCTGCCGGCCCGCCTCGATCTGGCTCAAGAACGCGGGCGACACGCCCAGCTGCCTCGCCAACTCCCGCAGCGAAATACCTTTCGCCTGGCGCAGCAGTCTGATGGTCGGCCCGAATGCGATTCCTTGCATGACGTAAACCCCTTCCTGGTTGCTAACGACGATGATGAATGTAAACTAGATGATTAAATTCGTCAATGGGCTTTCGGCGCTACCGGTCCTGCAGCGCCACGTGGGCGAAAACTTTGGCGTCGGCCAGCTGGTGGGAGATACGCGCGTGTTCATCCGGCCGGTGCGCCTGCTCGTCGAGTGTGGCCCACACCACGCACGGGAACCCGGCCTCGCGCAGATACTTGGCGACGGTGCCGCCGCCGATGCCGATGGTCTGCGGCTGCTTGCGGCGCAGATCCTTGACCGCCCGGGTGATGGCGGTCGCCACCGCGCAGTCGGGCGGCGTCGGCGGGGCCGCGATCTCCCGCTGCATGAAGGTCATCTCGATCTTCACGCGGAACTTCTTCTCGGTCTCCTTGACGAGCATCTTGATGTGCCGCGTCACGTCGTCGACTTTGTAGGACGGCAGAATGCGGCAGTCGAAATAGATCACGTCCTCGCCCGGGATGGTGTTGATGTTGGGCACGTTCGCTTCCTTCTTGGTCGGCTCGAAGGTCGAGTTGGACGGATGGAAGAGCGGGTCGCGCTTGCGGAACTTCTGGTAGAGCGACTCCATGCGGACGGTGAGATACGCCGCCGCCTTGTGCGCATTGATCCCGGTCGCGGGGGTGGAGCCGTGCGTCTGCTTGCCCTTGGTGCGGAAGCGGATCCACAGGATGCTCTTCTCCGCCACCTCGACTTCGGTGCCGTGCGGGTTGCCGGAGTCCGGAATGATGATCAGGTCGTCCTTGCGGAACAGGTCGCGGTGCTGCTTGAGCAGGAATATCAGCCCGTGTGTGCTGGCGGTCTCTTCATCGGCCACGAACGCGAGCGCGAGCGGGAGCTTCGGCGTCACCCGGGCCTCGATGAACGCCTTCACCGCCATCACCGCGGAAGTCAGCCCACCCTGGTTATCCTCGACGCCGCGCGCGACCATCAGGTCCCCGTCGTTGCGAAGGACCCACGGGTCGCCGGTCCACAACGAGAGGTCGCCGGGCGGGACCACGTCGGTGTGCGCGATGATCCACAGCCGCGGCCCGCTCGATGCCGCGGGGTAGTACGTGACCAGGTTCGGGCGCAGGCCGCTGGGCACGCGCGGATCGGGTGAATCGTACTGGGTGACCTTGAGCCCAAGGGATTCGAGGTACGACTTGAGGAATGCGGCCTTCTCCACTTCGCCGATTCCGCCGCTGGTCGGGTCGAGGGCGGGGCGTTTACAGAGTTCAGTTTGCAGGCGGATGACGTCGTCGCGATAGCCGTCGATGCGTGCGACGACCGCGGAAAGCGCGTTCTTGTCCATCAACACTCCAGCGTATCAGCAGCGGCTCTTTGAGATCGGACTATGGGTTCGTGGGCGATCCAACGGGTTCCTCCGGGGGGCCTCCACCAGTACTCCCACCGTGGTCGCGAGTCCCGAACATACCCCGGCCCGGCCGTGGAGTCAACCGTTTACCATCCTGAAAAGAAGCCGGCGCCGTACACGATTTCTCCGCCGTAGTAGGCGGCAGTCAGGGCGAAGGCGACCGCTACCAAGAGTACGATCCGGAAGAGAAACAGTTCCCAGATTTGTCCGCTGCGCCGCACGCCGGCGGCGAGGCTGGCGGCGAGCACGGCCAGAACCGCCACCACGATCCCGGCGATGCGATGGATGGCGAACGCGTCGTGCGCCGACGGCGGGATCGTGATCGCGCCCGCGCGGGCGAACCCGGCCAGCGCCGCCGGCACGGCGGTCCAGGCGGCCGCCGTCACCAGGAAACGCGCGGTGTCGCCGAAATTTCCGTCGCGACGGACGATACCGAGCAGCTCCGCGGCCCCCGCCGCCACCAGCAAGGCGAGCGGAAAATGGACGAGGGCCGGGTGCCAGCGGCCAACCGCGTCCAGGAAGCCGGACGGCGGCGCGGCCGCTTCACCCGCCGCCGCGAATGCGGCGACGGCGAACGGAGCCGACAGGAGTCCCACGCACGCGAGCATCCTACGCATCGCTGATCCCTTCGAACAGGCTCGACGTCACCCGCGCAACCGGCCGCCCGCGCGCGCGGCGCAGCGCGAAGTGCTCCGGGGTCGCCACCTCCCGGTAGTCAAATTTCGCCTGCAAGCTCAAGAAGAACTCGTACTGGGTCTCGTGCGCGCGAATGGCGGCGAGCTTGCGGTCCATCGCCTCGCCCGCGACCGGCACCCGCGCCGCCACTTCGTCGTCCCGGAGCGGATCCAGATTCGGCCGCTGGTAGAGCGGCGCCTTGCTGGCCGGTATGCCCCATTCGTAGGCGCGGGCGGGCCCGGCCTCGCCTGCTGCCTCGCACGCGTGTTCGAGGAAATTCGCCACCGCGATGTGATCGGGATGCCCCGACACCCCGCGGTGATGAAACGTCAGCACGACCTCGGGCCGGTAGCGACGCACGTCGGCCAGAATCTCCTTCACCGCCCATTCGGGGTCGACGCCGGCCACCCCTCGATCCGGCGCGCCCAAGACACGATGCTCCGCCACGCCGAGTTCCCGGCACGCCGCGGCCAGCTCGAGGCGCCGCCTTCGCGCCAGTTCGTCGGGCGCGAGCGACTTCGAGATACCGATCGTTCCGGCCTCGCCGGCCGTGAACGTGGTCACGAACACCTCCACGCCGTCGAGCACGCATTGCGCGATGGTCCCGCCGGGACCGTAGCATTCATCATCGGGGTGGGCAAACACGCACAGGAGGCGGCTCATGAGTGAAGCGAAAGTAGCGTCGCCGCACGCCGGAGTCAACGGTTGCGTCGCGTGCGGCGCGTGATCGATAATCGATGGGCCCGGCCGGCGCGACGCGCACCGGTCGAGCGAACCCATGCGCATCCTCCGCCGCTATCTGTACTGGCTCCACACCCGCTGGCCCGCGGGTCGCGTCGAAAAGCTCCCCGTTGCCGGCGAAGACGGCTCCACCAACATCCCCGGTCTCTACATCACCGGCGATCTCCGTGGCATACCCCTGCTCAAGTTCGCGGCGGACAGCGGCGCGCGGGTGGTTCACACCATCTGCGCGGATCCGGCGTTTGTCGCTGCGCGGACCGCGGCCGAGAAGGAAGACGCGCGCGTGGTCGACCTGGCGATCATCGGGGGCGGCGTCTCGGGGATCGCCGCGGCGCTGGAAGCACGCGCGCGCGGGTTGTCATTCCGGCTCTTCGAGGCGAGCGAGCTGTTCTCCACCGTCGCCAATTTCCCCAAACAGAAACCGATCTACACCTACCCGCGCGACATGAAGCCGGTCGGGGCGTTGCAGGTCACCGCAGATGTGAAAGAGGCCCTGTTCGAGGAACTGTCCGGACAGGCGCGCGCCGCCGGCATCCAGGCGGAGACTGCGCGCGCGGAGCGCGTGCAGTCGCGCGAGGGCATTCTCGAGGTGACGCTCGCCGGCGGCGAGATCGTGCGCGCCCGCCGCGTCGTATGCGCCCTGGGCCAGAGCGGAGACTTCCGGCGCCTCGGCATTCCGGGCGAGGATCTCGAGGACAAGGTCTACAACCGGCTCCACGATCCCAACGACTTCGCACGTAAAGACGTGCTCGTGGTCGGCGGCGGCGACACGGCGATCGAGACCGCGATCGCGCTCGTCCAGGCGGGGGCGCGCGTCACCGTGAGCTACCGCCAGGGCGCGTTCAGCCGGCCCAAGGCGGAGAATCTCGAACAGCTCGACGCGCTCGCCTGGAACAGCGCCGGGTCGCTGCGGCTTCTCATGTCGACGATGGTAAAGGAGATTCGTGCGCAGACCGTCGATATCCAGACCCCGGACGGCCGCGTCGAGATGATCCCCAACGACGTGGTCTTCGTCATGATCGGGCGCGACGCGCCGCTCGATTTCTTCCGGCGATCGGGAGTACGGATCCGCGGCGACTGGAGCTTGAAAATGGCCGCCGGATTCGCCGGGTTTGTGGCGTTCTGCATCGCACTCTACAACTGGAAATCGGGCGGCCGGCTCGGCAATCTCTTCTACCAGCGCCACTGGTGGCCGGTGTCGATCGCGGACGCGGCCCCGGATCCAGCATCGCTCACCGGCGTGATCCTGACCTCCGCGTCGAGTCCGTCGTTCTGGTACACGCTCGTCTACTCGCTGATCATTGTCGTGTTCGGCATCCGGCGCATTCGCCGCCGGCGCACGCCGTATGTGACCGCGCAGACCGCCGTGCTGATGGCGATCCAGGTGCTGCCGCTGTTCCTGCTCCCCGAAATCCTGCTGCCGTACCTCGGGAAGAATCACCTCCTGCCCGCCGGCCTGCTCGACGCGCTCTTTCCCGTCGCCGACTACGGCAACGGGCGCGAGTACTGGCGCGCGTACGGACTCATCCTCGCGTGGCCCTTGAACGTCTACAACGTCTTCACGGCGCACCCGCTGCCGTGGTGGCTCGCGATCGCGTTCGTGCAGACGTGCGTGCTGATCCCGCTCGCGATCTTTTTCTGGGGCAAGGGCGCCTACTGCGGCTGGGTCTGTTCGTGCGGGGCGCTCGCGGAGACCCTCGGCGACACCCAGCGCACCAAGATGGTGCACGGCCCCGGCTGGAACCGCGCCAACGCGTTCGGGCAGGGGGTACTCGCGGTCGCCGTCGTCCTGCTGGTAGTGCGCATCATCGGGTGGACGCAGCCGGCGGACTCCTGGGCGAACCGCGTCTCCCCCGTTTTCCTCGACCGCTATAAATGGATCGTCGACGTGTTCCTGGCCGGCGTGGTCGGCTACGGGTTCTACTTCTGGTTCAGCGGGCGCGTGTGGTGCCGGTTCGCGTGTCCCCTCGCCGCGCTGATGCACATTTACGCGCGCTTCAGCCGCTTCGGCATCGTGGCCGAGAAGAAGAAGTGCATCTCGTGCAACGTATGCACGTCGGTGTGCCACCAGGGCATCGACGTCATGAGTTTCGCCAACAAGGGGCTCACGATGCAGGACCCACAATGCGTGCGCTGCTCGGCGTGCGTGCAGAGCTGCCCCACCGGGGTGCTCTCGTTCGCGCAGGTCGACCGGGGCGGGAAGGTGCTCAAGACCGATCGCCTCGCGGCCAGCCCCGTCCGCTTGCGCGAGCATTAGAATTGCCGGTTTCGCGCCACTTCGCTATGCTCCCCCACAAGAACAGGGAAATGGAGGAACACGCCCTATGTTGAGCAAGAAAATGGAAACAGCGATCAACCATCAGATTAATCTCGAGATTCAATCTGCGCTCGGCTATTTGCAGATGTCGGCGTATTTCGCGCAGGAGAACCTGAACGGCTTCGCCCACTGGATGCGGATCCAGTACCAGGAGGAGCTGCTGCACGCGAACAAGCTCTTCGATTACGTGATCCGGCGCGACGGCAACGTGGCGCTCGACGCCATGGCGGCGCCGCCGAAGACCTGGAAGTCGACGCTGACCGCGTGCCAGGCCGGCTACCAGGCCGAGGTCAACAACACCAAGCAGATCAACAGCCTCATGGACCAGGCCATCAAGGAGAACGACCACGCCACGCGCGTCATTCTGGAATGGTTCGTGGAGGAACAGGTGGAGGAAGAATCGAGCGCGCTCAACCTGATCGAACAGGTGAAGATGGCAGGCGACGCGGCGGGCGCGATACTACTATTGGATCGCGAGCTGGGCGGGCGTCAGCCCGACGCCGCGGCAGAATAGTCCCAATAGCAGGTAGGCGATATATCGGACTCCGCGCTGTGGCGGCGTGCACTCCCTCTGCCGCCGTCCTCCCGCGCACAATGTTGAAATGCGCGACTGCGGATTGGCGTCCGAGGGAATGCACACCGCCCTCGAAAACCGGCGGGCGATATATCGGACGAAGCGCGATTTCGCGAGTCGCGCGTACCAACTTGTGCGCGCGAGCGCATGAGCGCGGAATCCGGTATATCGCCCGCACTACTTAGAACGCTAGCGCTTCTGGAAGCCCTTCCAGCGCTCTTCTAGCTTCTTGTCCCTCATCGTCTCCATCAGATAGGCGACGAACTCGTCTCCCGTGGCGCCGGTGTTGCGCCCCGTGATCGATAGCTTCTTCTCGAAGCTTCCGCAGATATCCAGCGCCATTTCCAGCCGCGCGGCGCGGTCCTCGAAGCCGATGTGCCGGAGCATCATGGCACCCGCGCGAATCATGCT
>Ga0210379_10000909_pt1 | contig 10175 bp, 12 predicted proteins | sample PLMedo_2_FD_155468 | JGI IMG/M metagenome (GOLD analysis project Ga0210379, IMG submission 155468) | Groundwater sediment microbial communities from an aquifer in East River, Colorado, USA - PLM4_32_coex redo | ecosystem: Environmental > Terrestrial > Soil > Riparian zone | place: USA: East... | reverse complement strand
ACCGAGAAGGACCTCGTACGCCTCGAGCCGGCGGGCACGCGTCCCTGGGGAGACGCCACCCTCCTCGCCCTGACGATCGAGCCGCGCGTGTGGGACGAGCGGGGCCTGCTCGACGCCGTCCGCGGGGCCATCGGCCGGCGACGCTAGAATCCCGCCCATGGGACGACGCGCCATCATCATGGATCGGGACGGGACCGTGTGCGACGAGGTCGGCTACGTCAACCACGTCGAGCGGATCCGGCTCCTCCCGCGCAGCGCCGAGGCGATCCGGCGCGCCAACGCTGCCGGGTTCCAAACGGTCGTGGTCACGAATCAGGCGGGGGTGGCGCGCGGCTACTTCGACGAGAGCCTCGTGGACGAGGTCCACGACCGCGTGAGGCGGCTCCTCGCGGAAGGCGGGGCGCGGCTCGACGGCATCTACTATTGCCCGCACCACCCCGAGGTCGGTGCGGCGGCGTACCGGGTCGCCTGCTCGTGCCGCAAGCCGCAGCCGGGGATGCTCTTCCGCGCGAGGGACGACATGGGGATCGACCTGTCGGCCTCGTACATGATCGGTGATTCCGTCCGGGACGTGGAGGCCGGGCACCGGGCCGGGTGCACGACGATCCTCGTGCGCACGGGGTACGGGCGCGGGGAGATCGAGCACCAGCCCCAACGCTTCACGGTCGAGCCCGTGCACGTCGCGGACGACCTGCTCGCCGCCGTCGCCTGGATCTTCGCCCGCGAGGGCGTGTCGGCGTGAGGCGTCTGCTCGACGTCGTCGCGGCGTTTCGCGGCAGGCGGATCGTCGTCGTGGGCGATTTCGTCTGCGACGAATTCGTCCACGGGGACATCGCGCGCGTCTCGCGCGAGGCCCCGGTGCTGATCCTCGAGCACGCGCGCACGGAGGTCCTCCCCGGCGGGGCCGGAAACGCCGTCGCCAACCTCCGGGCGCTCGGCGCTTCCCCCGTCCCCATCGGCGTCGTCGGGGGAGACCCCGCCGGGCGCGCGCTGCTCGCCGCGCTCCGGGCGGCCGGGGTCCGCACCTCGGGGATTCGCGTCGAGCGCGGGTACGGGACCCCGACGAAGAGCCGCGTGCTCGCGGGGGGCGTCCACACGCGCCGGCAGCAGATCGTGCGGATCGACCGGGGGGCGCGGCACGGCGATCTCCCCGACGGCGCGCTGGCCCGCGTCGCCTCGCGTCTCGCCGCGGCCGTGAAGGGGGCCGACGCGCTCCTCGTCGCCGACTACGGCTACGGGGCGGCGCCGCCCTCGCTCCTCGCGGGGATGCCAAGGCGAATCGCTCCGCCGATCGTCACCGTGGACTCCCGGGAGCGTGTCGCCCGCTTCCGGCGCGTCACCGCGTGCACGCCGAACCAGGAGGAGGTCGAGCGGGCCCTGTCGCTGTCCCGGCCGCCGGGCGACCGCGCCGTGGCCGCCGCCGCGCGGGCCCTGATCGCCCGGACGGGGAACGACGCGGTCGTCGTGACGCGCGGGGCGAAGGGGATGGTTCTCGTGACGCGGGGGGGAAAGCCCAAGGCGCTCCCCGCGTTCGGCGCCGGGGAGGTCGCCGACGTCACCGGCGCGGGCGACACCGTGATCGCGGTCTTCACACTCGCCTGCGCCTCCGGCGCCTCGTTCGCCGAGGCGGCCGAGCTCGCGAACGTGGCGGCCGGCCTCGTTGTCATGAAGTACGGCACCGCGACCGTCTCCCCGCGCGAGCTGATCCGGGCGATCCGCGAGGGCGCGTCGGCGTGAGCGCCCCTGCGAAGGTGGTCGATCGCGACGAGCTCGTGGCCCGGGTCGAAAGGCTGCGGCGCTCCGGGAGGACGATCGCGCTCGCCAACGGGCTGTTCGACCTCCTCCACGTCGGGCACCTCAGGTACCTCGAGGCCGCCGCGGCGGAGGCCGACGTCCTCGTCGTCGCCGTCAATGCCGACGCCTCGGCCCGCGCGCTCAAGGGCCCGGGCCGGCCGATCGTGCCGGCGGTCGAGCGGGCGGAGCTCATCGCCGGGCTCGCCTGCGTCGACCTCGTGACCGTCTTCCCGGAGGGGGACGTCGTCGCGCTCCTGGCCGCACTCCGGCCGGACGTCCACTGCAAGGGGACCGACTACACGGCGGAGACCGTCCCCGAGCGGGAGACGGCCCGGAGCCTCGGCGTTCGCGTGGCGATCACGGGGGACCCGAAGGACCACGCGACCCGGGACCTCATCGTGCAGGTGCGGCGGCTCCCCTCCTGATCAGGCGAGGATCTCGTCCCGCTGGGCGTAGATCTCCTGCAGCGTCCGGTACGTGAGCGCCCCGGCCCGCAGCGAGCGGATCGCCTCGACGACTGCGTGGGCCCCCGACAGCGTCGTCACGAGCGGGACCCCGCGCTGGGTCGCGGTCGTGCGGATCGCCTTCTCGTCGAAGTAGGACGCGTGGCCGAGCGGCGTGTTGATGACGAGCTGGATCTCCTCGTTCTTCATGAGGTCGACCGCGTTGGGCCGGCCTTCGAGCACTTTGTAGACGTGCTCGCAGGCCAGGCCCTGCTCGCGGAGAAAGGCCGCGGTCCCCGCGGTCGCGACGAGCCGGAAGCCGAGCTCGGCCAGCCCCCGCGCCGCGGGGAGGAGGTTCGGCTTGTCGCGGTCGTTGACGGTGAGGAAGGCGGTGCCGGTCAGCGGGAGCTTCATCCCCGCGGCGATCGAGGCCTTGGCGAAGGCGCGCCCGAAGTCCTCGGCGACCCCCATCACCTCTCCGGTCGAGCGCATCTCGGGGCCTAGGACCGGGTCCTCGCCGGGGAACTTCACGAACGGGAAGACCGACTCCTTGACGAAGCGCCCCCGCACGCGCACCTCCTCGACGACGCCCAGCTCCTCGAGCGTCCGGCCCGTCATGACCTTTGCCGCGAGGATCGCCCACGGCACCCCGGTCGCCTTCGCGACGAACGGGACCGTCCGGCTTGCGCGGGGGTTGACCTCGAGCACGTAGACCGTCCCGTCCTTGATCGCGTACTGGACGTTCATGAGGCCGCGCACGCCCAGGGCCTTCGCGAGCGCGTGTGTGTAGTCGCGCAGGAGGTCGATCTTCGAGACCACCTCGCGGTGGTACGGCGGGAGGACGCACGCCGAATCCCCCGAGTGGATCCCCGCTTCCTCGATGTGCTGCATGATCCCGGCGACGACGACACGCTCGCCGTCGGCGATCGCGTCCACGTCGACCTCGAAGGCGTCCTCCAGGAAGCGGTCGACGAGCACGGGATGCTCGGGCGAAGCCTCCACGGCGTGACGCATCGACTCGGCGAGGCCGGCCTCGTCGTGGGTCACGAACATCGCCCGGCCGCCCAGGACGTAGCTCGGCCGCACGAGGAGGGGATAGCCGATGCGCCGCCCGATCTCGCGCGCCTCCTCGAGCGACCGCGCGGTGCCCCAAGCCGGGGCCGGGATGCCGAGCTTCTCGAGGAGCCGGCCGAAGCGCTGGCGGTCCTCCGCGAGGTCGATCGAGTCGGGAGAGGTCCCGAGGATCTTGACACCCGCCGCCTGCAGCGGAAGCGCGAGCCTCAGGGGCGTCTGACCCCCGAACTGGACGATGACCCCCTCGGGCTTCTCCACCTCGACGATGCGCAGCACGTCCTCGAGCGTCAGCGGCTCGAAGTACAGGCGGTCGGAGGTGTCGTAGTCGGTCGAGACGGTCTCGGGATTGCAGTTGACCATGATGCTCTCGATCCCCTCCTCGCGGAGGGCGAACGAGGCGTGGCAACAGCAGTAGTCGAACTCGATCCCCTGGCCGATCCGGTTCGGACCGCCCCCGAGGATCATGACCTTGCGCCTGTCCGTCGGCTCGCTCTCGTCCTCGGACTCGTAGGTCGAGTACATGTACGGGGTCTTCGCCTCGAACTCCGCCGCGCACGTGTCGATCCGCTTGTAGACCGCCTCGATCCCGAGCGCCTTGCGTCCCGCGCGCACCTCCGCCTCGGAGCTCTCGAGCAGGTGGGCGATCTGGCGGTCGGAGAAGCCGAAGCGCTTGGCGCGCTCGAGCAGGCCCCGCGGAATGTCCGCGATCCCGAACCCGCGCAGGCGCCCCTCGACCTCCACGATCTCCTCGATCTGCCGGAGGAACCAGGGGTCGACCTTGGTCATCTCGGCGAGCGTGTCGACCGTCATGCCGGTCTGGAGGGCGTACCGGATGTAGAAGATCCGCTCCCAGTTCGGCGTGATGAGCTTCTCCCGCAAGCGCGTCGGGTCGATCTTGTCCGCCCCGTCCGCGCCCAGGCCCGCGCGCCCGACCTCGAGCGACCTCAGCGCCTTCTGGAGCGCCTCCTTGAACGTCCGCCCGATCGCCATCGCCTCGCCGACGGACTTCATCTGCGTGCCCAGGGTCGGGGAGGTGCCGGGGAACTTCTCGAACGCCCAGCGCGGGATCTTGACGACGACGTAGTCGAGCGTCGGCTCGAACGAGGACGGGGTCGACTTCGTGATGTCGTTCGGGATCTCGTCGAGCGTGTAGCCGATCGCGAGCTTCGCCGCGATCTTGGCGATCGGAAACCCCGTGGCCTTCGAGGCGAGCGCGGAGGAACGGGACACGCGCGGATTCATCTCGATGACGACCCGGCGTCCGGTGGCGGGATCGACCGCGAACTGGATGTTCGAGCCGCCCGTGGCCACCCCGACCTCGCGGATGACGCGGATCGCCGCGTCCCGCATCGCCTGATACTCCTTGTCGGTCAGGGTCATCGCCGGCGCGACCGTGATCGAGTCTCCCGTGTGCACGCCCATGGCGTCGAAGTTCTCGATCGAGCAGATGACGACGACGTTGTCGTTGAGGTCGCGCATGACCTCGAGCTCGTACTCCTTCCAGCCCAGGACCGACTCCTCGACGAGCACCTGGCGGACGGGGCTCGCGTCGAGCCCCGCCGTGACGATCTCGTCGAACTCCTCGCGGTTGTACGCGATCCCTCCGCCCGTGCCGCCGAGCGTGAACGACGGCCGGACGATCGCCGGGAAGCCCACGACGGCGAGGAGCGCGTGCGCCTCCTCGAGCGTCGTCGCGGTGCCGCTCTCCGGGGTCTCGAGCCCGATCCGGGCCATCGCCTCCTTGAAGGCGAGGCGGTCCTCGGCGACGTGGATCGAATCGAGCGAGGCCCCGATGAGCTCGACGTTCAGCCGCTCGAGCACGCCCGCGGCGCCGAGGGCCGTGGCGAGATTGAGCGCGGTCTGGCCGCCCACGGTCGGCAGCAGCGCGTCCGGCCGCTCCCGTTCGAGGATCTTCTCGAGCACCTCGGGGGTGAGCGGCTCGACGTACGTGCGATCGGCGACCGAGGGGTCGGTCATGATCGTCGCGGGGTTGGAGTTGACGAGGACGACCTCGTACCCCTCCTCCCGCAACGCCTTGCACGCCTGGGTCCCGGAATAGTCGAACTCGCACGCCTGACCGATGACGATCGGGCCCGAGCCGACGATGAGTATCTTCTTGAGGTCCGTGCGCTTGGGCACGGCTACGACCCCGACTTCCCCACCTTCCGCGTGGCGGCAGAGCCCTTGGCCTTGCCCTTGGACTCCGTGCGCGGCGTCGTCCCCTTGGTGCGGGGCGCCTTCTTCGGAGCCGCGGCGTCCTTGTCGGAGGCCGCCTTCGCCGGCTTCGCCTTCTTCTCCGGCTTGGCGGGCGCCTTGCCCTTCGCCTCGGTGCCCTCCGCGGCTTTCTTCGTCACCTCGGCGTCGACGAGCTCGATCCGGGCGATCTCGGCGTTGTCGCCGCGGCGCGGGCCGAGCTTGATGATGCGGGTGTAGCCGCCCGGGCGCTGCGCGTACCGGGAGGAGAGGGCGTCGAACATCTTCGCGACGACGTCCTTGTCGTGAATGTCGCGGAGCACGAGCCGCCGCGCGTGCAGGGTCTCGCGCTTGCTGATCGTGATCAGCCTCTCGGCGAAGGGTCGCAGCTCCTTCGCCTTCATGAGGGTCGTCGTGATCCTCTCGTGCCGGAAGAGCGACGTCGAGAGGTTGCGCAGCACCGCGAGGCGGTGGGACGACGTGCGTCCGAGCTTACGTCCTTGTACGCGGTGCTTCATCGAACCGTCTCCGTCGCAGCGCGCCTAGCTGCGGGCCTTGAGCTTCCTCGCGTCGATCGACATGCCGAGGGAGAGTCCCATCTCGGCCAGGATGTCCTTGATCTCGTTGAGCGACTTGCGCCCGAAGTTCTTGGTCTTGAGCATCTCGGACTCGGTCTTCGTGACGAGATCGTAGATCGTCTTGATGTTGGCGTTCTTGAGGCAGTTGTACGACCGCACGGACAGCTCGAGCTCGTCCACCGAGCGGTTGAGCTGCTCGAGCACCCGCTCGTCGTCGGAGCTGCCGAATTCCGGCGCCTCGTCGCCCGACTCCTCGAAGTTGATGAAGATGGTCATGTGATCCTTGAGCGTCTTCGCCGCGCGGGCCACCGCGTCCTGAGGCGAGATGGCCCCGTTGGTCCAGACCTCGAGGACGAGCCTGTCGTAGTCGGTCTTCTGGCCGAGGCGCGCGTCCTCGACCGTGTAGTTGACCTTGCGGACCGGCGAGTGGATCGAGTCCACCGGGATGTAGCCGATCCCGAGGTCCTCGTCGAAGTTGCGGTCGGCCGAGACGTAGCCGCGCCCGGAGCGGAGCCGCATCTCCATCGAGATGCGCCCCTCCTCGGAGAGCGTCGCGATCGGCGTCTCGCGGTCGAGGATCTCGACGTTCGCGCCGGACTGGATGTCCCCCGCGCGCACGGTCTTGGGGCCGACCGCGGAGAGGACGAGCGTCTCCGGGTGGTCGCTGTGGCAGCGGAAGGGGATCTGCTTGAGGTTGAGAATGAGGTCGGTCGTATCCTCGACGACGCCCGGGACCGACGAGAACTCGTGCAGCACGCCGTCGATCTTGACGGCCGTGATCGCGGCCCCCTCGATCGACGAGAGCAGGATCCGCCGCAGAGCGTTTCCGATGGTCGTACCGAACCCGCGCTCGAACGGCTGCGCTTCGAAACGGCCGAACGTCGGGGTCAGCGTTGCCCGATCGACCTCGAGACGCTTCGGCTTTTGGAATCCCTTCCAGAGCATCCGGACCTCCAAAGGGGTCAGACCCCTTCATCTACTTCGAGTAAAGCTCCACGATCAGCTGCTCCTGGATCGGCAGCTGGATGTCTTCACGGCCGGGAAGCTGCTTCACGGTTCCCCGGAACGCGTCCACGTCCAGCTCGAGCCACGCGGGAACCCCGCGCCCCTTGGCGGTGTCGAGGCTGATCTTGATCTGATCGTTCTTGCGCGAGCCCTCGCGCAGGGTGACGACATCGCCCGCCTTCACGAGGTACGCCGGGATGTCGACCTTCCTCCCGTTGACGCGGATGTGGCCGTGCGCGACGAGCTGGCGAGCCCCCGAGCGCGAGAACGCGAAGCCGATCCGGTAGACCACGTTGTCCAGCCGGCTCTCGAGCATCTGGAGCAGGTTGGCGCCCGTGATCCCCTTCTTGCGCGAGGCGTTCGTGAAGTAGTTGCGGAACTGGCGCTCGAGCACGCCGTACATCCGCTTGACCTTCTGCTTCTCGCGCAGCTGGATGCCGTACCCCTGCACCTTGCTCCGCCGCCGTCCGTGCTGGCCCGGGGCGTACCCGCGCCGCTCGAACGAGCACTTCTCCTTGAAGCACCGGTCGCCCTTGAGGAAGAGCTTCATCCCCTCGCGGCGACACAGCCTGCAAACCGCTCCGGTCGTTCTGGCCACGTCGAAACCTCCTCAGACGCGTCGCCGCTTCGGGGGGCGGCAGCCGTTGTGCGGGATCGGTGTCACGTCCTTGATCGACTTGACCTCCATCCCGACGGTCTGTAGCGCGCGCACGGACGACTCGCGGCCGGCGCCCGGGCCCTTGACCCTCACGTCGAGCGAGCGCACCCCGTGCTCCTTCGCCGCATTCCCCGCCGCGGAGGCGGCGGTCTGCGCGGCGAAGGGCGTTCCCTTGCGCGATCCCTTGAAACCCTGGACCCCCGCGGACGACCACGAGAGCACGTTCCCCCTCGGGTCCGTGATCGTGACGATCGTGTTGTTGAACGTCGCGTGGACGTGCGCCACGCCGTGCGGGACGTTCTTCTTCTCTTTCTTGCCGCCCTTCTTCCCGGGCGCCTTCGGTGCCTTGGCCATCGCGGCTCCTTAACCCTTCTTCCCGACGGTCTTCTTCTTGCCGGCGATCGCCCGGCGCGGCCCGCGGCGCGTGCGCGCGTTCGTATGCGTCCGCTGACCCCGGCAGGGGAGGTTCCGGCGGTGCCGCATCCCGCGGTACGAGCCGATCTCGATGAGGCGCTTGATGTCGAGACCGACGGCCTTGCGGAGGTCGCCCTCGATCCGCCCCTCCTGGTTGATGACGCGCTGGATCCTCAGCACCTCGTCCTCGCTGAGGTCCTTCACCTTGGTCGCGACCTTGACGTTCGCCTTCCCGAGGATCATCTGCGCCCGCGGGCGTCCGATCCCGAAGATGTACGTCAGTCCGATCTCGACCCGCTTGCTGGGGGGCAGGTCCACGCCCGCGATACGTGCCACGTAAGGCCTCCTAACCCTGGCGCTGCTTGTGCTTCGGGTTGTCGCAGACCACCCGCACCACACGCTTGCGCCGCACGATCTTGCACTTGTCGCAAATCTTCTTCACCGAGGTCCGCACCTTCATGACATCTCCTCGATCACTTGTACCGGTAGACGATCCGCCCGCGCGACAGGTCGTACGGCGATAGCTCGACGAGCACGCGGTCGCCGGGCAGGATCCGGATGAAGTGCTTCCGCATCTTCCCCGAGATGTGGGCGAGGACCTTGTGCTTGTTCTCGAGCTCGACCCGGAACATCGCGTTGGGGAGCGGCTCGACCACCGTGGCCTCGACCTGGATCGCCTCTTCTTTCGACATCCGTCTCCTAGGCCGCCGCCGGAACGGGGTCCCCGAGCACCTTGGGTCCGTCCTCGGTCACGGCGACCGAAAGCTCGAAGTGGGCCGACAGGCTCCCGTCCCGCGTGCGGGCCGTCCAGCCGTCCGCGGCCGAGAGCAGCACCTCCGGCCGTCCGGCGTTCACCATCGGCTCGATCGCGAGGACCATCCCCGGCGACAGGCGCATACCGCGCCCCGGCTCCCCGAAGTTGGGGATCTGCGGCTCCTCGTGGAGGTTCGACCCGATCCCGTGCCCCACGAACTCGCGCACGACCGAAAAGCCGTGGGTCTCCACGTGCATCTGGACCGCGTGCCCGATGTCCGAGACGCGATTTCCGGGGCACACGACGGCGACCGCTCTCATGAGCGCCTCGCGCGTCACGTCGAGCAGCCGCGCGGCCTCGGGCTCGATCCGTCCGACGGCGAACGTCTCGGCCGCGTCCCCGAAGTACCCGTCCCGCCGGATCCCGAGGTCCACCGAGAGGATGTCCCCCTCCTTGAGGACCGTCGAGGAGGACGGCACCCCGTGGACGACCTCGTCGTTCAAGGAGGCGCACACGGTGCCGGGGAAGTCGCGGCCGCCGCTGGGGTGCGGGTATCCCTTGAACGCGGGCACCCCGCCCGCCGCGCGGATGCGCTCCTCGGCGAAGCGGTCGACGTCGAGCGTCGTGATCCCCGGGCGCACGAACGTGCGCAGGTCCGCGAGGATCCCGCGGATGATGCGGTTCGCCTCGTCCATGAGGGCGATCTCCGCCTGCGATTTCAGCGTCGTCCGCGTCAACCCGACACTCCCGTCACGCCCCGGCCCAGGCTCGCCTCGATCCGCGCGCCCACCGCCTCGGCCTCCCCGGCGCCGTCGATCTCCGTCAGCAGCCCCTGGGCCCGGTAGGCGTCGGCCACCGGTGCCGTCTGGGCCTCGAACACCTTCAACCGCTCCCGGATCACGTCCTCCGTGTCGTCCGGCCGTTGCACGAGCGCAGCCCCGCACGCATCGCACACCCCGGACGATCTCGGAGGGCGGCTCTCCAGGTGGTACACCGCCCCGCACTTCGGGCACGTCCTCCGGCCCGACAGCCGCCGCACGACCTCCGACTGCGGCGCGCGCAGCAGGATGACCTTCGACAGCGGCATCTCGAGCCGACCGAGGACCCGGCTCAGGATCTCGACCTGCGCCAGCGTCCGCGGGAATCCGTCCAGCACGAACCCGGCCGCCGCGTCCCGGCGCGCCAGCCTCTCCGCGATCAGATCGCCCACGAGCTCGTCGGGGACGAGCTGCCCGCCCTCGATGTATCCCCGGACCTGACGT
>Ga0210379_10000908_pt1 | contig 10183 bp, 10 predicted proteins | sample PLMedo_2_FD_155468 | JGI IMG/M metagenome (GOLD analysis project Ga0210379, IMG submission 155468) | Groundwater sediment microbial communities from an aquifer in East River, Colorado, USA - PLM4_32_coex redo | ecosystem: Environmental > Terrestrial > Soil > Riparian zone | place: USA: East... | reverse complement strand
AGGTCTGCGCCGAGAACATCGTCGAGTATTGGCCGGGCATGAACACGGCCGTGCCTCAGGACAACACGCCGGACTTCTGATTCAGTAGCGCAGATACGGCTGGCGCTCGGCGAGCCAGGCCCGCTCGTCCGTCGTTGTGAGCGCTTCCAGGTCTTGCGGTGTGGCCGCGTTATCGTCGACCCACTCTTTCAGCAACGGACTGCCGTTGATGACATTGATGGCGAGGCGGCCGCTTTCATATTCGTACGGAAAATCGCGCCAGATCGGATAATCGGGATACATGCGGCGGATCGTCTTGAACGCGAGCGCCTGGATGCGCCACGGCTTGAACGCATAGTGATCGTAGCCCGGACCTTCGGTGTGCACCTGCACGCCGTTGCAGAGCTTGCCCACATGCTTGTGGAACGTCGGCTCGAACCAGAAGTCGCGCAACGCGCAACCTTTGAGCCATTGCGGCATGAGCGCGTGCATCTCGTCGATCAGGCGCCGCGCATCGATGTCGGGCGCGCCGAACAATTCCAGCGGGCGCGTGGTGCCGCGACCTTCGGACAGCGTCGTGCCTTCCACCATCACCGTGCCCGGATAGGCGCGCGCCATCCATAGATTGGGTGCGTTGGGACTGGGATTGACCCAGTTGCGCTCGCCCAGCTCCCAGCCGAACCCGGGTCCCTCATCGGGCCGCCAGCCCTCCATCTCGATGATGCGATAGTCGACATCGAGCTTGACGTGCTTGACGAACCATTGGCCGAGCTCGCCGATGGTGAGCCCGTGACGCATCGGCATCGGCCCCGCACCGACGAAGCTCTCCCAACCGCTCCGCAGCGTGATCCCTTCGACCGGTCGGCCGACGGGATTGGGCCGATCCAGCACCCACACCGCCTTCCTGTGCTTCGCGGCCATCTCCAGGCAATTGCGCAGCGTCGTGATGAACGTATAGATGCGGCAGCCCAGATCCTGCAGGTCGACGAGCATCACGTCGAACGTGTCCATCGATGCATCCGTGGGTTTGCGCACGGCGCCATACAGGCTGAAGACCGGAATGTGATGTACCGGATCTCGGAAGTCCGGCGACTCGATCATGTTGTCCTGCTTGTCGCCGCGAAGACCGTGCTGCGGACCGAAGGCCGCGGCGAGCTTCACGTCGCTGCACGCGCCGAGCGCATCGAGCGAGTGCGTCAGGTCGCGCGTCACCGACGCCGGATGCGCGAGCAGAGCGACGCGCTTGCTCTTGAGCGGCGCACGCAATTTGGGTTCGGAAATGAGTCGGTCGATGCCGAATTTCATGAGCGTTACGCTCTAGCAAGTTCGAGCGCAAAGCAATCGGAATGATGAAAATCAGCTCGTCCTGGCGGGTGCGCCAACGCCCAGTACGAAATGTTGCCGTCCGTTTCTTCGATCGCTGCTGAGAGACCGAGCTTCAAGCCCGCGTCCTTCGGCAAGTGCGGCAGCCGTCCTAAGTCCAGCGCGGCTTGCAACGTGTAGACGTCGTGAAGCGATTGCACTTCGATGAACGGCGCGTCAACTTCCGTCGCGACACGCATCCCGCTGCGATATCCGCTGAACCCATAGGCCGCCCATTGCGTGGAGGGCGCGAAATTGAACTCGTAGTAGGCGGCGCCATGTGGAGCGCGGACGAACGCCTCGAAACAGGTGCGCTGCCACAGCTCATCGGCGCGCTCGGAGTCCGTCACTTGTGGTAGGCGCACATCCTTGATCTTTCCCGTCACGGTATAACGCAGCGAGAGGTGCCCGGAACCGGGACGGGCGACGTCCACGTCGATGCGTGTGATCGCCTTGCAACGCGAAGCGGGATGGAGTGCTAACGTCCGGCGCATGCGGCTATTGTACAGACCTCAAGGTTGCAAATGTCCAGATACAAGACGGCTCCTTGGAGCGAACCGTGAAGATATTCTTCGATGTGGACGGCGTCCTGATCGACGGCTGGCACAGCAAGCCGGAGCTCCGGCGGCCGTGGGACGCAACCATCGAGCAGGATCTCGGCATCGACAAGGACGCCTTTCGCGAGAAGTTCTTCGGCTCGGCGGCCTCCAATCGCGCGGTGATCCATGCCTACGTGCGCGGAGAGCGCGACTTGAAGGAGGCGCTGGCCGCGACCTTGCCCACGTCGGCTATGCGGGCTCCGTCGACGCCTTCATGCGTTACTGGTTCGAGAAGGACTCGCACATCAACCGCGAAGTCATGGAGTCCGTGAAACGCCTTGCGCGGCACGATCATCTCGAACTCTATCTCGCGACCGGGCAAGAGCACTATCGCGCCGCCTATCTGTGGGACGAGCTCGGGTTCAAGGACCACTTCAAGGACATCTTCTACAGTGCGCGTCTTGGACATCTGAAAAACGCACCGGAATTCTTCCTCGAGATCAACCGCGCGCTTCGCATCGGTCCGGACGAACGGCCCCTCTTCTTCGACGACCGCGAGGACGTTGTGGCGTTGGCGCGCGAAGCGGGCTGGGATGCCTGCGTTTTCAACACTGTTGCCGATCTGCTGACGCATCCGCGGCTGTCGAATCTTCTCCAATAGAGAAGGGACTCGCTTGCCGCTCCATGTAGCGCTATGCGGAGTGGCTGAGCATGGGGACGAGCGTGGCTGGAAAGATTCGCGTCGGCATTGGCGGCTGGACCTATGAGGCCTGGCGCGGCGTGTTCTACCCCGAGGACCTCTCGCAGAAGCGCGAGCTCGAATACGCCAGCCGCCGCCTCACCTCGATCGAGATCAACGGCACGTATTACTCGACTTTCAAGCCTGCGAGCTGGGCCAAGTGGCGTGCCGAGACGCCGGACGGTTTCGTCTTCGCGGTCAAAGGCTCGCGCTATTGCACCAATCGCAAGGAGCTTGCAGGCGCGGGCGAAGCGGTCGATCGCTTCGTGCGCCAGGGTCTCGTCGAACTGCGCGACCGGCTGGGCCCGATCAACTGGCAGCTCATGGGCAACAAGAAGTTCGATCCCTCCGATATCGACGCCTTCCTGAAACTGCTGCCGCGCGAGGTCGAGGGTCTGCCGCTCCACCACGCGCTCGAGGTCCGGCACGAAAGTTTCAATGACGAGCGGTTCTACGACATCGCACGCAGCCACAACGTCGCCATCGTCTTCGCCGATGATGAGGAGTTCCCCGCGATCGAGCAGACGACCGCCGATTTCACCTATACGCGGCTGATGCGAACAAAGGAGGACGTGGAGACAGGTTACAGTGCCGCGGAACTGGACAATTGGGCGAAGCGCGCCCGCTTCTGGGCCGAACGCGGAGACGCATTTATTTATTTTATTTCAGGCGCCAAGGTGCGCGCCCCAGCCGCCGCAGAGGCGCTCATCCAACGTGTCGGACAAGAATGAATCGGTGATTTTGTAGCGCGACGTACAGAACCGCGTCGCGTTGTATTTTGCAGCGCATCACGACTGTGGATAAATCAGCGACCAAATTGCTTGCCGGCCGGCACGCCAGTTGGGTCTGGACGTGAAACGGCAAGCCCCTTACATAGTCAGACGTCTCACCGAAACCGGTGTACGAATGGCTTTAGGCCGCCCACGCAGCTTCGATCCCGACAAAGCGCTCGACCGCGCGATGTATGTGTTTTGGCGCAAGGGCTACGAGGGAACGTCGCTCGCCGATCTCACACGGGCGATGCGAATCAACGCACCCAGCCTTTACGCCGCTTTCGGCAACAAGGATGCGCTCTTCGGCAAGGTCATCGACCGTTACGTCACAGGACCCGGCGCTTACTTTCCCAAGTCGCTGGAGGCGCGGACGGCGCGTGAGGTGGTCGAGCAGTTGTTGGAAGGCGTGGTCGCGTTGCAGGTGGCCAATGGGCATCCCGGCGGGTGCCTGCTGGTGCGCGGCGCGCTCTCCGCCGGAGATAAAGCAAGCCGCGTCCGCAAGGAGGTAACGTGCCGTCTCACGATGGCCGAAGGCGCCATCCGCAAGCGATTGGAACGTGCAAAGGCCGAAGGGGATTTGCCGCGCCACGAGAACCCCGCTGATCTCGCGCGCTATTTCATGGCGGTTCTCAACGGCATCGCTGTCGCCGGCGCGACAGGAGCGGGGCGCAGGCAACTCAAGAGCATCGCCGACGTCGCGCTGCGCGCCTGGCCGAGCTGACTCTACAACTTCGCGAGCGATTCCGTAGCTACTGGCACCCTGCGCGGGGCCTCCACGCGCGGGATGTGATTTCTGACCAGCATCAGTGCGATCATTACGCCCGACATCGCCACGCCGAGCATGCCGAAATAAGCCTGCGCGCCGCCCGCGCTGATGATCGCGGCGCCCGCAAACGCGCTCAAGATCGCGCCTAAGCGCCCGAAGGCCATCGCCGACGCCGTGCCGGTCGCGCGCACGTTGGTCGGGTAGACGTGAGCGGACAGCGCGAACATCGTCGTCTGCGCCGCGTTGACGAACAGCCCATGCAGTCCGAGGCCGAGGATCACGAGAGTCGTGTTCGCAATAGAGGCGCCTTCGAGCACGAACGCGCTCAGCGCGCCGCCCGCGCAGCACAGCACGATCGGCCAGCGCGAGCCGAACCGCGTGATCGCAACCGCGCATATCAGCGCACCGAACACGCCGCCGAGATTATAGGCGGTGAGCCCGCCGGCGGCGATTGCGATGTTCGCGCCTTCGCTCGCGAGCATCGCGGGCAGCCAGCTGAACGCGGTGTACACGGCGAACAGCGAGAGGAAGAACGCCGCCCACAGCGCCAGCGTGTCGCGCACACGATCGCCCTGGAACAACGCGCGCACACCGGCGCGATGCTCGAGCTTCTGCTCCGCCGCATCGATGAACACGGCACGGCCATCGACCGGGCGAGACATTCGCGCGAGTAGGCTCCGAAGCTCATCCCAGCGCTCCTGACGCCGCACGAGAAAGCGTGGCGATTCCGGCAGGAGTGCAATCAGTACGATGCTGAGCATCGCTGGGAACAATCCGCCCAGCCAGAACAGCGTTCGCCATCCGAGCGTCGGCAATATGTATCCCGCGTAAACGCCTGCGAGCATGCCGCCCAACGGCACGCATACAATCGTCGCGCTGATCGCGAGCGTTCGGCGCTTTGCCGGGGTCAGTTCGGCCGCAATTGTCGATGCGCTCGGCAGCGCGCCGCCGATGCCGAGCCCTGCGAGGAAGCGGAACAGCGCGATGCTCGCCAAATTCTCCGCGAATCCGATGCAGCTCGTGGCGAGACCGAACAGCAGCACGCTACCGATGATAGCAATGCGTCGGCCAAAGCGGTCGCAGACATAGCCGGCGAGCGCGCTACCGAACCCCATGCCGATCAGACCGGCCGCAACCACCGGCGCGAAATTCTCGCGGGTGACGTCCCACTCCTGAATGATCACCGGGATCGCGAATCCAATCAGCTGTCCGTCGAACCCGTCGAGCACGATCGACAGCGCGGCGAGCAGAACGCCAAGCTTCTGGAACCAGGTCCATGGCCCGCTGTCGATGCTTTCGCCGACATCGACCTCCGATCCTGAAATCTCGGACTCCTTCACGTCGCCTTGGCACCCCCTAGTACAGATTCGGCACTCGAGACTCCACGCACACGTCGATCAGGAATGGGCTCGTTCTCTCCCATGCGTTCGCGAGCACGCCCGAGACATGTTCCGCGCGCACAATCTGTCGCGCGTCGCATCCCACGCCCTTCGCCAGCGCGACGAAATCGAGACCAGGTAGATCGAAACCCGGCGCGCCCCGGACCTGCAGCACCTGTCCGAACGAGCGCAGCGCGCCATAGCCCGCATTGTTGAGCACGATCACCGTCAGCGCCAACTTGTGCTGCACCGCCGTCCATAGGGCCTGGAACGAATACATCATCGAGCCGTCGCCAATGATGCACACCACGCGCCGCGCCGGCTCCGCCAGCGCAATGCCCACGGCGGCGGGAAGCGAGTACCCAAGACCGCCGCTCGCCATGGTGTGGAACGCGCCATAGCTCTTGATCGGCAGGTAGGTCTGAATCGCCGGCCGATGCACCGGCGCTTCTTCGACCACGATCGCCTCGCGCGGCATCGTATGCGAGAGCGTATGCAGCAGATATTCCGCCTTGATCGGATGATCCGCATTAGGGGCGGGTGGCTGCTTGCGCGCAATAACAGCGCGCTCGCGCTTTTCAACACGCGCAACAAGCTCCGGCAACGCCTGCCTCAGACTGCCGAGAATTCCGGTCCCTGCCGGTGCTGCCGCGAGAGCCTCGCCATCCGCTGTGATCTGGAAGATGCGCGCACCGCTCGTGAACAAGGCGCAGTCGCCTGGTACGTGGAACGTGAACACCGGCGCCCCGATCACGAGCACGACGTCGTGTTCCGCCAATGTCTGCGAAAGCGCCTCGGGCGACGCCGTGAGGAATCCGGCGAACAGCTCATGATCCTCCGGAAACACGACGCGGCTCGCGAACGGCGCGGCCCAGACGGGCGCGCGGATGCGCTCGGCGAGTGCCACCATCGCGTCACCTGCGTTGTCCTGATCAATCTCCGCCCCCGCGACGATCACCGGCCGCTGCGCTTCGTTCAGCGTGTGCGCGAGCGCGTCCAGCGCGGCCGGATCGGGCGCCACATCGCTGCTCACCGTGCGCACGGGAACTCGTCGCGTCTTCGCCCGCCAGTCGTCGAACGGGATCGACACCAGCGTGGGGCCATAGGGGCGCTGCGTTGCGACGTGATACGCATGCGCGATCGCTGCCGGCACGTCTTCGCCGCGCGCGGGCTCGCAGCTCCATTTCACATAAGGCTTTGGAAACGACGCGGCCTCCGTCGCGCCGAGAAAAGGATTCAGCGGCAGCAGGCTGCGCGATTGCTGACCGGCCGAGATCACCAGCGGTGTCTGATTGCGATAGGCGTTGTAGATGTTGCCGAGCGCATGCCCAACGCCGGCCGCCGAGTGCAGGTTGCAGAACGTGGGGCGGCCTGTCGCGCGCGCATAACCGTCGGCCATACCGACGACCGAGGCCTCCTGCAGCCCCAGCACGTAACGGAAATCGTCCGGCCAGCGGTCGAGAAACGGCAACTCGGTCGAACCCGGATTGCCGAACACGGTCGTCATCTTGAGCCCGCGCAACAGATCGAAGATCGCGTCGCGCACGCTTATGAGCGCCGCGTCCGCTTCGGGCGCATGACCGCGCGCATCGTTCATCGGGCGGCTCCCCACTCCCCCTAATGCCGCGGGCAGGCTACATGAGACAACGGACGGCCGATATCCTCTAACCCATGCTGCGATCTCGATAAATTGATGATTTGCCGGGGCCTTGGGCCAAGTGCAGTGCGTCAGCAGGGCTGGTTTCATTTCTGAGCCCCGCCCAACCTCGCTATGATGCGCGCCGATTTCCCGGATTCATTCCGCAGAGGCAAGAGGAGCAGATCATGAAGAACAACCGGGCCGCTTTGCTGGGCGGCGCAGCACTGGGATTGGTCGCGCTGGTCGCGGCCGGTGGATACGCGCTGAACGCAGCAACCTCGGGGCCAAGCGTCGCCATCGATGCGAACGACATCGGCGGCCAAGTGCTGAACCCGAGCGGTCAACCCGAAGCCGGCGTGTGGGTGATCGCGGAGACGCATGATCTCGACGTCCGCTACATCAAGATCGTGGTGACCGATGATCAGGGCCGCTTTGTCGTGCCCGATCTCCCGACCGCAAATTATTCCGTCTGGGTCCGCGGCTATGGTCTCGTCGACTCCGACAAGACGACCAGCACACCGGGCAAGACGCTGAACCTGACCGCGAAGGTGGCGCCGAGCGAGCACGCGGCCGCGCAGTATTATCCCGCCGCCTACTGGTATTCGATGATGAAGATCCCGGGCAAGGAAGAGTTCGGAGCGGGCAAGACCTTCCCCGCGAACGTCACCCAGGAGGTCTATCTCGATACGATCAAGAGCAACGGTTGCGTCGGCTGCCATCAGCTCGGCCAGCTCGCCACGCGCACCATTCCGGAAAAATTCCTGACCGAGCAGAACGGCGTTCACGCCGACGCATGGCTGCGCCGCATCCAGTCCGGTCAGGCGGGCGTGCAGATGATCGGTCTCGCCGCGGGCGTGTTGGGCGGCGGGCAGTTCAAATATTTCGGCGATTGGACGGAACGGGTGGCGAAGGGCGAGTCCCCCTCGCAGAAGCCGCAGCGGCCGCAAGGCGCGGAGCGCAATATCGTCGTCACGTTGCGCGACTGGATGAACGAGAAGCAGTACCTGCACGATCTGATCGCCAGTGACCGCCGCTACCCGACGGTGAACGCTTACGGTCCGCTGTTCGGTTCGCCGGAATACAGCTCGAGCAACATTCCGATCCTTGATCCGATCAAGAACACCGCGACGATCTTCCCCGCACCCGTGCGCGATGAAGATGCGCCGATCGCGCTCGGCCCGGGCCACGCGGCGGGCGCACATGCGCTGCTGCCTTCGGCTTATTGGGGCGAGGAGGACATCTGGGACACGCGGATCAACAACCACAATTCGATGATCGGCAAGGACGGCCGCGTGTGGATGGCGGCGACCTTCCGCAAGCCCGAGAATCCGGCGTTCTGCAAGGCGGGCTCGGATCATCCATCGGCGAAGATATTCCCGATGGAACGCTCTAACCGGCATGTCACCGTCTTTGATCCGAAGACGAAGGACTACAAGTTCGTCGACACGTGCTTCGGCACGCATCACTTGCAGTTCGCCTATGACGCGAACGATACGCTCTGGACCAGCGGCGGCGGGCCCGTTGTCGGCTGGCTCAATACCAAGATGTTCGACGAGACCGGCGACGCTGCGAAGTCGCAGGGCTGGACGCCGCTGATCCTCGACACCAACGGCAACGGCAAGCGCGATGCCGGCTGGGTCGAGCCGAACCAGGCCGTCGATCCGACCAAGGATAAGCGCATCGTCGCAGGCTTCTATGCGGTGATGCCGAATCCGGCCGACGGATCGGTCTGGGGCTCATGGCGCAACTCGCGGGGCGCGGTCGTCCGGCTCGATCCGGGCTCCGATCCGAACCAGGCGCTCGCGGAAATCTACAACGTGCCGGCGCCGGGCTTTGGCGTCCGCGGCGCCGACATCGACAGCAAGGGCGTCGTCTGGGTGTCGCTCTCGAGCGGTCATCTGGGCGAGTTCGATCGCAGCAAGTGCAAAGGCCCGCTCAACGGTCCGATCGCGACCGGCGATCACTGCCCCGAAGGCTGGACGATGCACAAATATCCCGGACCGGGATTTGAGGGCCTCGGCGATAACAGCGTCGAGTCGAGCTATTATTCATGGGTCGACCAGCACAACACGTTCGGCCTCGGCAACGACGTGCCGATGTCGACCGGCAACCTCAACGACGGCATCATCGCCTACGCCAACGGCCAGATGGTCGTGCTGCGCGTGCCTTATCCGCTCGGCTGGTATGGCAAGGGGTTCGATGGTCGCATCGATGATCCCAACGCCGGCTGGAAGGGCAGGGGGCTGTGGATGGCGAACGGCGACCGCACGCCGTGGCTGATCGAAGGCGGCAAGGGCACGAAGCCTCTCGCCGCGCACTTCCAGCTGCGAAACAATCCGTTGGAGAAGTGATTTATCGACGCACGAGACAACGGAACGGGCGGCGGCAACGCCGCCCGTTTTTTTTCAGGAGTGCTTGGGCCTCGGCGTCGTGTAGGTATCGCCGCCGCAGGGATCGGACATCGTTGGGCGGAAATCGTTGTAGTCGTCCAGGCTCAAGAGCCACAGATTGACGCTCGCCAAGGGACCGTTCTCGATGTCTTCGAGGCTCGTGACCTTCGCAACGATGAACTTCAGGGGCTTCCCGCCGCAGATCGTCGGGTTATCCTGGAAATACTGCTCGGCATTGGTCACGCGATAGACGAGCGCGCCCGAGAGAAAATCAGAGGCGATCCGGTATCCGGAAAACTTGGGCAACTCGCCCGCATATTCGAGGGTCATGGATCCCTTGTACATCTCGAACGACGCAAGGGTGCTGCTCAACTGCATCGCACCCAAGGGAGCCCTCAACGGATTGCCGACCGAAATGTAATTCAGCGGTTCCGCACTCAATGGTGCTGGCGCCGACAGGGTCGCGGTATCCGCGCGCAATTCGGGTGGCGTGAGATTGGGGCTCGAAGGCGCGAGCGGCACCATTGAGGCCGCAAACAAGCGGGCAATTCTTCCGTCCACGGACGAGCTCTCCAAACGATCGCCCGCAATTAGACGACAACCCTCTCAAAAGTTGC
>Ga0210379_10000907_pt1 | contig 10189 bp, 8 predicted proteins | sample PLMedo_2_FD_155468 | JGI IMG/M metagenome (GOLD analysis project Ga0210379, IMG submission 155468) | Groundwater sediment microbial communities from an aquifer in East River, Colorado, USA - PLM4_32_coex redo | ecosystem: Environmental > Terrestrial > Soil > Riparian zone | place: USA: East... | reverse complement strand
TGATGAAGTTCTTCTGGAAAAGCTCCGCTGCGCGCTCGGCACGCTGCTCCGTCAGCCGCGCGTCCGCGCGGCTCGCGTCGAGCTGGGCCTGGACTTCGGCCGCGTCGAGCGCGACCAGCCGCGCCCCGGCCGCCACTGTTTGACCCTCGTCGAAATGGATCGCCGCGACCCGCCCCGCGACCTCGGGACGGATCATCACGGATTCATTCGCAAGCAGCGTGCCGACCGCCGTGACATCGTGGGTGACCGTGCCGATCCTGACCGGCGCGGCCTTGACCGGGAGCCCCATCGGCTTCGGCGTGGGTTGCTGCGCCCCGGCGGACGCGGCCACGGCCAGCATGCCTGACAGCATGGCGCCGCCCAGCCACCGCGCAATCACCAATTTCTCGTGCATGCCCGCGTCGCGTCCGCCCGGTAATGATGAATTATGAATGATGAATGATGACGTGGAACAAACGCGGGGCTCATTCCGCATTCATCATTCCGCATTCATCATTGTTGTTGTTGCGCCTGCTGTTCGGCGACTTCCTTGTGGACCTGCGCCATGTCGAGCGTGCGCGCCTGGCGGATGACGCTCTCCAGGCCTTCTGCCGGCAGCGCACCTGCCTGGGCGAAGATGACCACCTTTTCGCGCAACAACATCACGAAGGGGATTGAGCGGATGCTGAAAGCCGCCCCCAGCTCCTGCTCGTCATCGGCGTTGACCTTGCCGAACACGATGTCCTGGTGCTGCTCGGAAGCCGCCTCGAACACCGGCGCGAAGCTCTTGCACGGCCCGCACCACGATGCCCAGAAATCGATAATAACCATCTCGTTCCGGGTGACGACGTCTTCAAAGTTGCCCTTGTTCAGCTCGACCGTGGCCATTCGGAGAACCCAAACGATGAACTATGAATGATGAACTATGAACGAGAAACTATACGACAGCAACTCATGTTCATCGTTCATCGTTCCGCATTCATCGTTCAGTGAAGCTGCACGTCAGTGCAGCTTCACTCTCGGCTCCGTTCTCCGCGTGATGAGCTTCGCCAGCGTGTCGAACAGCATCTTGGCAAAGCCGTGCAGCGCGTAAGTGTGCATGCGGTAGAGCGAGACGTACATCAAGCGCGCAAACAGCCCCTCGACGAAGAGGGTGCCGCCGAATAGCGCACCCATCAGGCTGCCGATGGTGGAGTATTCCCCGAACGAGAGGAGCGAACCGAAGTCGCGGTAGCCCCAGGGCTTGAGCGGCTTGCCCGCGAGCCGGCGCGACAGCATCCGGGCGAGATGCGAGGCCTGCTGGTGCGCCGCCTGCGCTGTCGGCGGCACGTCCCGCTCGCGTCCCGGCCACGGACAGCCCGCGCAGTCGCCCATCGCAAAGATATCGGGGTCGCGCGTGGTGTCGAGAGTCTGCTTGACCACCAACTGGTTCAGCCGGTTGCTTTCGAGTCCGTCGAGATCCTTGAGGAATTCCGGCGCCATGATGCCCGCCGCCCACACCGTGAGTTCCGCAGGGATCTTCCGGCCGCTCGCGGTCATGACGCCATCCTTCCTCACTTCCGTCACGCGCTCTCCCGTAAGCACCCGCACGTTGAGCCCGCGCAGGAGCTCCTCCGCCGCCTTCGACAAGCGCTCCGGCACCGCGGGCAGGATGCGCGGCGCCGCCTCGATGACGGTCAGTTGCACATCTTTTTCGGGATCGATCTTGTCGAGTCCGTAGGCGATCAGCTCGCGCGTCGTCTTGTGCAGCTCCGCCGCGAGCTCGACGCCGGTCGCGCCGGCACCGATGATTGCGACTTTCAGTTGCTCGGGGCGCAGCGGCTCTACCTGCGCGTTGGCGCGGATGCAGGCATTGATCATCCGCCTGTGAAACAGCTCCGCTTGCTCCGGCATGTCGAGACTGATCGCGTGCTCGCCCGCGCCCACCGTGCCGAAATCGTTCGTATGGCTGCCGACCGCGATCACCAGCGTGTCGTAAGGGATCTCGCGCCGGGGGATCAGTTCCCGGCCATCCTCGTCGAAGGTCGGCGCGACCTTCACCACCTTGCGCCCGCGGTCGAGCCCGTCCATGCTGCCGCGCTGGAACCGGAAATGATGCCAGCGCGCCTGCGCCGCATAGGGCAGCGCATGATGATCGAGGTCCATGCTGCCCGCGGCGAATTCGTGCAGCAGCGGCTTCCACAGGTGGGTGCGCGCGCGGTCAACCAGCGTGACGCGCGCCCGGCCGCCGCGGCCGAGCGTGTCGCCGAGGCGCGTCGCCAGTTCCAGGCCCCCCGCTCCGCCACCGACAATCACGATGTTATGCAATTCAGCCATTACGGGATTTCGTCACCCCGGCGTACGCCGGGGTCCAGTCAGACAATTTCGGGATATAGATCCCGCCATTTCGGGTTCTGCCGCTCAATCAATTCCAGCTTCCAGCGTCGTTTCCATTCCTTGATCGCCTTCTCTCGGGCAATGGCGGATTCCATCGCATCATGTTGTTCAAACCATACCAAGATATGCACGCTATAGCGCTCAGTGAATCCTTTGGCAACGTCGCTCTTGTGCTCCCAAACACGTTTCACCAGATCCGAGGTTACACCTACGTAAAGCGTCCCATTGCGGCGGCTGGCCAGGATGTAAACGCAGGGTTGCCTGAGCATGGCGCAAAGTCACCAAGGCAGAATTTACTAGATTCCGGCTTTCGCCGGAATGACGGTTATGCCGAGCTAAGAAGTAGAATATGTGAAGCCGTTCCACTCAGGGGGATCGCTTCATGAAACGTGCAGTCACCGCGGCCCTAGCCGCCATCGCCTTGCTCTGCGCCTCTTCGGGCAGCATCGCCCAGAATTATCCAACGCGCCCGATACGAATGATCGTGCCGTTCGCTCCCGGCGGTAACGTTGATATCAACGCGCGCTCCATCTCGCCCGCCATGGGACAAGCCCTCGGGCAGCAGATCATCGTGGAGAACCGCGCGGGCGCCGGCGGTACCGTCGGCACTGACGTCGTCGCCAAGTCGGCCCCCGACGGCTACACGCTTCTGGTGGCCTCGAGCAGCGTCATGACCAACTCACCGGCGCTCTACCCCAAGCTGCCGTACGACATCATCCGAGACTTTGCGCCTGTGGGGCGCATCGCCGTCGTGCCGCTTGTCATCGTCGTTCATCCGTCGCTCCCCGCGAGGAGCACTCGCGAGCTGATCGCCGTGGCCAAAGCGCAAGACGGCAAGCTGCTGATGGCAAACGCCGGTGTTGGCACCACCAATCACCTGATCGCGGAACTGTTCATGCTCCGGACCGGCACGCGCATGATACTGGTGCCATACAAGGGCAGCGGCCCGGCGCTGGTGGATCTCGTCGCGGGCCACGTGTACGGGCACGTGGACCAGATCTCCTCCGCGCTGCCGTATATCAAGGCGGACCGGATACGGGCGATCGCCGTGACCACCGCGAAGCGCGCCGCGGCGCTTCCCGACGTTCCGACGCTGGCCGAGTCCGGCGTGCCGGGCTTCGACGCGAGCACGGTGACCGGCCTGCTTGCCCCCGCCGCGACACCGCGCGAAATCGTCGCCCGGCTCAATGCGTTGCTGGTCAAGATTCTCGCGACCCCCGTGATGAAGGAGCGATTCGCCGCGGTCGGCGCGGAGGTGCAGCCCAGTTCATCCGATGAGCTCGCCGCCTACATTCGCGACGACTTCGCGCAGTGGGTGAAGGTGGTGAAGCAGGCAGGCATCAAACTCGAACTATGAACGCGGAATGATGAATGATGAATGAAAACCTAGATGCGTAACAAAGCAGATCCGCCGTTCGGCTCTGGTTCTCCGCTCATCATTCATCATTCATAATTCATCATTTCCGGATGGTCATGTTTCGCGATCGGCTGGCGCTGCACACGTGGACGCTCGACACGACACCGCTCGCCGGCGCGCTGCGCGCGGCCAAGCGGGGCGGCTGGGACGCGGTGGAGCTGCGGCGCATCGATTTTACGCGCTGCTTCGACGCCGGCATGACCCGCGCGCAGGTCCTGGATCTGGTGCGGGCGAGCGGACTCAAGGTTGCCTGCGTCGGCACCGAGTACGGCCTGATCTTCGCCAAGGGCGAGGAGAAGAAGCGGCTGTTGAAGGTCCTCGATGAGACGTGCGCCAGCGCCGTCGCCCTGGGATGCGATCTCGTGATGATCGCCCCGGGGCAGAACCCGCCGGGCACGCTGCGCGAGGGCGCCGCGAATTTCAGGGACGGCGGCGAGATCGCGAAAGCACACGGTGTGCGCTTCGCGCTCGAGTTCAACTCGCAGCACGAGGTCATCAACCGGCTGGAAGCCGGCCGCGAGATCGTCGCGCTGGCGGACCATCCGAATTGCGGCCTGCTGTTCGATGCCTACCACCTCGAGCGCAGCGGCGGAGGCGGCCGCGGTTTCGAGGATGTTGCCCCGGGAGAAATTTTCGCCTTCCAGTACAGCGACGTTCCCGCGGGCCCTCCGGCGGCGGTCAAACGGCCGACCGACCGCCTGCCGCCCGGGCTGGGCAAGGTGCGTTGGCGCGAAGTGTTCCAGCTGCTCCGGGAAAAGAAATACGCGGGATACCTGAGCTACGAAGCGCCCAATCCCGAGTACTGGTCCCGGCCGCCGGAAGAAGTCGCACGCGAAGCCGCCGTAGCGACGCGCAAATTGCTGGTTGCCGTCGAGGCGTGACTGCCGCCGGCGCGATCTACCGCGCCTGGGTGTAGCAAAACAGCGGCTCGCGGCTACTCGCCGGCCAGCCGGTAGCCCACTCCCGTTTCCGTCAGCAGATAGCGGGGACGGACCGGGTCGTCCTCCAGCTTATCGCGCAGCTGCTTCATGTAGATGCGCAGGTAGTGGTTGTGCTCGACGTGGGACGGTCCCCAAACCTCGCGCAGCAGCTGGCGGTGGGTGACCACCATCCCCAGGTGCTGGGCCAGGCACGCGAGCAGCCGGAATTCGATGGGCGTCAGGTGGATCTCCCGGCCCTCGCGCGCAGTGCGCCTGCGCTCCAGGTCCAACTCGACTTTTCCCAGACGGACTGTTTTCGCACCTCCCGTGGCGGCGCGCGCCGAGTGCCGGAGCGCCACTCTGGTCCGCGCCAGCAGCTCGCCGACGCCGAACGGCTTGGTCACGTAGTCGTCCGCTCCCGCGTCGAGCGCCTCGACCTTGGACTGTTCCCGCGCGCGCGCGGACAGAATGATTATTGGAATGCGCGACCAGCCGCGGATGCGGCGTACGACCTCCACCCCGTCGATGTCCGGCAGGCCGAGGTCCACGATCGCCAGGTCCGGTTTGTGCGTCCCGGCATCGATTACCCCGCGCTCGCCAGTGTCCGACTCGACGACCCGGTAGCCTTCCGCGCCGAGCGAAGTGCGCAGGAAGCGTCGGATCTCCGGCTCGTCCTCGACGATGAGTATGGTGGCGCGCAGCTCGCTCATGCAGTCTCGGCGGGCACGGAAGGGGCCTGCTCGACCGGCAGCGTGAAGCGGAATGCCGTCCCGCCTTCCGGTCGCCGCTCCGCCCAAATGCGCCCGCCGTGCAGGTGCACAATGGCGCGGCAGATGGCGAGCCCGAGTCCCGCGCCGCCAATTGCATCCTCCGTCCTGCCGCGGTGGAACTTGGCGAACAGCCGGTCGGGGTCCCCCGGCGGCAGACCCGGGCCGTTGTCCTCGACCGACATTTCCAGCTCGCTGACGCGGACCGCGGCACGCAGGGTGACCGTCGTTCCCGGCGGCGTGAACTTGGCGGCGTTCTCCAAAAGATTGGCGAATACCTGCTCGACGAGCGTCGCATCCACGCGCACCAGCGGCACCTCGGACGGCAGCTCGATCTGCACGACGTGCCGCGCAAGCCGCTCCCGCATCCGGTGCAGCACGGATCCCGCGATTTCGCCGACGGCATGCCAGTCGCGGTCGAGAGCGATTCCGCCTGCCTCGAGCCGGGTCATTTCGAGGACGTTTATCACCAGCTTGCTCATCTCCCCGGACTGCTCATAAATGCTGCTTGCCAGTGCACGGCGCTCCTCGGCGCTCATGCGGTCGCCCTTCTCCGCGAGACTCGAAGACGCGCCGGCAATCACGGCAAGCGGCGTCCGCAGGTCGTGCGAGATGGAGGCGAGGAGCGCATTCCTGAGACCTTCTGCCTCGGCGGCAATGCTCGCCTGCTGCGCCTGTTCGGCCAGCCGCGAGCGCTCGAGCGCGAGCGCGAGTTGCCCGGCGAACGTCTCGAGCAGGTGGAACTGCTCGGGAAGCAGCACGCGCCGCGGGTTGGCCGGCAGTACGCCGAGCACGCCGAGCACCACTTGGGAACCTTGCAGAGGAAGATACAACGCGTCGGTTCCCGGCAACGTATCGGTGCCGAGTCCCGCCGGGCGGCCGTGGTCCTGCACCCACTGCGCGACATCGAGGTCGGCTCCGTGCAACGAGCTGGCGATGCTTTCGCCGCGTGGAAAGCGGATGCGCCCGCCTGTATCCGGCAGCAGCACCACCACCTGGCTGTCGAACACCTCCCCCACGTGACGCACGGCGACGCGCGCCATGTTTTCGTGCCCGCGCGTCGCGGCAAGCTCGCGGCTCATCGCGTAAAGCAGCGCAGTGCGCCGCTCGCGGTGACCGGCCACGCGTGCCTGCAGCCGCACGCTCGACGTCAGGTTGGAAATGATCAGCGCAACCACCAGCATGATCGCGAAGGTGAGCAGATACTGCGCGTCCGATACCGCGAACGTGAGCTGCGGCGGCACGAAAAAGAAATCAAATGCGCCGACGCCCAGCACCGAGGCGAGAATCGCCGGACCGCGGCCGAAGCGCACCGCCACGATCGCGGCGCCCAGCAAGTAGACCATGACGATGTTCGAAAGCTCGAACAGCGGCGTCATGGCCATTCCGAGCAGCGTGCACACGGCGACGGCTGACGCGCCCCCCACGTAGCCCGGCCAGCGCACTTTCTCGTCCGGCCTTTCCAGCCGGAGGTAGGCCTGGCTGCGCGCGAAAAACGGGCTGCGTCGCGCCGCGGTCTCGTCGGCGCCTCCGACCACGTGAATATCGACGCCCTCGGTTCGCGCCAGCAGTTCGCCGTACGTCGATGGCCTGAACAGCCGCTGCCACAGTGGACGCCGCGGCCGGCCGAGCAGGATCCGGGTGACATTGCGCGTGCGTGCGTAGTTCGCAATTTCCTCGCCGGCTGACGAGCCTCCGAGGGTGACGGTCTCGGCGCCTAGGGATTCGGCCAGCCGCAGCAGCGCGATGCGCCGGTCGCGATCAGGCTCGGACAGCCGCAGCAGATCGGGTGTCTCGACGTAGACGACGATCCAATCCGCGTGCAGTGCGGTCGCCATGCGTTTACCGGCCCGCACCAGGCGCTCGGCCTGGTCGTCGGGGCCGATCGCGACCAGCAGCCGCTCGCCCGCCGCCCAGGTCGCGCGGATGCCCGCACCTTCGCGGTACTCGCGCATGGCCGCGTCCACGCGGTCGGCGGTGGTGCGCAGCGCGAGCTCGCGCAGGGCGATCAGGTTGCCCTTGCGGAAGAAGTTGTCGATCGCGTGCCGGACCTGCTCCGGGACGTAGACCTTGCCCGCGTGCAGCCGCTCGAGCAGCTCGTCCGGCGGCAGGTCGATCAGCTCGACTTCGTCGGCGGACTCGAACACGCTGTCGGGCACGGTTTCCTGCATGCGAACGCCCGTAATGCCCGCCACGATGTCGTTCAGGCTCTCGACGTGCTGGACATTGACCGTCGAGTAGACGTCGGTGCCCGCAGCGAGCAGCTCCTCGACGTCCTGCCAGCGCTTCGCGTGCCGCGGCCTGGGCTCGCCTTCCACCGGGTTCGAGTGTGCGAGCTCATCCACGAGCAGCAATTGCGGCTTGCGGGCAAGCGCCGCGTCGAGGTCGAAATCGCGCAGGGTTGCCCCGCGGTACTGGATGGAAAGATAGGGCAGGCGCTCCAGGCCCTCGAGCAGGGCCTCGGTTTCGGCGCGGCCGTGCGGCTCGACGTAGCCCACCACGACGTCCATGCCCTGCGCCTTCAGCCGGCGAGCCTCCTGCAGCATGGCGAAGGTCTTGCCGACCCCCGCAGTCGCTCCGAAGAAGATCCTGAGCTTGCCGCGCTTCGCCTTCGCCTCTTCGCGCTGGACCCGAGCGAGCAGGGCATCGGGATCCGGGCGGCGCTCGTCGCTCATCGCGGGATTATAGGGCGGGGCGCTCGCAGTGGGACGGGCGAACAGCCTGACTTGCCCGGGCCCGTGGCCGCACACGAGGTCGAGTTGTCCATACTTTAGGAACGCTTGCCGGTAGCGGTGTTCTCATATGCCGGAGGGCGACAGTTGGTGCACGAACGGTGATTCCTCGAATGTGGGGGTGTGAAGAAGTCGGGCTACTTCGGCGCCGCGGCATCGAGCGCGAGGTTCAAGCGCAGTACGTTCACCCGCGGCTCGCCGAGGAAGCCGAGCTGGCGGCCTTCGGTCGATTGGGCAACGAGGTCGCGCACCTTCTGCGAGTCGAGGCCGCGCGCCTTCGCGACGCGCGCCACCTGATACTCCGCCGCGGCCGGGCTGATGTGCGGGTCGAGACCGCTCGCCGATGCGGTGACCAGGTCCACGGGGACTGGCGCGGTGTTGCCCGAGTCGGCCTCCCGCAACGCCTTGACGCGGTCTTTCACCGCATCAGTGAGCGCCGGGTTGAGCGGGCCTTGATTGGAGCCGCTCGAAGCGCTGGCGTTGTAGGGGTAGGGCGAAGTCGCCGACGGGCGGCCCCAAAAACGCTTCGGATCGCCGAACGGCTGTCCGACCAAATCCGAGCCCACGGTTCCAGCGCCGCCCTTGGCGGGCTTGCCATCGCGATCGATCAGGCTGCCGTTGGCCGCGTTCGGAAACAGCACTTGCGCAATGCCGGTCACCACGATGGGATAGATCGCGCCGGTGACCACGGTCAGGATGACCAATATCATCAGCGCGGGCTTCAGTTCTTTGAACATGTCGGTTTCCTTTCAGGCAACGCCCATGGCCACGAGCAGCAGGTCGATCAGCTTGATGCCGATGAAGGGCACGATGACGCCGCCGATGCCGTAGATCAGGGTGTTGTTTCGCAGCAACGCTTCCGCGCCCACCGGGCGGTAGCGCACCCCTCTGAGCGCGAGCGGGATCAGCGCGATGATGATGAGGGCGTTGAAGATCACCGCGGACAGGATCGCGCTCGCCGGGCTCGCCAGATGCATGATGTTGAGGGCGTTCAGCTGCGGATAGGTGGTAGCGAACGCCGCAGGGATGATCGCGAAATACTTCGCCACGTCGTTGGCGATCGAAAACGTGGTGAGCGAACCGCGCGTAATGAGAAGCTGCTTGCCGATCTCGACCACCTCGAGCAGCTTGGTCGGGTTGGAGTCGAGGTCCACCATGTTGCCCGCTTCCTTGGCCGCGTGTGTGCCGGTGTTCATGGCGACCGCGACGTCGGCCTGCGCGAGCGCCGGCGCGTCGTTGGTGCCGTCTCCGGTCATCGCGACCAATCGCCCCTGCGCCTGCGTCTCGCGTATCAGCTTGAGCTTGGCTTCCGGTGTCGCTTCGGCGAGGAAGTCGTCCACGCCCGCCTCGGCGGCGATCGCGGCGGCCGTGAGCCGGTTGTCGCCCGTGATCATCACCGTGCGGATGCCCATGCGGCGCAGCTGCGCGAAGCGCTCCTTGATGCCGCCCTTGACGATGTCCTTCAGCTCGACCACCCCCAGCACCCGCGCGCTTCTTCCTTCAATGTCGGCCACGACGAGCGGAGTCGAGCCCTTGCGCGCCATGGTCTCGACCAGTGTCTGCACTTCGGCGGGAAAACGCGCCCCCTGCGCTTCCACCCATTGACGGATCGCGTCGGCCGCTCCTTTGCGGACGCGGCGGCCGCCGAGGTCCACGCCGCTCATCCGGGTATGTGCGGAGAACGGCACGAAGACCGCGCCGAGCGCCTTCATGTCGCGCTCGCGGATCCCGAATCGCTGCTTGGCCAGCACGACCACGGACCGGCCTTCCGGCGTCTCGTCGGGCAGGGAGGCGAGCTGGGCGGCGTCGGCGAGTTCCTCGCGCGTGACGCCCGGCGCAGGCACCATAGTATCGGCCTGCCGGTTGCCAAGCGTGATGGTGCCGGTCTTGTCGAGCAGAAGCACGTCCACGTCGCCGGCGGCCTCGACTGCGCGCCCCGACATGGCGATGACGTTGGCGCGGAGCAAGCGCCCGATTCCCGCCAGCCCGAACGCCGAG